>Ga0209302_10002644_pt1 | contig 10445 bp, 6 predicted proteins | sample ArcOceMetagenome_2_FD_187445 | JGI IMG/M metagenome (GOLD analysis project Ga0209302, IMG submission 187445) | Marine eukaryotic phytoplankton communities from Arctic Ocean - Arctic Ocean ARC135M Metagenome (SPAdes) (version 2) | ecosystem: Environmental > Aquatic > Marine > Oceanic | place... | reverse complement strand
TTATGTACGTACATTATAAAAATTTATTATTTAACGTTAAATATAAATTATTTACGAAACTACGAACGATTGATGCCAAAATTGAATGATACTGTAATCACAAATCGTTTCACCATTGTAATATATTTAAGTTCGAAGTTCGAAGTACTAACATTCAACATAATAAACAAACATAGCATCTAGGAAACAATGTAATCATACTTCGAAGTTCAAGTACTAACATTGAACATAATAAAAAAACAAAGCATCTCAGGAAACAATGCGAACACAACAGTTGAACTTTGAACTTATATAAATTACACAATAACAAGCTAAATCCAACAAACAACAAACAAACAATGAAAATGATATGGTCGTTTCCTAAAGTTCTTCAACAGTGCTGTTTGCGACCAAATTATTCACTTCGGAGACAATTGATAGCAGGATATGGAATAACGGCATTCATTACTATCGTTATTGTGGTGCTTATAGCGACCATAGCGGCACGAAGAGCAGGTGGGGAAGTAAAAGAAGAATCGAAGAAACTATTTCAGAATCAACTCGATGCGATCCTACAAGAATCGGGATTGCTGACGGGAGCAATACTGGATAAGAAAATGGACAATCTACGTGGATCTGCGTCGTTGTTAACAGAAATAGTTCGTGATCGGATTGTTGGATACCCAAACGACGGATGGGAGGATGACAAATACGTCCCTTTCGTTGATAGAGATACAGGAAGACGAAAATATCCTTTAGAAGCGAAGTTGTTGCCACGAGATTGGCAGGTAACGCCGAATTTACGAGATGCAGAAAGCTTAACGGAACACATACAAGAACGTGCAACATACAAAGACCTCCAACCGTTTATAGACATTTGGAACACAGAAACCGCTGTTTTCCAATTTCAGGGGAATTGCGATCCTAATCAAACTGATGCAAACGAAACAGGATATTATCCCTTTTGCAGCGATGATAATAACAACGCTACTATTGGTGGAGCGATAAACCCAACCCCAACACTTGCCGGCTTAGAACAAAAAGCCGCGGACATTGGTGTATTTTTAAAAGCTATATTCGAAGCGGAACCGTTGGCATTTTCCGTAGCGGTTACATTTTTTAATTCTGGAGCCGGTGCGGGTGTTTTTTTTCCTAGTTATCCTGTTTCGTACCAATCCCAATATACTTCGGCGGGCTGTGATTGGATGAGAAATATAAATAATAACACCGGTCGACCATTCGGTACAGAAGAGGAGATCGATAGATGTATTCCGGCAGGTATTTCCTCTTCTGCACGAACGTACAACGGCATGGAACGAGCATGGTGTTCTGACCAAGCGTTGCATCCTGGAGAAATTAGAATTTTTGGACCATTTCCGGGTGCCAGTCGAAAAACTTGGAGTTTAACGATCGGAAAAGGTATCTTCGATCGCAGAACGGGAGAATTTATAGGGTGCACTAGTATAGATATGAGTCTTACACAGGCCGAGAAACTTTTAGATTCTATCAGGAAAGATATGACTATTGATATGGTCGTCACGAGACCAGACGGGTAAGAAGATTCATTTGTGATAAGCTAAGATGGGATGAGATATTTGTTATTTGGTATTGAAAATAAAAAGTATACTTCATATCGTATTTCTGACACTATCTTTCCTACTTAACATCCCTGTTGGAGTAGAACAGTCGTCGTTGGGAATCCTGGTACTATGGCTACTAATGACACAATTGCGACTGAAATATGGAAAACCAATTTCATCGACGAGAAATCATATTATGATTTGACCGTCGAGCTTGCTTTTTGGGAAGGTCCATGGGATATAGAATCAGCAAAAGGTCTATACGACTTTAGCGTGAAGGGTAATGGAAAGTATTATACGGTGTTTCTATCCCCACCACCTCCGGATGAATACGATCCAAACTACAAACCAGACTTTTTGATCTTCGGATCAATCGATGCAGAAGCTCAAGACAAGAAAATTGATGAGATTGGAGATAATATTCAAGCTGATGTTGTTGGTTTGGTTATAATCACTGTTAGTCTTGGTGTGGCTGGGTTGTTTGGCTTGCTTATTGTTGTTGGTGTTGTTGCACAATTATTGACACAACCACTTACGTGGATGGAGAGCAAAGCATGGCAGATTGTAAATCATACAGACAAGCGAGTGGGGGACAGTTTGATTGTAGTCCAGGGAGACGAGGAAAATCCTTTATCCTCGTGTATGCCAAAAACTGAACTGCAGGAGATAGTATCGGAGTTCCGGTCAATGATCAACGGATTCTCTGGGGAGGGGGCCTCCAGAGTTGCCGCCTGGAGAGGTACCGAGACCAGAAACGTCGTCACATGGAAGGAAGAATTTCGTCAATTCTATAATCTCAATGCGTCGCTAGAATCCAAACTTAAGGATGAGATGAAGATGATGACAACGTCCGTCAGTAGACGAATGTCGAGCCGCAGAAGTTCAGGCCCCAAATTGGATACGGCAAATTTTGCAAAAATTGGGCTTGAAAGCGATACCGAGCGGAATAACGCTGGATCGGGCTTGGATTTTAGATCTGTTCAAATGAGTGGCGAGTCTACTACAGAGCTTAGATCATCAAACATCACAGCATCTTCTGCTTCTTCTATGAAACATGAGGACTCTGATAGATTCAATATGCCGCCAACGAGGATCAATCTTGGATCAAATCTTCCTATAAGAGACAGAATGTCTACTGAGCAAACTATAGATGATCCCATTCGTATCGCAAAATCAACTTTGTATTGGAATTTACTTTTCTGGATTGTCCTTCCAATTTTGATCTCAATTATGGCTATCATGACAGTTGTTGGCCTTGAACTGGCAGAAACGTTCCCGTTATGGATCAACGATGCGGAAAGTTCGTCTTTCCAACTTGAGTTTGAACATCTTAATTCATCCGCACATTTGAATGTAAAACACATCGAACAAATATTCACAGAACCACTTCGTGATTTACACGTGATAAGTAGAATAACAGGTTGGCTTCTTTTTGGTGCCGTGAATCGCTCATCTAGTTTCACAGATTTGGAGATGCATAAGGTCGAGGATTGTAAGTTTTACCCGGATTTAGATGAGTGCCCTTTTCAGACTGATAACTCTAGATCTCCGTGCGCTTGTGAATGGAATGACCCCTGGTTTGATAGGCAATGTTCAAATACCCCACCCCCATCCAATCCACGTGACATACAGGAAATGTGGTTAGTCAATCAGAATAGAGACTATAATATTACGACAGGAGACCGCAACAAAAGTCTAAGCTATCCAACTTATGATTACAGTCCCGAGACAACATCGTGGTGGACAGATCCCGACGAAATGCCAGGCTCGAATAAGAGAAGTGATGCTGAAGGGTACTTGACAGTGTATGACCGCCTTAGAGTGGGATCAGCTGCGGCGACTGCTATTTTCCCTGTATACAATGCTGGGGAAGATGCCCGCGGTGCGGGTGGGTTATCGACTACCGCTATGTCTGGATACATTTCGTTTGAAGCTGATGGTGCCTTACTTGGATATGCTGGTTGTAATTACGACACTGCCGCTTACTCAAACTTTTCATCAACGGATGCCAACAAAGCATATATAATAAACCCTGATCTCTGTCCTAAAGGAAAATTTGGATACGATCCAAGATGTAGAGAATGGTATGCTGATTCGAAGCGAGAAGCATTGAATAACAATGATCTCGTACATATAAGCCCACCATACATATTTGCGACTACGGACTATGTTATGAATACTGCAGTTTCTGCATTGATTGACCCTACTTCTGGTGAATATGTTGGTAATGTTCTTATTGACTTCTCGTCTTCGGAAATTGATAACATTGTTGAAGGTAATAAAAATGATTTCTTTGCAGTGATACTGCCGAATGCTACTGATGGTCAGAACGTTGTAGCGTCGTCTGAGCTTGATGACAATGCAACCCCAAAATCAATTTTCGACCTAATGATTCCGTTTGATCCTCCTGATTCTGTCAACAGAGAATATTTTTCTTCAATCATCGATGATATGGAGAAAGGAGGGGAAGGACTTGCTTGTGAGTTGAATCGAACAAATGAACATGGGGTACAGGAGGAGTACTGTTATGTGTACCTGCCCATATACGACAGAGAATTGAAGCCAGTACAACCAGATGAATATAGTCGAGGAGCAGAATATTCTGAACAACTTCTTTATTCTATGATTATGTTTGAAAAAAAGGATGAATTATATCATGAATATCGGATGAGAAGTGATGATATTAAAAGTAGCATGGAGAGCATGCTTATTGTATATTTTATTACGACAAGTTTAATAGCACTTATCTGCATTATCGTAACAGCCACAGTGAGTTCAACGGATAACTTTAGCCTATTGGCGTACTATCCTCTTGGTTGCGTTCTCTCACGACCATTCTTTCTTTCTTTCTTTCGATCTTTCAGATCTCTCTTTATGTCACAAAGCCAATGATTCAGCTGCTTCGAGTTGTGAAGCAAGTAAATGCAGGTAGAATTGAGAATGACATACCACCGTTAACAGGAGGTTCTCGCGAGGTTCACCAGGTGTACACATCATTTGCGAAACTGTATAAGACCTTCCGTATGTCGAACTCGGCTTTCTTCTTTGGAGATTTGGATTTAGCTCATCGAATTGCTCTTGATGCACTCCGCCTGTTCCGAAAGATCGGTGATGAAAAAGCCATCGCTATTGCCTGTAACAATATGGGAAATACATTGCTCGCCTTGACCGTGGAATGTCGTAAGGCAGGCACGTGCATGAATCTTGACGATGGGAACTGCTGCACCAATTCTGCCATTAAATACTACATCGAGGCCGTTGCTGCTGGAATAAAAGACTTTGAAAGTGTTGATTCGGATGCTGAAAAATCCAAATATGCGCAGCAGCTTGCCGATCGATATTTTAATCGAGCAGTTTGTCTATTACACACCGCCGATGATCCATGTGCTACAGACGATGCTAAAGAAGCCGCATTGGATGACCTATTTCTAGCGCGTCAATACGATCAAGGTGTGAAAGAGTACATGCTGCATTCAAAAACGCTCCTCAAGAACTCTGATGTTATATTTGATCGGTCGATAAGACGACTACGTGGCTTGGCAGCTTTGGTAGATATAGATCCGGAAGTTTGGAATGTGTGGGATATTCACGAGTTAATTGATCAAGCAGACCTGATGCTTCAAGCAGCGTGGAATCAAGATGATGCACCATTGTTCCAGAACTTGAACAAAATCGGACGGTTACAAGAATTAGAATGTGCTGTTACGGGTATAGAGCAAAACCTCAACGATGCGTTAACGCTGGCAACAAGAATGTTAGTAGAGGATGAATTTATACTCGACGACGCTTTCGTTGTGGCAGCCGATTGCATATTACAATACTCTAAAGATGCCGGTGGCGTAGATGAAGAAGAAGTCACCGATAGCAATTGGTCGCATAAGTCGATGACGAAACTAAAAGAGGAATTCAAAATGATGCGAAAACCAATGATGAGAACGACTCTAGACATTGGACGGTCGTTTGTATTTTGTATCGAGCTAAAAGGACAATGGAACGGAACACCGCTCTTGCGGAAACTTCATAACGCCGTTACGAAGTTTTATGATAGTAATTGTCAAATCGGCGATTCTGTTGGTTTTGTTACGTTCGCTCCACATGATGGAACGTTACGACATTTAACCCCTGCCACTAGAGAAGTAGAGGAACATACACAACGACAAGAAATTGAAGCAGCGACTACAGGTGTATCCTGTTCGAAGTTTTTACCGGCTCTTCCCGATGCGATCGATATGGCATTGGAATTAGAATCTACTACAGCGAATGATGTTTCCTTGATTTACATAAGTGACGGTGGCGCATACGATGAAAACATATATGCACCTTTACGTGACAAAATTCGTTTTAATGCCTCGTCAATCGATTTGGTAGTAATTGGTTTGGAAGTTGAAAATAGTAACAAATCTTTTGTTGAAAGTTGTAAGAGTCTTTCATTGGCGACCCACAGTCGAAGTTCGACGTATATAGAAGCCAATGAGGACAACTTAAACGAAACGTTCCGACAAGCATCTTCGTTGATCAACTCTGGGACATCATTTGCCGGTAACAGACTACAACGCGCTCTTACGATGCAGAGATTTTAAAAAAATCAGACATAGCTTGATTTCATTTCATTTTTGGTTCATATTTAAAATATCATATCATTTATTATTAATTCTATTATATTAATTACTTGTAAACGACAGTAGTATCTGTATCATTATTTTGACATCCTTTCGTCAATTTCTCTAGATATTCCAGGAAACATTTCTCGAATGAGATGTTTTCCACGTTGTACGAATGCCTCGGGGTTATCTAATGCTGGTCGAACATCGATTTCAACCCGTGGCATCATCATTCCATCGCCACGACCAGCGTTATCCGTCATGTAAAAATCTAAGACGTATCGTTTTTCTTTTTGTGTATCGTTGCTAACATACCAATCATGTCGATCGAATGGTTTATCTTGAAATAAAAACGTCGACAAAAACCATGCCTTTGGTGATAAATCTTTCGGCCGTCCCTCAAATCGTACTAATTCAATCTTATTTTGTTCCTCCCATTTACAAACGTCTTTCCAACTCCGTTCGTTGACAGAATTATGAACCTGTAAAAAGGATGGAATTGATTCTTCTTCAATCCCTTTCCAACCCTTACGTTTCATTGCGTTGAACACTTGTTGTTCACTGGGATATACCCATTTGTTGTTTTCGTTTTCGTTAACGTTTTCATTTAATTTTGAAATTTGAATTTGATGTGCGGGAAGATTATTTTTATTGTTGTTGTTGTTGTTCTTATCGTCGCCGTCATTTTCATTTACACCAGTATTATCGCCACGAGGAATGGAAGACTCGTGGCGATGTGTTGAAAGTGGTTGCCTTTGATTCGGTAGCGGAGTTTGTGCGTACATTGCAGCTTCCTCGAGTGAGGCAGTTATATTAGTATTTCGTTGTTGCTTCGTCGATGACGAGGAGTCACTATCACTGCCGGAGCCATTACTTGTACTTGTATTACTACCGCCACCGCCACCGATATTACCCAAGACACCCCAAAGAGATCGGTTTTTGTGATCAACTGGACATTTTCCGATACTGCTACTGCTATCACTGCCGCTGCTATTAGCAGCAGCTGAAGCACTGCCGCTAGTAGTACCGATCGTATCACTCATCAGATAAAGTAACAATGGCTTGCTTACCGTACGTACGTTCGTTCGTTGGACCTGATCCTGTTTGGCTGTTGCTTGATGCTGTTTTGATTGTATTTAATAAAAAATTAAAAAAATTCAGCAAAAGAGACGAAATCACTCAGAAAACTGTCGGTCGAACGAGTCCCGCTTAATTGTATTCGGGACTAAACAAAATCTAAATTCTATTGTCCGACAATCTTAACAAATATAAATATAGCATCTACTGTATTTAAATATAAAATTTGCATCTATATATATATATATATATGTATTCAATATGGTATATTATGTTAATTTCAACAAGGATTCAACCGATCAGGAGACGTAGTAGACTGCAGTTATTATTTATATTTATCATTATTAAATTCGACAACTATATTTTTATGGTGGTATGTCGGAACTTTCAACTACTGTACATGTTATGCTCTTCAACTATTTTATTGTTCTTCCTCCGATAATAATGCATCAGCTAATTTATCAGAAGCACGTACCATTGCATCAACAAGACCAGGTTCAGAATCGGAATGTCCAGCACCAGAAACAAATTCTAATTCTACATACGAACATCCAAGTTTACGTAATCTTTGTGCTAATCTCCACGCTGCCTGTGGTTGACAAACATAATCACCCCGTCCATGACAGATAGCAACTTTCATATGTTTAATTTTATCAACGTTATCAATCAATTGTCCCCTTCTTAGAAAACCTGCATTGATCATATAATGGACCTGTTTATAAATGAAAAATAGAATGAGTAAAAATGGAACCAAAAAACAAACGTGAGGAAATATAATATAATATAATATAACATAATATAATATAGTCCTAGTATAGTATAGTATAATATAGTATAGTATAATATATATACATAAATACACACGCACACACACACACACACACAAGTAAAAATATAAATATCAGCATCATGATATAAAGATATTTTATTTAATGAAAATATCATAACATACAATTGTATATCATAATTCTTTCAATATACACTTTTTCTGTTCTTTCGTTTTGACTTACTTCCATAACAGCAAATGGGATTAAAATACTTGGTGTACCTAAATATTTTTCAATAACATTTGGATCGATGTATGTTTTACTTATCGATAATTCATATCCAACAAATGCTGATGCTGCTGCTTCTCGTATTGACTTATCATCATCTGTTAATCGAACCCAATATGCACCTAATAAATTACGTTTTTCACTATCCCAATCGTTGGATGTATCTTGTATATATCGACAATAGTTATCCCAGGCCTGTGGATTTTGTCCATATGTTCCACCTTTACTAAATAAATAATCAACCTCATCAGGTCCAAATAAAAATACACCACGTAATAACAATGATTGGACGTGTTGTGGATATGTTTCTGCATATGCTAATGCTAATGTACTACCCCACGATCCACCTAAAACTACACCCCATTTATCAATATTCAAATGTATACGAAGTTTATTAATATCATCAACTAGTTTCGGTGTAGTATTTCCAATTAATGATGAATGTAAATCATCACAAGCATTTGGAATACTTTTACCTGATCCACGTTGATCAAATATAATAATTTTATATTTAATTGGATCAAAGAAACGTCGACAACGTGGACTTACACCCCCACCTGGACCACCATGAAGAAATATACATGGTATACCATTCGGATTACCACTAATATCATAATATATTTTATGTCCATCACCAACATCTAAATATCCCTCTTCGTAGGAATCAATTTCTGGATATAATTGTGTCGGATATTGTACAGCATTCGTACCATCTGCTGCTGCTTGATTAGCAGTGTCTGATGCAGGTGGGGAAATATACGTTGTGTCAACAAAAGCCTTCATTTTTGTAGCGGTAGCGGTAGCAGTATTAGTATTAGTATTAGTATTAGTAGGAGAAGGCGTAGGAAATGATTCAACCTCACGAATTCCGTTGTTATTGTTATTGTTATTGCTTGTTATCGCTGCGATTAACAGTAATGCTAATAATATTAAGGTACGGATATTGTAATAACGATGGCAATGACGATAATGGTGATAAATCATGAATTACGCACAATTATGTTTGTTTGAAACAAATAAAATGTCTGGTTCAAATGTGGTGTCGGACACAGTCGTCGTCATGCAAACAAGCCTCTTCTCTCTTTTCTTTTTTGTTTGCTTGATGCTTGATTTGATCAAATTCGAAAATCAAAGTTTTTTTTTACACACGCAAGATTTCTCTTGAAAAAAAGATTTTATCGTCCGTCCGTCCTTCTTCTCATCTGTCCTCCCGTCCTCCCGATGCAAGAAATTTGAATAATACTACTAAGTAGTAGAAGTGACCTAGTAGATAACTTAGTTAACATAGAGTGATTGAAAATATAACAAGAGAAGATAGATCCATTTACACTGAAGAGACTAATATTGACTGGGAAGCACAACAAAAAGTTAAGAGCCAGAAAGCTTTGAGCAGCAGAGAATCAACCATGAACAAATTTCTTCTTGAAATGGTAAATTTGTGTTTACTGTAAAAGTAGTAGTGTAGTGTCAGCTTATTATTACTTCTACATCATCATACGGTATCAGCACGTACATAGAATTAGAATGTTAACTAAGCCAGCGGGGCGACATAATGTGGTCAAGGAAAAATAAATAAATAAATAAGGCTACTGTATAGTATTTATTTATCGCGATTAACAGTACTCTTTAGGATAACAGAGAAATTATTACGCTTCGCACCCGGTTTAGCGGGCAAACGTTTCATTTCTTGTTTTCCATAATCAAATGTTCGGGTTTTAGCGTTGTAATAATGATGATGCGTTTGTCGTCGTTTTGCATCGAAATTATTATCATCATCATTATCATCATCGTCGACGTCGTGGTCATCATCATTACTATCGGAAGCACGACGACGGAAGGCTAACAAAACCAATTTTAACGATTTTTTCTTTTCAACTAATACAAATCCAAGTTTTTTGCATACATCAACGAACCTATTAAGGTCACAATATCTTGAATTATCAAGTGATGCCGATGGCAATGCAACAAAAAGCATCCCCTTGGTATCCGATCGTAATAATCTAGGATCTGCTGCTAATGCTATCATATCTCCCCGTTTTCTTGGATCACCCTGAAAGTTCAACACTAATGACATTACAATAGCATCAAATGGTTGTGGTGGTGGCAAAGACGACGACGACGACGACGACGACGACGACGACGGCGATGATTTA
>Ga0209302_10002643_pt1:7500-10448 | contig 10448 bp, 19 predicted proteins | sample ArcOceMetagenome_2_FD_187445 | JGI IMG/M metagenome (GOLD analysis project Ga0209302, IMG submission 187445) | Marine eukaryotic phytoplankton communities from Arctic Ocean - Arctic Ocean ARC135M Metagenome (SPAdes) (version 2) | ecosystem: Environmental > Aquatic > Marine > Oceanic... | reverse complement strand
CGCTGCCACCACCACCGCCTCCACCTCCTTCGCCCCCCCCCAGCGCGCCACCTTCCCTGCCTCCCTTGCCCCCACCGCCACAGCCACCACCACCTTCCCTTCCGCCTCCGCCGTCCCCTCCGCCACCCTCGCCCCCTCCTCCCTCGCCGCCACCACCGTCGCCGCCCCCATCGCCGCCACCCTCGCTGCCGCCCTCGCCGCCGCCTCCCTCGCCGCCTCCGCCTCTGCAGACACTGCAAGTTGGAGGCTTTGATGGCATCGCCCTTGATGACGTCATGGACGCCCTGCGCTCCGATAGCCTGGCTGGTATCATGGTGCAGCTCCGGCTATCTGCAGGCACTCACACCTTGACAAGTCCGATGGTTTTTGACGAATTCGTCGTCGCCAGCGAGGTCACGCTCGTCGGCGACGCGGGTAGCATCATAAGCCTCCCTACTGCCGCCGTTGTAGGGCGGCAGTTGGAGATCAGTGATGGCACCAGCTCCATTCGGGCCGCGTTTAGTCTCAACTCCACCCTTAACCTGCACCTGGAGGGCATGACTATACAGGGCGGCGCTGCCTCTCACGGTGTGGCGGCAGTGGTCGTCCATCGCGGCCTGCTCGTGTGCTCGTGATGCAGCAGTGCGCCGTGCCTAACTACCTCACCACCTCACCACCTCACCACCTCACCACCTCACCACCTCACCACCTCACCACCTCACCACCTCACCACCTCACCACCTCACCACCTGTCCCTAACCCTAACACTGACCCTAACCAGGTGCGTCGTGCGAGGCGTACAGGGTACCCGTGCGCTACACGCCGTCGGTATCGGAGGCACGGTGGAGGTCGGAGGCAGCCGCTTCGAGGACAACTCGGGCGGCGCGGTCGTGGCTGCAGCGGGCAGCCAAGTCCACATCTCGCACAGCGTCCTCAAGCGTAACACGGCTGCGGAGGGCGGGGCCATCTCCGTCGCAGGCGCCGCGACCACGCTACATCTGGTCGGCACACGCATCGCGCTCAACGTGGCCACCGGCCGCGGCGGCGGTCTGCATGTGGCCGGAGGTGTCGTGACCCTCGACAACCGCACAGTGCTCGAGGACAACAGCGCGCCGGAGGGTCATACCATGCAACTCCTCGGTGGTGCGACGTAAGCCACACAGATCTCGAACCCTAGACTAGCAGAACCCTGGCAGGTCTGCTACTCACACGTTTCAGCCTTACCCTGGACAGCTCGTACTTTCTGCCCGCCCCCGCTGGCCGGTGGGTCAACACAGCTGTGCTCGACCCTATAAGCGGCACGCTGGTGAGTCGGCTACTTTATAACTAACCCCAGCACCCTGCCCTAGCCGATGTCCTAGCACCCTCGCCGTAGCCCCGACCCTAACCCTAACCCTAGCCCTAACCCTAACCCTAACCCTAACCCTAACCCTAAACAGGTGAGCGCGGTGGCGCTCGGTTCGCACGTCGAGGACTACCCGTTTGCGTGCCGAGAGGGGCATTTCGGCTCTGACGAAGACGTCTCGACGCAGCTCAATCCGGACTGCGTCGGCCCATGCCCCCCCGGCAAGATCTGTCCCGGTGCCACGCACACGCCGCTGCCCTGTACCGTTGGTTCGTACTGTGCGCGCGGCTCCGCAGCTGGAAGCTTCTGCCCGCCCGGGACAGTGGGTTCCAGCACGGGTCTCACGGCAAAGGAGGACTGTGACATTTGCCCGCCCGGCTACTTTTGCGAGGTGCGGCCCTGCAGCCTATGTAGCACAGCCTGCAACCGCCTGCAACCCCATTTCGTCTACGCAGGGCGGCTTCGCGAGCCCCTGTGCGCGCTCGTACTACAACCCGCTCGCCGGCCAGTACTTGCGCTCGGCGTGCCTCTCGTGCCCACTCAGCACGACGACAGAGAGTGACGCCGCTACCTCCGTGGACGAATGCCTTTGTAACAAGGGCTACTACAACTCGAGATCGACCACCAACGACTCGGTCGAGTGCAGCTTGTGCCCTGTGGGCTCGACCTGCGTGGAGGCTGGCACCTCCTTGGCATCGCTGCCGCTTAAGGTCAGTAGTAAGTTGGCAGTAAGTAAATGGTAGTAGTAGGTCGTACTAAGTAAGCGAGTGAGCAATGTGTTTGAGCAAGTACTAGAAGGTGAGACACTGCTTACCGTGGCCTCCTTCCCCCTCAAGGCGGGCTACTATCGCACGGGTAGTGACAGTGACGACCTGCGAAGATGCCCCGACGCTGGCGCCAACTCGGGCTGTGTAGGCGGGGTGCGCGGCGGCGAAGGCCCGTGCAAGCCGAGCCTACAGGGGCCGTACTGCAAGCTGTGCGAGGTGCGCGACGATTCGGTGTACTATAACGCCAAAGAGTCAAAGTGCAAGCCCTGTGAGGGTAACCTGCTGTTGACGGTGCTCGCCATCGTAGCTGTCGTGGCGGCCGCTTCGGGACTGCTCACCTTGTGGCGGCGCCTTAGGCACCGCCTCCCTTTGCGGGCGATCGAACTAGTGGGCTGGATGTGGCGGGTCTACACCCAGCTCTCTCTACGCGCCAAGGTCAAGCAGATGATGAGCTTCTACCAAGTGGCGACGCGCATCACGCAAGTCTACGATCTGCAGCTACCCGAACAAGTGGTGCGGCTGCTCGAGATTCTCGACATCCTCAACATTAAGATCGAAGCGCTGGGGCTGCCGCTACAGTGTCTCGGCCTGGGCAGCTATGAGTACAGCCTCGCCTTCACCATGTTCGTGCCGCTCGTCCTGGCGGCTGCATACGTGTTATACCACCTCGCTGGGCCGAACATCCAGGGCATCCTCGCTAGGGACCGGCGTTGGTTTCGCCTTGGCCGGCCAAAGCAGAAGCTCATGGCCGCCTTGCCGGGGCTGCTCGTACTCTCTTTCCTGGTTTTCCCGATGGTCTCGTCCGCCGCGTTCCGCGCCTTTTCCTGCGAGGAGTTCAGCAACGGGCGCAGTTTCCT
>Ga0209302_10002643_pt1:0-5000 | contig 10448 bp, 19 predicted proteins | sample ArcOceMetagenome_2_FD_187445 | JGI IMG/M metagenome (GOLD analysis project Ga0209302, IMG submission 187445) | Marine eukaryotic phytoplankton communities from Arctic Ocean - Arctic Ocean ARC135M Metagenome (SPAdes) (version 2) | ecosystem: Environmental > Aquatic > Marine > Oceanic... | reverse complement strand
CCAGGTGCGGTTTGCGCTGGCCGCCGACGTCCCGTTGCTGCTGCTGCACGAGAACGATGAGGCCTGCGGCGGCTGCCCGTTCGCACGCTTCTTCGAAACGACCCCGCAGGCACGCTGTACTCATCATGGCTATGGTCGAGGGCATAGGCACGCAGCTTACTATGGCTCTACTTACTTACTGTGGCTACACCTACTAGGTTCTCATCAACCCTCCCAAAAGAGAGGGGCTCCCAAAAGAAAAGGGGCTGTACTCGCAACTCGCGCTCGCCCTCTACTCCGGCCCCTTCTGGACGGTCTCGGTCGCGCTGGTGGCCAAGTTCCTTGGGGCGCGCAGCGTCGAAGGGCTGCACTGCCGCAGGACGCAGGTGCGGCACTGACTACAGTTAACATTCCCTCAGTATCCCCGAGGTGCGCTTCACGCCGCTGCCCTCCACTTACTACCCTTACTACTACCACTGACTACATTGACTACACTGACTACACTTACTACACTTACCACTACCACTCACTAAGCCTGCTCCACTTACTACACTTAATTTGCAGGGCGCATTCGTGCCGGCCACGCTGGCAAAGCGCAGCCCCCTGTCCCGTCCAAAACCGCCCGGTGTCTCGAGTGGATCGCCGCGGGGCTCACAGCTGAACACGAGCCCGCCGTTGCCGCGAGCCCGCCGATCGTTGAGCGAGTCGGCGCAGCGGCGACTCGCGGAGCGCGTGCAGAGGAGCCAGGCGGAGCGCGAGGAACAGCGGGAGGCGGATGAGGCACGTTACCTAGTTATCACTCCTAGTGCTATAGGGCGCTATACTTACTGTGGCTATACTTACTGTGGCTATACTTACTGTGGCTATACTTACTGTGGCTATACTTACTATGGCTGTACTCATATGGTCACGCTCACCATGGCTCTGTTCAGTAGCTATACTCACCATGGCGAGACTCGCTCACATGGCCATGCTCACTGCGACTCAACTTGCTACAGGAGCTCGCGGCCTCGACGAGCCACGCCACCTGCCTCAAGGACCGGCCCAAGAGGCAGAGCCGCGTCCTCGATGAGCGTCGCGAGCGCGCCGCACGGCAGCCCCGCCCCGCCCCCGTACCGGAGGGTGCCCGCTGGGCCCGCACGCACGCCAAGGTCAGCGCGACGCGCGCCCTGGGCAGCTTCGGTGCGGCGGCCGCCGGGGGGGCGCTGGACGCCCCACCGCTACCCGCGCCGCGCCTCCAACTCAGCGGGCACCGCAAGGCTGCTGCTGCGGGGGCGAGGGCAGCGAGAGAAGCGGCAAGCCTGGCGATGGTGGCGGATTTGGAGGCGGCGGAGGCGGCGGGGGCGGAGGCGGAGGCGGATGTGGAGGATATATCTACCTATCTCGGGGAGGATGCGACAGACTTTGAGCAGGGCGCGGAGCCGGCCACGCTGGCGGAGGGTTGGCCCGAGCTCGTTAGCCCTCAACTGGCGACGGAGATCTCGTCCTACTTGAGCGGTGGCGACGATTCAATCGAGCAAGCTCCTCCCTCGCCATCCCCGGTCGGTCCGACATCCATGGTGCTGTGAGGCCCTGTTGGCGCTTCAAATCTCGCTTCAATTAATTACTATCTGGGTGAGCAGATAATGAGCATGGGCGAGCAGATTCTATCTGGGTGAGCAGATGACAAACCACCTCGTTTAGTAGTATTAAATTGTGTTTTTGGTCATGTATTGACCTCTGTATACCGTAACTACTCTGATCTGGTTGAACTCTTTTTTTACAAATACTTTACGTTTTGCAAATACGAGTTACAATTCCGGCGGTATCGCGCTGCCCGTAGTGCTTGTCCGGTCTATGACTTGTAGGTAGTTAGTGTCACACTACCCGTATGGGCTCAGCCCTGGTATGCGATCTTGACTTAGGAGTAGGACCATAGTTCGAACCTAATAAAGTCGAAATTTGGCGGAGTGGCAGTGGGTAAAAAGTAGTGCGTCCGGTCTAAAGAACATAAAGCCGTACTCAAGATGAAACGACAATTTTCCCAGTCGGATTCAGGAAAGCCGTAATGCGTAAAGCCGTACAGTTTTTAACGTACTAAAAGTACTAATACGGTTAAAGTAAAGCGTACGGGGCTTCAGTTTCGAGAGAGAGTATTCTCTACCACTACAGATAAGATAAGATAAGATTCTCTTATCATCTTATCTTACCACTACAGCTAAAGCGTAACGGGGATGTTTTCTCCGAATCCAGCTTTTTTTACGAACGTGCCCAGCTCGCCCCATACGAGCTCACACATGTTCGGCCATCACCCAGCGACTGTGCGGCTGGCTGGGCGCAAGCGGCACGCAAGCGTTGAGAGCTCTGAGGGTCTGGCAGAGCTGCCGGCAGTGGCGTGCACAGCCGTGGAGCTGCATGGATGCTGCGCCAGGGTGTCGCTTGCAGAGGCACTCCTCTGTCAGTACATTGACGGCGTGGCCAGGGCGAGTAGCGCAGGCACCAAGAGCGGGTCGAGCGCGCGCTCCTTGGTCCTTCACACCATGTTGGCGCCCGTCGTCGATAACCGCACGGTTGGAGGACATGTTGGAGGATAAGCTAGGGCTCGACCACGAAGCGAACTCGCAAATCACGGACGGAGGTGCCACGGGCAGCCGCCTTCCAGGTGGCACCTCCGTCGGTCGGCGATTTGCCAACGTCTTCCAGCGTCAGCGCGGTCCAGCTGATCCTCCAGAAGCTGGGTTCTGCGCCGACACCCCCCGTAATACGAGCTCGACGTTGATCTTTGGTAAACTTAGCTTTATTACTCATAACCATCTACGGTTAGAGCCTACACTCGAGCTCTCTAGTGAGATCTACGAGACGCTATCTTTGCGCGATTGTGATATCCGTTGTGAATTAGATCTAAAGCGCGTAGAAGCGCAAAAAAACAAGCATGGTGCATGCGTTCTAACTCTGAGCTCGCACACTCAGCTATTGCACTGTCTCTCCTCACTCGCAGCAGCCCAAACAAAGGGACGACGTCTACTGTCTTTAGAGATACTTTACGAGAGGTATGCGAGCACGCCCTTTCATTTCCGCCACACCTGCGTTTGAAGGGACCCGCCACCGCCCAAGGTGTTGCCCCCCGGCGCCCAACGATCATGCCCGATTTGGCCGCCGAAGGTGGCCTTAGAGGGTAGCCTGCGCAGCGTCGGCATCGACGCAGAGGCCGCTAGCAGCGCCGCGCTCGAGGCGGTGCGCGGCAGAGGCTGGTTGGCGGGCTCGCCGAGCTGCGTCGAGATGGCGTCGGGAGTGCCAATGAAGAGGCCCATGCGCGAGCCGATGATGTCTCGCTCATGCGTCGATCGTTTCGCGCGGCCGCTCTGGTACCGCGCGCCGCGGCTCGAGGCCGTGAGAGGCGGGAACTGCTCCATCACCTGGCTCGGTTGGGCGGAGGGGTTGCGGTCGGGGGGGAGTCGGCGTTGCGCGGTCGGGGTCGGGGTCGGAGTTGGGGTCGGGGTTTAGGGTTGGGGTTAGGGTCAGGGTTGGGGTGTGAAGATAAGGGCGAGGGCGAGGGTGAGGGGCAGCGCGGGGGTTGGCCAACAAAGAGTGGGGAGTCGCACCTCTGTGGCGTGCGATGCAGTCCCCCCGAAGATGTGGCTCAACTGCGAGACGTTGCGGTGTAGCACGTAGCCAGACGCGTCGGCCTGCAGCGCGCCCTCGGTGAGTGGTGTCGCCACTAGCGAAGTCCCCTCGCCCGCCGCGGAGCCCTCACTGCGTAGCAAGCCCAGCGGCGTGCTATAACGTCGGGTGCCGCCCTCGCCGCCGCCCGCTGCCCTCACAGGGCCCTCGCCGGGCGCCGTGTAGGAATTGCGCAGCGTGGCCTCGCTTCCGCCGCGCAGGCTGTCCGTCGCTCTGCTGCCGGCGGAGTTCCACAGGGCGTCATTGCGCGGCAAGCTGTCCATGGGGCCCCACGCCTGGGTCGAAAACAGGGCCAGTAAGGCCGGTGAGGCTGGGCGAGGCTGGCCGAGGCTGGGCGAGGCTGGGCGAGGCTGGAGGCCGCCCCGCCGTGATCTGGGCCTGGCGGGGCGTGCTGGAGAGCGTATTGGCCGACGGCTCTGGGCGGCTGTTTTCCACATAGCCCCACGCCCCAAACTCGCTCGCAGTGCGCGTGCTGCCGCCGCCGGGGGCGTGGACGTAGACGTTGGTGCCCCTCCAGTCCGAGGGTGATGCGTCAGGCAGGAAGCGGTGCTCGGTGCGATCGTGCTTCATGAAGCAGAAGGGTCGCTGTGGCCCTACAGCCGGCGAGCCAGGCGGAGCTACTCGCGCCGCCGGCGGAGGCCTCGGCTTCAGCGAGGCGTGCGCGTCGCCCCAGATGAGGAGCGCTGCGCTCGAGTCTCGGGCGAAGTCGTGGGCTTCGGGCTTGGGCCGCCTCGAGACGCGGGCTTGGATGTCCAGCGGTGCGATGTCCTTGACATTGCCGTGGATGTCGCGCGGAGGGTCGGCCGTTTTAAAGCCGGCGGACTTCTTCGAGCGGCTGCCCCCGAGCTCGGCGGCAAGGGAGAGCATGATGGCGGTTGACAGCTCAGACCTGTGGGGTGCGGGGGCGCAAACATGTGGTGCTTGCAGGCGGGCGCGGGCCGGCCAAATGTTCGGGCTGGGGTGCAGGCTGGCCGGCGCTTTTCACAAGCTGACGTGCATCGTGTCGCTGCGGTTCTGCTGCGCAGGGTCGCCCATGTAGAACGGGGTGGGCTTAATACCACCGCGGCTCACATTCCGTCTCATCTGCGCCTGGTGGCCAGAGAGCTACGTGCAGCACGAATGCGTTTCGCTTCTCGTCGCGTCGATGAGTCCCAGCGGCGGGGGGGGGGAATCACGGGTCACGGCAGCTCACACTCTAGGTACGCCGTCAGTGCTGGTTACGGTGGGTATGCTGGCACTAGCTAGCTAGCTACTCGCATGGATGGCGGTGTGCTGGCGTGTGGGGTTGGCCCTTGCTCAGCTAGAAAAAAAACGTCAGCGGCTGGAGTGGCCGTGTCTGGGGGGGAAGTTCCGTGCTTCCT
>Ga0209302_10002642_pt1 | contig 10449 bp, 11 predicted proteins | sample ArcOceMetagenome_2_FD_187445 | JGI IMG/M metagenome (GOLD analysis project Ga0209302, IMG submission 187445) | Marine eukaryotic phytoplankton communities from Arctic Ocean - Arctic Ocean ARC135M Metagenome (SPAdes) (version 2) | ecosystem: Environmental > Aquatic > Marine > Oceanic | place... | reverse complement strand
TGCGTGGGGCCGCAGCCGGGGCAGCCGTGTGCAATCCAGTAATCATGTGAGGAGTATTTCGCTATGTGCAGCCGCTGAGCCGGCGTGCCTATTTTGATGTATGCGTACACAGTCGAGCTAAATTTTTTTTGGTATAACGTTGTTTGCTTTCCGAGAGTAGAGTACGAGAAGATAATCAGATGAGGGTGTATGAATATGAGTGCGGTGTTCGGTATACGGATTGAATGCGAGCGAGTACCGTAGGCTGTCGGTCGGGTTTTGGATACGGCTTTAGTGTGCGCGGTCTCGGTAGATATAATACTAGATACAGATACGGCTGGCTTTATTATAATTTATATATTAACAATAAGCGTAGAGAGATCTCAGACATCCGAGTACCAATAGACTATAGAGTCGGCGGGCCGCGGTCTCGCACTAGCTCTCAGAATACAGAACAACGTGCCGCCTCGGCTCGCTCACGTGCGCGTGCGGTCGCCCGGGAGGGCGTCGCCGTCCGCGTGTTATGAATTCTCTAGAGTGTTATATGAATTCTCGCGCGCGCCAACGGCCAACTATGACGCAGACGCCAAAACACTGCAAAAAAACGCGCAATTGCGCCAAGCGAGGGAGTCAGCGTGTCAGACCCGTGAGACTTCGTATAATATATAAACCAACTTGCAGCTGCAGCACACGCCGTGCACGAAGCATTGGATGGAAAAGCTAACGCGTGCTCACGCGGTGCGCGCGGCCGAGACGAAACCTGGCACATCCGACCGGAGTGCCGCCAGGTTGCAGCTATTAAACCACGAACAGTCGCCCTGGAGGGTCAAGAGCAGCGACATCAGCGTCTCAAGCAGCGGCTCTGTGAGGCTCCAGCGCTGCACTGCGAGGCCCAAGCGGCCGAGACTCTGCTCTGGAGCCCAGGCGGCCGCCGTGCGCAAGCGCGAGGGTGCCTCGAGTCGTAGGCGACCAGGCTGGTGGCTGGAAGGCTTACAGCCTATACCTGCTATGGCGCTACTTACTCTAGCGCTACTTACTATGGACATGCTGCTGGGCATGCTGGGCGGAGAAAGAGACGAACTGGCAGCGGCCACACAGACGGCACCGCCCCATGCACGCCTCGGCGGCGATCAGCACGCTCACCTGCACGGATGCACAGGCAGTGCATACGCAGTGCACACGCAGCGCACACGCAGCGCACACGCAGCGCACACGCAGCGCACACGCAGCGCACCATGCAGTGCAAAATAGTTGCCGATTTGCATGCAGCGCGCATGCAGTATGTGTATGTGCACACGCAGTGGTACGCCGTAGTGCATGCGGCTACTGGTAGTATGGGTGCACATGCGGCGCGCCTGCTCTGCGGCAGCCAGCCTATAGTTACCCTTGTCGCCGCTCTCGCAGTCACCCGCGTCGCCTGGGTCAAATACGGTTGCAGCCTCAAGATGTACGCGGTTGCAGCCTCTAACTCGCCGCGGTGCGTAACTAAGGGTTGCAGTCTCTCCCAACACGCGGGGTCGCAAGTTGCAGGGTTCAGTCGTCCCGCGTTGCTCACTGTCGGTGGTGGCGTCGCAGTAGCCGGTGGCCAGGCTAGGCAGCTTAGCGCGTGCCGCCGCCTTGTGCGCAGAAAGTGAGTGAGTAGCCAAGCACGTGAGCGTGGTGTATGCATGACACCTCTCTACCAGCCTCTCACCTCGTCCGCCGTGTGGTCGGTGTGCTGCGCGGCATACTTGGTCAGCTCACGCGCACACTCGGTGGCATACCTGTCCAAGGCAAGGCTCAAACCTGTGAGTAGCAGACCTAGGCCTGCCTGGGGCCTGCCCTGCTAGTCTGGGGTTCGAGCCCTGTACGGCATACTCGGCGAGGTCCCGCTGCTCCGGCGTGCACGTCCCCTCATGCGGCATGTGCTCCTCGATACTGCTGCGCTGCTCCAAGGCAGCTTTGTCGGTGCTCTTGAGAAGACACGGCGCCCACTGCCGCACCGCCGCCGCCGCCAGGTTTGAGATCGTGCCGAGTTGGCTCAGGTCGGCCGAGGCTTCCGCCGCGTCAAGCACCAACACACGCGCGCGGCGCTCGGTGGCATCTTCGAGGCTGATGCCGGTGGCGCCGAGGTGGCGTCCTACAGTTGCAGAGGCGGTGGCCCACGTCGTGTTCGCCACCCGCGCCGTCAGATCATCGCGGAGCGTGCGGGGGGCCTCGCGAAGTAGCTCACCTGGGATGCATAGGGTTGCAGGCTGCGCGCATGGGATTGCAGCCTGTGGTAGCAGAGGGGTGCAGGCTGGTGCTGCCACAGGTTTGGAACAGCGTAGTCTGGTTCTCCACCGTAGTCTGGTTCCGTCAGCAGTAGCTCGCCGCGCAGACCCCCCACCCGACGGCCGACGAGGTCGACGCACGCGGCTGGCGGGACCCACAGACAACACGCGGACCGCTCGCCGCGTTCGTTACGCGCCGCGTTGCCCGCCGCGTCGGCGCGCGCCGCCGACCAGCCGAGCGCGGCGGCGGCGGGCAGCGCGGCGCGCGGCTCGCGCGCGGCGGCGTCGCACCAAGAGACGTTGGAGAAGGGTATGACGGTCTCCCACAGCTGGGGTGGCAGCGCCGGCACGTTGCGCGGTATCTCGCACGGCACGAAGGGCAGCACGGCGCGCCGGCCGAGCGCCAGCGCCAGCAGCACCCAGCGCGCCATCGCTAGAGGTACGCCATCACTGTCGGCCACCGCGCGCCCCTTCTGCATCGGCCGCCATGCGAGCTTGTGCCGGCGGAGCACGAGCACGCGCAATGGCGCATGCCAATCGGAGCCGAAGACCAGCCGCGCCTCGGGGGTAGGCCCCTCCACCTCTTCCCCCCCCGCCTCTCCCTTCCCCACAACCTCCGTCACCCGCCGCCTTAACTCCTTATGCCGCCGCAGCCGCTGCCGCCGCCGCCGCTGCCCTCCCCGTCGCCGCGGTCCCCGCCGCGCCACCTCTGCCTCCGCCCCCCACCCGTGCTCGCCCGCGGCCGCCCCAACGCCGAGCTCACCAACCACCTTGCTGGTGCCCTCGACAGCAACCTCGCCCGGGAGCTGCGGTCGCATGCGGGGTAGCCCCAAGACAGGGGGAGGCACAGTGGAGGGGGGCAGCTCAGCGGCGTACGCCCACCAGCCCAGCGCTCGCAGCAGAAGGTACTTGGCACGCGTGCCCACCGCGTGGCCGATGAGCACCGGCGACGGCGCCACGGCCCACTCTCCGGTGCCGGCGTGGCCGTGCGGCTGCACCACGTATTGCGAGAAGGCCCACTGCGGTAGCCCGGCAACCCGCTCGGTCGAACCCCGCGGCCTGGCTTGCGCAGTGACGCGACTCCCCGCGTGAACCCTTACGCTGGCGGCGGCAGCGGCGGCAGCGGTGGCAGCGGCGGCGGCGTCGGCGGCGGCGGCGGCGTCGGCGGCGTCGGCGTCGGCGGCGAGGTGGGTGGCGGGAGGGAGGTGCAAAGGAAGCCACGGCACACGGCCACCTTGCGGCCACGCTACGGAAGGTGGCGGAAGGTCGGGTAGTGTCGCCGTCTGCCATTCCCAAGGCTGCGCGTGCGCACGCGCGTCGCGGCGCGCCGCCGGGCCGCTGACGAAGCCATGGCGCAGCGAGTGGCGGTAGCGTGTGGAGTTGAAGGCCGCCCCCTCGAGCGCGTCTCGGAAGAGGTCTTGCTCCCATAGGACCATCTGCTCGACGCCGCCCGCCGCCGTGCGCCGTATGGGTGTATTGCGCAGATAGTGCCGCGCGCGCCGCCCCACCTCCTCCATGACCCACTGCGCCGCGCCGCCGCCGGCAGAGCAGTAGACGAGCCCTACGTTGACGGCGGGGAAGGTGTAGAAGGCTCCGATGCCGCCAGCCTCCGAGTCGAGGCCTACGACCTGCGCGCGGCAATGCACGATACGGCTGTAATCGGCGATGGGGTGTACGCCTTGCTGCGCGGTGCGGTGCACGGTGGGTGCACGCCTTGCTACACGCTGTGCTGTGCTGTGCTGTGCTGTGGGGTGCACGCTGTGCTGCGCGGCGTGCTGCGTGGTGGGATGTACGATGCAGTGCCGTGTGTGATGCACTGTGGGAGGCCGGCGGAATTGTTACCAGCGCGTGCGAGTGCGACAGCGTGCGCAGCAGCGGGTACGGGTCGGCACGCAGGCTGATGTCGGCGTCGAGCATCAGCATGTTGTAGCCGGCGGCCACACCGGTGGCGGCGTAGTGCCACCTCTGCCACCACAGGTGGTACACGTGGTTGGGACGTACGTTGTACGCCTTGAGCCCGGCCACCAGCTCCGGCTCCTGCTGCATGTAGCTGCTGTGTGCGCAGCAGGCTGCGTGCATGAGCGGCAGCCTTGCGCGGATGACGTCGCACGTCGGTCCGCTATCGGCGATCACCTGCATCCGTGGTGGTGGTGGTGGTGGTGGTGGTGGTGGTGGTGGTGGTGGTGGTGGTGTGTGCGAGCTGTAATGGTACAGGAGCGGCAAAAGCTACTGCGGCGCTAGAGCTCTGCCAGCGGCTGCCAGTGGGGCGAGCACCAGTGCATACGGCAGACCGAGCGAGTGGAGGTTGTGCTGCAAGTTGAGCGCCCAGCGGTTGTGATGGGTGTCTGTGATCGTGACTATGACCTCGCCGCCGCGACTGCACTCCTTGAGCGCAGTAGTCAGCACACCCTGTGCCTCGAGATCCATGCCGCGTGCGCGAACGCAAGTCTCAGTTGCGGGGGATATCGCACTCGCCACAATGAGAAACCCTGATCTTGTCCCGATGACCTACCTAGTACCTACCCTCAGAGGACAGAACCCCTTCAACGACGAACCCACTGGCCCCGTCGCCACCTAGCGCCAACGGCAACGCTTCTCGCTGCAGCCCCTAAGGCTCTCCTAAACCTACGCGACATCTTACGCTTTAGCCCCGTGTACCGAAAGCTCTCCTAGTACCTAGACCTCTGACTGAGGGACCGGTCCGGAGAGCTCGGAGATCCCCCCCCCCCCCCCCCCACCCCCCCCACACACACACACCGCAGGCCGCACGGCGCACCCGCACCCCCCCCCTCGTCAGACGGAGGACCGCCCCCCGTCCTTCCACTCGACCTGCTACTCTCAGCCTTCGGCTCGCCCCCTCCTACTCGTCCTCCGGCTCGTCCTCCAGCGTCAGCTTCAGGCTTACCCTGGTGGCGAAGGCCTCAGAATCCGCAGCTTTTGGCAAAGGCTGCATGGTGTCCTTGGGCACGGGGCAGTGTGGTCCCTCTTCCAGAGTGCGGGGCGGCCGCTCAAAGCCAGCGGTGCCCAGCCCCCCGGGGTGCGAGCTGTGGCGAGCTGTGGCGAGCTGTGGCGAGCTGTGGCGCTCCCGAGAGAGAGAGAGAGAGAGAGAGAGAGAGAGAGAGAGAGAGAGAGAGAGAGAGAGAGAGAGAGAGAGAGAGAGAGAGAGAGAGAGAGAGAGAGCACATGCGACCTGCTGGCGGGACCACTGGGCGGCCTGGGCGGCGATCATGAGGCTCTCCAGCGTGGTCTGCGGTAACTCGTTGCTCTGCACATCGAGGAAGCTCCTGCATTCCAAACGCGGCGAAACCCGCGCGTGCTACGTAACGCCTCGCACACTGGCTCCACGGCGGCACTCCGGGCCCACGCGGCGGTGGCGGTGCTCTCGAGCCCAGAAACTCGCCGTTCGCGAGGGCGCCTCGAGCCGTGGGGTGCCAGGCCAGTGTGGCCTCCGAACCTCGGTGGCCACGCATGCCGCTGCCGGGACGCTACTCTCGATATGGCGTGTCTGGCCGTGCTGCGCTGCAGGAAGGGCGTGTCGTCAGGAACCTCGAGCATATCGACGACGTGCGCGCCGCCCGCCTCACGGATCGAGTTGAAGGAGAGGTCGAGATGCTCGATCTGCGTGTCCGGTAGCTGTGCGCAGAGCACCTTGAGCCCGCCCGTGACGTGCGTGCCCGAGCGGAACATGTTGACACCGCACAGCTCGTTGCCCGCGAGGTGAAGGTGCGTGAGGTGACACCGCCGCAGCACGCCCGCGAGCGCGCGCGCGCCGGCGTCGCCCAGCCCGTTGCTGTTGAGGTTGAGCCTGCGTATCTTGGTCTGCGGAAGTGACTTGACGAAGAGTTGGAAGCCCGACATGTCGAGGCCGGAGTCCTCGAGGTTGACCGAGCGAAGCTTGGTCGCCGCCGGCAGCAGCCCCGCTAAGATCATGCTGCCCACCGCGCCGAGTGGCTTCTGCTCGAGCTCGCACAGCCGGAGCTCGACCAGTGCGTCGGAGACCAGCGCGCCCACAGGGATGGCCCCGACCATCTCGAGCCGCGGCAGGCCGCCCTTGGCCAGGATGGTCAGCAGGTTGGCCACGTCCTCCTCACCCAGCGCGGCGTCGGCGTACTCAAAGGAGTCGGCCTCGGCCAGGGCCGCCTCCTCCATGCCGAGCTTGGACGCCAGCCAGCGCATCCGCTCGCCGAGCTCCTGTGTCATGTTTGTGTTGTGGGTGCGGTCCGGCCGGCGAGCTGCTGCATGTTTTGTGGGTGTGGGTGGGTAGGTGTTTGACGGCCGGCGAGTTCCTGCTCTAGCGGCATCTGATTTTCCTCGGCGAACTTGCGGCCGGCGCGACTCATCGAGGACATCAAATCACGCACAGCAGTCGGAGTGGGCACCTCTGGCTGCGTGGGCGGCGCGTTCGCTGCTGCGAGCGCCTCTGCGGACAGTTCTTTGCTGCTCCGGCGCCGGCGGGCAGCCTTTGCGAGAATCGGCGAAGACCTCTCGATAGAGAGAGCCAAGTTGCCGAGTCGTTCTTTGCTGCTCCGGCGGCGAGGTGCTATCTCTGGCGAAGACGACGCAGGAGAAAGGTCGCCGGCAGAGATAACGCGAGCCAACTCGCTGAATCTTTCTTTGCTGGTCCGGCGGCGGGGTGCTCGCCGCGAGATCTCTGGCGAGACCTCTTTAGGAGTGACGACCTTGAGCTCTCGCACCTGAATCGCGGCAGCCTCCTTGGCAGCAAACTTGGCAAGTAGCTTATCGCGAGGGCTTCTTTCTCTGTCCTCGAGCTCCGCCATCGCCTGACTCAACGAATCAGTCTTCGGAGAGGAAGAGGAAGAAGGTAGTTGCGAAGCGTGGCCGGTTGTCGCGAAGCTCTTATTCGAGGAATCCGCTGACGAAGAGGAACTAGATAGGTTTGGTGATCCGCCGCCTCTGCTTCTTCGTTTGGACACAAATTCCGATGCTCTTGCCCGCCGCGCAGCTTCGAGCTCCTTGATCCTCGCGTTCGCCTGGGCAAGCTCCTCCCGTGCCTCCCGGAGCTCTGCCAATTTGCTGGATTTGCAACCCATTGGGCACGAGCGCGGCCCGAGCGCGCGCCTGGCGCGCGCACAAGGCAATCCAAACTGCACCGTACGCTAACCGTGCTGTACTGAACAACTATTGCAGACTGCACTGGTTGTTTTGCAAATCTGGGAGAGAAATTGAATTTGAAGGGGAAATTTGCATGCCATTCAAGCAGCTTTACGGTTATGTGCTGTTCTAGCGGATCAACGCACAAATAACAAGCTTTACGGTTATGTGCTGTTCTAGCTCATCCGTTGCAAGTTTTTTGTGCGTGACGCGTGCCGGGTTGTATATAACAGGAAGCGGTGTGCACGCAAAAATGTTGGCCAGCAAAAGTGCCCGTGGGTGTGTGATTGTAGAATTACCAGAATGGTACCACTCAGAATCTCAGTTGTCAGTAGGCAGGTCTGCAAACTTTGAAACGACAAACCCGTACGGTATACGGTATACACCGCGAAGAACATTCAATCATTAACCCTCGTGCGCCCCGCGTATTGCGAGCACGAAACCGCACACTTCTTGGACGACGACGACCGACGCCGCGGGCGGCTTCCGCGGCCGCATGCCGTCCCACACGCGCGCGGTCGACCAAACAAAGAGGCTCAAAGGCGTAAACCAAATTGTCAGTGTGGCTGCTTTACTTGGCGCGCGTGTGGGACGGCATGCGGCCGCGGAAGCCGCCCGACGCTACCGCGCGCAAAGGTGGCTTCACAGGTCCGCTAGGCCTCGTCGTTCTTGCCGTGGCCATCGCAGCCGGGATTGCGCTGTCTACCTTCCCGCGCCCAGAGCCGCCGCCGCCGCCGCCGCCGCCGCCTAGCACGCCGCAGACGCCGCAGATGCCGCAGAGCTTCGACGGTCCACTTCCCAACTCAGTCAGCCGGGCGCTCGGGGCAACGCGCGACCCGGCGGAGCGCTGGCTCATTGTGCAGCAGCTGCTGGCGGCGGGCCGCGAGGAGGACGCCATCTCGCTGCTCGAGCACACCGTGGCGGTGCTGCCTGAGGAGGCGGCGGCGCACGAGCAGCTGGGCGAGGTGCTTCGCGCGGGCCTGCGCGACGGCGGCGGAGCCGGCGGCAGCGGCGCGTCGGAGGGCGAGGGCGGGGGCGAGGGCAGCACGGCGGACGTCGACATTTATGCTCATGCGGCGTGGTGGGAGCGGCGGCGGCGCGCCGTGGCGGCTCTCAACCGCAGCGCCGCTCTCGCACCGACGGCGCAGCTGCACGCCACCATCGGTAACCTGCTGGCGCCCAGGGGCGAGGCGAACTCGACCGACGACGCCGTGGGCGCGTGCCAGCACTACGCAGCGGCGCTCGCACTCGACGCCACCGCGCACGCAGGCACGACCGGAGCGGCCAAGCGGCTCGCCTACATTTCCCACGCCCTACTGTGCCGCCGCCCGGTCGACGAGGTCTGCCGCGAGTGGGGAGGGGCGCACGCGCAGGGGTGTGCGCCGCGCGCGGCGGAGGGCGCGGCGCGCGGCGGGGCCATCCGACTGGCCGAGTGGGTCGAGCGGCGCGTCGAGGCGCTGTTCAACTCGAGCACACAGCTGGAGCCGGACCCCTTCGACGGGACGCGCACCCGCGCCTCCGAGCGAATGGGGGCGCACGGCGCGTGCGAGGCGCACCGCCGGCTCGGCGCGCTCGGCGCGGCGCACCGCGTGCACGCGGCCGTCGCGCAGTTGGACTGTGGCGCGCGCATCATCCGTGCGTGGCCGAGGCCGACCCAGACCCCTACGCTGCAGCGGCAGCGGCAGCACGAGCTGGCGCGCGGGCTGCACGCGCTGCGTAGCGCGGCGCCGAGCCGCCGCCGCGCGGTGGAGCGTGCCGCGCGCCGCTTCCAGCTCAACGGTGTCGCCGTCTTCGAGCAGATCGTGCCGCGCCCGCTAGCAGCGCAGCTCGCAGCGCTCGTCGTCAACGCCACCGCAGCGGCCGCCAACGCCACCGCTGAAAGGCGAGACGGGGCGCGGCGGCTGACGGCGCACGCGCCTGCGGGCGGGCTGGTGGGTGAGGCTGTGGCGCTGGTGGCGGAGCGTCTTGGCCTCTTTCTGAGCGCCGCACTCAGCGCACCGCCAGGCAAGCTGCTCCTGGTTAGGGTTAGCTCGTTTGCCCTATAAGCCAACCCCAAACCCACACCCTAAACCCAACCCCAACCCCAGCCCCAACCCCAACCCCAACCCTAACCCTAGCCAGATCAGCTGCTGCTGCTCGAGTGCGCCACCAGCACGGCGCCCGCGGGCGCCCGCGCCAGCGCGTGGCAGCCGGCCACCGATTGGCGCGACCACTGCGAGGCGAGCGCCGTGGTGGTGCAGCTGGCGCTGCATGACGTGAGTGCGCAGCGTGCGCCGCTCGAGGTGCGTCCGGGCGTGCTCAGCGCGCAGGCCGAGAGCTCACTGCGGGCGGCCGCCGCACCGGGGCTGCGGCTGCCCATGCGCGCGGGCAGCGCTGTCGTCTTCAGCTCAGACTTGATGCACCGCACCGCGCCCAACGCGGCAGGCAGCGCGGCCTCCGTGCTGCAGACCGTATGGATGGCGAGCGACGACGGGCTGCTCCCGCGGCAGCTCGGCTACCACCTGCCCGACGGCGAGCTCGGCAAGTGGAACCTGCAGCGGATCATCGAACTGCGTGACGGCGACGGGGAGGAGGGGTAGGTGTGTGGGTACTTGGCTTGGAAGCCAAACATACTTATAACATTTTGGAGGAGGGGGGCCAAGCAGCGGCGTGCAGCGAGAATACACTTGCGCCAACCGTGCCAAGCAGCAACGCAACGCCGTCTTGCGGCTTGGGATGTGGGGCATGATTGGATGTTGACAAGTGCATCTGTGATGGCGCTTGCGTCGTTCGGTCTTGTTCTAGTTGCTGTACGGATCTCTATCTATCTACGGGGTACGGATTAAAGTTTAGCGGAGCGCGGGTGCAGCCGCTCACGCGCGGCCCTGAGGCTGATGAGACCAAGACCATGACAGTGGCACGGCCACACCACGCGTGCGTGCCACTGTCAAAGCGGCGGCAGCACCGTCCAGCGCGTTCGACCTGTGCAGATGTCCCCAGCGTGCGCTCCTCGCCACTCGGCGCCGACATGGTGTGCAAGTCCAGGAACAGCTTTGGCGACGCGCTCTTCACGCAAGGGCTGATGGCCTTGGTGCCGCCGACCATTTGTTGTGTGAGGGCGCAGTCT
>Ga0209302_10002641_pt1 | contig 10456 bp, 6 predicted proteins | sample ArcOceMetagenome_2_FD_187445 | JGI IMG/M metagenome (GOLD analysis project Ga0209302, IMG submission 187445) | Marine eukaryotic phytoplankton communities from Arctic Ocean - Arctic Ocean ARC135M Metagenome (SPAdes) (version 2) | ecosystem: Environmental > Aquatic > Marine > Oceanic | place... | reverse complement strand
TGACTGTGGAGTGTCGTCAACCCGTGGCGTATATATTTAAGCCTAACTAAAGCCGTACTCGAGACTGGAGCTGCCAGAGCGCGGCGGTGCCACGGGAAGACCGGTGAGACCGCGAGGGGTGACGGCACTGAGCCTCGGCGCGAAGGACGCTCGTTGAATAGCGTGAAGCTAGTCATGTGTGTGGTGCATATGTAATGAGATGTCTGTGTGTCACACGTGCATAGCACACCGCCATAGTAGCACGGCCGTGCTGGCCGCTGCAGTCTCGAGTTTTACGGCTTGGCGTGCCGTACAGTACTAGAATGTACGATTATGAAACTACTGATTCAGCCCAGCCAGCCAGTTTATAGTTTCTAACATCAGCCAGAGAGCCACCCTGGCCACGTACCGAGCCCGAGGCGTCCAAGTGGCCCCTTTTGATGGACGAGACCACACCGGCCCGAGAAGCTCCAACATAGACAGACAAACAGCCCGTGACACGCTCGCGAGAAACTGTTAAACCGTTTTATCGCGATTTCGCGCGTGCCGTGTCCGGTCCGCGGTCGAGCTACCAGGCGCGCGTGCACACCAAACGCTTTTTGAACTTTAAAGCCGTATTGCAAGTGCGGTTGTGGATAGAAAAACACTTTTCAAAGCTCGAGCTTAAAGCTACCCGGTCTGAGGGAGTGCCACGCGTCGTTGATGCAGGCTGTGGCGCGCTCGTCCAGATCATTGGCGGCCAGGTCGAGGCTCGTGAGGCAGCCTAGCTCCGAGCCGCTGATTCGAATGGCGGTGGCGACGGCGCTTATGCCGTGCGAGTTGTACACGCCGCAACCCCACGCATCGCGGCCGCACAGCTGGTTAAGCGCCAGGCTCACGTTCGTGAGCGATCGGTTGGCGGCGAGCGCCTCGCCCATGAGCTGTGCGCCCGTGCTGCCCAGGCTGTTCTGCTTGACGATGAGACTCTTCAGCGAGGCGCTCGCGCGTACGGCGGCGGCGAGCGCGACGACGCCTTCGGCGTTGCGAACGCCCTGACCAAGGAAGCACGTGCACATGCGGCGTGCACGCAGTATACACGGCGTGCATATGCAGTGTGTGCACGATGCAGCGTGTGCGCAATCGATCTACCTTGCCGAAGATGTCCACGTCGCAGAGCTCGTTGGAAGCAAGGCTGAGCGAGGTGAGCGCGCTGTGGTGCAGCAGCGCCTTGGCGACCGCGCTCGCGCCCTCCGCGCCGATCCGGTTGCCGTCGAGGTCGAGGAGCGTCACCGACGTGCTGGCCTCTAGCGCCTCGGCGACGGCGCGCGCCCCGTCGGGCCCGAGCAGGTTATGTGAGAGGTCGAGGTGCCTCAGGCTGCGGCTGGTGCGCACCGCCCGGGCGAGCGCCCTGCCGCCCTCGGGCCCCAGCTTGTTCCGGCCAAGACTCAGCTTCGTTACCGAGCCGCTCGTGGCCACATGGCCCGCGAGCGACGCGGCGACGATGGGCGTTAGCCCCTGGTTGTACAGGCCCCACGCGGCGATGCGGCTCGGCGCCACGGTGCCGGCGGCGAGGGCGAGCGCGTTGGCGCTGCCGGCGGCGGCGGCGGCGGCGGCGGCGATGTTATAGAACGAGCCTCGCAGCGTGTCGAAGACCGCGCACCACCCCTCCACGCCGAAGCCGTTGAGTGTGAGGTCGACCTCCGTCAGATTGCGGCAGCTCTTGAGACGCCCCGCCAGAGCGCGCGCCCCCCTGGCGCCGATGGCGTTACGGCTCAGGTCGAGCCAGGTGATCGAGCGGTTCAGGCTGAGGGCGTTGCCGATCTCCAGCGCGCCCGCGGCGCCCAGCTCGTTCAGCGCGAGGCCCAGCTCGTTCAGCGTGCGGCTCGCCACGAGCGCGTCCCCGAGAACCTTGGCACCCTCGGCGTCGATCCGATTCTGCCTTAGGCTGAGGCGCTTCAGCCATCTGTTGGTCTCGAGGCACTTGGCGATCACCACGAGCGACGGCACGCCCAGCTGGCTGCACGAGAGGTCGAGCGTCTCGAGGTACCCCACTCCCTGCAGCTGCCCGAGCGATAGCCAAGCACCCTCCAGGTTGAGCGAGAAACCTAGCAACGGTCGCCTCCCGAGAATAGTCGAGGCCAGCGCCGCCGCAGCCTCTCCGCTGATGGGCGGCCCGGGGTCGGCCGCGTCTTTGGGCCTCAGGTGCCAAGGCCGCTGGCCGTGCAGGTCCAGCGTCATCAGCTTGCTGTACCGGTTCTGCCTGACAGCGGTGGCGATACCTTTGGCACATGCGTCTCCGAACTCGTTGCCGCCGAGGAGCAAGGTGGTGAGCGAGGTGTTGTGGCGAAGGTACTCCGCAAGCGCGGCAGACGTGGCGGAGGACAGCTGGTTGTGCGACAGATCGAGAGTTTGCAGCTTGGTAAGCCTTCGTAAGATGGGGACGAGGCGCAGTGCATCCTCATCTGCCCAGTCAAGGCCGCAGTAGGCGAGCCTCGAAGAGTCTAGCGCCGGCGTACTACCTGAATCCTCCACCTCGTGCGGTGCAGCGTTGGGAGCGCCGCTCCACATTGGCCAACGTCTCCGATTGAGTTGGGCAAAGCGCAAGTTTGGCTTGGGGGTGCTATCTAGGTGAGATCTTATCAAAGTGTACAACTACCCGCCCACATCCCTGTAGTACGCGGGCAGGCCCTCCGTGGCGTAGTAATGCCGGAGCCCCTCGACGCCCCCGTCGACGAGCTCAATCTTCGCGGCGGTGACCTCGTCGAGCATGCCCTTGATGAAGCGGACGAACCACGCGAGGTACGAGGGCAGGTTGACCACGAGAACGCGCGAGGCGTAGTTGGGGTAGAGGTGCTGCAGCATCGTCATCAGCTGCTGCAGCGCCGCGACGGGGACGGCCTGCCACGAGAGGCGGAGGCCGCGCTCGATCTGCAGCACCGGCTGGATCGTCTCGACGCCGCCGGGCGAGAAGACCTCGGCGCGCATGCGCTCGAGCAGCCTGCACACGAGTAACGCGTCGGATATGGGTGGGCCCTCGCATACCCGTATGGTGTGACCGCCTGCAGACATATGGTGGCCGGCTCTAACACACAGGGTTGCAGCGCAGTCGCCCACCCGCTCAGCGCCGCGGAGAAGGGCAGCGGGTCGTCGAGCAGGCGGTCCTGCAGCGCGCGGTTGATGAGCAGGAAGACGCACGGCTCGCCCTCGCGGTTGACGCCGTCCATCTTGAGCCACGGCTCGAACTGGGTGAGCAGTGCACCCAGTTCGGTGCCCGGAGGCGGCAGCGGCCGCGCCGCGAGCGCGCGCAGCGACTTCTGGCAGGAGCCGAGTGCCTCGTCGAGGTCGTACATCGGCGTCACGTCGCACAGCATGCGCAGTAGCTCGTCGTCCGGGTAGCGGCTCGGAGGCGACAGGCTGACGCCCGCCGCGGCGCAGCGCGCTCGGAGCTGCTCGACCACCAGCTGCTCCCTCTCGCTCATCACGCTCCACGCGAGCCGCACCTGGTGCTGCCGCCTCGCGCCGCCGCCGCCGCCGCCGCCGCCGCCGCCGCCGCCGCCGCCGCCGCCGCTGCCGCCGCCGACGACGACGACGACACGCCCGCTGTGCGGGCCATTGCGTGCGGACGTACCGCTACGCGCGCTGCTGCTCTCCGCACCGGCTGAAGGCGGCGGTGTCGGTGGCGATACCGAGGGCGGTGACGCTGGCAGCGGCCGTGATGGGGGTCCGGCGGACGCCGGTGCACTGGGCTCGGCGGCGGCGGCGATAGCGGCGGTGGTGGCGACGGTGGCTGTGGCGGCGGCGGTGGTTGAGGCGGCGGCAGAAGAGGCGGCGGCGGCGGCAGTGGCGCGCATCGCGCCTCCGAGGCGGATGTCGCCGCCGTAGTCGGACAGCAGCTGTGAGGGGAGGAAGTGCTGCGAGAGCCCGAGCGCGGCGGAGGCGTGCACGCGCACCTTGCGCGCGGTGCGCGAGTCGAGCACCGAGCAGATGGCACCGAGCGCCCAGCGCAGCACGGGCGGCATGTTGACCACATGGATGGCGGCGGCACGCTGCGGGTAGTGCGCCCTCAGCGTGTGCACCAGCGCGCGCGTCGCGGCGAGCGGCAGCTCGGCCACGAGCTGCAGCCCGCTGAGCTGCTGCAGCTGCTGCAGGTCGAGGATGACCACGACGGAGGAGGGACCTGCGCCGCGCATGGGGTGACGGTACCAGGCCCAGGCAGCATCTCCTTGACACCCCGCTCGCGGGGCGGGGTGGGGCGGCGGGGCGGGGCGGGGGGAGGCGGGGCGGGGCGGGGAGAGGCGGGCGGGCTGCGCACCGCCGAGCCGCCACACGCCTGCAAAGTGCTCCTCGAGCGCCAGCAGCAGCTCCTCCACGAAGAGCTCCGGCTTAGAGAAGGCGGCGGAGTCGAGGCGGATGACCATGCACGGCCGGCCGCGCAGGTCAAGCCCTCGCAGCATCACACGGCCGGAAATGGCCGCAGAGGCCTCCTCTGTCGGACCGCGCGACGCTGAGCGCGCGGCACGCCAGCGCAGGTCGGCCTGGACCATCTCGATCGCCGCCGCGTGGTCAGACTCCCCCGATCGCGGCTTCGCCGCGCACAGGAAGCGATACAGCTCCTCATCGTCGTAGCGCGGAGGCAGGTCGAGGATCTGCGCTTCTCTCAGACCGGAGCGCAAGGCACGGAGCGCAACGGCCGTCTGGCGATCAAACTCGGACGTGGCGAGCGCAGCCACCTGCACGCCGACAGCCCTGGAAGAGGGCTCCTTCGTAGGCTCAGCGGGTGCCGGCGGCCGTTGCTGGCGCCACCTAATCACAGCTACGACAGCCTGTGCGAGGAGCGTGAGGATCAGTGGCAGGAGTATACCAGACGCCACTCCTGCCTCGGCCACTCCTGCCTCGGCGACTCCTGCCTCGGCCATGGCTGAAGTTTCAGTAAGGGCATGTACAGTAGTGACATGCACGGTAAGGAGTTACCGAGTTTGACACAGATAAGATCTTATCTTAGTTTGACAGGCATCGGCGGACAACACGGCCAAAAACGACACATGTTACTCATAGTTCATCGCTCAGCCTGCTGCTGCTGCTGCCCTTGCTGCTGCTGCTGCTGCTGCTGCCCTTGCTGCTGCTGCTGCTGCTGCCGCTGCTGCTGCTCGTCAGCGTGGACCTTCTTACTCCCGGCAGCAGCTGCGTCGAACTTGTACCGCCTGGGCATGCGCTTCGCTTCCTCCGGGTGGCTCTCGCGGTACTGTTGCAAAGTGTGGGTCTCGGCGAACTGGCGTGCGCCAAGCGAGACGTCGAGGACCAACCCGTCCTCGCGGTCGACCTGGAGCAGCGGGACGTCGGCCTCTGTGTAGTTGTAGGCGTCAATCATCGCGAGGTACGCATTGGTGGTCACGATCTTGTCCGCAACGTTGCTGTCTCCCCCGAGGCCGGAGACGGTGTCATTGAAGTAAACGAACGCGGCGACAGAGTTCGGCAGATGATGCTCGTAGTGTGCCGCGTCGATGACGACCTCGTTGTACATTCCTACCCGACCAGCTGCCGTGACCGTGCGCCCCATCGACTTTTCGAGCATGTCTTTGAGCTTGTCGGCCGGGAAGGGGTCGTGTACCGCGGGACGTGCGCAGCCGCCGGCCTCTGAGCCCATGTCCGAGTCCCACGAGCACTCGACCTTGGTCAGCTTGTTGTTCGGCGCCAAGACGATGCCACCGAATCCAATCGTAAATCTCTGCTTCTCGTTGATGATCGAGGCAGACCACCAGGCCCCGCCTTGCGGGCAGTGGTCCTTCTTGGACACCTTGCACGGCTTCCACGGCTCGTAGTAGTTCTCCGTGCCGTCGAAGCAATGGATCGCGAGCCCAACCGAGGCAAGGTTGTTGCTCGCCACCCCCCGATGGAGTAGGGCGGTCAGCGCGTTAAGACTCCAACCACTCTTGTAATGCTTGTCGCCGCTGGGGTGCTGTGGAGCAAACGTCGGCCACGGGTCTCCGCGCACGAGCCGCTCTGCCTCCTTCTCCGTCGCCTTTTTCTTCTTCTCCTCCCTCTCTTTCGCCTTTTTCGCCGCCGCCTGGTTAGCTTCGTTGATACCTGCAGCCGTTTTCACCGCGTCGTCGTGCGCGGCCTTCGCCGCCTCGGTCGCGTTTGCATACTTCTCCTTCGGCGCGTTCTCCTGAGCGCTCTCCTGAGCCTCTTCGGCTTCCTTCTGCGCGGCCACGGCTTCGTCGTGCTGCTTGATCGCCTCCGGCACCTGCTCTTCCCCTTCCTGCTCCTGCTCCTGCTCCTGCTCCTGCTCCTGCTCGTCCTCATCGACTCCCATTGCCGCCTTCCGTTCCGCGTTTGCATCTTCCGACGCCGCCTCCGCCGCATCATGCGCCTCCTTCGCCGCCTTCGCCGCCGCCTCCGCCACGTCGTGCGCCTGCGCAATCGCCGGCGACAACGTTTCCTTCCCCGCCGCTTCCTCCGCCTTTCGTGCCTCTTCTTCCTCTACGCGCTCAGCCTCAGCAACCTTGCGCTCGTCCTCGGCGTCTGTCTTCTCTTCCATCGCATCTTTCACTTTGGCATCTTCCTTGGCCTTTTTGTCGGCCGCCTCCGACATGGCGCGCTCAGCCTCGTCGTGCGCAGCAGTCGCCGCATCAGTCACATCTTCCGCACTCTCCGCGTCGGTCTTTCTTTTCTCGTTGGCCTCTGCGGCCGCGTCAGCGGTCGCCGCCTCAGTTTCTGCCGCCTTATCCTTTCGCTTCTGCTCTGCCTCAGCGCGTGCCTTCTCCGCCGCAACTGCTGCGGCCGCGGCCGCCTCGGCCGCCGCCTTTTCTGCGGCAGCAAGCGTGGCCGCCGCCTTTTCCTCAGGGGAAAGATCTTCGTCGGCAACGGCCTGCTCGTCTTCCGCCACATCCACAGCATCCGCCACGTCCGCCACGGTGGCTACGCATGCATCGTTATCGCAGGAGAAGTCTCCCACGCAGAAACCCTCGCCACTAGGATTAGTGCAGCACTGAGCACCGGCAACGATGCACTCCGCCTCTGCGTCGCGCGCCGACGCTTCAGTCCGCCGTTTGATCTGGTTTGCGGCCTCACCAAGGTTTTCCGGTGCATTGTAGAATTCCATAAGGCGCAGAGCATGCCGGTCGGGGTCTGGGAGCTTGCCCTGCGGCGCAAGCGCATCCTTGACCAGCCCTGGGAGCGCTGCTACCGTGGTGGACAGCAGCAGGCCGAGCGTCAGCAGCATGGCGGGCCCTCCCTGCGTGCGAGCGAGCCTCTTTTAGGAAACCTCCGGGGCGGCACCACCAGCGGACAGACACGGCGAGGTTTTTGAGCTCACTCACGCGGTCCAGTTTGTCTCAAGGTGTACCATACGACATCGCTGCAGGCAAGCAGACCCTAACCAGCCCTATTGCAAGCTTCCCCCGATATTCACCCTCCGCGGACGCCCCACAAAGTTTGCTTGCATGGCCTCTGAGGCCGACGGTCCCGAGGAGCCGTGGAGCTACCGCAACATCCTAGCGCTTGCCCCGATGGTGCGGGTCAACACCCTGCCCTTCAGGCTGCTCGCTCGCGAGTACGGCGCCAACGTCGTTTACTCGGAGGAGCTGGTCGACAAGTCAGTGATGCAGTGCCGCCGCAGCGAGAACGCCGCGCTGGGGACCATCGACTTCAGGCACGACAGCGGCAAGCTCATCTTCAGCACGGTACCGCACGAGCGTGTCGCCTTCCAGCTGGGCACTGCCTCGGCCGGCGACGCGCTGAGGGCGGCGCAAGTGGTGTGCGCGGACGTGCGCGCGATTGACGTCAACATGGGCTGCCCGGTCAAGTTCTCGGTGCAGGGCGGCATGGGCGCCGCGCTGCTCAGCAAGCCCGAGCTCGTCAAGGACATCCTCAGCACGCTGGTGCGCAACCTGCCCGGCGTGCCGGTCACGTGCAAGATCCGGCTTCTCGACTCGCCGCACGACACGCTGCAGCTGGCGCGCGCGATCCAGGAGACGGGCGTCGCGGCGCTCGCGGTCCACGGCCGGCGGCGCAACGACCGGCCGCGCTGGTGGGCGCAGTGGGACCAGATCGCGCTGCTGCGGCAGCAGCTAGGCCCCGAGCTGCCGCTGCTGCCCAACGGCGACGTCTTCCTTCCGGAGCACGTGCGCGGCGCGCGCGAGGCGACGGGCTGCGACTCGCTCATGCTCGCCCGCGGCGCCATGTGGAACGCCAGCCTATTCGGCGCGCCGGAGGCCGAGCTCCGGCCGCAGCGCGAGGTGGTGGCGAGATACGTGGCGCTCTGCCGGCGGTACGACAACTACTTTGGCAACGCAAAGTACGTCATCATGAGCATGCTAGAGGGGCACGGCAAGACCGAGACCTACAAGCAGCTGCAGAAGGCCACCGACCTGGGCGGGCTCGAGCGCGCCGCCGCCGCGATGCAGGCCGACCCGGGCTTCGCCCAGCCGTACCGCGTGCCGATGGCGCTCGAACCGGCGCCCGACCTGCTGCGCGAGGCGGTTAGTAACCCGGTCAACGCGTGGCGGCCCATCCCGCCGCACGTGCGCGTCCACCTGCAGAGGCAGGCCGTGCAGCCACCAGCCAAGCGGCCCTTTGCGCAGCTGAGCGAGGCCTCGCCAGGGGAGTTAGAGTTAGAGGAGCGAGGGCAGGCGCGCGCGGCCGAGGCTGAGGGTGGGGCCGAGAATAATGCCACAGCGGATGAGGGGGGTAGAGAGACCTCAAAGTCCTAGAGATACCTTGTGTTGTGAGGAACTTTCGTTTCGGACAAACTCTGAGGTCTTTGCAGTCTCAAAACTCTGTGTTTCTCAAACACAAAAACTATCTCAAACTTTTTGAGACACAGACTCTACTCTACTATAGGCGCTGAGTATCTCCGCGTTTGTTGTCCCGTGTCAGTTATAATAAATCTCTCACGTCAGGCAAAACACGCGTACCTCAAATAGGCTCCGTCGGAGAAACGCGAGCGCCGCCGGGGGAGAAAACTCCGACGGTGGGCACCGACAGATACCGACTCACCGTGCCGTGGCACCATGCTCCTCCTTGTACCAGCGGCGGCCTACGTCCAGCGGCCGCGTGGCACCGTGGCCATGACCGTGGCCAGTTCCCAAAGGTCTATCAGCCTGCCGTTTGTTGACCCTCTTGGCTTTGCTGACGAGACCAATCTGGCTCGAATGCGTGAGGCGGAGGTTCGACACGGCCGGCTCGCCATGGTTGCCACGTGGGGCTGGCCCGTTGCAGAGCTCGGCCTGCACATCGCTCAGGCACTCGTGCCGCCTGCGTCTGTCTGCACCAGGTCTGCACGGGCAATGGCTGCGCCGTGGACGCCACGATCACCGGGCTCACGCTGCCGACCATTGCTTTGATAGGCGAGACCTACTGGACCGCCTTGCTGCTCGCGGCTTTCGTGGGGGAGCTGCGCGCTCGCAGGCAACCCGGCGTACCGGCCTTTGACCCGCTCGACCTGGCATCGAGACGCAGGTGTGCACAGTCCGTCGAACCCACGACGCTCGCCGAGCTGTAGCCTGCTGACCCCGCAATTGCGCACTCCGCCAGTGATGACGAGGCCGCTCGCTTCGCCCTTGCGGAACTCAAGCACGGGCGGCTCGCCATGGCCGCATTCGCTGCGTATGGCTTTCAGAAGCTGTCCAGCGGGCGGCTCACGTTTGCGCACCAGCTGTGGGGAGAGACGTGCGTAAACTCGCTCCGTCTCGGTGGCAAGGCAGCTGGCATATCCACCGTGTGCTTCCCCCAGGACGTGCAGAAGTTCGATTTTGTGCTCTCATGGGAGATCCTGTACCGTGTGACCACAGGCTATTTTGCGGAGCCGTACTTCTAGAGGCGGAGTCATTTTGTTTGACGTAGAAGCCGTGTTATCTATTGATTTTTTAAAATAGAATTAAAGCAAGGAAAGTTTGAAACGCTTCGAGCCTGAGAGTGTTCCTCGTGTGAGAGGGTGAGAGCCCGTGTGCGGTGTGGCCGTGCGTGTGCCGTCCCGTGAGCGTGACCGTGTGACCGTATGTGATCTTTCATCTCTTGTGTGGTATATCATAAAGCCGTATATTGTATATACGGCTTTATCCGTGATGCGTGAAAATCTTCCGTGTGCGCTGTGTGCAGCTTGGACCGGGTGGCGTTACGAGGGCGTTATACAGCAATATACAGCGCACAGCGAAGGCACCGAGTGGACCATGTGCTGGCGCGGCCCGGCGCTACCGTACGCAAGTTTACACACCTTCGCTGGTTTCTTGCGCGCCTTCTTTGTCAACGAACACGGACGGGACGACTGCCGGCCGCTCCGGCGGCGTACACTGGATCTCGGTGGCCATCTCTATGCGATGGGATCCCCCACCTCCTCTCAGCGAATTGAGGAAATTCGTGTGGTGAGGTTTGTCGCCGGATTTTCCTGCACTCCTTCCTTCCATCTCCAGTCACTGCGCTGTGGTGGCAACGCGTGGTGTTGGCGGCGGCCCGCCATGGCGGAGCACACCACCATGGTACATGCCACCGCGATCGTACA
>Ga0209302_10002638_pt1 | contig 10459 bp, 4 predicted proteins | sample ArcOceMetagenome_2_FD_187445 | JGI IMG/M metagenome (GOLD analysis project Ga0209302, IMG submission 187445) | Marine eukaryotic phytoplankton communities from Arctic Ocean - Arctic Ocean ARC135M Metagenome (SPAdes) (version 2) | ecosystem: Environmental > Aquatic > Marine > Oceanic | place... | reverse complement strand
CCGCCCAGCCCACCGCCGCCCAGCCCGCCCAGCCCACCGCCGCCCAGCCCGCCTCCTTCTTTCCTCGCCCTCCCGTGGCCGACCCCCGCTGCGCCCTCTTCACGCCCCAGCCCCCCTCTTCCGACCACCCCGTTGCCCTCGTTTGCGTGCCTCAGATAGACGAGGAGGACTGCGCCGGCATAGTGTACCAGCGGATGGCGCGCAAGCAGCCCGTCACCGTCTGACAGAGACAGGCAGACACGGTGGAGCAGAGAGGCGGCAGCCAACATGTCCTCTGAGAGGAGACCTCGCCTGACGTGCCCTGTGAGGCCTCGGTACCTTGGTACCTTGGTGGGCGGAGGGCCGTTCGAGTTGAGCGTTGCGGCATGGTGATGCGGGGGTACGACGTGGCTACGCAGCCACTTGTGGTGCGTGGGCGTCGATATACGGATGTGCTGATCTGGGCGTGCTGCGCTCCAGAGAGCAAAGGAAAGTGTTACAGAAAGTAAGCGAGCGGCATATAAGCGTGCGGCCGCTGAGTCAGTGTCAGACAACATATAATTCTCTGGGTTTCCGCAGTTCGGTTGTGTAAAAATATCGCTGCAGTGCGGGAATGGACCGTGGAGCGTGGTGGTCTCGGCAGTTTCGCAGGTTCGCACAGCTGTCAGCTCGAGCTGCCGGCCCCGCCTGCCGCCTCCCTTTGAGCTTTGTGTGCCGAAGTACGAGTGGCAGGCGGAACTGCATCATGGGCACTCGCTGCAGGGCGCGCCACGGCTCAGGGGCTCTGCGCGCTTGCCACCGTCCAGACGGCTAACCCTGACCCTAACCCCGACCCTAACCCCAACCCTGACCCTACCCTCACTAGGGGCGAACCTTGCTTGAGGACCTGTTTTTAGCAGTGTGCGTACGGTAGTCTCCAGAACCCTTGCCGGTGGTCCCAGCCCACTCCCAGGGCCCCACTCGATCGATGTATTCAGCTCGGCCGTGGTCGTAGGGGCCGCGCGGACGGCGCTGGCCGCTGGGAGGAAAGCCGAGCGCGCTTTGGCGCTCAAATAGCCCGCGAAGTTAGTTCGGAATTTCACGACTCGAAATTCCGAACATCCTTCTGTCAAACTAGGCTTCCTCGATGAATCGTTTCTGGATTTAGCATGGCTTTCCCGTCCCGAGCCGGGGCATCTAAGATCCGCCCGGCTTTGCCTCTCGGCGTGTTTTTTCGGTTGTATTCTCGGTTTTTTTTAAGAAGGGGCGTTGTTTAGGTGCCGATTCGGGTCCCCCACCCCAAGGGGGTGCTGTCACAGACCCGCTTACAGCACCCCCTTAGGGTGGTAAAATCGAATGAAGGGGAGTTTCAGAGCCTGGCTCGGCGATCTAGGTACTCAATTCGGCCGTTGAAGTTTGAATGTGATTACTTCCTCACTCAAAATGCGCTTTGGGGCTCCGGAACCGCTCGTAATTTGGGCCCAACTCCACGCGGCCGGCTCAAATTTGGCCGTATGCTTGCGGGCCGGAGCGGACCCGAACCGTTCGGAACCGTCGCGTGAAGGACGCGCGTCGGTCTGTAACCGGGCCGTTGAGTGCCGCTTCCGCGCGATATCTTCGGATGGGCGATTCTGACTTTGGGACGGTAAAAGCGCGAATTCTCGAAATGGCGACATAGAACCGCTCCCAAACCGGTAGTTTTAGTGAATTCCCCGCCCAGATTTACTCTCAGGCGACGGGCGTGAAAAGTCTATGTCATAAACCTCGAATTTTCTGATTTAACACTGGACAACAGGACAACCCGAGAGTACAACCTTAACATTTTATTATATGGGTTCTCGCGCGCACAAGAGCTCTCTCATGAGATGAATTCACGTCGTTGGGACGCTATAACTGGCTCCTGTGATGATACTTTTGCAGATTTTTGCTGGGAGCAGCTTCAAGGAACCCCCCCCCCATGGAGCTGCGCGCGAGCGGTCTCCTGGGTAGACGCGCTGGGCAGCCTCTCGCGATCTTCCGGTGGTCCACTTTAGGCCACTTACGCGGTGCTGACGGTTGCGGTATCCTCAAGGACCACCAAAAGGCTGCTGCGGATGTGCTTGGCGCCACCCGTAGCACATCTCCCTGACAGCCTGGCCAGGCAGTGCGCAGACGGCATGGAGCTTACCGACATCTTACCGTGAGTGCAAGGGCCTGAGAGCGGGCCGCTTGGACAAGCATTTCATGCGCTAACTGGACTGGGGATCGTGTGATCCGTGATGTGCCGACAAGATGGAGGCGGTCAGCTCGACGGTGACAACGAGAGCAGGGTGGCCACCTGGTGACGACCACCGGAGCCGTGTACGTGCCGGCCTTTCACTGCCGCTTCTTTTCGGCCGGTGGCTTTGGTCGCCTGACCAAGTCACCGGCCGCCTGGGGCACCCATGAGCTGAGAATTGAGCGCCGGAGAAGGGTCGCCATGGACCCTCTGCACACCGGTGCCGTCGGCCTGGTGGGATCAGCGCTCAGAGTCCCTGCACGCACTCAATGACTTTACCTGGCGGTCTGGGCTACTCACATGGGTCAGAAGTGTGTAGTGTCGATTGGGACACCGAGTGCTGCAGCATAGGGCGCCTAACGCGGTCGAATCAGCTCAAACTGGCGGTATTGCGGCGTATTTCAGCCCAAATTGCAAATATCGATGAGTTTAGTAGGGTGAGAGTGCCAAAAAAATCGGTCACCGAGCGCAGTCTGGTTGTATTACAACTAAACACAACATGTCTAGCTGATTGAGGTCCCAGATTATTATGCCGCGCATGAGGCACCTTACGCGGCGAATCGGCTCCAAAATAGGCCAATTTCAGCACCAAGTGGCGAGTCTACTGGGGTAGATGTGCCCAAAACAGGTCCTCGAGGGCAGTTATGAATATGATGACCTACATGTCCCTAAGTGTGGTTATGATCGATTTGGGGGAACCTACGCGGCCAAATATTTTCCCGCACTGGGTTCGCCCCTAGTGTACCCTAACCCTATGACCGTAACCCTAACCCTAACCCCAACCCTAACCCTAACCCTAACCCTAACCAGGACGGCTCGCCGCGCCGCGCGCGCATCCCGGAGCAGTGGCAGCTGTGCGTGTGGGTCAGCGACGAGCGAGGTTTCTGGCGCTACGCAGTCGCACTAAGCCGAAAAGTTCCTAGTTCGGACGCGCACGCAGCCTCGTGCGTCGTACTGGACGGCACAGGGTGCCCCCGGGGCCCCACGCACTGCACGTATGCGGATGGGCTACGCGTACCAGCCTCGGGCGTGCCGTACGTACCGCGTGTCGTGGCACCACAGGTGACGCGCACCACGCCCGTCGCGTAACGTAAGCGAACTGCGTCAGCACGCGGCGGACCACCTGGGCGTGCCTAGCTGTGAGTCGAGCGCGTACGCCTCAGGCATGGCCATAGTCAGTACTGCACCCTGCCTACGCGTCGCGCTACGGACTAGACAAGATACGCACCACCAGTGGCAGCGATAACGAGTGGACAGCTTCTGCTTGTGCACAGAGAGTACTTGATCTCTTCCCGTACCCGAGGATTGTGGACCTCCTAGGTGCTTGAGTCCGCACACTCACCTCTCACTCGACTCGGCAGGTGCACGTGCCAGATGTGTACTCGCCGTGCGCTATGTTGCCCCCCCCCTGCCCCCACCCACCCCACCCAGTCACCCACCCATGATGTGGCAGCCACCCAACGCTGCCGAAGCTCTGTCACCAGGAGTCGAGGTCGTGGCGGCTCTCCTGGCTAGCGTCCCAGCTTCGGCGTGCGAGCTGCCGAGGCTCGCCGGCGTCCCAGCTGCAATGGAAGAGTTCGTGGCTGCTCGCCTGGCTGGCGTTGACGTCGCACCGAGGCTCCTCCAGCGGCACCAGCTGTAGCGGCTGCAGCGGCTGCGGAGGCGGCAGCGGCAGCGATGTGAGCGGAGCTTGCGGCGGCTGCGACGGCGCCGATGGCCAGCCAGGGCCGAGCCACTGAGTGCTCCGCCGCCGTGGAGGCTCGACTGGTGGCTGCTGCCAGGCGACCTGCGACGGCTGCGAGCCCGCCGGAGTCGAGTGGCCAGCCTCATCGCCGCCAGACTCATCGGCCAACGCGTCGAACTCCGGGTCGAGCTCAACCGGAGATGCGCGCCGCAGCGCCTTTCGCGGCCGGCGCGCCCCCGGCGCGTGCGAGCCCATGAGGGGCGCCCAGCAGCGGAGCAGCAGCATCTGCAGCTGCGCCTCGCACTCCTCGGGCCGCGCCACGCCGAGTAGTTGCAGGCAATTGGTCTGCAGCTCAGACTCGGCGGACCTTGAAGAGCTCAGCACAGCACCGATGGCCTTGGCGATGTGCGGCGCGCTGCGCTCGAAGGCTTGGCGGCGCTGCTCCTCAGCCGAGAGTAGCAAGCCGAGCTCTGCCCAGCGCTGGCGCGCTTGCGCGAGCGCCTGCTCGACCGCCGCCGCGATTGCCTTTGTGAGTGCGCGGCTCGGCGTGACGCGAGTCTTGCCGAGGTCACCGTAAGCCGCCGCCGCGGAGCGCACATGCAGGCAGACCCACGCGCCGCGCAGCGGCGACTTATCGGACGCCGAGAGTTGCAGTGGCCGACTCTGCAGGCTGAGGCCCGCGCCCTTCCACCCCACCTTGCGCAGCCCAGCGACTGCGGCGCAGTCGGCGGACGGTTCGCCGTACTCCGGTTTGACCGGCTTGTTGTTGAGGTAGAGCAGCAGCTTCAGTGGCGCGCTGACTGCCGCTGACTTCAGCGGCCGCTTGCGACTCGTGACGCCGCCAGAAGCCTGCGTGCGGCGGCCGCCGCTGCCCGCGCCGCCAGCATCGCCGACACGGCCACCGCCGCAGGCGACACCGCCTCCCCCGCCCTCACCTCCGAGCCTACCGCCCGCATCGGAGCGTCCACCGCCGCCACTGCCGCCACCGCCTTCGCCACCGCCGCCACCGCTGCCGCCGCTGCTGCTGCCGGCACCGCCGTTGCCGCCGGCACCGTCGTTGCCGCCGGCACCGTCGTTGCCGCCGGCACCTCCCTCCTCGACGCCCTCGGGGGTGCGCGCCGCGCCGCCGCGCCGCCAGCGCGACGCGCCTCCGGTGGCGGCGCAGCTCGCCTCGCAGAGGTAGGGGGTGTCACGTGGTAAGGGGATGTAGCGCGTGCGCCTCGCATAAGATGTGAGCAGGGGGTGTAGCATAAGATGTGAGCAGCGGGTGGAGCAAAGTAAGGGGGTAGCAAGATTAGGAGATGTAGGTCGCGCCTCGCAGAAGGCCGCGCCCAACCCTCGGCTGAGCTCGGCGGACGAACGACCGCAGCCCGGTGACACGCCGCCCTGTGACGAAGCGCCCTGGACCGCACCCTGGGAGCCGCCCTGGGACGCGCCCTGGGCCCCGCCCTGAGACGCGCTCGCGTCCTCGGTGGCAGCGGCGGCAGCGGCGGCGGCGGCGGCGCCACCGCCGCCGCTGCCTCCAAAGTCAGGCGTAGTGCCGCTGCCGTCGAGGGCCGAGTGCGCCGCGGCCATGAGGAGTGTCGCGTGGACGAAGCCGTCGCCGCCGCCCGACCCCTTACCGGTGCCGAGGTCTCCGATGCCGGCGCTGCCGACGCCGTGCGTGGTCATCAGGTCCGCTCCGTACTTGGCCTGGGTGGCCAAAGAGAGTGGGATCGGCGGCCTTGGGCCAGGGACCAGAGAGTAGCCGCAGCCCCCCCTCGGCATCCATGCAGCGAGGGTGTAGCGAGGGTGGTTCTCTCGCTGGGGCCATGAGTGTGGCCGCGTAGGCTGTGCAGACCAGGCTACGTTGGGGCATGCTGCCCAGGCAGCTTGTTCGTGGAGCAGCTCGAGCGCGCCCTCCAGCGACGGCACGGGGCCATGCCCCCACATTCGGTCGAGCGGTATCGCCGGGATCTGCAGCACGCGCATGCCGCCTCCTGCCTCGGCAGAGTCATCCTGGTGCCCGAGCCTGGGTGACCAAACGGCAGTGGAACTGGCGACCGTGGAGGGGGGTTGCACGAGGCCTGGGGCATCGGCTGGGCGCCATGTGAGTGCACACGCCGCCCTGAGCTACCAGGCGCGGCCCAAGGAGGCGTCGAAATTGGGCACTACCAAGGGGCGGCACTTTACCCATGCTGCCGAGCCGGAGAGTGACCTAGATGGTCAAAAAGCAGTGGAATCGGCGACTTTTGGTCGTGCCTCTCGCAGGAGGCCCGGGGCTCTGCGGGGCCAAGGTGATCGCAGCTCTGCTCTGGGGCCCTGACCGCCGCAAAGCGCGTGTGCGAGGGCGTCTCAAGCAGTGGGTGGTACGTGTACGTGTGGGTGCTGGCAGGCCCTGCCACAGGCTGCCAGTGACGCGTTTGACCATGCTGAGCGACGCTCAGCGTCGAGCTCACCAACAGCGCGCCGACGCCGCCAAAGTACTCTGCCAGCCGATCGAGGCCGTCCGCGTTCCCCGCCAGCTTGCACGAGACTGTGGTGCCGCGCGCCATGCCCTGAGGGCGCGCCGCCTTGAGAACCTTGGTGCTCGCGTCGCGCGCCAGTGCGGGCCGGGCGCCGCGCTCCCGCCTCAGCGCGACCTAGGTCGAAACCAAGCCGGCTCAGCCTTCGGCCATGCAGCTGGCGCTCCGGAGACTTCTTTCTGCGCCAGATCACGCCTCGGGCTGCCTCGGGCTCCGGCCAGCCTCGGCCAACCACTTGCGGGCGGCGCTGTGGGCGACCACATACGGGCCTTGTTTTCGACATCGAGGTTGACCTTGAGCATCAGCACGTCGGGCGTCGCCTCTTCGCTGTCGCTGTCGCTGTCACTGCCGCCGCCACCGCCGCCTTCGTCACCGTCATCGTCGCGGCTGCTGACGAGATTGAACGGCTCGTTGCCGTGCAGGTGCGCCCAAAGCAGCACTGTGTTCAGCCCCACCTGGTTGGGCAAGGGTGCGGTGTGGTGAACGCCGCAGGAAACGGCGACTTTGGCCGCGCCTCACGGCCGCACCGTAGCCTCCCAGTGGGACTCGGACGGTTCAGTGGCGGGTTTCGAGTGCGTAGCGCAGCCAGGAGCCTGGAGGGTCAGTCCATGGAGGCCAGCGTAGTGAGCTGCGGCACTGCCAAGGCGGCACTTTCAACGTGCCGCACCACCCCAAACACGCCCGCCGACGCGGCAGCGAAGTCCGACTCTCCCGCTTCCATGAGGGTGAGCCCACCCGCCGAGGCGGATGTGCGCGGACCCTTGGTCTTGCTGCTGCTGTACAGCGCGCCCACCGCCGCCAACCGCTCCTCGCCGAAGCCGCAGCCCGTGTCTCCAATGCGCACCGCGTAGAAGTCGGGACGGTCGTCGATGGGCACGACCGCGACCTCGATGCTGTGCGAGTGCGTGGCCTCGTCGAAGCAGGGGTGAGCGTTCTGCCACGCATCGGCGTTCTGGCACGCGTCGACGGCGTTCTCGAACAGCTCCTTGACGCACGTGAAGAGCGAGCGGCCCTTGTCGTCGGCGTCGAGGCCGAGCAGCTGCATATTCTCGAGGAGCCAGCCACGCCCGCGCGACTCGACATCGGAGCACGCGGGAAGCGGCGCCCACGCAGAAGGGGCGCTCATGCGGGGCGGACACACGATGGCTTGGCTGGCTGTCAGGCCGCCACGGCGAGCGGGGGAACCGAGAAAGAATGCGTGGCGCCACATGTAATAACGCGCGGACGGAACGCATAATAATTAAACGCAAACTAAACGCCATCAGTACGGCGCGGCGACCTCCTGCAGCGACCCCCTCCACGGCACGGCGTCGACGGCCATAGCACCGGCGCGCGGCCGCCTCAACGCAGCCGCCGCCTCCTCCAGCCACCAGCGCACGTGCTGGCCGAGCTCCGCACGCAGCGCCTTGAGCTGCGGCGGGTCGTCTTCGGTGATGTGGCGCAGGTCGACGCAGTGGGAGCAGCCCGCGCACTCGGCGACGCGCGCGGGCGCGGTGGCGCTCAGGCTCCGTCGGACGCCCGCGTGCTGCCAGGGGTCCTCGACGCCGTGCGAGAAGAAGACGTTGGTCACGGCGGGGGCGCGCCCGCCGTAGTGCCGGTTGACCGAGGCGGTGTCGGGCCACACGCCCTTGCCGAAGATGAGCTCGCACGCCTCGCGCTGGTACGCCTCCGTGATCAACGGCGAGCGGACCGGGTTGGTCAGCGCGGCGTTGGCGAACCAGCCCAGCTCGGCGCACTGCTGGTAGCGCCACTGCCGGCCCGTCGTGGAGGGGTCGACGTTGACGCTGGCCAAGTACTCGGCGGAGTACTCCCTGGCGCCGCCCTGCTCGAGCGTCGGGTAGAAGAAGGAGCTCGTGTAGTTGGCCAGCGCCGCCACCAGGTCGCGCCCCTCGCGCGCCGCCGCCTCCATCGGCCCGCAGATGAGCTCCTTGTAGCCGTACTGCACGGCCATCGAGTGCGCGTCGCCCAGCAGCAGGCGCAGGTCGCCGTCGCGCAGCGCCTCCGCGCCGAATGCCGCCTTGGCCGCCGCGCGCCGCGCTGGCTGCGCGAGCAGGCTGTCGAGCTCGCGCGCGGCGCGGCTCAGCGCGTCGGCGCACGCGGGGCCGACGGTGAGGCGCAGCTGCGCGTCGAAGCCCGTGTACGACGGCATGGCCTCGAGCGTGGCGGACGAGGCGACGGCGCCGTGCACGAGCGCGGGAAACTTCAGCCTCATCCACGTCGCGAGCGCCCCCGCGTAGGAGCCTCCAAACGCGACCCAGGCGTTGCGGCCGCTCGCGCCGTAGCTGGCGCGCATCTGGGCGGCGACGAAGGCGTGGATGGCGGCCAGGTCGAGCAGCGCCTGCCCCGTGTTGAGGTACGCCAGGTTGTCCAGGTCGAGGTACGTGAACGGCAGCGAGTCGCCGTAGTATCTGTGCTCAACAGCCACAATCAGCGCGCCGTGCTGCGCCGCGAGCTCGCCCAGCAGCGAGCCCGCGCCCGGAGCGCCATAGAGCGGCGCCTCGCCGCTCACGTAGAGGAAGACTGGCCCGTCGGGCGCGCGGAAGTGCGTCTCGTCCATGTAGAACCGCTGGTCGAAGCTGCGCGTGTCATTGGCGTTGAAGTGGTCCAGCCGCTGCGAGAACCAGCGCGCCGGCTGCGCCTGCGCCCGGAGCGCCAGCGCGGCCGCCGAGCGCGGGGGCAGCATGTTGCACCACGCGGCTCGCGCAAGCCACGCGAGCAGCAGCAGCGGTCTTCGCATCCCTTCCGACAGCGAGACGCGTTTCCAAACCGGGCGATGGCCAAACTTGGGTATAAGGAGGAGGGCATTATACTAAGTAAATATAGGCGTGCGGGCCAAGTTTTAGGGGCTGTCGCGGATGTTAATTAGCGGACAGAATGGCTGAGCACGCCCGAGTCCGTTTGCGGTCGGTCGGGGTCGCTCAAATGGGTACCATGGACGCGGAAGCGCTGTCGGCTTGCGAACAGGTGTCGAGGCCCTTGCGGGGTGCCAACGAGCGGATCGGAGGCGAGCAAGGAACTGTTTTGTTTGTTTAGCGCCAAGAACAAGGATCAGGACTTGCCACGCGCCGCGTTGGCGATGCAGCCACGAGGAGGGTGTATGACGTGGCTCGGCCCACGAACATGCTTTCTGAGGGACCAGCTGGACCGCGCTGACACTGGAAGTTGGCAAATCGCCCTTATCGCGGGGTGAATATCTGGCGAATATCGGCCAGCTCGGATAAGATAAGATAAGATAGGATAAGAGGACCGCTCAGAAGCGCTGAAGCGGGGGCCGGGGGGGGTAAGAGATAAGATAGGCTTGCCGCCAGGGTTGGACAATACAAAATACGGCAGAATATTTAATATAATATTAATACGTATTATCCGTAATACCTGGAGTTCTCAGGTTTGAAGTCGAGAAATACATCGTTCCAAAACAGCGCTTTTGGGACATATGAGGGTTTTAGAGGGGTTAAAAGGGCTTGCCGCCCTGTGCGCCCACGCCCCGTGCGCCACCAAAACCATGTGCTCCGTTGGTAGGAGTGTGGTATTGACTGACTGACTGACTGACTGACTGTAGACAAAAAGTGCAGGCGCTCGTTTCAGCGACATGAGCACCGTGGAGCAGGACGTGACCTAGCCGGCTGCAGCCTTAACTGCGGCCGTGCTCGAGCGACGACAGCGCCGCACGACGCAGCAGAAGCGCAAGCAGCAGTGCAGCGACAGCGGCAGCGAGGAGTCGATGGCGAGGGTCCGATCTGGGGTCCGATGGCGAGTGGTCCGGCGATGATGATCCTCTGAGCGACCACGGTCGTGAGGATGAGGATGAGGATGAGGGAGTCCTGCGTGGTCGCGTGCGGCCGCACGCGATTACACAGGCCGATAGCGGCCTGGAGGCCGACCAAGAGAATTAGTCTCCTTTTGAAAAACCCACAGATTCAATAACCGTGCTCGGTGACACACTTAGGTACATATTTGGGGGATTAGATCAATCGGCAGATCGCCCGCTTTGCATGCGGGAGGTACGGGGATCGAAACCCCGATTCTCCATTGTGTTTGGTTTGGTTTTGTTTTGTT
>Ga0209302_10002637_pt1 | contig 10461 bp, 11 predicted proteins | sample ArcOceMetagenome_2_FD_187445 | JGI IMG/M metagenome (GOLD analysis project Ga0209302, IMG submission 187445) | Marine eukaryotic phytoplankton communities from Arctic Ocean - Arctic Ocean ARC135M Metagenome (SPAdes) (version 2) | ecosystem: Environmental > Aquatic > Marine > Oceanic | place... | reverse complement strand
AAGTTGTAATAAAACTCTTCCAAATAAATGGTTAAGTTACTGTTACTAATGCCAAATATTAAAATGGCGGAGGAACAGGGATTCGAACCCTGGGAGGACTTTCACCCTCGTCGGTTTTCAAGACCGGTGCATTCGACCACTCTGCCACTCCTCCGACAAGCACTTCCTAGTGTGAGCAGAAAAATTCTGCAAGCCCACACTTGAAGAAAATTACACCTTCTAGACCTGACCGCCTTGGGGATTTACGCCTAACAATACGTCAGACACTTTTCAGACGGGCTTTGACAGGATAGAGTGCCCGTAAGATCTTCGCTAGGAGACTGTTAATTAAACCAATAATCGAAAAATCAGGTGTGGGCAGCACCACGAACAGGCAAGGAATACATGCGATGGGCAACGCAGATATTATTAAACGTTTCAGCATATTGGCTAGGAATGGCGGCATCGTTGCGTTTTCAAAGATAATTCTCGCTTGCTGTGATGGCATCAGACAGATTCGCCACCTTGCAGCTGCCTTTGTGCTGGCCTTTGCCGGTGCGCAAGCCCATGCTTTCGAAACACGCGCGACTGCGGCCTATGTGATTGATCAAACGACCGGCACTGTCTTGTTGGAAAAAAATGCGGATACACCTTTACCACCCGCTTCAATGTCTAAACTGATGACTTTGTTAATAGCATTTGAAGCTATTCGAGATGGCCGCCTTTCATTGAACGAGAAATTGCCTGTTTCTCAGCATTCTATGAATTACGGTGGATCGACGATGTTCCTAAATACGCGTGATCGCGTGAGCGTTGAAGACCTTATTCGTGGCATCATCGTCTTGTCTGGAAACGATGCCTGTTCGGTGATTGCTGAGGCACTTAGCCCAGATGGCACAGAATCTGGATTTGCGCGCTTCATGACACAGCGTGCCCCAAAAATGGGTATGACCAACTCAACTTTCGCAAATTCGAATGGCTGGCCACAAGCGGGCCATCGTATGTCCATGCGTGATTTAGCGTTGCTTGCAAACCGTTTGATTAGCGATTTCCCAGAGTTCTACCCAATGTTTTCAGAAACTGAGTTTCAATTTGACGGTCGGGCGCCTGAGAACTCGCGCAACCGCAACCCTTTGCTGCGTCTTGGCATCGGTGCAGATGGTTTAAAAACTGGCCACACGCAAGAAGCTGGCTATGGCTTGGTTGGATCTGCCAAACAGGGCCAACGTCGTGTTATCTTCGTTCTTTCAGGTCTCGACAGCCCTGCCGCACGTGCTCAAGAGTCCGAAGCGATTGTTAACTGGGCATTCCGACAATTTGCACAACGCCCCCTAGCCAAAGAGGGTGAGCGCCTAGCAACTGCAGACGTATGGATGGGCGCCGTTTCAAATGTGGGTCTAGTCCCGAACCAAGACATCAGTGTGCTGCTTCCTATTCTTGGCGGTGATGATATCCCTGCCGAAGTTGTCTACAAAGGACCTATTCAGGCGCCAATCGCTAAAGGTGATGAACTGGCTGAACTTGTGCTACGCCCTGAAGGCCTACCAGAAACACGCATCCCATTGTTTGCCGAAACTGACGTTGCAGACGGCGGCTTCATGGCGCGGATCAGTACCGCTGCGATGAAACTGATTGACCGCCTAAACCAAGGACCAAAGCCAGAGGGCGCGTCATGAACCCTAAAGGCAGCTTTATTACGTTTGAGGGCATCGACGGTTCCGGAAAATCCACCCAAGCACGCAAACTTGCGGAACACCTGCAAGCCCAGGGTCGCGACGTTATATTAACCCGCGAACCGGGGGGCAGCGAAGGTGCGGAAGAAATTCGCACTTTGGTTTTACAGGGTGAGCCAGACAGGTGGTCCGCAGAAACTGAAATCCTTTTGTTCACCGCAGCACGCCGCGACCATTTGGAACGCACGATCCTTCCTGCGATTGATGCAGGCAAGGTCGTGATCTGTGATCGTTTCGCAGACAGCACCCGCATGTATCAGGGCCTATCACGTGGCGATCTACGCGGTACCGTTGACCAGTTGCACAAGCTGATGATTGGACGTGAGCCAGACATGACAATCTTGATCGATATGGACTCAGACGCCGGCCTTTCACGCGCCCTATCCCGTCAAGGTGTGGAAGAACGGTTTGAAACCTTCGGTGCAGATTTGCAGGCGCAAATGCGCACTGGGTTTTTATCTTTGGCCGAAGAATTCAAAGAACGCTTCCTGGTGATTAACGGTGCACGCAGCATTGATGAGGTTTCGGTGGACGTGTGTCAATCGGTAGACGATCACCTCACTACGCAATAAGCGCCTCCTTCTCTCATCCAAACACTGCCTTTTGCATTCCCCCTCATTCGATGTAGTGCTAGACCTGCCGTATGGCTGAAGAAATCAACGAACCAGATCGCGTACCTGGCGCACCGCACCCACGTGAAACCCCGTCCCTCATTGGGCAAGAGGCTGCCGAGGCTGAGTTTCTTGATGGGTTTAACACAGGCCGAATGCACCATGCATGGATGCTGACTGGGCCGCGCGGTGTGGGCAAAGCAACCCTTGCTTGGTCCATCGCACGCTTTCTGCTGGCAACACCTGATCCAGACGGCGGCGATATGTTCGGCCCACCTGTTTTGCCAACTTCGCTACATATTGATCCCGAACACCCAGTGGCACGTCGCATTTCTGCAGGTGCAGACCCAGGGCTTATTTCAGTCACCCGTACTCCCAATGAAAAGACGGGGCGTATGCGCGATCAAATCGTTGTGGATGACATCCGCAAACTAACCGGGTTCTTTCAGATGTCGGCCACTGACGGTGGACGGCGCGTTGTGATCATTGACGCCGCTGACGATATGAATACGCAGGCCGCCAATGCGCTGCTCAAGATGCTAGAGGAACCACCGGAGCGGTGCACCCTTTTGCTAATCACACACCAGCCTTCCGGTCTTCTACCCACCATTCGCTCGCGATGCCGCACCTTGCGGCTTGGCACCCTCAACGGTGAACAAATGAACAGTGCTATGGTTCAGGCCGAAGTCGAAGCAGACGCCAACGCCGCTGCACTTGCTGAACTCGCAGGCGGCTCAGTCGGCGAAGCAATGCGCTTGTCCCTGCTCGGCGGCCTACAGATATACACCGAAATCGTCGGCATTCTTGGCTCCCTGCCCAAAATGGACCGTGCCCGCACCGTGCGCCTTGCCGAAGCCGCCGCACAGCGCGGTGCAGAGGAAAAGCTGGATCTGCTGTTTACGCTTCTTGAAATCGCCCTCGCCCGCCTTGCCCGCACAGGTGCAACAGGACAGCCACCTCAGATCGAGGTAGCACCACATGAGGCTTCCATCATGTCCCAACTTGCCAGCACGCCTCATCAAGGCCGCGCATGGGCAGACGTTGGGCACGAAGCCATGGCACGCGCCCGCCATGGCCGTGCCGTGAACCTTGACCCAGCCGCACTCGTTCTAGATACAATATTTAAGATCCAAGGCGCTGCCGCTTCATAAAACAGGCCAATATGACCCAGATACCCCACATCACCGACAGCCATTGCCACCTCGATTTCCCTGACTTTGAGGGGCAGTTGCCTGAATTGATCGCCAACGCCCAAGCGGCTGGCGTCACACGTATGGTTACGATCTGCACCAAGCTGCGCCAGGAACCCGATGTGCGCGCCATCGCCGAAACCTACGCGCCTGTGTTTTTTGCAGCGGGCACGCACCCAATGAGTGCGGCCTCAGAACCATTGGCCACTTTTGATGAATTGGTCGAAATGTCCAAACATCCCAAATTCGTTGGGATCGGTGAAACTGGTCTCGATTATCACTACACCGCAGAAAGCGCCGATATTCAAAAAGAGTCTCTGCGTATTCATATCGCCGTTGCACGCGAAACAGGCCTGCCCCTTATCATCCACGCCCGCGGTGCAGATGATGACATGGCGCGCATCTTAGCAGAAGAACACGCAAACGGTGCATACACTTGCGTCATGCACTGCTTCTCATCTTCCCCTGAACTGGCGCGCGCAGCCCTAGACCTTGGCTTCTACCTATCGATGTCGGGCATCAGCACATTCCCCAAAAGCCAAGAGGTTCGCGACATCTTCACCGCGGCCCCAGTCGAGCGGATATTGGTCGAAACCGATGCACCCTACCTTGCGCCCCCCCCTCATCGGGGAAAGCGCAATGAACCAGCCTACACCGCGCACACCGCACGGGTTGGGGCAGATGTGTTCGGCATGGATTACGCAGATTTCGCGGCCCAAACCCAATCCAACTTTGAACGCCTGTTCACCAAAGCTGCCAACTACAAGGCAAATGCTTAATGGATGATCTCAAGATCACCATCCTTGGATGCGGCTCCTCTGGTGGCGTGCCTCGTTTGGGCGGGCACTGGGGTGCATGTGACCCGACGAACCCCAAGAACAACCGCCGGCGTTGTTCGATCTTGGTGGAGCGCGTATCCCAGATTGGCACAACCTCCGTACTGATAGACACCTCTCCCGACTTGCGCACCCAGCTACTGGACGCAAACGTTGGTCGCCTTGACGGCGTCATCTACACCCACAGTCACGCCGATCATGTCCACGGGATCGATGACCTGCGTATGATCGTGATCAACATGCGCGAACGGCTCCCCGTATGGGCGGATCCCGTCACACGCGACGCGCTCCTATACCGCTTTGACTATGTCTTTGTGCAACCACCAAAGTCTTCCTATCCACCAATCCTTGACATCAACACGATTGACGGTGACGTCACAATTGGTGGCGCTGGCGGCCCAATTATCTTCAAACCGTTTGAGGTAAACCACGGTTCTATCCAAGCCCTCGGGTTTCGTATCAACGATATCGCCTACCTACCAGACGTTGCCAAAATCCCCGATAATGTCTGGCCCAAACTCGAAAACCTTGAATGCTGGATCGTCGATGCCCTACGCCGCGCCCCCACCCAACGCACTCACATCTGGCCCAAACGCTTGAGTGGATCGGACAAGTGCAATGCAAAACCGCAGTGCTCACCAACATGCACAACGACCTAGATTACGAGACTGTCAAAGCAGAAATACCCAACCACATTCAACCCGCCTATGACGGCATGACACTCACCTTTAAAGCCGCTTAATCTTACTTTACCCAAAAAATTCCCGCCAAAGGCTCCCGAACCAACCCTACGCGATCGGCCCGATTGAACATGCAAACGCTCCTAGACGTCATCTTTCCCGTCTTCCTTGTCATCGGCTTTGGCTATGTCGCCGTCTGGAAGTTTGCATTCCCAATTTCCGGCATCGATGGGCTGATGAAGTTTGCGCAAAGCTTTGCAATTCCATGCCTTTTGTTTCAGGCTATCGCCAACATCGACCTACAAAGCTCGTTTGACCCACGCCTTCTTATCAGCTTTTACACGGGTGCAGCCCTTTGTTTTGCAGCGGGTATTATAGCTTCACGCCTAATTTTAAAACGAGATTGGGAAGACTGCATCGCCATCGGGTTTTGCTGCCTTTTCTCAAACTCCGTCCTCTTGGGCCTCCCGATAACCGAACGTGCATATGGCGTTGATGCACTCGTCGGCAACTATGTCATCATCGCAATGCACGCGCCATTTTGCTACGGTTTAGGCATCACGGTGATGGAGATCGCGCGCAACCGCGGGCAATCCCCAACCATAATGGTCCGCGCTGTTGGCAAAGCAATGTTTCGCAACGCACTAGTTATCGCAATCGCTTTGGGATTTGTGGTTAACCTCAGTGGCCTGTCCTTGCCGACATTTGCCAATGACGCCATCAGCCTCGTGGTTCGCGCAGCGTTGCCTGTAGCCTTGTTTTCCCTTGGTGGAATATTGATCCAATACAAACCAGAGGGCGACAAGCTGGCCATTCTTATGGTCTGCATGATCGGGCTAGGTCTGCACCCAACAATCGTCTGGACCCTTGGCACGTCTCTGTCAGTACCACCTGATTTCTTTAAGTCAGGTGTTTTGACCGCTGCCATGGCCCCCGGGATCAACGCCTATATCTTTGCTAACATGTATGGGCGCGCCAAACGGGTCGCAGCATCTAGCGTACTTATCGCCACCGGATCATCGGCCATAACAATATGGTTGTGGCTAACGGCGTTGGGCTAACGTTATTTGGTGCGCACAGCCAAAACAGTATCAATCGCATCCAATGTGCGCTGACTAGCACCTGAATGCTCCTCGAGAAACAGATCGATCTGCGATCCAAAATCTTCAATCGGCTCAACAACCTTTTGAGCCAGCGCCGGACCTTCCTCAACGATCTGAACAATACCAGCCGCTTGGGCTTCCACAAACGGGTATTCGATTGTCCAAACATATGGACCGACCAGAACTGGTTTGCGCAAAGACAGCGGTTCGATGATATTATGCGCACCAACTTCGCAATACCCGCCCCCAACGATCACGCGATCTGCAAGGTTAAGGTAGAAATATATCTCGCCCAAACTGTCGCCCAATAGTACCGCGCTGGAGCCATCTAAACCAATGCCCTTCGCAGCGAGGTCCTTGGTCAAATAGTCACTGCGCAGGACAGTGTTCAAACCTGCCTGCCTTAGCTTGTCAGCCACATCACCAAAGCGTTCGGGCGCACGAGGAACATAAACGAACAGCGGTGCCCGCGTGCCATCCTTCAACGCACGCTCACGTACATCTTTGATCAGCTTAACAAATAGGTCTTCTTCACCCTCAATTCCGCTAGCAATCGCAATGATGTTGTCCCACTCGCCCATCTGATCGGTGCGCAATTGTATGGCCGCGTCGAGCTGATGTTGCGGGATAGGTTGATCAAACCGCAACTCACCTGTGACATGCACGTTTTGAACACCCACCTCGACAAATCGGCTGGCTTGCAGTTTCGATTTCACAAACACGCCTGATAGGCCGCGCATCACACGCTGGCGAATGCGCAACCCACGACTGTCTCGTTTTAAAGGCTTGGTCCCGTATTGCCCATTACACATGTACAAGGGACACCCCGCCCGTTTGGCTTCAGAAATCATCGCAGGCCAAACCTCAACCTCCAGGGGCAGGCCAATTTTGGGCTGACAAGCGCGGAAAAAGCGACGATAGGTCCACATCATATCAAGCGGAACCCAAATAACCGCCAGTTGGCCACTTTCAATTTCTGCTGCGAAATGGCGCTGTGCTTCACGCCGTCCCGCAGGGGTAAAGTTGGTAATAATCACATTGTCACCGCGATCGAGGATCAAGCCTATCAGCGCCAATGCAGACCGCGTTTCACCAAGGCTCACACCGTGAACCCAAATCGCGCCTTGCGGCATCGGTCGATTATAGATCGCAAACCGCTCTAGCAGGTTTTGAGAATACAGCGCATCACGCCGCCCACGTTTGAACAGGTAAATCAAAAGCAAAGGTAAAAAGAGCACCCAAGCCAAGCGGTAAACAATAAGGAAGACCATGCGTATCATGCGCCAGCCCTTATCATTACAATCAGGTCTTTGACCAATGGTTTCAACGCCGCTTTTGCATCTTCAACCAATGCCCCAACATTCGCTTGTGTGGTCTGCGACTGCACCACGAAATCCACCAGTGCAGGCACGCTTGACGCGTCATCGGGCAAAGGTTGTGATGCACCTGAATAATCCAAGACCTCATAGTCCTTGGCAAAATTAGCAACATTTGGACCATGACAGACCAGGAGGTTCAGGCAGATAGCCTCCCAAGGGTTGTGCCCACCGAGACTCCCATAAGAACCACCCACAAAAGCAGCAGCTGCCAATCGATACCACAGGCCCAACTCACCAAAACTGTCCACGATCCAAACGGAGTGTGAAGGATCTGGTTGCCCACCCTTACTGCGCCTTGTGCAGGTTAGGCCCGCTTGAACCAGCGCACCCTCGATTTCATCCCCACGCGCAGGCGCGCGTGGCGCTAGGATAAGCAACCAAGACGGGTCGCGCTTCACCAGCTCTCGCTGCGCATCAATCAAAACGGCTTCGTCTTCGCAATGCGTCGATGCCGCGACCCATATCTTACGACCTTCAAGCGCAACTTGAAGCGTTGCAAGCATACCCACATCCACTGAAAGCGGTTCCGCCGCAGGTTTAAGCGATCCCGTCACACGAACATCACGCCCACCTAAGGAAGAAAGGTTTTCGGCAGTTTGCTCATCTTGAACCGTAATCAAGTCAAATAATCCAAAAACCTTTTTATATAGTCCGGCAAGTCGCGCACGTTTCGCAGTACTCTTGTTGTCCATGCGACCATTCACATAAGCCAGCGGAATGTCACGCGCTGCACAGTCATGAATGGCACCGGGCCAAATGTCCTGCTCCGACCAGATAGAAAGGCAGGGCTGCCAATGATCCAGAAACTTGGCCATATATGTAGGCCCATCCAAAGGCAGGAATTGATGGACCGTATTCGCCGGCAGGTTTTGGCCCAACACATCCGCCGACGAACGAGCCGTAGACGTAATGACAAAATTCAGATCGGGGGCCACTTGCTGCATTCCAACAATTAAAGGGCGCAGCGCAAGGACCTCTCCCAACCCAACAGCATGCATCCATACCACGCGCCCTGTGGGACGAACCTGTGTCGCGATGCCCAAACGTTCCCCGGCCCGCGCAGCGTTTTCTTTGGCCTTGCAAATACGCCCCGCTAAAACACGACGCATGACCGGCTGAAGGACGCGGCGCAGGATCAAGTATCCCCTAAGCTGAAGACCAATATTCATAGTCTGCTCAGGTCCATTTTGTCGGGAATTTAACGGTCATGGCATTTATTTCCTGATCAGATAAATCGGCAGTTCGGTGACATCTAAGCTAGGGATCTGCATATGATCCAGCCCAAAAGGCCGTTTTCATACAGAGTCACACTCGATACACTACCAGCCTACCAACACATACGCCTCAAAAAAACGATGTTGTGGATCTAATATATCAAGAGTTGGTGCCGCTAAGACGTCAGAAGACATACCCTACAGAATAGAAGCAGTTACATCACCGATCCGATCCTGATCCTGCTCTTAGGTGTCATCACTGGGCTCAACAACTTTGGGGCAAAGTTTTAAGAAGCCACAAAAGGTTCCGAATTCAGGATAAGTGAACGGCGCCATTATGAGCATTGTTTGAGCGGCGACATGGGTAAGGTTACCAAAAACTATTAATACAGTGAGTAAAAGGTGGCGCATCGGGCTTCTCCATTTTGGGAATTGATACACAACTTCTATGAAGACAAACGCCACCCTACGCGTCGATGTTGAAAATTAGTGCAGGTTTGTAGTCATTGGCGATGATTTTTCATAATCGGTAAACGAGCTGGACTGCGTCTTGCGTCGGTATTCAGTCAGGTTATGTCCGATTTCAGTACGGAAAGCACGATTGAACGGCCCAATACAAGCAAAGCCAACATCATATGGAATTTCCAGCACAGTCACGCTCATCTGAGCGGGATCGGTCAAAGCCTTACAGGCTGCTTCAATCCGTGCTCGATTTATGAAGCTTGAAAAGTTGCGATAGCCTAGACCTTGATTGATCGCCCGCCACAGTCGGTGCTCGGGCACTGCAAGTTTTCCAGCGAGCGCACCGATGGTTAGTCCTTCTTAGCACCAAATTTGCGTATTCATCACCGCATGAATACGCGCAATGAGAGCCGTGTCCAAAAAACCATCTTGTATTGGCAAATGGACGCAGGTTTCAGGCGATATTGCACTCGGCCAGCGGTTCACATCTGGGCGCAGCAGCCACACGGCAAAAGCGAGCGCGACAACAAGGATACCGATCGCTTGTTAGAGTGCCAATAATACAGTGCCTTCATGTAGGACACCGGCCGCCTGACCCAATGTCAAAAATAAAGCGAGCCCAGCAATTGCGGCCGCGAACCCGGGTCGCGCGCGTCAACGGCACTCCACCAGATCGTCACGCGTGGACCAGAGCGAAAGAATGAAAAGTGCCCCATAAAGAACCACGGCCATGGGTAAGCATAATGGGAACGAACTTGGGAACGCCAAGTGGGAGTAAAGAGCGGCTGAGGTGGCCAATGATGCAGCTACCCAAGGCCAGCGCTGTCCGGGAGCATCAAGGAATATAGTCACGATCAGCGATGTCACTGCTGCTGGCGTGAAACTGGATAAGAGTATGAGGTTTGTCTCCAAACTCGGGTGCACTTCGAGCGGCAGTGCCGCCGTAGTAATTAAGAACTTGGACTTGGATACTGCCAGCGCCGTAACCGATAAACGCCCTTCCAACCCAATAGACACGCCAAAGCAACGCAGCCAACAAAAGTAGCAGTGTTATGGGACCGCCACGCAGCGCAAGGTCGAGGTGAATCATGTCCGGTCCGTTCATATTTCGTGTATCGGGTTGGAAACAACATAGCCGGAGACACCAACTTCGCGCCTTGATTTATGAAAATCATGCACCGATTTTGAAAAATAGCCTAAACTAAATATTAGCTGAGTTTTGCAATGCGACGGTGCAGTCCTTATCGGGGCTATAAGCACTATATGAAAGGTCT
>Ga0209302_10002636_pt1 | contig 10463 bp, 6 predicted proteins | sample ArcOceMetagenome_2_FD_187445 | JGI IMG/M metagenome (GOLD analysis project Ga0209302, IMG submission 187445) | Marine eukaryotic phytoplankton communities from Arctic Ocean - Arctic Ocean ARC135M Metagenome (SPAdes) (version 2) | ecosystem: Environmental > Aquatic > Marine > Oceanic | place... | reverse complement strand
TCCCGCGTGCGTGCGAGTGGACAGAGTGTCGGGTGAGTGCTGCAACCCGGGTGAGTGCAGCTTAGCCCCTCGCCTTCGCAAATGGACTCGGCACCCTACGATCCGTCGTACGAGGAGCACGGCATCCTCGGCGCCCTGAAGCTTCGGGTGGGCGGGCTGTTCGGCAGTGCAGCCGCTCATGCCACTCCTGTCGCAATCGACAAATCCTACGACCAGTTCAACGCCGCGTCACTGCTGTCGCAGGAGGACGCGGCTGCAAATCCTGAGAATCTCAGCGGTGCGGCGAGATCACCAACGGGAACGGGCGAGGTGCCTCGTGGCGAGGAGCAAGTGCGCGCCTCGACGGCTACCGCTGCTTTGGAGGCAGACGAACCCGGCGCTGAGACCAACGAGGTGGTGACTAGCTCGCGCTCGCCCTCGCGTCGGTCGCCAGCGGATGAGCCTCCGGTCGTATCGCCAACGCAAGGGTCCCCGCGGCCACAGCTGGCCTCCGAGCCCGACCTTGCCCCCGCCGGCGCCGCCTCAGCGGATGAGGTAGCTGCCATTGCCGCTGATGGCATCCCCGCGCCAGACTTTGCACCGGTTCGAGAGCGTTCACCGGCCACACACACTCCCGTCCGCGCCGCCGCCGCCGCCACCGCGTCCGCGGCAATCGCAGCCGTGAACGCCGCCGCTGCGATGGCTGCCAATGCAAACCCATCTCCACAAGCCTCGACCCCGCGGGTGAGTGAAGTCGAAGACCTGGCTTTGGGTCTGGCGCCAGCCAGCCCGGGTGCTCCGGAGGCCGCTTCAAACGCCGTGCCGGAGCAGCCCGCGACCCCCCCCGCTGCTGCGAGTCCGCCGCGTGGCAGCACGCCCATCCGCCACAGGGTGGCTTGCACGCCCGTCGGCGCTGCGGCCGCCGCTACCGCCTCCGCCGCCGTCGCCGCCGTCGTCGCCGCTGCTGTGGCCGCCACTCCAGCCGATGCTTGTGCTGTCCAAGTCCAGCCCCGAAACGAGCCCTCGGAGCAGCCGCCAGCGAGTCCCCTGCCTCCACTTTCGCTACAAGGCTGCAACGCGGCGGGCGCCCAGCCAATGCCAGAAGAGGACAAGCTTGCTGCCACGCAGCCTGCTGCCACGCAGCTTGCTGCCACGCAGCCTGCTGCCACGCAGAGCCTCGACGAGTTTTGCAGTCGAGTGGGCGAGGGAAGCAGCCCGACGCAGCAGGCGGAGCCCCCGTCGCCAAGCGACGCCCATACGCCACCCAGCGAGGAGGCCGCAGACGCGCTGGATGAGTCGAGTGCCGCCGCTCCCCCCCCGGCGCATGTCGCAGTCACCGCGGAAGAGGACAGCCAGCCCGAGGACGGTGAGACGGAGCACGAGGGCCAGCAGGCGCGTACACTTACATCCTCGCACACTTACAGGCTCGTACACTTACAACCTCCTACACGCGTATCCCCTTGCACCCAGGCGGAGGCCATTGAAGAAGAGATCCAACCGCAGGTCGAGGGGATGGAGGAAGATGGCGTGCAAGAGGCCGTGCAAGGAACGTCCGAGGCGAACGTGCGCGACGCTGAGGAGAGGCAGCTCCTCTCTACCGTGGAGAATGCGAATGCCGACCAAGTGCCCGCCGACATTCCTGCAGCAGCCGAGCTCCCAGCTCAAGCCCCGGTGGCAGCCTCGCCCCCGGTCGCTGCCACTAGCAAGGCCGCATCGCCAGCGAACGCCTTGGCCTCAGACCGCTCTCCGATGATGATGTCGCCCGTCTTGCTCCCTGCTGTCACGCCACTCGCCGCCGCTGCCACCCCGTTCGCCGCGGCCGCCCCCGCGCCACACGATGGCATGGCGCCGCTCCGCCCGAAAAGCCTCGCTGTGATCTCCGACCAGCCCGCAGCTCATCTCAAGGAGGACGTAGAGGCATTGGACGAGGCGAGTGCCGCCGTTCTCCCCTCGGCGCATGTCGCAGTCGCCTCTGCCGACCAGGTGCCTGCCGACGCACCTGCTGCACAACTGGCCTCGCCACCCGCCGACGCCGCAGCAGCTGAGCTGTTGACGGTGGGCGCATCTCCATCGGTGCGCGATGAGGACAGGGCGGCGCTGCTGCACCTTGCCGCGATGCAGGGCCACGTGGAGGTGATCCTACCGGCGCAAGTCCCGGTGGCAGCCTCGCCCCCGGTCGCTGCCACTAGCAAGGCCGCATCGCCAGCGAACGCCTTGGCCTCAGACCGCTCTCCGATGATGATGTCGCCCGTCTTGCTCCCTGCTGTCACGCCACTCGCCGCCGCTGCCACCCCTTTCGACGCGGCCGCCCCTGCGCCACACGATGGCAAGGCGCCGCTCCGCCCGAAAAGCCTCGCTGTGATCTCGGATCAACCCGCGACAGTGTTGACTGCGGCGCATGCAGGCGTGCCGATGCTCGCAGACGCCGTGTCTGCCGCATCGAGAGAGTCGGCTACGTGGGTGGGTGGAGCAATGCCTGCCTCAGCGGCTTACACCCCGGCAGCGTCTGCGGCGTATCAGTCGTCGCCGCAAGCGGAGCTGACGGCGGAAACCGTCACGGTGATGGCGCAGCAAGCGACGGCAGCGGCTGAACACGCAGCGCAGCAAGCGGCTGCTCTGAACGCGTGGCTGGTACAGAACAGCGGGCCGCAGCTGGCGGCCAGCGATGGAGCGATCCTCGGCGGGCTTGTGGACGTCGCCGCGTCGCCGCCGGTGGTAACGGCGGCCGTGGAGCAAGGTGCTGCGCCGATGCTGAGGCCCACGGCCATTCGCAAGCAGCCCCCCCAAGACAGCCCGCTACCGCCGGGCCACTTCAAGCGACCCCGTGACGGCAGCTCGAGCGGCAAGACGTGGGACCCGGCCCGGGCCTCGAGCGAGTGGAGGCGCTCGCCGCTCTCCCTCACGCCGGGCACTCCTACCGCGCCGATCACGCCCATGGCGGCGCCGCTCGCCACAACAACCGCGGCCATTGCGCTCGGCGGGATCGCGCCGCCGTGGCAGCCACTCGCAGTCGAGCCGATGTTCTCGATGCAGCACCTACTCACGCAGCAGGGGATGACGCTGTGCGACCCGCAGCCCATACTGTCGGGCCCACGCGCCTCGTGGCAGTCGCCCTCGCTCGACGTCGGGCTGCGGCTCTCGGCTGAGGGATTCGCCGACGAGCCGCCGCGCACGAACCCTGCCCCGCTGGCGATGGGCGCCGCCGTGCCATTGGCCCCAACGTGTCTCCGAAGCGGGGGCGCCTCGCACCCGCCATCCGCCTCACGCAGCACCCCGCCTCAGCCGTTTGACCTGTTCGGCAACGGTAGACAGCCGGGCGTGCAGTCAGTCTGCCGCGGGTCGCCATCTGCGATGCAGCCACTGCACACCGAGCCCAGTGCCGACACGGCTGCGCGCACTGGCGCACGCGGCGGCCCGCTTGCGGCTGCTGCCAGCGCTGCAAGCCTGCCGTCGCCTGCTGTGCTCAGCGCGCCCAACGTCAAGTCGCGCATGCAAGGCGCCCAACGTCAAGGCTTTGTCTTGGAGCCCGATGGCATCCTCGTCTCGGCGCGGCCGCGCTCGTCTCCGGTGACCGAGCAGCAGCCTCGGATGCCCAACGGCAAACGGAGCGCGCTAGAAGCGCTGGCTAGTTCGCCGGATGGAGGCGCGGGGGGCAGCCAAGGTGACGCGCAGGTGGATGGGCTGGGTCCGGCTCGGCGGCAGCAGCGTCGAGCGGCGGCTGCGGTGGACGACGCGGGGCCGCGGCGCGGGGTGGCCTCTGTGCCTGCGTCCGTGCGCGATGCCGGAAGCTCAGGGTCGGGGTCGACGCAGCTCCTGCACGATTTGGACGACCTGGCGTCGATGGAGGACGCACGGAGGCTGCGTTGCGGCGGAGACTCGACGCTGGGCACGGCGGATGGCGCGGCGTCGGACGACGAGCAAGTGACATTCGAGGCGGCGATGGAGGAGGAGGCGGCGGAGGAGGAGGCGGCGGAAGAGGAGGCGGCGGAAGAGGAGGCGGCGGTGGAGGCGCGGCCAGCGGAGGGCGCAGCGGTGGAGGTGGATGACGAGCGCGCGAGTGTTGCGGCAGAGGACGAGGTGAGCGAGACGGATGAGATGGAGGAGCTGCCGGAGGAGGTACAGGAGCCGCCGGTGGAGGCGAGGGCGACGGGGGCGAAGCAAACGGGGCTGGAGCCGGCGTCCTGGGACGACGACGACGAGCTCGAGCCAGAGACGGGCGATGACGGCAACCCGCTGCCGCCCATGGAGCGCAACGCGCTGACAACACGGTGCCGCCACACAGCACTCACCTGCACGGCCGCCAGCCCCCCCCCAGCTGCCCGTGTTCGCCCGTTGCGGCAGGTGCATCCAAGAGTACTTTGAGCACGAGGGCATGTACAAGCTGATGACGAGGTCGGCACGCCGCCGCGCCGACCTCGTGGGCGCCATCCGCGCCGTGCAGGTCTCGCGCCACCGCCCTTGCACGCGCCATGCCCGCCTGCTCCGCTCGGCTTCTTGGGCTGACCCCCCCACCACCCTCGCGCGGCTGCCGTGGCAGCGGCTACTCGAGACGGCGCCGCTGCAGTGCGACCTGACCGTGCTCGACGAGTGTGCCGCCGCCACAGCCAAGATGGTGCAGGCCGCGATGCCGCTGCCGACGCTGCCGCCGTCGCCGCCTCGTGTCGGCGTGCCGGCGCGCGCACTGGCTGCGCCGACGGCTGAGGAGAGCGCCGCCAAGGCACTCGTGGCTGCCGTGCGTTTCGCTTGCCTCCGGTTCGTGCAGCGCCCCCACTCCGACGGCGGGCCTCAGTGGCAACGCCTGAGCGGGCTGCTCGAGCTCATCGCGCCGCGCGCGTCGGAGTCCTATCCCATCCACCCCGCCCCGTCGGCGGCGCCCACACACGCGCTGGGCGCGGGGCTCGGGAAGCTGCGCGCCGAGATGGCGGGTTTCCTGCGAAGGCCGCGCGGCGAACCGGCGACGCAGGCGGCGGTGGTGCCAAGTCTCGACGACTATGAGGCGCGGCGCAAGTTGCTCAGCGCGGCGCTCGGCGCGGCTGCCGAGCGTTGGACGCCGCCGACGAGGTGCCGCAGGGGTGGCGACTCGGCACTGCCGCCGCCGCTGACCTTGCTGCGCCAGGTGATGTGAGACGCCGCGAAGAAGGCATGACTCTGGCGCCGTGATGGCTGGGGGCGTGGACAAACTGTGTACTGTGAGCTCGCGCTGGGCGTGATCCTGCACGCTTTTTTTCGCCCGACTCCTGGACATATTCCCATGTCTGGGGCGGGGGTTGGTCGGCTGCCGCGCGCATATATTATATATTGCTTCCTCTTCTCCTGTGCTCTATTCTGATTCATATGGCCTATGGATGTCACCGCTGGATTTTGCCGTCGCCTGCAACGTGCAACACCTGCCTGGAATAAGCCGACCACAAGCAAAGTCATGGTCAATGGGCTTCCTCGCGTGAAGCCGTCTCGCGCGCAGTCTCACGACTTGCGCAAGCCCACGCACAAGCTGGTCGTGCCGGTGGCGATGCAGACACGCCAAGGACGCCAGCAGGCTGCACTGCTCGCGATGAAAGCCTTCTTTACGAACGACGACCTGCTGTCGCTCGTCATCAACGACGCGCTTCCGGCCGCAGGTGCCCCTCCCTGTTGCCTGTGTGCATGTGACATGCGCAGTTGCGCACGCGCTGACCTGCTGCCGCCCCTTCCCTGCCGCAGCGCTGCATGCGGTGTGCAAGCAGTGGCGCGCGCTGGCTGATTCTGAGTGGGTCTGGAAGAGCAAGTGCGTCGAGCGCTTTCCGGCCACCGCAGGCCTCGTTGGAGTCACCAACTACAAGGACCTGTTCGCGCGCCTCTCGGGGCACACCGTGCACGCACCTGCCAAACCCGCCGTGCCGCCCGGACTGGGCGAGTACCAGTTCCTCGTTCGGCTCACGGCCGGCGACGAGGTGATGCTGGAGACGTGCCTCACCGGAGGTGACACCGGCTCGCAGCCTAAGGTTCCATGGATGACGAGCCTGGAGCACCGCCGGGTCGTCTGGCCCGTGACGCTCCCGGACACCGCCGTCAAGGGCCTGGCCGATGCCATGCACGCAGACTCGATGGACGCTGCAGAAGATCTCGAGGTGACGAAGCTGGGCGAGGTGCTCGACGCGGTTGCCGAGCGAGAGTCCGGCGAAGCTCCTTGGTGCGTCAGTGTCGCCACCTTCCGAGCCGCCGACCAGAGATGTGAGGTGCTTCTGGCCGGCGGCATCAGGGAGGAGTGGCCACCTTCAGAGCAAGGCGTCGGTTCCCAAGGCCTTGCGTTCGGCGACCCGTACGCCCGCGAGGGCAACGCCGGCTGCTCCCTAGATGCCTTTGATCTTCGTCAGCGAGGCTTCGAGATCGCAACCTACTCAGGGGATGCGTGGTTTGTGTCCGACGATAACGAGTACGAGGACTACTGTTACGAGCCGCGCCTCTTCTTTCAAGTGATTCTACTGCCGCACCTCCGTTCGTCGGGCTCAATCGAGTGGGAACTAGCGCTCGACTTGGAGTGCGACGGCCCTGCCGCGGCGGAAGACGGACTCGCGTGGGCGTGGAATGGAGCTTACCTCGGGGGATCGGTGCAACATTGCATCTTTCTCGAAGGCCTGAATGAAAAGGCCGTCAGTTGTGACTGTTGTGACTGTCAGTGGGCGTTTGACAGTCACAACACGTTGTGACTGTACGTTGTGACTGTCAGTGGGCGTTTGCATCAGGCGCGCTAGTGTAGAGCGCCTCGCTCTACTTTAGTTCACTTGTGTGTCCGGAAGAGAGGCAGAGCAGACAGAAGACACACAACGTACTCTCTGTCATCAGTGTCTTTTCATTTTCGATGTTGATGTGCCCGCACCCTTTGAACATGAAAAGTGTGGAGAAAGAATTTCGCGCGATTCGGCAGGTCCTGCGCGCGATCGGCAGGTCCTGAGCCTAACACTAAAACCTATTGCCCTAACGTAACACGTAGCTATGCACCGACGCAGACAGCACGTTATCGTAGATGGTCGGAGAGGCGAGCCTACCTAGTTGCTGCCGCCCAGACGCAGCACCAGGTGGAGGGTCGACTCCTTCTAAATGTTGTAATCCGAGAGGGTGATGCCGGGCAACCCCAACAGGTGGCGAGCGACGAGAGGTCGGCATGCTGCCCGGCGTCGCGGCTCCGCGGAAGGCAAAAATGTGGTGCGGTACTCCCTGTCCCTGATAAGATTGACTTGGGGGCACCAAAAGATACCAATACGGCGCGAGCAACGGAGAGGCTCGATGGCTTACCCAGCCGCCAACCTGCTGGTTCTTGCAGCGACACCTCCCAACATCCTGCTGCTCATCATCGACAGCCTCGACGGCAGGCTGCTCGACCCGAAGTCTACAGTGTACGGCGAGGTCGAGCTGCCCAACCTTCGGGCGTTTGCGGCAACGGCTGTCAACTTTGTCCGGGCCTACAGCGCGAATCCCGTGTGCGTTCCTAGCCGCACGGCGATGCTGACGGGCCTTCAACCACACAGGCTGCAGGTTTTCAGCAACAGCGATGGGCTGGCCGCCTCCAACGGCTCCGAGGTCCTCGACGCGCGCTGCGTGCGCCTGCACGGCACCGTCCACTGCACGGCGCTCCGGGAGGCGCAGCGCGGCGCGACGACGCTTCTCGAGGAGCTGACCGCGCGCCAATACGACGTGCGCACCTTCGGCAAGCTCGACTGCGGCAGCGTCTGCTCCGAGAACGTCGCGTGCGACTCGGACTGGAATGGCTTCCACGCAAACCCAAAGGAGCATTGGTGCGCGCCGCGGCCCCGCGGCGAGGCCACCGGCAGCTGTGCCCGGCATGCACACTACATGCACACTGCACAGCCCCACCCTACTGCCATGCAGGTGCACGCTGGTGCGCGCGGCCGATGTGCGTCGGGTACAGACACCGCTGCCGACGCCGCTGCCGACTGCGGACCTGAAGGGCCAGGAGGACTTCACGCGTGATGCCGACACGGTGAGCTCCTGCGTCGAGCTATTGAGATCGTACGCAAGATCGCACGCGCAAGGCGACGGCGGCGGCGGCGGCGGCGACGACGGCGACGGCGGCGGCGTGGTGGGTGCAGCGGCGCTGCTGCCACGTGGCGACGGTGCCGACGGCGAGCGGCGGCGGCAGCGGCGGCCGTTTTTCCTGTACTGCGACCTCGACTACCCGCACGCGCCCTACTGGGACCGGCAGTCGGTCGAGGCCGCCGCGCCGCGCCGTGCCGCCGCCGTGAACCGCAGCGCCGTGCCGCCGCCCGCCGCGTGGCGCACGCCGCCCACCCACCCGTATGACCTAGCGATGAGCGTGGCCCGCGGAGTGGTGCAACCCCCGCCCGAGGCGGCGGCGGGAGACGCCGATAGGACCGACGAGCTAGGCGGCGGCGGCGGCTTCTTTGGACGTGACAGCGATGTGTTCAGAGAAGGCGGAGGGGGCGAAAGTGGCGGAGGCAGAAGGGGTGGAGGTAGAGGGGCTTCGGCGCGGCACGCGGCGGCCTTCCGAGCGGCGCACCTCGCCAAGTGCGCGCAGGCCGACGCCTTTGCGGGCGAGGTGCTGCGCGCGGCGGCGGCGTTGCAGCGCACCACGCTGGTTGCGGTAGCGTCAGACCACGGCGCGAGGAGATGCGGCTCCAACACCAGGAGGCTGCAACCCTGCGCGGTCCAGGCTGCAACCCTGTGTGTCCAGCCTGCAACTCCCCGCATTCCAGGCGAGATGCGGCTCGAGCACGGCACGTGGCAGAAGGCCTCCCTCTACGAGGCCTCGAGCCGCGTCGCGTTGCTGCTGCGCGCGCCCGGCACGCCGCCCGACGCCTCGGTGCGCGCGGCGACGGCGCAGCGCGTCGTCTCCCTCACCCAGCTCTACCCCACGCTACTCGCCGCCGCTGACGGTGCCGCGCCGGCCGGTGCCTCGGTCCCGCCTGGCGCCGCCTCCCCGGCGACAGGCGCAGCCGATGCGCGCCAGCGCGCGGGCTCGTTACTGCCGCTGCTCTACCTCACTGGCCGCCGCAGGCCGGAGCTTGGGCTCGAGCGCGGCGTGGCGGTGGCGCAGTACCACGGACCTACCGCGCCGACTGGCGCGTGCATGCTCCGCCTCGGCAGGCACAAGCTCCTCGCGTACGGGGCGCTGCTCGGCGATGACGACGAGGCGTGGGCGGCGGGCGGCGGCGGCGCGGGCTGGCCCCAGGCGGGCTGGCCCTCGCAGCTCTTCGACGTCGAGACCGACCCCCACGAGGCCACCGACCTCGCGCCCCGTCAGCCGCGCCTCGTGGCGCAGCTGCAGCGGGAGATGGCGCGCGCCGGACTCGACTGCGCTGGGGCCGACCGCGCGGCCAAGGCGCACGACTACAAGCTGTGGGCGGCGCAGGAGGTCTCGCAGGGGGTGTCGCAGGGGGTGTCGCGGGAGGCGCAGTGGCCGGCCTGGGCTCCGCGCTCCGTCGAGGGCGCAGTCGCCGCCGCCTCGGCCGACGAGGAGCTCACGCACTCGCGTTCGTGCTTCGCCGCGCCGTTGAGCGAGGCCGACCTCGCCGCCTACAACCCTAGCAGTGCCAGCCTACAACCAACCCGACTAGGTAGCAGCACCCGCCTGCAGCACTGACCACAATCCTGCAGCCCTCCCTACACCGACCCGTGGCTGCCCCACTTGACGACGCAGGCCGACGTGCGGCGCATCCTCGCTTGGCGCGACAGGGCAGCGCGCACCTTTGGCACCGGCCCTGTCACCGGCATTGCAGCTGCGCCCGCTCCGAGCGAGAACGCGCTGCCTGCTATGGCCATGCACGCACTCCAGCTGGAGCGGCAGCCGATGGAGGTGGAGGGCGCCGCAGCCACTCGGGGCGTGCGTGCCAGCGACGTAGAGGCGTACGAGGAGCTGAATGTTGAGCTGTGAGTCGACACTGTCGAGTAGCATACTGTCAGTGGGGAACGAGGTGGGGAGATAGATCATGATAGCTGGCCCTCGCGAGAGGGGAAAACGTGTGTGTGTCCTCGTGTCGGGCGCGCGCGCATGCAGGCCGCAGCGGCCATTTGGCGCCGGCGGCCGCCGCGGCGAGGAGCGAGAGCGTGAGGCAGCGCATCATCGCCGCCGCCGGCGTCTCGGGCTCTCGGCGCCGCCGGCGCGCGCGCCGCGGCCAAGGGCGTAAAAGAAATAAGCCAACAACTCGAGCAATCGCTACCTATGCCACCAACGAACCACAGTACGCAACCAGATCACTGCTCAGCAGGACACGCAAGTTTTTTGACCAAGCGCGTTCTGGTCGTCGTGCCCGGGGCCGGTTTTCGAGTTGCCGCCGTTAGATCAATCGGCCCATTTTTGGGATGAGACTCTTCGGTTGATCGACTTTCTTCGATATCGAAAACCGAACCATCACTCAGACATCATGCAGGTGACCAACGCGCCTGCAGGGAGGGAGGGGCCGGGGGGCGCGCGAGGCCTGGGGCAGCGCCGGGCCTCTGAGCACGCCTGCCCCGACGAGACGCCCCGC
>Ga0209302_10002633_pt1 | contig 10466 bp, 9 predicted proteins | sample ArcOceMetagenome_2_FD_187445 | JGI IMG/M metagenome (GOLD analysis project Ga0209302, IMG submission 187445) | Marine eukaryotic phytoplankton communities from Arctic Ocean - Arctic Ocean ARC135M Metagenome (SPAdes) (version 2) | ecosystem: Environmental > Aquatic > Marine > Oceanic | place... | reverse complement strand
CGCCCAGACAGACAGATGGCCATGCGCGGGGATCTAGCGCGCGCCGCGGGGGGGCGGCGCCGACCATGCGGACACAGCGCGTGTTTGAGCGGTCCTCAGCTGAAGATGGGCGAGTTTGCTGGTTATAAGTGCTTAATTAACTCACACCGCACAACGCAAGTCCTCCTCTCTGGCCTTTGGCAGCCGCCTCAGTCGAAGGGCGAGTCCTTTGACTTGTAGATGAGAAGGCTCACCTGTGGGGAGAGGATGGGGGGATGACGTGACGCGATTGGCAGCTTCGGCCGCGCCTCATAGGCCACGCCGCAGCCGCCGCGCATGGAGCCCTGAGCATCCCAGCGGGCAGCCGAGTGCGTCGCGCGGCCGAGAGCCCGGCGAGGCAGCCCTAGCAGGGCGGATGCCTCGAGCGTTGGCACGCGCTTACGGTGCGCCACAGGCCCTCGTGGAGATTGGGTCGGCCAGAGCTCTGCCCCCGAGTGCGCAGAGCAACGCGCCACCCAGCGGACCCGACCGAGGAGCCCGACCTGCCGGGCCGTGGCGCTGCCCAGGGGCGGCCGCTTTCGACATGCTGGGCTGACGTTGTCGCAGGTGAGGTAGCAGGAGAAGTGCGTCTCGTGCGTGACAGAGCAGGCGAAGTTAGTGCCCACGATGCAGTGGTACACGCCGCTCGTCGCCTTGTTGTCCACCGGCGGGTACTTGACGTCGAACGCCTGCTTGACGCCTGCATGGGAAGAGTTGCCACACATGACGGGGCCGCCACACAACACCTGTATCGGATGGCCGCCCTACTAGGATGCAGCCGCCCGTCAGCGCAGGCGCGCGCTACGCACACGGCGGGCTCTATGCACGACGGTCGGCCGACTTTTCCTTGGCTTGGTGCCGGTCGCGATGTCCTTGTAGATGATGTCCTTGTTGGCGGTGGTCTTCTCCCTCGCCTTGTCGAAGACGTCCGCCACGGTCACCATGAGGGCGTCACGCATTGTCTCCTCCATATCCGTCTTGATCACCTTTACTCTGAGTGACAAATCCACCGCGGCCACTGGCTCCTCCTCGTCACCCATGGCCCCGCTCAACGACAAAGAACTTGGCTTGGTTGGTAGGTTTTATCTCCCCCAGGCGGGGGCCTCTTCTGGTGAGCCGAGTGCAAACTAACCCGCGCCTCCGCTGGCAAACGACGAGCAAGCGCGGGCACGCGTTTTCCAACTTGAAAGCGGTGCGTAACCGCTCTTCGGTCGCGCGCTCGACGGCCAGAATGGACGACGCACAGCCTGCCAAGCCGCGTGGCACGGCCATTAAGGTCTGCGCCCGGGTGCGGCCAACGCTCGGTGGAGTGCAGTCGAGCGGTGAGATCGACATCCCGCAGCGGTTCGGCTCTCAGAAGTCGATGAGCGTACGCTCGCTTGAGTTCTCGCTCGACTGGTGCTTCGACGCGAGCGCCTCGCAGGAGGACATCTTCAACCAGGCTTGCAAGGAAAGCGTGACGAGTGTGCTCGAGGGCTACAACGCGGCCATCCTCGCCTACGGCCAGACTGGCTCCGGCAAGACGCACACCATGTTCGGCCCCGAGGATGTCATCTCCGACTTCGGGGCGTCCGACGTGGAGGAGCACGGGATCGTGCCGCGGGCGTGCGCGCTGCTCTTCGGCTCACTCGCCGCGGCGGAGAGCGGCGTGCTCGTCCAGGCGAGCTACGTCGAGGTGTACAATGACAAGCTCAACGACCTGCTCTCGGGTGAGCGCGGCCTGCTGATGCGCGAGAGCGGCGCCAAGGGCGTAACGGTCGACGGGCTGAGCTCGGAGATGGTCTCGAGCGCGGACGAAGTGATGGACCTGCTGGCACGAGGCAACGCGCGGCGCGTCGTCGCCAAGATGAGCATGAACCCTCGCTCGAGCAGAGGGCACGCCATCTTCACACTGTACGTGCGCGAGATCCGCGGCGCCATGGGTAGCGAGATGAACACGAAGCTGCACCTGGTCGACTTGGCGGGGATGGAGAGCTCGAAGAAGAGCGTGGGCGTCGAGGGCGCCAGCTCCAACCCCACGCGGCGCGAGGAGGCCAAGAACATCAACCAGTCCCTCTGCGCACTGGGTAGCGTCATCGCCCGCCTCTCGGCCTCGCTCAAGGTGAGGCCATAGTAAGTGTGGCCATGGTAAGCAGAGTCGTCGCTCAAATGAAGGGCAGCCTCCTTGGGCAGCCTCCTTGGGGCAAGCTCAGCGCCAGTGGCTCAGCCCTAGCCCTAGCCCCACCCCTGCGCCTGCACCTGGTCCAGGCGGGCAAGGGTGCGCATGTGCCCTGGCGCGACTCGAAGCTGACGCGGCTGCTGCAGGACAGCCTGGGCGGCAACTCGCGCTCCGCCATCGTCGTGACGCTCCGAGACGAGGTGGAGAACATCGACGAGACGCTGGGCACGTAAGCCACACACGGGCCTCGAACCCCGAACGAGCAGGCCCCAGGCAGGGCCCCAGGCAGGCCTGCTACTCATGCTACTCATATACGTGCGAGCCTTGGCTTGGACAGGCTCCGCTTCGCGCAGCGTGCCAAGGCGGTCAAGCTCACCGTCAAGCGCAACACCTTCGCAATCAAGGTTAGGGTTAGGGTTGGGGGTAAGGTTCGCACTCAAGGTGTGGCCGCCGCCCAGCAGGGTCCTCACTAACTATGGCTCTACTTCTGTGGCTCTACTTACTTACTGTGGCTCTACTTACTGTGGCTCTACTTACTTACTGTGGCCACACTATACACAGGACCCTACTAAGCTTCTGACCGAGTACGAGGCGACCCAGGCTGAGCTCGGTAGCACGAGATTGCTGGTCCGGCAGCTCGAGCAGCAGCTGGCGGGCCGTGCCGCCGAGGAGGAGGCCGAGCTGCGGCGGCGGCAAGCGGAGGCGCGGCAGGCTGGTGGGAGGTCGGCGCAGGAGGTGCTGCCCTAACCCTAACCCTAACCCTAACCCTAACCCTAACCCTAACCCTAACCCTGACCCTGACCCTGACCCTGACCCTGACCCAACCCTAACCCTAACCCTAACCCTAACCCCAACCCCAACCAGGGGGTTGTGGAGCTGGAGCTGGCGGGGCTCAAGCGGGCCAACAAGGTGCTGCGCCAGCAGTCCATCCTGAGGAGGCTCGTGCAGGCGAGCATGCAGGAGGCCTACGGCGCGACGCGCGACGCGCGCGACAGCATGGTGGCGCAGCTGGCGGAGGCGGAGGAGGCGCGCGAGGTGCGAGACGACGAGATTGCCCAGCTCAGATCTCGGGTCGCCGAGCTCGAGGCCGGAGGCGGAGGTAGCGGTGGCGGCGCGTTCGACGATGCGCGCGCGCTGATGCGCGGCGCGGGCGGCGGCGGCAGCGCGCGCTTCGCAGGCGTGGCACGCAAGCCGATGGCCGGGTCGCCGCGCGGCGCGCCGGCCGCGTACGGTAGTGGGGCGGAGGCGGCGCCGCTGAGCGAGGAGGCGGCGCGCTTCGAGAGCTTTCATGCTCTCGCGACGGAGCGGAAGTTGGCGCTCGCCTCGCGCGGCTTCGAGGTGTGTATATGTATAGAGTACATAGCGGCTTCGGGGCACGGGGGATTATCACCGACCAGCTGTAGGGGATCTCACTACACTCACTAGATTCACTACACTCACTACGCTCACTACGCTCACTACACTCACTACGCTCACTACACTCACTACGCTCACTACACTCACTACGCTCACCAGGTGGAGAACATCTTCATCAACACCCTGTACGACGACATCCTCCAGGAGGGGCTACCCCCGTCAGGCTGGCACGCCTACTTGCGCCGCGAGATGCCCTCGCCACCCAGCACGCCGCCCTCCGGCCAGCGCGGCCAGCGCGGCGAGGACGGCGAGGGCCCTGAGGACCCGTTTGGCAAGACGCCGCCGTCGCTCGGTATCAAGGGCGTAGCGCAGCTGCAGAGGTGGGGCGCGCGCTCAAGGCACGGCGCGGCGGTGCGACGCTACTCTTTGCCTTTTGAGGGGGAGGCGACCGACGGCAGTGGCGACGATGACGGCGGCGGCGGCGGCGACGAGGTCTTCGTGACGAGTCTCAGCGCCGCGGGGCAGCGAGGCCTCAGCCTCAGCCGCGCCACGCTGCCGCCCACCTCCGAGGGGTCCGCCATGCTGCCCCTCGCCCCGCTGAGGCACCATAGCTCGCCCGTGCGCTCCCAGCAGCAGCGCGTCCGATTCTCGTCACCCGCCGCCTCGCTCGATCTCGGCCGCAGCGGCCACGGCCTCGGCCGCAGCCCCACGAGTCTGCTGGGCGGCGGTGGCGGCAGCAGCAGCAGCTCCGCCAGGCGCACCTCCTTGCGGCCGGAGCGCGATCTGAGCGCGAGATGGCAACGCTCCGATGCGGCACGGGAGGCCACGGCCGGTGCACACCTCGCTGCAGACGCGGCCGATGCCATGGCGAGCCACGCGCGCGACGCGGGCGCGCGCGCAGCCGAGGCGCGGCAGTCGGTCTCAGACCTGATGTCGGCCTTCCACCAGCTACCGGTCCCGCACATGGCGTGACGGAGGTTGAGGCACTGTACCGTGTGTTACGGCTTTATAATTAAAACGAATGCGAGCACTGCGCAGGTGTATTCGCCCCTTGCTAGCTTGCTTGGCCTTGCGCGTTGCGCCCTCGTCCATCTTACTTTAGAGCCGTATATCAAATAGAGGTCCGCCTCTTTTCAGAACCCACAGAGGCTATATATACAGTATTTTAACCCCTAAACGGTTTTTGTCGGAGAATCCCTACTTCGCGACGTCGCGACTGCGACGCGCAGCAGCTCCTCGTTGGTCAGGAGTAGGTCGCCTGAGCTTTTGCTTGTGTGTAGCGTGTAGAGCGTGTCAGCGCCGTTCTTTTGGCGTATCACACGTCTCCTGAAGACGTCATGTCGCCAAACGGCACGCATCCGCGTCTGAAAGTCAAAGAGCCACGATCCGGTCGCAGTGAGCACCGGCATGCTGCCAGGGTCAAATGCGGACTCAGTCTTCGTCTGGCGAAAAACCGCTGTGGCTACGCATGAGCGTCTTGACAAGACGCTCATGCGTAGCCAGAGCGGTTTTTTCGCCAGACGACCCCCCCACCCCCCCCCACACAACACACACTCGCTCCAGTACTACCTAACCTAGGCCTCTGCCTACGTAGGCCTTTGCCTAGGCGTTCGCGGCTATCGCAGTCGTACAGTAGGATCCACGTCTCTGCTGTGCGGGAATGCCGGAGGTGCGGCAATGCCGGAGAAGCGATTGGGCAACGCGGCCGCTATATAATGCTCGTGTGCAAAGGAGCCCGCGCACCTCGCGTCGCGCCGCCCTTTCAAGACACGCGCCACAGTGTCGGGGTCCTGCCAGTGTGCAGCAGCTTCGGCGTCAACCGTGGGATCAGCACACATGCGAGGTGTGTGCATGGGGCGGGCTGAGTGCTGCGGGCATATCCACGCGATGCGATGCATCGCGTATGTCGGGAGAGCCCAAGCGCCCCATGCTTCACGCGCACGCGCGTCTCGGTGGGGTGGGGTCTCCGAGATCTACCGCACCCTGGGCGAGCAACGCTGCCAAATACGGGCGATAAGTTTGTGGGGGGCCTATCATGCTTCTTCGAGTTAAGCTTCACATGGAGCGCACGTTCTGCCAGTGTGTGTGCCCCATGCTTGGCTGCTTACGAGCACTCCGCCCTCCTTCACACAGGGCTGTCGGGTAGGTTCGGCATCGGTCGGTCTACGCGCTGCACCGGCAAGATCTACCACTTCGCGCATAACAGGGCGCGGAAGTGTTTTGTGCTACTCCTCAACGCGGACGTGAGTCGAGCGGTCGGACATGTAGGTGCCCCCGGGTTAAGCTTCACATGGAGAACAACGCGTAGTTCTCTACGACGACCATACCCCGGCTAACTTGGGGTATCGGCGACCAGTTTGCCAGCGCCCGGAGCCCCCGTATCCACTGAGTGTAGAAAGTAATACTGAAGGTGTAAAAGTGGGTGTAGAAAGTGATACTGGAGTGCAAAAGTGGTTCAGTACAAAAACAGTACAAAAAAGGTAAAAGTGTAACTCATTTTTTGTACTGTAGCGTGTAGGGCTCGCGCGGTCGCGCATTCCCCCCCCCGATAGCCTTAGCGATTACCCCGCGCTCTGCCCTCTGGGCTTATTTATCTCATTATCTGTCATCCCTCATCCCTCTGCCTCTCGCTCGCCTTTTGTTAATATCTTGTATTACATGTTGTAAAGTACTGTGCCTAAGTATATTTAAAGTTTACGGCTTTCTACACACTGTGGTCTGGACATCCTGGATGCTGGAACATCCTTTGAAGTTTCGATTCACCCCACATCTATCCCGCCCCCTCCTCTACGGTGCCCAACCGCCCCAGAAAATTGAAGCCGCGTGCACCCTCAATCGTGAGCGCACCGCGGCGCAGAAAGCCCACTTGGCATGCCCACTGCCCAGCCACGGAGCCACTGCCCAGCCACGGAGCCACTGCCCAGCCACCGAGTGCCCTGGCCGTGCGCAGCTCTCGGCGTGTCTTGAGGCCGCGCTGGACCTCTCGTTCAGCCGAAGGGGCCAGTGGTCATCTCGGCCGTCGACCTTTCCGCCTCTCGTGCCACGTCGGAACCCAGCAGCCTCTGGATGTCGGCATCGAACTCATCGATGTTCGCGAACTCGTCGAGCGAGAAGCCGCGCCCCAGCGCCTTAGGCGGCGGTTGCGGCGGCGCGCGGCCCATGAGGTGCAGGCCCTCCTCACGGGCGCGTGCCGCGGCACGGGGCGGGCGGGTGCCGGCGCTCCCAGCGGCGGCGCGGGTCTGCTGCAGCGGCGCGTGCACCGTGGGGCGGTGGGGCGCGTTGTTGGGGTTGGTTTGGCCGAGGCGGGGCTGCGCGGCTCCGTGGTAGTAGGAGCTGGGGCTCGGCCCGACCTTGGGGCGCGGTGTCTTCAGTGCACCGTCTTGCGGCAGGCAGCGCAGGTAGCGGTTACGCACGGCGTTGGCGGAGCGGCCGGCCAGCTCCTGCGCGATCACTTGCCACTTGAGGCCGTGTGTGATCACGCCGTCCATGATGGCGGCGTCCTCCTCAGGGCTCCACATGTCGCCTCGCTTGGCGACCTCGCTCGCCTTCAGGTCGGCGCTCGTCAAGGTCTTGCCGCTGCTGCCCGCTGCACCCGATGACGCGCTCCCGCCCCCCGCCCCGGGCATATCGGCCTTCTTGCGCACCAGCCGCAGGTAGCGGTTGCGCACCGCGTCGTCGGTGCGGCCGGGCAGCATCGCGGCGATGCGGCTCCACTTCTGCCCGCAGGCGAGCACCATGGAGACGATCCTCTCGTCCTCCTCACGCGTCCACCCCTGCTTGCCCTCGCCACCCGGCTTCGGCTGGCTGCGCCCCGGTTGCGCCGTGCCCCACCCCGTGCCGCACGGTGCGAGCGTGGTCGCAGTGGCGGTTGTGGTGGCAGTGGCGGTGGCGTCGGCGGTGGCGGTAGCGGTGGCGGTGGCGGTGGCGGTGGCGGTGGTGGGGGCGGCGGTGGCGATGGCAACAGGGATTCGGGCGGCGCTCTGCCGCCTTGGGGGCTTGGTCTGCTGCGGCCCCCCTTGCTGGCCGATGCCGTGGATGTGCACGAAGGTGTCGGCCATGCCGTCACCCGTCGTGTCGACGAGCAGCACATCCGCCTGGCCGTCGTTGTCGGTGTCGACAAGCACCCCGACCACGGCCGTATCGGGGATGCCGTCGCCCGAGGTGTCGAGCACCAGGCAGTCGCCGCGGCCGTCGCCGTTCGAGTCGGCGATGAGCGCGTCGGTGCGCCCGTCGCCCGTGGTGTCCACGGCCACGGAGGACACTGGCTGGTCGGCCACGCCGTCGCCCGTGCTGTCGAGTAGCAGCAGGTCGGCGCGGCCGTCGCCGTTGCTGTCGAGCATCGTCGCCTTGCGTCGCGGCATGCACGGCACGCGCGGCATCGGCGCGTTCTTGTCGAGCGCGCAGGCGGCAAGCAGCGGCACCCACGTTGCCGCGCCACCCGCCGCCGGCGGCTCCGGCGCCGGCGCCGCCGCGGTGGTGGGAGACGGCAGGCGCGGCGGCGGGTGCGACGGCGGCTGCGGCGGCGGGTGTGGCGGCGGGTGTGGCGGTGGGTGTGCCGGCGCCTTCGCCGCAGCCGAGGCTGAGCGGGCCGCCGCCGCCGGCACCGCGGGCGGAGAGTTGGTGGTGTCTAGTTCGCCGCCCATGCCCCAGCCCTTACCGCTGTCTCGCCGCTGCCAGACCTGGTTGAATGAGGGCGACGGCGGACCCGCCTGGGCCGAGCGCTCCAGGCTGAGGGCGGGAAGCGACTCGCGCACGCCAGACCCGGTACCGGTGCCGTGGGCCTCGGCGCGCTTCCCGCCGGTATCGCCGCCGCCAGACCCGGTACCGCCGCCGTGGGTCCCCTCCACGCCGTGGAGCGCCTCGTACATCGCGTCGAGCAGCGCCTGGCCGTTTGGGCTCACCTGCGTCGCCGCGGCGTCGCCTGGGCCGGCATCGACGGAGAGCGAGACCCTCCGCATCGGCATCGTGGGTGAGGAGGGCGAGGTCGGCTCTTCCGCCGCCAGCGCGTTGGGCGCGTCGAGCACCTCGCGCATGGCCCGCTGCAGGGCCACCGCCTGCTGCCCCGCCCCGCCCACGGCGCAGTCAGCATGCCCCGGGGGCTGCAGCGTGCTCTGCAGCGTGCGCGAGGCCGCCCTCTGCAGCGCGCGCGTCATCTCCGGCTGCGAGAGCGAGGGCGGTGCCGAGGCCTCGTAGTAGGTCGAGCGGGCAAGGGCACTGTCCAGCGATCCCGAGGCGTGCGAGTGCTGGCTCGGACATAACCTCGGAGAAGCCTGCGCGGGGTGCGGGCCGAGGGCTGGGGCAGGGCGCAGGCGGGATGTGTCCGCTGGGGCATGGGGGGGGGGGCTCACTGCTGGGTCGAGCATCGCTTCGATCGCAGCCGCGTGCTCATCGCCAACCTCTTGCTTGAGCGTGTCGCGGAACGCCGACACCATCATCACCTTGCGCACGGCCCGCTGCAGCCGCGCCACGACGCGCGGGTCACGCAGCCTGTTCCGCTTCCGAAGCTCCTCGTGCGACTCGCGCCGGATCAACATGCCCGGTCCCAGGACAGAGCGCGGCTCCACCTGTTCCGAAGGCTGCCAGGAGCCGTCGGCGGCTCGCTCCCACGTCTGCGAGCCTCCCTTACTCCGCTTCAGTATGTGAGGACGTTGCGCGTCCGCCATGGTGGGGTGTTCTGCCATGTGGGGCGTTCCGCAGGTGTGCCTTGGTCGAGCTGTGAGTGTGAACTAACCGCTATCGGTTTCGGTAGTCCAGGTATGTACAAACCGACTTTCGCGCGCACAGTGCCATGGCAAAGACTTTGCCGCGTGCAAGTTTGCATTTTGGGAGGAATCGCGTGCCACATGGCCGATGCATCGGGAGTTCGGGCGATGGCCGATGCATCGCGGAACCCCATGGAGAGCGAGCTGGGCGCAAACGGCCTGCCGTACGCGCGCTGCCCCCCCGTGCAAAACCAGTGGTGTGACTGCTCCAAGATGCTGAAGACGCTTCCTGACGACTCCGCCAAGACGATGCACCCGTGCATCCTGGCGCGGCCGAGGCCGGAGGTGGGCGGCGGCATGGGCCTGTACGCCTTCAGCGGCATCCGCAAGGGGGAGGTGGTGTGGGCGGAGCGTAAGGACGCCGGGCCGCTGCTTAGCGCCGTGCCCCGCTCGCGCACCTGGATCGAGGCCCTGCCTCCTGCTTCGAGGAAGGCCTACTGCCACTTCATGTAACGAGACCGGCGACGAACCCTTACCCTTACCCCTGCTGCCCCTAACCCTAACCCTGACCCTGACCCTGAACCCCAACCCTGACCCCAACCCCGACCACTGACCCCGCCCACTGTCCACCCCTTTACGCCCAGGTACAAGACGGGCGAGGATGTGTACCAGAGCCTGGCCGAGTTCAACGACGTGCCCATCGAAGAGTACCCGGAGGTGCGGACTGTCGACGTGGCATCGTACATGAACCACTCGTGCGCGCCCACGTGCTGGTTCGTGCAGGGCGGCGAGGCCGACGACTATGTGGGCCTGATGGTCTCGACGCGCGACCTCGCGCCAGGAGATGAGCTGAGCTACGACTACTGCACGTCCGAGGACTGCGACCTGACCCCCGCCTGGGACTGCCACTGCGGCGCCGCACAGTGCCGCGGCCTCATCGACCCGCAGGACTGGCGCCGCCCCGAGCTGCAGGAGCGGTACCGCGGCCACTTCCTGCCGCACATCTCCCTCGAGATCGCATCCTACCAGGCGAGGCGCAGCGCCGCAGCCGCAGGCAAGGAGCCCGCAAAGCAGACCGAGGGGGGGGAGGCGGCGGCGGCGCCGCTGCAGGTGACCGACCCGCCGTGATCATCTCAGCCCCTGCCCTCCAGCACGCTGTCCAGCTGGCTGGGAAGTGACTCACGCACCCACTCCTCACCTGCCAGCACGCACCATCACCCCCACCCACCCAA
>Ga0209302_10002632_pt1 | contig 10466 bp, 11 predicted proteins | sample ArcOceMetagenome_2_FD_187445 | JGI IMG/M metagenome (GOLD analysis project Ga0209302, IMG submission 187445) | Marine eukaryotic phytoplankton communities from Arctic Ocean - Arctic Ocean ARC135M Metagenome (SPAdes) (version 2) | ecosystem: Environmental > Aquatic > Marine > Oceanic | place... | reverse complement strand
GCCCGTCGAGTGGGCGGTGTTGCCATCGAAGGCGAGGAAGGTGCGGCTCGAAGGCGTGACACCGCTCTGCCCGCGGTGTGCCATCACGGGCTGTGGCAGCTCGGGTAGCGCAAAGCCCGCCCAGCCACCCGAGGCGGCATTGCCGATGATGGTGTTCTGGTTAGGCTTAGGGGTAGGGTTAGGGTTGGGATTAGGGTTCGGGATAGGGTTTAGGAGTAGGGTCAGGGGTAGGTTTAAGGCTAACCTTAGCATTGGTGATGTAGAATCCGGAAGCCGTCACGTCAGCGGGCAGCCGTAGGTCGGCTGACTGGTCGACGTCGTCAATGAACTGGGTGTTGGACCATGCGGGGGCGCCGATCACGTGCACGTGCGCCGCTAGGTTGAACTCGATGAGGTTGTGCTCCTCGACGCCGTCCTAGTGAGGCTTGGGGTTAGGCTGAGGGTTAGGGCTAGGGGTTCGGCTTGGGATTGGGGCTAGGCTCAGGCTCAGGCTCAGGCTTAGGCTTAGGCTTGGGGTTCGGGTTTGGGATAGGGTTGGGGTTGGAGCTCCTCCACCCGGACCTCGAGATAGTAGCAGTAGCCGGTGACGTCGTACGCCACGTTCTGCGAGATGATCACGTACGACGTGCCGTGTATCGAGACGCAGCGGTAGTACGAGCGGTGCACGGAGCAGTCGCGCATGTACGAGCGTGCACCGCCTTGCGCGCCCATCACGTGGAAGTGCAGTGGGTACCGGCCGAGCTCGTTGGTCTGTCCCATCTGGAAGAGCTCAACGCCCGCCACCTTGGCCGTCGCCTCGGGCCCCGCCGCAAGGATGTGCCCGCCGAAGCCGGTCAGGTGCGTGGTGGCGCAAGGCACGCTGTTCGAGCCCAGCCGCCATTGAGGGTGCGTGCAGCTCGCCGGAGCGACGTCGGTGGGCGGCGAGTCGCCGTCCGCGCCCTGGACGACGATCTGGCGCGATAGCAGCGCGACCTCGCCCTGGTAGGCACCTATGGCCTCGTGGTCGTGCTGCGCCGCCGACGTCAGCACCACGACGGCACCGACGCCGGAGCCTGCCCACTCGGTGTCCTGGAGCGGCGGCACCGCGGCGATCGTCAGCACCTCGTTGCGATGCCAGTCGCGTGCATCCTTCAGGGCGGTGGTCACCAGCAGCACCTGCTGCCCCGGCTCCCAGTTTACCGCGCCCTGGAGCAGCAGCGTCGTATCGCCCGCAGTCACGCGCCGTGCGAGGCGCGTCCAAGTATGGTAGAACTGCTTGCCGTGCAGCTCGAGGGTTCCTGCGCCTGACACAACGATGCCCTTGTACCAGGACTCGACCACCTCGCCGCCAGCGGGGCGCGCGCCGTGCAGCACGATCGAAACGCGCGCCTCGAGCCGGCAGCTCTCGGCGCCTGCACGCAGCGCCCCCTCGACGGCGATCCCATGCGCGTGCAGCAGCGTGCCTGACGCCACGTTCTCTCCGAGCACGAGTTCGGACGTGCTCGGAATGGTGAGAAGGCCGAGGGGCGTGCTGGCACTGCCAGCTCCGGTGGGCTCGTCTTGCAGCAGGACGGTGACGCCGGCCGCCAGAGTGGCCGCCTCACCCGCGGTGGCAGGCACGGCGCCGCCCGTCCACGCCGCGGGATCGTGCCACGGGATGAGCTGTGCAGCCTCGTGAGGGCACCCGGAGCGGGCGGCGGCGAGATCGGGCGTGGCGGGCGATGGCAGTGTGATCCGTTCGCTATTGGCGTCGACCGTGATGATGGTAGCCTCGGCGCGGCTGAGCATTGTCAGGGCCGTGAGGAAGGCAAGCAGTGCGTGGGCTGCTGTATGCTTGCCGTCGCGACGCTTGTCAACAGCCGTGGGAAGGTGAAGCGCATGCGCATGGGAGGACGCCATGGTTCGCCTTCGCATCGTACAGCATGCGCTTATACGCGCAACGCGCGGCTACCACGATGGCAAACACACGAGAGCGCGCTCAGTTGGCGACGCTCAGTTGGCGAAGAGTGGGTGCGTGTGACCAGCCTAGAGCTCCGCATAAAGACGTGACCCGCGCCAGCACGGCGCCAAGTTGCGTGCCCAAGTTGCGTGGCCACGAGTGGGAGTGTACGGCTGCACCACAATGCCAATGTGGGCACCGGCGGCCAACCTCGACGGCCTCGACGCGGCCTACACCTCCTGCCCACGCCCTTCCTCCTGCGGCGCCTGGAACGGCAGCGCGCGCCTCTCGCGAGATGCTGGCGGCGAGCAGCTCGGCCCGGTGCCGCTCATCCAACTCATCGGCACGCGCAAGGGCGGCACGACGGCCCTGAGCGCCCACATGCTCGCTCACCCGCACCTGCTGGCCCCCGACTGCAGCACGCACAAGCGAAAGTGGCCGCGCGTCGCGCAGACCAGGATGTGCGTGTGGGACAAAGAGGTACGCTACTTCTCGCGCGGCTTCCGTGGACCAGGTGCGAAGCAGGCGCAGCCGCTCGGCAGCGTGGACCTGTGCTGGTACCGCTCGCTCTACCCGTGTGTGCCTGCCGGCGCACCGCACGTCGGCTTTGACGGCTCGCCCGACTACCTCACCATGCCCGAGGATAAGGTGGCGGCGATGCTAGCCCTACCCCTAACCCTGACCCTGACCCTGACCCTGACCCTGACCCTGACCTTGATCCGAACCCGAACCCGGACCCGAACCCGAACCCGAACCCGAACCCGAGCTCGAACCAGGTGGCAGCGATGCGGCTGGCCCTGGGTGCGCAGGCCAAGCTGGTGAGTCTCATGTGGTCTAAGCTTAGCCCTAACCCTGGTCCTAACCCTAACTTGAACCCAAACCCTGACCCTACCCCCAACTCTAACCCTAACCCTAACCAGGTGGCGCTGCTGCGCAACCCGGCCGACCGCTTCTACTCCGCCTACAACATGGGGATGAACGAGGTGCTCCACCGCTCCAGCGGCTTCAGGCTAGGGTGAGGGTGAGGGTGAGGGGCAGCTGACCCTAACCCTACCCTACCCCTAACCAGGCGCTCGGCAAGTCCGGCGGTTTCGGCAGGCGGCGGCGGAACAGGCGTGAGCTCCATGCGGTGCGTGCCGGCGACGGCCGTGACGGCAGCGTTGGCGGCGGCGGCGGCGGCGGCGGCGGCGGCGGCGGCGGCGGTGCGGCGTCGTCGCGAGGGCGGGAGATGTCCGAGAAGGCGGCGGGGGAGCTCACCTCCCAGCTCACCTCCCAGCTCACCTCCCAGCTCACCTACCAGGGGTTTGCTGCGGCGCTGCCCCGCTACCTGCAGTGCGCGCCCGAGTGCAAGGTGGCACCTAAGCCTAAGCCTAAGCCTAAGCCTAAGCCTAAGCCTAAGCCTAAGCCTAAGCCTAAGCCTGACCCTAACCCTGACCCTAACCCTGACCCCAGGACGAGCGGGGGCCCGTGTGGATGTTCTTCGCCTTTGGCATGTACGCCGAGCACAGCCCTAGCCCTAACCCTAGCCCTGGCCCTAGCCCTAGCCTCAATCCTAACCCTAACTCTAGCCCTTAACCCTAACCAAGGTACGCTGAGCACCTGCGCAAGTTCCGCCGCCACTTTGCGGAGAGCCAGCTGCTCGTCCAACCCTAACCCTAACCCTAACCCTGACCCTAACCCTAACCCCAACCCTAACCCTAACCCTAACCCCAACCCTAGCCCTAACCCTAACCCCAACCCTAACCCTAACCCTAGCCCTAGCCCTGACCCTAACCAGGAGAGCCAGCTGCTGGTGCTGCGGTCTGAGGACTTCTACGCCGACGCATGGCCCGTGGTCGAGCAGGTATGCCACTGCCCTAAGCCTAAGCCTAAGCCTAGCCCTAACCCCAACCCTACCCCGAACCTGGCCCGTGGTCGAGCAGGTCTACCGCTTCGCCGGCCTGCCGATACTCGACGGGCTGCAGGAGGGGGTGCTCCGCAGCAGCGGCAAGCACAACGCGGGGAGCCTGTGGGGCGGCAGTAGCTACACGGGCAAGCTGCAGGCACATGCTACTACTGCAACCCTACCCCTGACCCTAACCTGTGGGACGGCAGCAGCTACACGGGCAAGCTGCAGGCCGAGCATAGACGGATAGACGGACAGATGGACGGATGGGTATTCACGAGCTATGCACGACTCGCACGCTACACGGCCCCGCGATGCGGGGTCCCACGCAACCCGCTACCTCGCAACCCTCTCTCTATCGCTAGCAGGCCAAGGAGCGCGCGCTGCTCCACGCCTACTACGGCCCCCACAACCAGGAGCTCTACACGCTCGTCGGGCGCGACATGGGCTGGGAGCAGATGGCCTCTGCCGACGCGGGGTCGACGTCTTAACCCGTTTCGGTCGATTTATCTCTCTCTGTATCTTATATCTAAAGTATCTTCTGTTTCGGAATCTAATCGCCCGTGTACTTTATATATAACACAGCACCCCAAACTCGGCCGCGCCCGCGGTGGACCGCGGTCTCCGGTCAGACCGCGCACTCAGTCCGAAATCAGAGAGGTACACGTGCCACTGTCGAGGAACCGCGTGCAAATCCGGAAATAATTCCTCCGTTGTCCGACCGTCTAGCCGTGATCGTAAATGATATAGGGACATGGTAAAGCACACCAGGGCTACTCAACACGCTAAAACCACAATTTGATCACACTACGTGCCCCCCGTGCGCAGCGAGGTGAAAAAGTGCGGCTTTGCGACCGCAGCAAACTGCCACCAATGCCGCGCAGCTGCCCGTCACGCTGCCTGCACTTGGTCCAGGCGGTGTAGGGCACGACCGAACGTCGAGACCTTGCAATCCTGTAAGCGCACGGCGCGCCCGGCGGGCGCCCGGGGTCTGGCAAACGCGTCAGAATCGCAGGAATTGCGACTTTGCTGCCGCCGCACGCGGCTTCCTGAGCCTCAGCGCCGCCCCGACAAGCTGCTGTCGCTCGACCCAGGGTGCGTAGGTCACGGGCTGACGTCGGCACGAGCCAAACCTGCGCACACGCGGCGCGTATGGGGGCTGGAAACAAGCCAAAATCACCCGAGGTGAAGGTAGTGGGTGGTGAGGGCCGATCAGGGTGAACTCACAAAGATAGTTGCCCGGAATCGCTGGTGCACGATCAACAACAAGCTCCATACGACGTCGGGTCGTAGAGTTCTGCGTGGTCGCCCACAGTCACGCTAATCGCGGGGTCCTTGGGACACCGGCTACTGGGCGTCGCCAGCGCCCCTCGACTGTGGGCCAAAACGGTCGCAGAAGGTCGGCCGGCCGGGTCGGGTGGAAGGATGCCAGGCGGTGCGTATAGTTGTTTGCCCCCTCTATCTGGAGTGGCTTGGCCTGCCTGCTAAAGCCTAAACCGTGCGCGGGGGTTTGCCAGACCCTGTGCACTGCTCGTACCCGGTGGGGCAAAACTATACGCACCGTCTGGGGCATCCTTCCACTGCGTTCCACCCGACCCTGGCAGCAGCGTGTGGGTGCGGCCGCGGCACAGAAGACAGATGCACGGCACCTCGGTGCTCGGTCCCTCCGCTCGCTCCCGCTCGCGTGGCGGTGCCGCCGACGCGCGGTCGTGACGGGGAGGAAGCCCGCGGGCGCTACTATTATGTGTACTTATCTTATCTTAACTTATTCCACCGGATACACTTACAACTTACCAGGCGCCGACCGACTGGAGCCTCCGGATGAACTCTGGTGGATACGTCCAAGTGATTTCATCGCCGCTTTCTATCCGCCGCCTCGCAAGCAGCACGGGCACGGGAGGCAACGCCTGCTGAGGTCCTCCTGAGAAGTGGCGGCGCAGCGACTGCAGCTCGGGGTTCCGGTCCAGCCGGGCGTTGGGCGTCGTCGAGTGGTTTGCCGCCGCGGCGAGGCCACACGACTGCAAGTGCTCGTGCCCCACCTGCGATGGATAGATAGGCGATGGAGAGATAGGTGATGGATAGGCGATGGATAGGCGATGGATGGATAGGCGATGGATGGATAGGCGATGGATGGATAGATGGATAGGCGATGGATGGATAGGCGATGGATGGATAGGCGATGGATGGATAGGCGATGGATGGATAGATAGATAGCTAGATAGTTGGGCCACGAGCTATACACGACTCGCGCGCTACACGGTCCCGCGATGCTGGGCCGCTCACAACCTACCTATCTATCCCAACCTGCGGCATGCAGTCGCCGCCGGGCTGCTCCACGAGCCTCGCGCAGACGGCCGCGCTGTCGACGTACAGCCCCCTGCTCGTCTCGGCGAGCGCCACGGCATGGCTGCCCTCCGACGCGCACTCAGCCGCCTGTGGTGCGCCAAGGTGCCAACACGGTACGCGGTACGCCCCCGAGGCTGGCACGCGTACGGCGCACGCGCTGTAGTCCGCCGCCCCGCAAGCTGCGCCTCAGGTACGTACGGTGCGCAGGAGGCTGGTACGCGTACCCCGTCGTTCGTACGGCACGGCTGCGGCACTCTCTTGGCCATACATGCACATGCAAATGCACATGCACACAACATGCACATGACATGCACATGCACATGCACATGCACATGCACATGACATGCACATGCACATGCACATGCACATGCACATGCACATGCACACATGTCATGTGCATGCACGTGCACATGTAGCATCCACATGTCGTGTACCTGTCAACACACGCATGCCACCGTCCTGAGTTCGCCGCCGTAGACCACGACCAAGGCACCTTGCTCGAAGGCCACGCCAGCGTAGAGCCCGAGGCCATGGCCGCAGCTCGAGCGGCGGACGCGCACGCGCCCGTTGGCGAGGCAGGGGAAGGCCTCGCCGCCGCTGCCGAGGAGCTTGGCGCGGAAGAGCGACCTGGTTAGGGTTGGGGCTGGGGTTGGGCGTTAGGATTAGGGTTGGGGTTAGGGTTGGGGTTAGGGTTGGGGTCAGGGTTGGGGTTGGCGCGGAAGAGCGACCAGGCCTCGCCGCCGAAGGAGCTCGCGCAGAACAGACGCGCCTTCGGAGCCGGGATGACCTCGTCTGAGCTGGCGACGTCCGAGCTCGCTACCTCGGAGCTCGCGGCCTCGCGGCTGGCGACGAGCTCGTCGGACCTTGCAGCGAGATTGTCGGAGCTCGCGACGAGGTCCTCGGAGCTGAACTCGCGCACGCTCTCGCTGCTGCAGCTCCCGACGACGGCATCGTCCACGCCACACGCTGCGGCCTCTGGGTCCACCTCGGCTGGTCCAACCTCGTACATGGACTGTGCCTCCCGAACAAACCCAGCGAGGTGCTTCCGGTGCAGCAACGGGACGCCCGCTCCAGCGAGCATGTCTCGGAGCGGTGCGTCGCCATCGGCAGCAAGTATTGCGATGAGCTGCGCGTCCGAGCACAGGAATTCACTGTAGCGGCGCGTGTACTCCTTCGCGAGGATCAGACGTCGGAGCTCGAGCAGCTTATGCTCTGCCTCTGTTAGGCTGACGTTGTGGTGAAAACGCAGCGCCATCGCGGCGCGCGCGTCGGGGTGAAAACGAGGGTGGGTTCGCCCGCAGGCTCGTGTAGTCGAGGAAAAGCTCGCGCCGGCTTCCGCTGATTGTCCTCTCACCCCTGCAACAGGCTCGTGGTTCCTCAGTGGCATGGGCGGGGTTGCACTTTTGCCGATATCCTCGCCCCGCAGCGACACCGTCAGCTTGCCTGCTCGGACTACAGCCGAGCGGCTCGGTCCGAGCGGCCGGACCACAGCCGCATGCTCTGCCGCATGCCACTACCGCAGGTCAAAAGTCGCACCCTCCGCCCGTTGCTCCTGTGCAACCGAGCCCTGTCCAGCTTCTTTCTCCTTCTGATAGTCACGGCCTCGTATGCGCCACGTGACTAAGAGTGGTCGCAGGCGCCTTGGGCCCCGCTGCTCGTCTGTGACCACTGTTTTAGTTTAGTCTGGTTTAGTCTGGTTTAGTCTTTTGAGGGTCTGGTCGGTATGCACACAGGTGGCGCGCTACTCCTCTGCGAGTGTGCCTACCTCCTCTCGAGCCGCGCAGCCAACGCTCGTCAGGTCGACTTCGCCATGTATCAATGTGTGCTACACATGGTATCGCACTGGCTACACCTACGCTACCCAGGACCTCTCCAACCCTCGCCACGCGCACGTCCATGTCCATGTCCATGTGCTACATATATGCACATGCACATGCGCAATTCGTGCATGTGCTGGTGGTGACTTCAGGAAGGTGTGCATGCCACCTTCCTTCCTTCCCGTATGCACACCTTCCGCGGGCACCACCTTCCCGTGCCCGCGTGGCGCCAGGCTCTTCTTAACCTCGGCGCCCTCCTCCTCTGCGTCCTCCTCCTCGTGGCCTCATGGTCAGCCTCCATGTGGGCTTCCTCCTCCTCCACCACCACCACCACCACCGCCGCCGCCTCCTCCTCGTCCTCCTCGCCTTCCAGGACCTCCTCGTCGTGCTGGCTTCGGTGCTGGCTCTCTCACAGGTACCGGTAAGCTCACGTGCATGTGCATGTGCATGTGCATGTGCATGTGCATGTGCATGTGCATGTGTGCAGGTGCATGTGCACCGCGTACGTATGCATCGCACGCACACCTGCATGTGCATGTGCATATGTGCATGTGCATGTACCGTGTGATCCATCCACACCGCATGCGCACCGAATGTGCACTCTCTCTCTCTCTCTCTCTCGCACGTGCAGGCTGCCTGCGCCAACCCGCGGTTATTGCAGATGCCCGCCCCAACGAGCGGCGGTAACCACAGGCCCTCCCGTGCTGCCGCCCCGGGAATATTAGCCTCCCGCACAGCCGCCCCACCCCCTCAGAGCGCGAGGAGGGGTAGCAGTTCGACGCATAGCGGGTCGCAAAGCCTGACGCGCGGTGCGAGGCGCACGCCGCACCCACACGGTACGCGGCGGACGGCGAGCTGTCAGTGTGGTGGTGGTGTGGTTATGGTGTGGTGGCAGTGTGGAGTCGGTGGCCGTGGCCGTGGCGGAGCCGTAGCCCACAAGCCTGAGGAGCAATCGTCGCCCCCGCTGCCGCCGTCGCCCCCGCTGTGCCGCCGTCGCCTCCGCGGTTGTCGCCGCTGTGCCGTCCCGTTGCTGTGTCGGTCCCGCCCTCACACCGCCGCCACCGCCCTCACCGCCGCCGCCGCCGCCGCCCCTCACTAGCCCCTCACCTCCGCCGCCGCCGCCGCCGCCGCCACATCGCCGTCGCTGTCGCGGCCGCGCCGCCTGTCAGCCTCAAGCGCACAACAGCCGATACCGCATCGTACCAAGGGGACCGAGGGGACCCAGGGCGTCACACGCAGCGCGCACAGCGTGTGGCGCCGAGACTATTCCGACGCTGCGTGTCGACACACTCCTGTGCATCCTGGAGCATTCCCCTCTCGTCAGCTTTCAAGCCTTCACCGAGAAGGACTGAGAGTAGGGAGGGTGATTCGCGTGGCACGAGCGACGACCAGGAAACGCTTTGTGCCTGTGGTCGCAGAAGGCAGTGGAGGGCGCCCCCGCCGGCACCCTGCGGAGCAAACGGTACGGACGACATTTAGCTTAGGCACGGCTTATAGGGCCAGCTTAGCCGGTTGTGCTGTAGGTTTGCTGCTCGTTATTATAGGCACGGCTTATAGGGCCAGCTTACCTTTGCCGGTTTGCTGTTGTAAGCTCGAATAAACTCTGGAACCCGGACGAAATTGTAAGGTGTATTTATCACTGGTTGCATGGTGGCCCTTCTCAATAAAGTATAGTCAGTCTCACACACGAAATGTGCATGAGCATGTGCATGTGCACATGCACATGCATGTGCACATGCATGCTCATGCACATGCACATGTCACATACATGCATGTTACATGCACATGCGCATGCCCGCAGTAGGGCTCGGCGGCCTATTCACGTGGGCCTATTGAAAAGTGCTTGTGCCCGAAGTCTTTGGCCCGGCGTGCGGCGCCATTAGCGGCGGTGTGCAAGCCCGGCACACCGTTAGACAGGTCTATTTACGGAGATTACACTTCACATAGCGGCCTACACCTCCCGTGGACGCGGCGCCGACCGCCGAGCGCGCCGTTTTATTCCACACTATTCACATCGGTCAGGCCGCGGCGCACGACGCGCAACTCACGAGCGCGATTAGAAAAGCGCGACCCGGAGCTTTCGTTCGCCTTTTGCTTTTCCCTCACAAGTTCACCCGGATTTTTTTCTCAAAGATGTCGGGTCTCAGAGCTTTTATATTACTTTAAAAAGGTTACAACACGTCTACTGACTGTGGGTGATCGCGTCCGGCCGGATGGAAACTGCTGATGAATGGTGGTGTCGTGGTAACGTGCACGCAAAGCGTAAACGTGGGAGCATTTGCACGCTTGAGAGGCCGATCCCTGTCTCGCGCACACACGGCGCCTCAACACACGCATCCGCATCCCTCCACGCCCTCCCTGCCGCGCCCCTCAGCGCCCCTCTTCACGTCGCCTCACGCCTCGGGCACGGTGATCTTGAGCCGCTGGCTCTTGGCCGAGAACTTGGCGGCGGCGCGGTCGGGGTCGATACGCAGCGGCAGCGGCGCGTCGAGCTTGTAGC
>Ga0209302_10002629_pt1 | contig 10469 bp, 15 predicted proteins | sample ArcOceMetagenome_2_FD_187445 | JGI IMG/M metagenome (GOLD analysis project Ga0209302, IMG submission 187445) | Marine eukaryotic phytoplankton communities from Arctic Ocean - Arctic Ocean ARC135M Metagenome (SPAdes) (version 2) | ecosystem: Environmental > Aquatic > Marine > Oceanic | place... | reverse complement strand
AGCCCTAGCCCTAGCCATAGCCATAGCCATAGCCATAGCCATAGCCATAGCCATAGCCATAGCCATAGCCATAGCCATAGCCATAGCCATAGCCATAGCCATAGCCATAGCCATAGCCATAGCCCCAACTCCAACCTCAAGCCTGCCCCTAACCAGGTGAACTACTACATCCCCTTGCTACGCAAGCCCGTGGTCAAGGCCGTGGTGCTCGTCTTCTTTGCCGCCCTCACCGCGGTCATGCCAGACCCCTAACTCTCACCCTTCACCCTTCACCCTTCACCCTTCACCCTTCACCCTTCACCCTTCACCCTTCACCCTTCACCCTTCACCCTTCACCCTTCACCCTTCACCCCTCACCCCTCACCCTTCACCCCTCACCCTCACCCTCACCCTCACCCTCACCCTCACCTCACCCTCACCCTCACCCTAACCCTGACCCTCACCCTAACCCTAACCCTAACCAGGTCATGGCATGGTCCGCCTCCAACCTCAAGCAAGACTTCCAGTTCAGATGGTTCGTCGTAGTAAGTAGTAAGTAGTAAGTAGTAAGTAGTAAGTAGTAAGTAGTAAGCAGTAAGTAGTAGTAGTAAGACTTCCAGTTCAGATGGTTCGTCGGCGCCGACGAACCCAAGCCCTAACCCCACCCAAGCCCTAACCCGCACCCTCACCCCATACCAACCGAGCCCTTACCCGAGTTCTAAGCCTAGCCTCGACCCTACCAACTATACCGCCAACCCTCTCTAGGTTCGTCGGCTCCGACGCGGCGTTGCAAAAGGCCTTTGACGTACAGGACGATTACTTCGCGTCCACAGGCCTACCCGTCTCAATTGTCACGCCTTCCTCCGAGGCATGGGACTACACGACTGTTGCTAACCAGCAAAAGCTGGTGGCTCCTCGGCACCCCTAACCCTAACCCTACTTCCAACCCTAACCCACAAACCCTAGCCCCTAGCCCCCAGCCCCTAACCCCAAGCCCTAATCCCTGGCTCGGGCCCATACGCCCCTAACCCTAACTCTCGCAGGTGGCTCTCGGCGCGGCTATCGAAGGTGTCTCGTGGATCGAGGCGGGCTCACTCAACGCGTGGTACCTGACGCTCATACTTAACCCCAAGCCTAACCCTAAGGTCACTAGCAATAACCCTAACCCTAAGCCCAAGCCTCAACTTCACCCTACCCCTACCCCTACCCCTATCCCTAACCCTAAACAGGTACCCGACGCTACGCAAGTGGGTGCACGAAAATGCCGTGCCCGGTGCCGCAGCCAACCTGACCCTTACCCTAGCCCTTGCCCTTACCCCTCCCCCACCCCCAATCCCAACCCCCAACCCTACCCCTAACCAGCTGCCGCAGCCAACAAGTACCTCGTGACCGCCGACGGCATGACACGTGCCACTGACAGCACACCGATCACCGAGAGCTTCCTACCGCCTACGGAGTTCTACGCCTACCTCGACCAGTTCCTAACCAACTCGACCCTAGGCGCGACCCGCTTCAGATCGGAGATCGTCTGGGTCTCGGAGGCGGACGTGGCCCAGGGCCTCACTGCCTCCCGCATGCGCGCGGCGTACAAGGCAACCGACGCCGCAGACGAGCAGGCCAAGAGCATGCGTTCAACCCTGACTCTGACCCGTACCCCTAACCCTAACCCTAACCCTATCCCCAACCCCAACCCCACCCCTAACCCTAACCCCATCTCGACCCTATCCCTATCCCTACCCCTGACCCTAACCCAGGTCAAGAGCATGCGCGACCTTCGCTCCGCTGTGAACACCGCGGGCGTCGGTGGCGCCTTCCCTTACATGTTCATGTTCCTCTACTACGAGCAGGTGCGCTAGTACTAGTACGCCAGTAAGTTAGTAGGGCGTACGCTAGCAAGCTGGTAGGACGTACGTCAGTTGCTCAGTTGCTCAGTTGCTCAGTCAGTAGTGTGTTTACTTGCGTACTCACGGTGACCACTATACCACGAGAGCAGTACGCGATCATCTTACTTACTTCCTTACTTCCGTACTTAGTTACTTGCACTTGCTTACTTACTGTTACCACGAGAGCAGTACGCGATCATCGAGCGAGAGGCCTTGACCAACCTGGGCCTCGCGCTGGTGGCCGGCTTCGTCTCTAATCCTAGCCCTAGCCCTGACCTTGAGCCTAACCCTAGCCCTGGCCCTAGCCCTGGCCCTAGCCCTGGCCCTACCTTGAGCCTAACCCTTACCCTAACCCTAACTAGGTGGCCGTCTTCGTCATCGTCACGCTGTTCGTCGCCAGCTTCGGCGCGACCCTCCTCGTGATGCTTTGCGTCGTGCTCGTCGACGTTGACATCCTCGGCCTCATGTGGCTGTGGGGGCTCTCGATCGACTCGGTGGGTTACCTAGCTATCACCCATTGCTCTCCATACCTAGCTATCACCCCTTTGCTCTCGGTCGACTCGGTGGCGATCACCAACCTACTTCCTACCTACTAGCTCATCGACTGACCACCAACACCTGCTTAGTACTCACTACTTACTGCGCACGATGCGACTCAGGTGGCCATCATCAACCTCGTCCTTGCCGTCGGCCTGGCAGTCGACTACTCGTGCCACGTGGCGCATTCCTTCGTCCAGATGCCGGCCACCCCCGGCCTCTCGCCGCGTGCGCAGCGGCAGGAGCGCACGGACCTGGCCGTCGAGGAGATGGGGGTGGCCGTGGTGCATGGTGCCGTCTCCACCTTCTTGGCGGTACACGATCCCTCGACCTCTAACCCGAGACTTGAAACCTAAACCTAAACTTGGCCATGGACCTCGCCCTAGCCCCAGCCGTCACCCTCACCCTCGCCCTCACCCTCACCCTCACCCTCGCCCTCGCCCTCGCCCTCGCCCTAACCCTAACCCTGACCCGTAACCCAAACCAGGTGCTCATCCTCTCAACCTCCAAGTCGTACATCTTCGTCATATTCTTCAAGCAGTTCTTCGGCATATGCCTATTCGGCACGCCCCGCCTAACCCCAACCCTGACCCCAACCCTGACCCTAGCCCGAATCCGAACCCGAATCCTGCCCTTGCCCTTTCCCTGATGCTGCCTCTGACTCTGACCCTGACCCTAACCCTAGCCCCAACTCTGATCATAACCCCAACCCTACCCAGGCGCCCTCCACGGCCTCCTGCTGCTGCCCGTGCTGCTCTCCCTCGTCGGGCCCGACCCGGTTGATGTGGGCGCGCACAAGCCCGCCGACAACATCCTCGACGGCACCGCCACCAAGGTGAGGGCTAGGATAGGGGTTAGGGCTAGGGCTAGGGTTAGGGTTTGGGTTAAGGTTAGGCATCCTCGACGGCACTGCCACAAAGGCCGGCATCGCCCGGCTCTAGCCTTGCCTCTCCTAGTCTTACCTTGCCTACCCTGAGTCTAACCTAGCTTGTTGAACCCTGACTCTAGCTCTAACCCTGACCCTGACCCTGACCCTGACCAGGCCGAGAACGGCCACGCGCTCGAGATGGTGGCCGCTAAGGGGCACTAGAGGTATGGCCTCCAATACTAGGCCGCCAAGCCCACTCCCCCCCCCAGGCACTGACCAACTCATACGGCCCGGGGAGAGGGGGCGGCATCGCAAAAGCAAGGCAATCGGATCTTCGGGATCTTCCTCCCGTGGCCCTGGGGGCTTGGCCTAAATTACTAAGTAGTAGTAGTAGGTGGACCGCAAGGTACCGCGCCTTCGCTTGTTCGAAGAGGTGTGGAGCGTGAATGTGCTCACCCGACCGAACACAACACGTGAATGCGTGTGGCACTGCGCGCTAGTTGTGTTTACAACTTGTCGTCGACGACACACACATAACGTGCATCGTGCAACACAACACACCGCGCAACGAAAGCGGAACCCTCAGCCGTGTTGGTTGAGGTTGTAAGTTGGTTTTAAAGCCGTATGGCTTCAGTTCTCTGCAAGTCCTACTCTCCATTCCATACGTATGTTCCGCACCGGCACCATCCACCAACCACCGATGGAGGCTCTATACTTTATCTAAAGTAGACCTTCGCTTGCGCCCCGGTTTGTACGGTGTAAAGTACGGCGCGGTAACGCTAAACGTTAGCCTTTATGAGCACAGTACTTTATACCCCTATACCTGGTCCTCGTAACCGTTCGAGCTGAGATTCTGTGCGAAAGCCGATGTCTTGTGTCGTAAAGTAAGGAAAGATAGTCGCATTTACCGTATACTTCGGAGGAAGGGGTATTTTAATATCGAAGACAGAAATCAGAGAGCATAAGAGAGCAGGCCCTGGGATGATTGGATGTTGCTCCCCAATGGATGTGCACCGTCTTTACTTTATATCCTAGGTAAGTGACTAGAAAACGGCCCCACCAGGGTGCCCCATGCGCCATGAGGCAGCTGAGCTCCTTGGAGCGTTGTAGCGTCCACTTACTCCCCCCGCCGCACGAAGACTGCCGTGCCACATGCACATGCACATGCACATGCACTGATGGAGATGCACATGCACGTGCACATGTGCAAGTGCATGTATGTGCATGTGCATGTGGCTGCAGCAATGGCACGCCGCCGTGGGAGGCGTGTGGCGCGGCAGAGACGAGAGAGCAAGAACAACGCCACCCTCGAAATATCAGTTGCCCTCTAAATTACATGCCACAAAAAGACGCAGTGCTCATATTACCACTTGAGCATCACCCACAACAGCATCACCCACAACACCCCGCCCATCCCACCAATCAAGCCTTGCCAACGAACCGAGTGCAGTCCTCAGCACGCGCATGCTACGCGCATGCGCACCGGGCGTGCGGCACGCCCGCCGCCAGTCCTCGGGCTCTAGGCGGTAGCGGGCAGCTGCCGCACTGCGTGGGTAAGCACGAGCCGCACGCCCGCACGGTCGACGCCGATGCGCGCGAGCACGTTGTCGATGCCGAGGCGGGTCAGCGAAGCGAGCGCGCTGTGTTGAAGAGAGCGACGTGAGGTGGGATGGGGCATGGGGCGTGGGGCGTGGGGCGTGGGGCGTGGGGCGTGGGTAGTGCGTAGGGGCACTAAGAGCTCTACTACTCGTAGGAGCAAGCACCGGAGCTCGTCGAGATCTTCGAAGTGGTGGCAGATCAGATCTCCGAAGCGCGAGATGTAACGGCCGCCCTGCACGCCACTAAGCCACGCGGCCACGGGGCCATCGGCCTGTGAGGAGCAGGTAGGTAGGTAGGTAGGTAAGATAGGTAGGTGAGTGTGTGCTGGGTCAGGGGGCTCAGTGTAGCAGCACTGTGTAGCCGCCGCTAGCCGAGCGTGTCGCTAGTGGTACACCGGATAACTTGCGTGGTCACGACTATGCCGGCCTGCGCCCACCTTCATTCTTGCCCACTTACTACTTACTTACCTGAGCATAGGCGACGCGTGGCGCCGCAGCGCGCGCCCCCCCCGGCCCGGAAGTGGCGTGGCGGACCATCACGGAGGTCTCGAGTGCGCTGGCGCCCTCGAGTGCCGCGGCGGTGCACCTGGTTAGGGTTAGGATGAGGGTCAAGGTTCGGGTTCGGGTTCGGGCTCGGGCTCGGGCTCGGGCTCGGGCTCGGGCTAGAGTTAGGGTCAGCCTCTAGAGCCGCGGTGGTGCACCGTGCGACGTGGCGCGCGAGGGCACCGCCGTTGCCGCACCTGGTCAGGGTTAGGGTTCGTTTTGACTTAGGGTGAGGCTGAGGGTTAGGGCGAGGGTCTACAGGGCCGTTGCACTTGCGCCCGCAGCGGCCGCACTCGAGCGATGGAGTCGTGGCGCCGCCCTCCGAGCCCTGCAGCTGTGCCGCAGCCTCCTCCTCCTCCTCCCGCTCCTGCTGCTCCCGCTCCTTGGCCGCGTTCCTGCAACCGTGGGTGCTCGAGGCTGCAACCGTGAGTGCTTGACGCTGCGACCGTAGGTGCTCGAGCCTGCAGCCTACGTGCTCGAGGCTGCAACCCTATGTGCTTGAGGCTGCAACCCTATGTGATCGGCGTGCCTGGCCGAGCGCTTCTTCTCCTTGGTTGCGGAAGCCGCGTCCGCAGCGAGCTTGGCCGGGCATGCGCGCTGGTGGTTCTTGAGGGCACCCCTGTTGCCGCAGGGGCGGTCGCAGTATGCGCAACTGTCAGTACGTTGTGGGTTGCAGCCTGGTTGCATCGGGCTGCTGCCTGGGGGCAGGGCATGGCATGGCAGTGGGCGCACATGGAAGCCTCCTCGTCATTGACAAGCACGTCCGCCTTGGAGAGGGCCTTGGCCTGTCGCATGGCCTGCCGCTCCGCCTTGATGAGGGCGTTCTCCGCCTTCTCCGCCTTGTATGATGATGGTATGATGAGGTATAGTACGAGTACGTGGGAGGGAGGGGCCCTAATTACTGTGGGTATACTTACGGTGGCCGTACTTACTAACTGTGGCCATACTTACTGTGGCTACACTTACTGTGGGTATGCTTACTCTGGCTATACTTACTACTGTGCCTTGATGGCCTCCTTCTCCTTGGCCGCAGACTCGGCCGGGCGGGACCGCTTGCGCCGTGGCATGTAGGGTGGCATGCCCCCCTCGCCCCCCGTACCCCCCAGACCCTGCACGCCCTCCGCACCCTCCGCACCCTCCACACCCTCCATACCCTCCGCATCTTCTGCGGCGAAGGCCTCCAGGGCACCCGCCTCAGCCAAGGCGCTCGAGCCGCCGAAGCGCACCTCGGGCGGCCCACCGCCCCCGCCCCCGCCCCCGCCGCCGCCCCCGCCTCCTCCGCCTCCCTGAGCGGGTGCGGGGCGGGGGCGCGTCCTACTCTGCTTGAAGGCTGCACCCCGCTTGCCTTTGACGGGCTTGGCCTTGCGCAGTGCGGCGCGCCCCTTGTCCGGCAGGCTGCGTGTCGGTATCCATGGCTGCGCCTTGGACGTTCCGATCGGCACCCACTCGCCTGGTTAGGGTGGGGGTGGCGGTGGGGGTTGAGGGTAAGGGTGGGGGTGAGGCTGGGGGTGAGGCTGGGGGTGAGGGTGAGGGTGAGGGTGACGGTGAGGGTGAGAATGAGGGTGAGGGTGAGGGTGAGGGTGAGGTGTCGATGACGAGAGGGTCGCAGGCCGTGCGCTTGCCTATGCTCGCGTCCCGCCACCTCTATGAGTAGTTGTAGTTATGCTACTACTACTACCCCTACTACCACAACCCCTACTACTACTGCTGCTGCTGCTGCTGCTGCTGCTGCTGCTGTGGTCAGCTCGCCTATGCTGGTGTCCCACTCCTTTCCCACAGGGCCGCGGCCAGTCGGGCGACGCCACACAACTTGCTGGGGGTGCTCGCGCTCATCTTCGTGCTTGGGGCCCTCCCCGCCCTCGGCGTACTCTTCAGCGTCCATGCCCTCCTCCTCCTCACCCTCCTCCTCCTCCTCCTCCTCCTCGCCCTCCTCCTCGCCCTCCTCGCCCCCCGCCTCGCCGCCGCCGCCATGCTCTTGGTCGCGGCTGCGCACCTCCTCCGCAGGAACCTGCCGCACGACCGCGCATGCATAACGTCAATCGCACGCCCGTCACAACTTCCGATCGCGGGTGCCTGCTCCTCGCACTCACACTCTCCCGCATCTCACCGCTCCGCACGGGCTGGTGAGTATGCTCCGCGCCACGCCACCCACTGCGCACCTCGACAGTCTCCACCTCGGCCTCCTCGGGCTTGCGCTCCGCCGTCACGAAGGACACGATCTCGATCTCCTCCAGGTCGATGTCTGACATGGGAAGGAGAGGAGATCAGCGCGTGTGTGGGTGTGGCAAGAAGGTCAAGTCGGTCAGTTCGGGCCACGGGGGGGATAATTTTAACAACCAATACGAGAGATAGATAGATAGATAGATAGATAGATAGATAGATCTATCAACCAATACGCCACATCACCGCTATGTCCCACACTGCCGGGATCCCGTGTACTTCAGACACTCGAGCCACTTGGTCTGATTGATGCTACGCCGCAGCTCGTGGGCCACAGCATCCGCGAGGAGCGCCATGCCGGCTGAAGGCGGGTGCAAGCCGTCGCCCTTTGGGCGCATCGGATCTAGGAGGCCGAAGGCGCGGCTCCAGTCCCGTTCGAGGGCCGACTGCGCGTCGATGACGCCGAGGTGCAGCCCCGCAGCCGCCTCTCTCACCAATCGCGGCAGGTCGTGGCGCACCAGCGCTGCCCAGTTGTCTTCCCGCCAGGCGCGCCTTTGCCGATCGTACTCGTGTGTCGCCGGGGGGATGACGAGCCACACACACCGTGCCGAGACGCGACCACGCCCCGCGCGTATCTTCAGCAGCTGACGGACCAGAGAGTGCACGGAGGCCACGTACCGAGTGAGGTCCCATTCACCTCTGCGCTGAGTCTCCATGGCGTCGTTCGTCCCGATCATCAGGACGAGCGCGTCCGCGTGTGGAAGCGCCTCATGCGCGAACATCGCAAAGGCAGAAGGTGCCCCAGAGATATTGACGTACGTGGAGGTCCCTGACGACAGCTCCTCCGAGAGGCCATGCGCCGTCTGCCCCCTCACGCCAATATTGCGCACGTCGGTGCCGTTTGGGAGCATGGCGGCCAGCTCGCACGGGTAGCACCCAATTCCCAGCCTCGTCTCATCGCCGACCTTCTGAAGGTTGGGTTTGGCCGCCGCTAGCTGATCCGTTGCCTTGACCCTAGAGACCTTGCCGCTTTGGTTTCCTCGCGTGAGGCTGTCGCCAGCACAGACGATGCGCAGCGGCCGATCGCTCGGAAGCACACATTCAGTGAAGCCGCAGCTGCTGAGAGCAGCGATCATTGACGCGGTTGACCACGAGCGCGCCTGCGCTCGCGCGTGCGTCCCACAGATAGATAGATAGATAGATAGATAGATTTCACGCTCGCTAAATAAAGCACGGAGACGGCGACGCGGAGAAAGTCCAGCTCGTTCTTGCGGTAACCGTGCTCGTAGTCGGCGCCATCGATGGCTTTCTGCAGTGGGGCCCTCGTCTCGTCCTCCACGGGGCAGTTGTATGTATTAACGCGCCGGAGGGGTGGGTGGGTGTCGACACGGCACACACAGCACACAAATGGGACGGCCTATATACGAGGCACCTACTCAGAGGAGGGCGCCTTGCCCCCCGCCTCAGCAGCTGCATCTGTCTGCGTGCATCTGTATGTACAGGCGCCCAGCCTCAGTCGGTCTGGCGCGCTTACTAATATCTGCGTAGATGTGGTCCCGCCCCCCCCATATTCTCTTCCCGTTCGACCACCGGCAGGCAGGGGAACGGGGGGCTAAAAGATGAGATAGATCAGCATCATCGCACCGTGCAATCAATGTTGTGTCTGGGTGTGAGGGTGAGGGGCCCAGCATTGCGCGGTGTTTTTTTAGGGGTAGAATTAAATTAGGCCTAATTTGATATTTAATTCTACCCCTAAAAATCACCCTCTTCCTGCTGATATCACCCCGCCGGACGCGCTTTTGCGCGCGTCGTCCCGGCTGTCGCGACGCTGCCATGCCGCTGCTCGAGCTGCCGCGAGAGCACATCTCCGGCCTGAGCTACGAGCGCTTCTTGCGCGAGTACGCCTTACCGCGCCAGCCTGTCATCATCGAGGGCGTCGGCGCGGATTGGCCAGCTGCGAGCGCGTGGTGCGATCTCGGCTACTTTCTGGGCCATTCTGGCGTGGATCTCGAGCACGAGGTGACGGTGAATGAGGGCGGCGCCGGGGCCGAGGAGCTCGAGTGTTCTGTGGGTGAGGCACTGCGCAAGCTGCAGCAGCAAGAGGAGAGTAGTGGCGGCGGCGGCGGCAGCGGCGGTGGCGGCAGCCACCAGCCTCCACTGTACCTCAGTGCGTGGGAGTACGTGCGCGGCGGCTCGGAGGCGCTGCAGGCCGACTTCTCGGTGCCGCCACTCTTCGATCGCTCCCCGACCTGGCTGGCGGAGAACGCTGTGCTGGGCAACGCGGCGGTGGATATGAAATGGCTCTACCTCGGCCAGGTGCTGTATGCTGTGTTAGTACACCTACTAGCAGTAGTATGAGCACCTCGGCCAGGCAAACACATAGAAACAAGGAGCCGTGCTCGCCCCGGCTTCCCCTCATACGAACCTCTTCCTCGGAACTCTGTACGTTCTAGCTCGGCCTACCTCGGCCAGGCGGGCACGGCCTCCGCGACGCACGTGGACACGAACATGACCTCTGCATGGCTGTGGGTGTCCCGTGGCGAGAAGGAGTGGGTGTGCGCGCACGGCGGCGACTACGCATCGCTGCTCGCGGTGGCCGAGCAGGGCGAGGACGAGGACGAGTACAAGGCACGCTTCCCAAACCCTAACGCTAACCCTAACGCTAACCCTAACCCCAACCCCAACCCTAACCCTAACCCTAACCCTAACCCTAACCCTAACCCTAACCCTAACCCTGCAGGCACGCTTCCCGGATCTGTTCGCTGCAGTCGACTCCGGAGGCCGGCCCCACCCGGCGCTGGCCAAGGTGCGGCTCTTCCACACCCACACCCACACCCACACCCACACCCACACCCACACCCACACCCACACCCTAACCCTAACCCTAACCCTAACCCTAAC
>Ga0209302_10002624_pt1 | contig 10473 bp, 8 predicted proteins | sample ArcOceMetagenome_2_FD_187445 | JGI IMG/M metagenome (GOLD analysis project Ga0209302, IMG submission 187445) | Marine eukaryotic phytoplankton communities from Arctic Ocean - Arctic Ocean ARC135M Metagenome (SPAdes) (version 2) | ecosystem: Environmental > Aquatic > Marine > Oceanic | place... | reverse complement strand
TGCATGTGCATGTGCATGTGCATGTGCATGTGCATGTGGCATGTGCATGTGCATGTGCATGTGCATGTGCATGTGCATGTGCATGTGCATGTGCATGTGGCATGTGCAGATAGTAGTACTCAACATTGCTCCACACGTACCATTGTAGGGGCACACGCTGGTGCTCACCGTCGGCGGCGAGGTCTACTGCTTCGGTGACAACGGCTACGGCCAGTGCGGCAACGTGACTGAGCACGTGCAGACGATGCCGATGCGCGTGCCGCTGCCGCTCGAGGACAACGAGACCGCGACCGCGGTGCACGCGGGCAACCTCCAATCCCTAACCCCGGCCCTGACCACTGACCCTAACCCTGAGACTGACCCTAACCCTAACTTTGACTGCTGGCCCTGAACCCTAAGCCTTACCCAAGCCCTAGAACTAGCCCTAGCCCTAGCCCTAACCCTAGCCCTCACCCTCCCTCATCTTGGTCCTGGCCCTTCCCAGGTGCACGCGGGCAACTTCCACTCGCTCGTGCTCACCTCGTCGGGGCGGCTGCTGGCCTTCGGAGACAACTCCTACGGCCAGCTGGGCGGCGGCAGGCCGGGCTTCATGCATGAGATGATGCAACAGGCGCAGGCGGGTGAGCGTGAGCTCGACGAGCAGGCCTTCGAGGCGGAGGTGGAGCTCGCTACCCCCAGCCCTAATCCTAACCCCAATCCTAACCCCAACCCTAACCCCGACCCTAACCCCATATAACCCCAACCCTGGCCCCAACCCCAGCCCCAACCCTAGCCCCAACCCCAACCCCAACCCTGACCAGGTGGAGCTCGCGGCGCGCATCGAGTCGCTGCAGCTGCCGCTCGAGCCTAATGAGCGCGTCGCCGCCGCGGCCACCTTCACCTTCCACTCGGGCGCCATCACGGACGGCGGACGGCTGCTGCTGTGGGGCGAAAATAGCCACGGGCAGCTCGGCATCGAGGCCTCCAACAAGAGCGAGGTGGGCATCTCGCTGCGTGCCGTGCCACTGAGCGGTGGCACCTTTGCCTCCGCCGTGGCCCTCGGGGAGCATCATACCGTCGTGCTCACCAATGCCTCCGAGGTGCTCACCTTCGGGCACAACGAGCGCGGCCAGCTCGGCCGTATGCGCGGCACCACGTGGGATAGCTTCCCCGCCGAGGCCGGCTGGCGCGGCAACACTAAAACTAACACCGCGGCACCGATGCCGCCCACTCAGCCGCTCGCCGTGGTGGCGTCGGCGTTCTTCTCTGCTGCGCTCGATGCCGCGGGGCACATCTTCGTCTGGGGCGACCTGCCGCTCGCGCGCCGCACCGACCGGGCCAAACGGCGACCGGGCCCCGCGGCGGGGTCCTCGGCGGGTTCCACGGCGGCGGCCGATAGTGACGAGGACGAGGAGGACGAGGACGAGGATGCGGCCGATGAGGAGGCAGTGCGCGTGGTCGAGGTGGGGGGCGGCGCCGTGGTGCGCTCGGTCTGCCTCGGAGGCTTCCACGCCGTCGCCACGACCGCCGACGGCGCTAGCTGGTCGTGGGGCGAAAATGCCGTGGGGCAGCTCTGCAGACGGACAGAGAGCGACGTCGACGTCGAGCCGGGCAAGCTCAACGTGGAGGGGGCCGACCTTTCGCAGGCCACCGTCCTCGGCTGCGGCGGCTTCCACTCTCTGGCGGCACTGCCCGCCGGGCCCGCCGCGCCGCCCACCGTAGTAGTAGTTGGTTGTGGCGAGGGGCACCAGGCGCGGCGCGGAGCCGATGACGGCGCGGTGGCCGGTGGCGTCGGCGGCGTCGGCGGCGGTGGCGGCGGCGGCGCGGCCGGCCGGCGGCAGGGGCGCGGCGGCGGGCGCATGGTGTATGACGAGGAGACCGGTGAGTACGAGGAAGAGGAGGAGTTCGGAGAGGAGGAGGGCGAGGATGGCGTCGGCGACGATGAGGGCGGGGGCGGAGGCATGGCGGGGGGCGGGGCGCCACTCCGCGTCGAGCTTCCAGGGCTGCTACCAACAGACGAGCTGGTGGCCCTTGAAGCGGGGCACATGCACAGCGTCGCGCGCACGAGGCAGGGGCGCATCTTTGCGTGGGGCGGCAACGAGTACGGCCAGCTCGGCCGGGCACCTCCTGAGCCTTTGCAAAAGCTCGACACCTCCTTTCCACCACGGGAGGTGTTTTTCAGCGAGATGAATATGGAAGGGGGTGCTACAACTACAGCGCTCGGCGGCAAGCAAGGTGTCTCGGTGCAGATTGTGCAGATCACGGTGGGTGCGTACCACTCCCTCGCCGTCACTGCCGATGGCACCGTGTTCTCGTGGGGCTCCAACTCGCACGGCCAGCTCGGCCGCGCCACCAGGAGCTACTACGAGGCCCAACCACGCGCCCTGCGCCTGCCTGCCTCGCGCGCGGGTGCGCGCGCGCTTGGCGCGGCGGCGGGCGCATTCCACTCCGTCGTGCGCCTCGACGGCAGCGGTGGCGAGGTGTGCGCCTTCGGCGACAACGGGCACGGCCAGCAGGGGCGGCGCGCGCCGCGTCGTGCCGACGCTTGCGGCGTCGCGCGCGGCGTCTCGCAGCTCGTCGCGGGGGAGCTACACACAGTGGCGCTCGGGCGGGGCGGCGCCGTGCTCACCTGGGGGGATAACCAGCGGGGACAGTGCGGTCGCCACCCTGAGATGCCGCTGCTGCCTAGGCCAGGCCGCGCGGTGCTGCCGCTGCTCGAGGGCGAGGTGGCGGTGCAGGTGGCTGCGGGCGGATACCGCAGCGCTGTCATCAGCAGCACCGGGCGGCTGCTCGTGCTCGGCCTCACCGAGGTTGACCTTACTGCGGAGGATATGGAGATGGAGCCGGGCGGCGGGTACCCGTATGCCGGCGAGGGCGGGGCCGAGGAGGAAGCCGACGGCGCGTCCGACGGCGCCGAGCCAGGCGCGTGGGGCGCCCGCGGCGGCTGGGCGAGTGCGGCGGGCGGTGGGGCCACGAGGCGCGGCGGCGGTGGCGGCGGCGGCGGGGGTGGGGGGGGGAGGAAGCGGAGAGAGCCGACGGTGTGGCAGTCGCGCGAGGTCGAGCGCGAGATAGAATAGACCCGGGCATCCTGTGTATGTGCTCTTGCGTTCAATTACTGGTGGCTCATACCCTCATTTTTTACCGAACATTTCTCAGAATACATTTTGGTCATTGCGTGCGCAGGGGGCAGCCTCTGAAGACTGAGCGCGCCGCGGGCGCACTGTCTCTCCCACTCTCCGAAGAGTTTCATCGACGCTACTCTTGAGGCACAGGGTATTCTTTACCTCACAAGCATTTTTTGTGTGGACTTTTCCTTTTCCCCGAGACACTTTTCCGCCCCCCTAGCTCCACTACGCCTCTATTGCATTTTTTTTATACAGTTTAATAGAAGGTGTACAGCTACTATGTACTAAAGTCAGCACATTGTACCCAAAATAAAATAAAACGACACGACACAAACTTACGACAACCTTCTAGCCACCCCAGGACAGGGAATCTTAGGGTCAAGTGCTTGCAAAGTGGCGCTCTTGTTTCGGGCGTTGTACTCGAGCATTATGGCATCGCGCTGGACGCCAGAACCCGCAAGTGCTCTGTGGGCAGAGTTCGTGTCGAAAATGAAGCCGTGCCCCAGCCCGCCGACCATGTTCTCGACGCGGTAATTTGCTCGCACGTAACGATCGGCAAAGCGCGTTTCGGCAAATCGGTGGTAAGAGTAGAAGAGCGTGTCCTGTGAGCCAACGGCGACTTGTGTGGGATGCGAGTCTGCCGAAACGTTCTGCAGGAAAATGTAAGCCTTGAGCCGATGACCACATCGATCGTGGTGCCAGTGCGCGGAGGCGTAGGTGCGAGGCGAGAGCTTGGGCGGCAACCGAAAGAGGAGGTACCCCGAGAACTCGGCGTCCTCTCCGAGGTAATGTCGGGCGACTGGCAGGAGCTCGTTATTAGCAGCAGCGAGGAGCTCGCCCACGCCGTGAACGGTAGCCTCGTGCAATATCGCCACATCGGATGGACCGCCAGCCGCCTCACGCTGCCTCTGCGCCTCGTCGAGCAAGCCAACCGCTCGAGCAAGCAACCCGCTGCGACGGAGCATCAATTCGAGCTCCCAACCACGGCCGATGAAAGCGTATCCGTCGCGGACAAGGGCGCGCGCCGTCATTCGTGCGCGCTTGTGTGCTGGCTCCGAGTTCGCCGATGATGGAATGCTCGTCATCACGGAATGCAACCTGGGCACCCGATGAAAGTCGCTCTCGATGATCGCGCGTTGAGCCGCTCGCTGTAGCGCGTCGCTGGGTGCGAACGAGAGCCGATGGAGGGCCGACTCGGCCTGCGAGCCCAGTCTCCATCCAACAGGAAGGCCGATGCCGAGACAGTTCCACGAGAGGCCAATGGATGCAGCTTTGCAGCTCTGCCCTGCAAACGCCTGCTCGCGCTGCGGCCACGAGCGCAACTGCCCGGGCAGCGAATATGCGGCGGTGTTGTTGGCCGAAAAGGGGTTGAAAGGACACGCGCGCTGTGTCGACACAGCGTCCATCGCGCGCGCGCGCGGGCACAATCAATCCGGAAACCACGCAGCGACATGTGAATGGCAGAGAGGCTGGAAAACGATTCTCTCGCCGCGTTCCTCTTGGCGCCCGTGAGTCAATACTGCCAGGATCCTGTTGGGAGATGACTTCATGACGTCTGCACCCTATAATTAAACTTACAAAATGGCACGCCGTTCAGCCAGCCCCATCAGCACTGGCTCTTTGGCTGAGGCTGGTGGCGCCATTTCTTTTCATCGGCGGAGGTCCCCATGAGTGCCGCCAAAACGTGACTGCGTACGCCTCTTCGGGGCCGTCCGCGGCGAGGGCGCTCCGCCCGGATTTCCAGCTTCCCACAGAGCCCGCTCGGGCGCCATAAAAGTAGTTCTTCGCGAGCACATGCACGCGACTCTGGTTGCCGAAGCGCAGCACGGCGTTTCGGAGCAGCACAGGCCCAGCGACAACTTCGGGCGAGTGCGAAGCACGTGTGCGGCAGTTGAGCATCAAGCGCAGCGCGTGCAGCCAGAACGGCGAGTGGCGCTTGGAGATCATAAGCGCATTGGGAATGGAATGCATCCATTGCGGGTCATCGCCGAGGTATCCCAGCAGCACCGAGGCGTGACGAAATTGTTGCAACAGCTCGTCGAACGGACGGAGCGCGAGGAAGTCGAGGTCCGCGTACACGCCGCCGAAGTGGTACAGGTAGAAGAAGCGCACTACATCGGCTCGTTTGATCTTGTGGTCCAGCTCCTCGTAGACAGGTAAAAACCATGGATAGTGATCCGCAATGAGCTGGTGGTTGTCGCGGTCGGTCCAAAGCCTGTACTCGTACGATGGGTGCAGGCGCCGCCAGCTCAGGCTCCAGTTCCGAAAATCCTGCGGAAGTGACTCCGTCTTCCAGCTCTGGTGGATGACGCGCGGGAAGGCGGCCCGCGGCGGTGGCGTGACGGTCGATAAAAGCCGGTCGATGGCCGCAGCGGCGCCGGTCGCGTCGCTGCACGGCGACGGAGGACGCCCGCCGCCCACTGGCGGCATCTCGCGCGCGCACAGCGCGCGTACTAGCTTTCGCTACTTTCGGCCGAGCGCCCCAGGGGGTGAGGCATCGAGCCAACCACGCCGTTTTAAGGTTCGTTGGTTTTAAGGTTACACCCAGATGTCCGCGAACCTTCGATAAGCAAGTGGACTCATCCGCCCACTTTAAGGAGCTCAACCATTTCGGATTTGATCGGGAGTTTTTTTGCGGCCACGAGTTCTAGGGAGACACGTCGAAAAAGTACTTTGTCCTCGAGGGGAAAGTGACTGGTTGTCGTGAAGCGGGTGTACTCTGCAGAAAGCGAGGTTTCTGGCCGTCCGTCCACGAAAAGCGGCTACGTGGGTCGTAGGACGTAGCCAACCGCCATCTGACTGAACGGACGGGTGTTGCAGTCCAGCTAACTCCGACTCGATCCACTACCAGTTTATCTACTCACTACCAGAACTACCCCGCGACATCCATCAAACACGAGCACCATATGTTACGATGGGGCGGTCAAATGACCTACCACGGCCAGAGCCAAGAGCTAAGAGCCCCGAGAAAGCCATGAGCACTCGAGAACCCTCTCTGACGACGAAAACAAACGCAATCTACTCTAGCGATCTCTAGCAGTAGGATGTCCTAGATTTGGCCTAGTTAGGCAAGTCGAGTGCAAGTGTTTAGTCATTCCACTCGCAAAACCTACAGGTTGTAGGGTGTGGGTAGCGTTTCGCGTTTACCCCCAACTCTCTTGTCACACTCAGATGGCAAAGTTCAGCCAAGGCAGCGCGACTGTGGACAACCCAACCCATGCCAGCGGGTCAGCCCGCAGCCTAGCCGCCAGCACGTCGACGCTATCGCCGCCTCGACGGCCACCCGCGCGCGAGGGGTGGCGCCGAGGAGCGCGAGTAGGGCGTGAGGGGCGCTCCGTGGGTGCGAGGGGCGCTCCGTGGGTGTGGCGGTGCGAGGGGCGCGCCGAGGGGCGCGCCACGAGGGGCGGAGCCGGGGGCGCGACTGCCGAGGTAACTAAGGAGTTGATGGGGCATCAGGGTCGTAGGTTACTTTTTTTCAAGTTTCGTTTTTCGTGCGCAAAGCCAAAAAGGCCATGTTTGTGATCGTGTTGATTTTGAAAGCCGAGTCATGTGGGACTCACAGGGCAAATACAGCTTTATTACTTCGCGGAGACGCGTTTGTCATTGGCTTTATGTGTCTATTAATAAATTCTCTCACTTCAGGCAAAACTGCACATCCTTCATGCAACGTTCACATGCGTGCACAGGGCACAGGGACCACGCGCCCTACCGCGCCTGGCCGCGGCAGAGAACCACTGCGCCCTTGATCCCACTGGTGACGGTCTCGAGGCTAAGTTGCGTCTCCACCCGGCTCTTGTCGGCCAGTATCTTGCTGAAGAGTTGGCTCAGCTCGTGCGCCGCCGCCGCCTCCTTCTCCGCCTCAGCCAGCTCCACTTTTGCCTGGTCGATTGCTGCGACCGCCTCGGCCGCCTTCACCTCCGCCTCTTCGGCTGCGCTGGTCGTCTCCATCAGCCTCGCGACCTTGGCCTCGATCGCTTGCTGTGCCTCCGCTAACTCTTGCTCCGCCGTGTCCGCCACTGCCGCCGCGCCCGCCTCCGCCTCCTCCGCGCGCCGTGCATCGAGCCTTGCCCGCTGCGCCGCGGCGCGCGCCGTCTCAGCCCGAGCCCGCGAGTTCTCCGCAACCTCCTGGCAGCGCGCCACCTCCATGCGGCCCTGCTCCACCAGCAGCTGGTCGATGCGTGACGCCTCGCGCTTGCCATGCCCCTCCCGGTCCGCAGACTCGGCCGCCGTGCGCGCCTGTGTGCCGAAAAGGAGAGGCGGTCCTCGGCGTAGCCCCTGCCTTTAAAGCCGTGGCTGCCACCGCTAGGCTGGATGTGTGCGAGCGAGGTTCCCCCACCCTGCAGCCGCCAGGTGGTGCCGGGATGCAGTCTCAGCAGAGGCGAGGAGTCTCAACCGGTGGCCTGCCTCGGCCATCGCTTGGCTGGCACGCTCGAGCACAGCGGAGGCTTCGGCCAGGCGTTGCTTAGGGTCGGGAGAAGCGAGAGAGGATGGAGAGGTGAGAGAGATGGAGAACGGGGCTGCGTCATCATTGCCGGGCGTGGTTGGAGGGCCGCCTTGGATAAAGGCCAGCAGGTCTGGCGGAGGCTCGTTTGGTGGAGACGTGTCGGTGGCAGGGTCAGCCATCCCGGAGATCCAGACTGGATGGAGCAGCCACGAGCACGAGCACTAACCCAGCAAGAGCACACGAGCACAACACACCCAAACTTCACGAGGACGCGCCAGGCGGGGTGTAAAAGGTCCGATAAGATAATAAATCTTATCTAATCTCGCGCGTAGTAGGCATGATCCTTCCGGACGTTATCAGCCCCGTTTTTTGCCACTCTAGAGCGCCAGCCACTCGCGCAGCAGCGCGACCTCCGCGTCACGCGCCGCGCGCACGGGCGGCGGATCCTCAGGGTGCGAGAACATGAGGTCTAGGTGGTGGGCACCCTGCGGCACCTCGATGGCGACCAGCGTGCGCGACAAGTTGTGCAGCACGCCTCCGCTGCGCCACGGGTCGAGCTCGCCGTTGGAGAAGATGATGTTCGAGGCGGCGCTCGCGGCGTCAAAGGCGGAGGTCGCGGCGATCCAGCCAGGCCGCTGCACGATGCCTGGATAGCGCGCGGCGCAGTGCGCGGCGACGGCTGCGTCGCTCTTCTCGAAGCGCCAGAACATGTCGGCGGTGCCCGTGAGGTTGAAGTAGCTCTCCTGCGGCATGCGCTGCGTGCAGAACTGCCAGTCCCAGATGCCGTCCCCGCCGTCGAGCGCGCTGGTGGGCAGCTCGTAGCAGCGCGCCGCGCCGCTCGCGTTGTAGAGCACACCCGCCGCCGCCGCCATCCGACGAAGCAGCGTGAGGGGCGGGTCGGTGGCGGAGGCGCCGGCAAACTTGGCGCACGCGGCGCGCATGGGCCACGCGGGCAGCACGACGGAGGGGTCGCGCGTCTGCTGGAAGACGAGGTAGTTGGAGGGGTAGGGGTAGTCGCCCATCGCGAGCGTGTCGAAGACGTTGAGCAGCAGCGCCTTGAGCCGCGCCGCACCGCTGCCCTCTATTGCTGGCGGTGCGCTGTTGTTGGCGCGTTGTCGGCCCGACGAGGCGGCGGTGGCGTCGTCGCGCGCGTCGTCAGTCAGCGGGTCGCACAGCCGGAAGGTCGAGGCCAGCTGTGTGCGGCCCGCGGCGGTGGCCGCTGCCGCGTCGATGGCGGCCCACGTGGCGCGCACCGCGGGGACACAGTCCGGGTGCGCGCCCGCGGCGGGGGAGGCGTCGCGCGTGACAACGCGCCAGAAGGCGTTGCCGTCGAAGGCCACGCCCGGGCGCGCGAGCCCGTTGAAGGCGAGCACGGGCGCCGAGGCCGCGAGCGCCGCGTCGACTGCGGAGGGATAGTGCATGCGCAGCCATGCGGCAAGCATCCCGCCGTACGAGCCGCCGAGCGCGATCACCTTGGTGCTGGCGGGCGCCCCCCGTTGAGCCTTGAGCGTGTGAATCAGCGTCGCGTAGTCGGCCAGCGCCTGCTCGAGCGTTAGCCAGCGCAGTGTCGAGGCGTTGCCGCCACCGGAGGCGCCGCTAGAGGCGGCGCTGCCAAAGGGCTGCGTCTTGCCGTAATAGCGGTGCTCGGCCCAGACGAGGAGCGCGCCGAACGCCGCCGCCCGCTCCCACATCCAGCCGGTGGCGTTCACGTAGAGCTCGACCGATGCCTCGTTGCCACAGTAGAATAGGATCGGCCCGCCTGGCCGCCAGTGCTGATCATTCGTGAAGACGCGCTGCGCGAAGCTGCGGTTCTCTGTGTATGAGAAATGGTCCAGTGGCTGCTTGTGGTACGAGACGGAGCAGTCCGCAGTGCTGGGGCGCACAGGCGGAATGATGGTAGACATTGGAAAGACGCCAACAAGGCGCGCGTGTTTCAGGCCTGCTAGTTAGTATGAGATTAGAGACCACAACAGTCCCTGGACAGCCCTAGATGTTGTGAGGGTGTCAAAACGAACACATGAAACGGTCTGCTATGCATGAAAGTTGGGCGACTCTCCATCCTTCATGTCTTTACCTGGCAGTAGATTATGTCCGTATCTCGTTTCCACCCACCGCGCACCGGCACCGCGTCCATGGATTATTCAGTTTAGAAGCCCGCCTCACACAGACACGAGCTCACACACGCCGCCCCCGGTAACATAACGACTTGCGTGTCCCTCTACCCACCCGCCCCCCTACTCTAGCGGCCTCCCCTAAAGATACCTCCCCTGCCTGTCGGGAGCGCTAGTTGAGCTCGCGCAAGAACTTAGCGAGCTTGGCTACCGCGTCGCCAATGTTCGCACGCGTCGCCGCGTAGCTGAGGCGTATCGTCGCAGGCGCGCCGAATGCCTCGCCCGGCACGAGGGCGACCTGCACGGGCAGGGAGGACGGGCAGGCGGCTGTTGCGCATACGTATACAAATGGAGGGCGCACACATGATGTGCCGTGCCGTGCCGTGGTGTGCTGTGCGGGGTTGCATCTGGGTGTGGCGACCTTGTACTTGTCGAGGAGCGCCATGCACAGGGCCTCGGCCGAACCGATAGGGAGGCCCTCTGGCGTGGCCTTGCCAAAGTAGGCCGAGACGTCGGGAAGCAAGTAAAAGGCGCCTTGCGGCGTGGGGCAGCTGAGCGCGGGGATGTCACGAAGCAGGCCGAGCGCGAGGTCACGCTTCTCTCGCAGCTCGGCCACGTGGGCGTGCAGCTGGCTGCCCGGTGCCGCGTTGGGCCACGCCTCGAGTGCGGCGATGCCGGCATGCTGCGCGATCGACGAGGCGCACCTGCAACGCAGGGGGTGCAGCGAGGGGGAGTGCAGCGCGGTGGCAGAGGGGCGCAGCGAGGGAAGGGCGGCGGAGGGGGTGGGCGGCGGAGGGCGGGGCGGCGGGGGGCG
>Ga0209302_10002621_pt1 | contig 10480 bp, 12 predicted proteins | sample ArcOceMetagenome_2_FD_187445 | JGI IMG/M metagenome (GOLD analysis project Ga0209302, IMG submission 187445) | Marine eukaryotic phytoplankton communities from Arctic Ocean - Arctic Ocean ARC135M Metagenome (SPAdes) (version 2) | ecosystem: Environmental > Aquatic > Marine > Oceanic | place... | reverse complement strand
CCCTCCCCCCTCCACCCTCCACCCCCCTCCGCCAGGTGGTCTACACCGCCGACTGCTGGCTCGAGAAGAACCGTGGCGCCCTGCACGAGGACCTGCGCGTGCTCCTCAGCGCCAGCGAGGATGCCATGATGCAGAAGGCGCCTACCTACTACTAGAAGCGAGTAGCCAGTTATTCGGAGCAAGCTTGTTGGAGTAAGTTTGTAGAGGAGTAGCTCTAGTAGCTTGCCGAACTAGCTTACCAGCTCACACCCTCTCACACACGTGCAGATCTTCGCGGTCGAAGCCGAGCGCAAGATGACTGTCGGCTACGCTTACCGCGCCTCGCTACGCGCGCTGAGCGACACGATGGCCGCCACTAACCAGCACTACATCCGCTGCCTCAAGCCCAACATGCAGAAGACTCCCATGCTCTTCCATGGCGACGTCATGACGCGCCAGCTGCAGTCCGCTGGATGCTCGTTTAACCCCACCCCGAGCCCGAGCCCGAACCCGAACCCGAGCCCAAGCCCGAGCCCGAACCCGAACCCGAACCCTAAGCCCACCCCTGACCTTCACCCTCACCAGGTACACCGGCTGCTCGGCCGTGGTGCAGATCCAGCGCTCCGGCTACCCGGTGGCCTTCGTCCTCAAGGACTTCGTCGCCACATACCGCTGCATCGCCTTCCGCGAGCCCAAGCTCATCGACGAGGAGCTGCCCAACGCCGACATCGTCAAGAACCTCCTCGTCTACGGCCAGCGCCAGAGCGTCGAGAAGGACCAGCCGGGCTGGCTTACCTCCGAGTCCGGGCTGCGCGTGCAGATTGGCAAGACGAAGGTCTTTATGCGCGACGACGTGCTCAAGCACCTGGAGGGGCCCAAGAATGAGGTCCACGGCGGCGCCGCCCTTGTCGTGCAGACGGCGCAGCGCAGGCACGCCGTCATGAAGTCGATGGGCGCCGTCAACTTCCACAAGGGTGCCATCAAAGCCATCAACGAGGCGCTCGCCGCGGGCGACGGCAAAGTGGCCTCCGAGAAGCTCGAGGAGCTTCAGAAGCGCTGGCAGGGCATGACGCTCGACGAGAACACCACCATGGTCATGCGTATGAAGCAGCAGCTCGACGAGGTCACGCAGGTGTGCACACTACTCGAACTTACTCGCTTACTAGCTCACTCGCTGACCGAGCCCTCGTTGCCGTCGATGAGCTTCCTACTACCTACAAACTTCCTCACTTCTACGTACTAGCTTCCTCGCGCAGGACGTGGCCGACCTCAAGGACCGCGTCAAGATTGCGTGGGAGTCGGGCGACCGTTACGAGGGCGCCTGGCGCAACGAGAACATGAACGGTAAGAGCACGCACTCTAACCTTGGCCCTGGCCCTGACTCTGACCCCAACCCTCAGCGTTCGCCTTCTCCTCACCCTCACCCCCGCCCTCTCCCTCGCGCCCACCAGGTAAGGGCACGTACTTCTACGCCGATGGCAACATCTACGAGGGCCAGTGGGTCGAGGGCAACAAGCACGGCGAGGGCTCGCACACGTGGGTCGACGGACAGATCTACAAGGGCCAGTGGGTCGACGATACGATGCACGGCCGAGGGAAGTACACCTTCCCCAACGGCAACACGTACGAGGGCCAGTACGAGGCCGGCGTGAGGCACGGCAAGGGCAAGTTCAACTACGCAAACGGCGGTATCTACACGGGTGGCTTCGCCGAGGGCAAGAAGGACGGCTTCGTGCGCCACAGCCCCTTGCAGCCCCTTACAGCCCCTTGCAGCCCCTTGCAGCCCCTTGCAGCCCCTTACAGCCCTTTGCAGCCCCTTACAGCCCCTTACAGCCCCTTGCAGCCCCTTGCAGCCCCTTACAGCCCCTTGCAGCCCCTAACTCCCCTAGAAGGACGACTTCGTGCGCCGCCTAGGCCTCTCTAACCCTAACCCCAAGCCCAAGCCCAAACCCTTGCTATGGCAGGGCACGTACGTCGACCCGGCGGGCAAGCTTGTGTACGAGGGCAACTGGGAGGACAAGGAGCACGGCTTCGGCAAGTTCGTCTTCCCCAACGGCGCCGTTTACGAGGGCGAGTTCGTCAAGGGCAAGAAGGAGGGCAAGGCCAAGTACTCGGACCCGAGCGGCGCCATCTACGAGGGCTCGTTCGTCGCGGGCAAGCGCGAGGGCTACGGCAAGTACACCGACCCCAGCGGCGCCGTCGCCTACCAGGGCGAGTGGAAGGATGGCCAACCGGCCAACTTGTGAGCGTAGATGAGCGCAGATGAGCGCAGGTGAGAGCGCAGGGGCGACAGAGGGGAGGGCATGTTGGCTTGTAAATTAAGAGCAGATAAAGAGGCTGTGTGTGAACTGCGCGACGTTTTGAACTGCGCGGCGTTTCACGGTTTCAGCCCAGCCAGCCAGTTTCTAATACTGCTTCGTACTGCGGCTTAGAAACCGCAGCCCCAGCCAGCATGCTGAGCCAGTTATTTCTAAGTTTGAAACATCAGCCAAGAAACTGGCCCGTGTGGGGGAGAGAGGTATTAGGTAAATAAAGAGTGGCGACGCGAGAGCCAGGCTGCAGGCAGCTGCAGCGGCCTGTTTTGTTTTTCCTCGCGGTGCGGCACATATTAAGTTAGATGGAGAGATCATCTCGATCGTACCATACTAAGTTGGCGCAACAGGGCAAAGTTGAGCGCCCCCTTGGCGCGAGCGGCCAAGGGGCGCTCGATCACAGGGCCTGGCCCCGTGGTCTGAAGCTGAAAAGCTGCGCGGGCAAGAGGGGCCCCCAATTGGCTGAGCCATATCTCACAGCACAACAGGACTGGTTTCTAAGTGCAAACTTGGGCCAGCCAGGCAGTTTCTAATATCAACTAAGAAACTGGGCCAAATTCCAGCGCTGAGTTTCTAAAGGCTGGTTTCTAAGACACGGTCACTTGCTGTAATGGCGACCGAGAAACAGGCGGAGCGGGTTCAGCGATGCATCCAAATTTCGGACGATAGAAGACGAGTGTACTGAGAGGCCACGTCACGTGTCAGTGTGTCAGAGAGCGAGAGAGAGCGGCGGTAGGCACCTAGCCTGTTTCCGTTTCCGATCACTGGGCCATTGATCAATTTTCACGCTCGCGGCCCGCGGGCTACTTTAGAGCGACCAATCACGGTGCGTGCCCGGCCCGCGGCTGTGCCGGCCGTGAGGCGTGCGCCTGGGGCCGCCCCGTGTCGCGCGGCCCTCAGCCTCACTCAAAAAAATTCAGCAATTACAGTACGGGGCCCCTTTTTTATTTATCATTTTTTCTGCATCGCGTTCTGTGTAATCTGTGTAAATAAAAAGTGGCGCGTCACGCAGGTGCGCTTGCCCTTCCGGTTTTCCGCAGTCCCGGAGTCCGTTTCGGTTTCCCTGAAGACGTTGGGCAGCGCATAGTGGGCTATGGAGCGCGTGAGAACTAAATCCGTACTGTTTAATTAATGAGCCCAATGTGACGGGATTTGTGATGCGTCCATTTCTCGGATGATCGCGCTGCGCGCGCGCGCGCCGCGCAGGATCGCCCATGGCTCGACGGCCAAGCAGATGCAGGAGAACGCGATGGAGGTGTAGCTCACGACGGTGTACACGATCTCGTCGTGCTCCGCGGCGATCTCGGCGATCGCCTGAGACGCCTCTATGCTCGTCGCCTCGTCGAACTCAGTTCTCTGCGATTGGGGCGCGGTGGGGCTGGAGCGCTACCGGTGGTAGAGAGCTCGGGTGCTTGAGAGGTGTCCATGTGGCGGCTGAGGGGCGCAGTGTTGTGTGCTCGTGTGCAGCGGTGCAGCGCGCACCCATAGCTGCCAGAAGTGCACAGTGGCATAGAGCTGGAAGCACTGGAAGATGATCGCACACAGCATCGAGAGCATAAAGAACGAGTAGACGATGTTGCCATCGCGACCCTGGCTCGGGCGGAAGCACAGCACGAAGCTGGCGCCCAGCGCGCCAATGACGCCGCCAGCGCCCCACGGCCCGCCAACCAGCGTTGCAAGCAGCGTGTCCGCAATCAGACTGATCGTTGAGGCGATGAGCACGACCAACGCGAGTGCGCGCGCGCGCTGGGTCTCGCGTGCGATGTCCGGCACCGGCGCGCCCGCGAGCGGGTCGGTCTCCTTCCCTTCGGGCTTCATGGAGCGGAGGGCAGGCAGGGCCAGCAGAGAGAGAGAAAAGTCTGCCTAAAAGGGACAAGTTCCAGGCTAGTGTGTATATTAGACCAGATGAGAATAGATATGCGAGTCGTGTCGTTTGTGAAACCCACCAATCTTATCTATCTATTAGACCAGGGCTTACCCAAAGGAGGGCACTACAGCAGGAGCACTACAGCACTCGTACTGTGGACGCTACGAGTGAATACTCGCAACAAGGGTGGTGTGGGGGGTGCTTTGTGGTTTGGGCTGGGGTGGGTTGTGTTGTTACTGTACGTGGTACGTGGTTCGGGATAGGTAGGGGGGGGGGGGGGGGGGGGGGGAGGACCGCTGAGGCGAGGCCGTCGGGGCCTCGTGGATCAATCAGCTAGGCCTGGCGGGGAGATTTCCGCCAAACAGATAGCGATTGCCAAACACGTAGCCATCGATGGAAGCGGAGGAGGCAGTGAGGGGCTGCGGTGCGGCAGCCGGCGGTGCGGCGGCGGCGAGTGCGGCCTGCAGGGCGCCCGTCCCGCGAGTCTTCTTCCTTGACTCTGCGGGGGGCGGTCGCTCAGGGGCGGGGGCGGAGGGTGGGGTGCGGGCGAGCGCGTCACGCTTCGAGCCGCGGCTGTCCGGCAGCATGGAGACGTCGTCCTCGGAGATTCGAGGCGCCATGAAGCAATTCGCCAGTGCCGGCCTCGGAGACGAGGCGGGGGGCGGAGAGGCAGCAGCGGGCCGGGAATGGGAAGGTGGGGGCGGAGAGGGGCGTGCCGTCGGAGGCGCGGTCGCGCATGTGCGCGGTCCACACCTCCAGGCTGGCCCTCCAGCGCTGCACCTTGGCCATCTTGCAAGCCAGCTGCCGCAGGCGGTCTTCCGCCTGCACAAGTTTGCCTACTTCGAAGTAGGCTATAGTACTCCCCTCTCCCCACGTATGGTCAAACTGTAAGACTACTGACTAGTACACAAACTGGAAGCTAGAACAGCACATGACCGCAAAGCTAGAAAGCACAAAAACAGGGAGTCAACGGCGGGCATCCATCTCAAACATGTTTCGACAGACAGACAGACCAGATAAGAGACAGACTTAGACAGACAGACAGACAGACAGATTCTGTCTGTCTGTTTCGATCAAGAGCCTGGGTCGTCTTGCTTGTCCCGTCAAGAGCAAGAAAGACTGACTGACTGACTGTAGACTGACTGCGTTGCCATGCATGCATGCGCCTCAAGCGCCAACGCGCCGTCGCGACGCTCACTAGGAGGGAGGCTGTCTCACCCCGTGAGACAGCCGGCCCACACTCTAACTTCCAGCGTTGAGCCCGGGTTGATCGCTTGCTTACGCTGGCAACCTGGCATGGTCTTACGAGCGAGTGCGCTCGTCGGTGAACGTGCCGCAATCACCCGGGGGTAGTACTGTAGACGTAAGGGGTCGGTCGGACTTTAGCAGAACCCTGCCTCGCCCGGAGACGGCCCCACTTTAGCAACTTTGGTCCGCCCGCGGCGCCGACTTTAGCAACTTTGCTCGCGGCGTGGATCGAAGACCTTTTTGCGGAGGCGCCCGTCGGTGCGGGGTGTGGGGGCCGCGCCGCACTTTAGCACACCGCACCGGGGGCCAAGGCGACCGACTTTAGCAGGTTTTGTGCCCATCTGCACCCGGTGCACTTTAGTCGATTTGACCCCAAAGTACCCCACTTTAGCAACTAGTTCCCCCGGGTGAGTGCCCATCAGGCCTTCGAAGATTTGCTTCCCTACGATGACTTTTCTACACGATACAGAAATACCAAATACGCAACTTGACTCACTTGATAAGCTCGAGGTCCGGGTCGCGCTGCGCTCTGCTCAAGATCCGACTGCGCCGCGCGCTGAGCTCATCGACGGTCTCGCTCGCCACGCCCGTGCGCAACCCGTGCGCCTGAAGCTGCCATTTGCTGCAAGCGAGCTGTGCTTCGCTCAGCCGCGCGCTCCGTAGCTTGGCGGGGTGGCGCGAAGCCACGCAGCCGCAGCCAAGCTCACTGACCTGGGCAACCAAAGCCGCAGCCGCCGAGGGGTCGTGCGCTTCGCTCGGCGCGTCGTCGCCTCCTGCGCCGTCGGTGGTGGCGTAGCTGGTGTGGCCGATAAGCGCGTCGCGGTACGAACTCGAGAGCAGGTAGACATTGCACGCCACCGAGACTCGGGGGCGGGGGCGGGCGGGCGCCGGCCTGCCGAGGCCGCGGAGGCCGGCGAGCACGATCTCGCCAAGTCGCTCCTCGCGCGGCTCGCGCGGCGTGACGGCGTGACCCATGTAGCCAGGGAATATCCACAACTCGCCCGCGCGAGGCACGACGGGCAGGTAGCGACTGCGGCCCTTCGCCTCGTCCGGCGACGTCTGCAGCAGGAGCAGTCCGCCCGGCGGCGGCGCGGCGACGGCGGCGGCGGCGGCGGCGGCAGCATCGGCGGCTGCTGCCGCCGCGGCGTTGTCACCGCCGTCGGCCTCGTCGCCGGTCGAAACGTAGTAAACGAGAGCCCATCCTACGTCCAGCCCGTGCGAGTGCAACGCGTTGCAGTCGTGCACGTCGTTGACGCTGAGCCAGCCGGTGAGGCGCCCCTCCAGCGGCACGCCACGGCTGTCCACGGCGTCCTTGCCGCCCATGCACTGCCCGTTGAGGGCGCGCATGGCGGGCAGGATCACCTCAGCGAGCAGCGCGTCATACCAGACCGGCTTGCCCTGGACAAGCTCTTCTTCGATCGAGTGATAGCCGCCTCGGTTGGATCTGCTCTCGCCGAATAGTCGGCGGACGCCTGACGTGCGCTCTGACGCCTCACGTCTCAGCTGCACGTTGAGCGCCTCAGCCTGAGACGCTTCCAGCACGAACCGGTGCACGGGCGAGGACCGCGAGCCGTCTTTTAGCGGCGGTCGGTCGGGGAGCATCATCCGTTCATGCAGCTTAAACCCAGGCGTTTTGAGTCGTGTGCAATGCACGCTCAGCTGCTGTGGTGCGGCGCCGTCGTCGTACTCTGCCTTCGGTAGGACCGCTCGCACGTGCGGCGAGTCGAGCACTTGGTCAGGGTACTCGACCATCCCGAGTAGGCACGTTGGCCTTGGCCGAGTAGGCAACGTGCCGAGTAGGCACGTTGGCCTTGGCCGAGTAGACCTTGGTGAGGGGTACCGCGCGCCGCGCGCAAAAAAGTCTGCTCCCGATATGGGACCAGACCAGAGTATGGGCCCGGGGGATTAAGAAAAAAACAAGCGAAAAGGTGTCCCGAAAGCGCGCGGCGCGCTCGCACGGAAGTTCGGAGCTCGTCGGGCTCTCAATCGCTAGTCGTTCGGCACTCAAACCCGTGTGCCCTGCCCGTGTGCCTGTGTGCAAGCTCGCTCTGATGGGTTGCATCGCGAGTTCGCCCGAGAAGGTCGCCCCGACGGCCAAGGCAACCGGTACGGTGGCAGTCCCAAAGCCTGTCAACGCAAAGGCGAAGCATAAGGACCCGGTCACCTCCAGCCAGTACTTCGCCCCTGCAGCGGCGCGCTTCGAGGGCGACATTGACGCTGGCTTCGCGCGAGCGTATGAGTGCGCCGAACCCGCCGGACCCATGGACATGCAGTACCCAATGCATTGCATGAAGATGGCGGACTTCCTCGAGCTGAAGACGCTCGACGCCCACAATGGGCTCGTCGAGCGGGGCCTCGTCGTGCCGATGGACTTCGACGGCGCGCACAAGGGCGTGCAGGTCCAGTTCGTGTCGCACCAGTGGCTGGGCTACACTGTCGCCGACCCCAACGGCGAGCACCTGGCGACGATGCAGGCCGCGTTCCGGCTCGCCATCGAGAAGGGCGCCGGTCTCTTCAAGAGCGACGAGGACTGGACTTCGTATGCAACGGGCATCACCGCCGAGAACCTCAAGACGCTCGCCGCCGCAACGGCGGACCTGGTCGAGGGCGAAACCACGACTAACTACCACGAAACCCACGACCTCGGCGACGCCGCGAAGGAGGCCTTTAGGGCGGGCGTGCGCGAAGGCTGGGTCTGGATGGATTACATCTCCATCCCGCAGACTGTCGGCCTCTCCGATACCGCGGCCGTGCAGGAGACCATCGGCAAGCAGTCCCAGGCCATCCGCTCCATCCCTGCGTACGTGCGCTGCGCGCAGTCGTTTTGGATCTGCACGCCCTCTGGCGCACGGCATGAGAGCGGACAGGTTTGCAGCTACGCCACCTGGAACCAGCGCGGCTGGTGCCGATTGGAGGAGACAACCATCGCACTGCTCAACCTGCGCGCGCACGCAAGGCCGCTGCTGCTCACCGAACCCGTCGGCTCCGTCCCCTACGCCGTCACCCCCGACTCGGTCGACCGTGTCTCGGTGCACGTGCAGCGGCGCAACTCGGTGCTCACCCCAACCCCGAACCCAACCCCTTAACCCCAACCCCAACCCCAACCCTAACCCTAGACCCAACCCCAACCAGGTGCTCACCGGCGCCTTCTCGTGCTGCCGGCTGGGCCACATGGTCACGACGCTCGACGGCGCGAGCACGCCGATCCCGTGTGACAAGGAGATCCTGCGGCAGGTCCTCCGCTCCGTGTATGAGGAGGGCCTCGACGACTGCAAGCAGGGCTGGCTGCTCGACGCTGGCCACGGCAAGACAGACCTCGGCATAGGCCTCTTCTGGTCGAGCATGGTACGCCGCCACCCCCAACCCAAACCCAAACCCAAACCCAAACCCAAACCCCATCCCCAACCCAAACCCAAACCTCAACCCCCAACCCCAACCCCAACCCTAGCCCTAGCCCTAGCCCTAGCCCTAACCCTAACCCTAACCCTACCCCTGAACCCAACCCCAACCCTGACCCCAACCCAACCCCAACCCGAATCCAACCCCAGGTGCGCGGCTTCACGGGGGTGACCGACATGTCCTACGTGCGCTGGTACTTCAACAAGGCGCTGCGCCAGGCACTCTACGTACCACTCTACGTACCACTCTACGTACCACTCTACGTACCACTCTACGTACCACTCTACGTACCACTCTACGTACCACTCTACGTACCACTCTACGTACCACTCTACTCACCACTGTACTTGCCACTCTACCTGCTACCGGACTCACTACTGCCATGCTACGCCAGGCCGTCTTCGCCGAGGTCGACGACGAGCCCGACTACGTAGCGCTCGGCTGGTCGAAGGCCTTCGAGGACCTCACCGCCGTCGACGCGGCAGAGTACTGCGTTCGCTTCGGAATGCCCACGGAAGACGCGCCCGCCGTCCTCAGGGGCGCGGGCGTCTTCTGGGCCGCGATGGAGGGCAACCTACCTATGCTGCGCTACGTGGTCGAGACCCTCGGCGCCGACCTCTGGCAGTGCAACACCATCGGCGTCACGCCGCTGCACATGGCCTCGCGCCAGGGCTTCAACACCGTCATCAGGTACATCGTGGCACGCGCCGGCGACAGTGGTTCCGCCGAGCTTAAGGCGTGCCTCGACATGCAGAACACTGATCCTAACCCGAGCCCCAACCCCAACCCCAACCCTGACCCTGACCCTGACCCTGACCTTGACCTTGATCCTAACCGTGCCCCTGACCCTGACCAGGCGTGCCTCGACAAGCAGACCACGGCGGGTATGCAGCTCACCGCCATCGACAACGCCGCCACGCGCGGCCACCCCAAGACAGTGGCGCTCCTCGCCGAGCTAGGCGCCGACATCCACTGCAGGCGCGCCAACGGGCGCACGCCGCTGCACTCCGCCGCGGCCTTTGGCCACGCCGAGTGCGTGAGGCTGCTGCTCGAGCTGGGGGCCGACCCCACTGCGCAGGCTGAGGACGGTTCGACGCCGAGCATGCTCGTGGCGGAGGCGTGCTCCAAGAGCGGCTGGCCGACGATCGAGAGCAGGAAGGCGCAGGAGCTCCTGGAGGCGGCGGCCAGGGCAGCGGGCCCCTCTTGAGCCTCCGGCTCCGCCAAATCAAATGTTGTATAGCTTCAGCGGTGCGAGGCCCGTTGATCACGTTTAAAGCCGTACACGGTACAGTCGCTTACGCGTTTACAGTCAGATATCGAAACACCGAAAGAGCAAGCGCGCGCGCCGACTAAGGCGCTAAGTGCCGACGTCGGACGTGCGATCTACGACAGACAGAGAGCGCGTGTGGAGTGTGGTCTCGTGCACTGGTACTCCGTAGTACTACCAACTAGATTGTAGATAGATAGAGCCTCGCTCGGCTCGGAGGCACTCATTTGCGCCGCCTCTACATGTGCGCACTCGTATGTCGCACGTCGCACAGCCCAGCGGAGCGCACGGGGCCCGGGGCTTAGCTCCGTCCCGGGCCCACGCGCCACGGCTATAGTACAGGAACGGTGTTTATCTTTAATTGTCCCAGAATTATAGTAATTACCGCTTTTTTCGACCCCGGCGTAG
>Ga0209302_10002618_pt1 | contig 10488 bp, 7 predicted proteins | sample ArcOceMetagenome_2_FD_187445 | JGI IMG/M metagenome (GOLD analysis project Ga0209302, IMG submission 187445) | Marine eukaryotic phytoplankton communities from Arctic Ocean - Arctic Ocean ARC135M Metagenome (SPAdes) (version 2) | ecosystem: Environmental > Aquatic > Marine > Oceanic | place... | reverse complement strand
GAGGGCGTGGGTGGTGGTGGCGACGGCTCGGGCGGTGGTGGCGATGGCTCCGGCAGCGACAACGGCAGAGGCGGCGGCGGCGGATCCCCTTGCCCCTGCCCCTGCCCCTGCCCCTGCCCCTGCCCCTGCCCCTGATCCGGCGGCGATGGAGGCGGAGGTGAGGGTGGCGACGATGGTGGTGGCGGCGGAGGCGGATCCTGCCCCTGCCCCTGCCCCTGCCCCTGCCCTTGCCCCTGCCCCTGTCCCTGCCCTTGCCCCTGCCCCTGCCCCTGCCCCTGCTCCTGCCCCTGCCCGCCGGCGAGGCGACGGTTACGGCGAGGCTGTCCGCGGCGCACGCCGCGCCCGCTGCGCGCGCGGCGCGCCTCAGGCGCCTCCACGGCCTCAGGATCCTCGCCATCACCTCCACCGGCTGGAGCTCTCTCCCCGAGCTGCCGCCTGCTCGTGCTCTCTGGGAGCCAAGAGGGTGGGGCCATCCGTCGCAGCGCCTTGATACGCGCGCATCTGGTGAGGGAGAGGGTGGGGCTGAGGGCAGAGGTGACGGTGAAGGTGAGGGCGAGAGGGTGGGCGAGGGGGAGAGAGGCGAGGTGGTTTGGCCGAGTTGGCCGAAGGGGGGGGTGGGGGCGAGGTAGGGCACGACGGTGAGGGTGGCGGCGAGGGCGCACTTGACGTCTGGCCACTGCCCGAAGAACTCGTCGTTGTCCTCCCGGTACCTCCAGTCATCGTGCAGGTGAGGGTTGGCCCACCAGTTGTACGATGCCGGCGTGGAGCCGTGCAGCGCAGAGTTCTGCCGAATGCGCCAGTCCGAAGCGTAGCCCTCCATCTCCGCGCGCACCGCCTTAAAAGGAAACGTGGCCACCGCCTCCTCGCGCTCTGTAGCGGTGCGGGCACTGGAGGCGTTGGACATGCACTGGCCGAGCACGCCACTCCATTTGACGTCGATCGAGGTGCTCGTGGCGGCGCCGGCGCGCAGCGGGCGCAGCGAGGGTGGTGGCAGCTCGACGACCTCGTAAGAGACCTGGACGTGCACATAATACACATAACCATAGTAAGTATAGAGGAGGCAGCTCGACGATCTCGTAGGATCTCCACCGCGTGTACACATGCGTGTGTACTGCATGTGCATGTGTACTGCATGTGCATGTGCATGTGCATGTGTACTGCACGTGCAGGCACACATGCGTGTGTACTGCATGTACCTGGAAGTGGACGCTGGTCGAGCCAGAGTGCACGAGGCGCATCGCGCCAGCGGCAGGTAGCACCGCGTCGAAGTACCGCAGGTCGTGCTGCCGCGCCGCACTCAGCGTGCCCGTCCGCGGCTTGAGGCTTGGCGCGTCAGCCGTGAGGCCCTCGTACAGCATCAGGTAGTCCTGCACGCCGCCCGACAGCACGATCCCCGGCGCGCTCGTGTAGCCCCCGCCCGTGGCTCGTGTGGTCGAGCAGGTCGTGTCGGTCGAGACCGTGGTCTGCCGAAACGCGAGGCTTACCTTCTCACCGCTCAGCGTGGCGTCCGCCTCCGCCGGCTCACTCGCGCCGCCGTCCCCAATGGTGGCCGTGGGCGCAGAGGTGTAGCCGGTGCCCTGCCGCCCAACTGTCAGCGGCGCGAGGCCGTTGATGACCGCCCGCAGCACGACACCGTCGCACCCTTCCACCACGACGGTGGCCGAGGGCACGCTGGTGTGGCCGCTGCCCGGCCAGTCGAGCCGCACCTCCGAGACCGCGTTGCCGCTCACAATCACGGTGGCCTCCGACTCCAGCGCGGGCGCGAAGACCACCCCATATTCCCCGTCGGTGCAGCCCGTGCCTGCGGCTACCACGACGATCTTGCTCACGCCATTCGTCACGCCAGCAGCGCCCCCATCCCCGGACATCATCGCTGATGGGTCGAAGCATGCGAGCTCGTGGTTGTCGCATCGGATGTTGGTAAAGCTCATCGTGCGCGTGTTGCCGCCCCCCGCGCCGTCGCGCCTGTAGCCACCTGCGTCCCCGTTATCCGGGTCGCCCTCTTCAGTCTCGTCCACGACGCCGGCGACGCCGAGGGCGACTCGCACGCTCGCAGCGGGCACCGGTGAGAAGATTTGGTCGCCCACGCTGATGGGCGTGTCCGGGTGGTCCGGGTGCGGCTCGAAGTGAAGCAGGATGCTGTGCTGCGTACCTGGGGTTAGGGTTAGGGTTAGGGTTAGGGTTAGGGTTAGGGTCAGGGTTAGGGCTAGGGTTAGGGTGAGGGTGAGGGTGAGGGTGAGGGTTAGGGGTAGGGGTAGGGGTAGGGGTAGGGTTAGGGGTAGGGGTAGGGGTATGGGTAGGGTTAGGGTTGAGGTTAGGGTTAGTACCCTCCGGCAGGCCCTCGGGCGCGAGCTTCCACCAGCAGTCGCTTGACGAGACCGAGCGCTCGAGCCCAAAGGAGATGGTGCCCGACCTCGAGGTGAGCAGCACGCCTTCCTCCTGGCAGGCTGGCGGCACGGCGGCCGCGGCCGCGGTGGCGCCATACCCTAGCGTGGTGAAGCGCGCAGGCTCGCTCCACTCGCGCCACGTGCCATTAAGCCCTTGGACGGTCGCGGCGAGCGAGTAGTTGGTCTCGAAGGCGAGGCGGCCCTGCGTGTACTCCCACGCGGCCGCCTTGCCGAAGCCAGCCGTGCGCAGGCATCCGGTGCCGCCATTGTCTGGCCGAGCTCCGCTGAGCTCGCACCCCAGCTCGATCGCCTCGACCAACCCGCCGCTGCCGACGCGCACGCTCAGCGCGGGCGCCGCCGTGCCTGCGCGCGCCGCCCAGCTGCCGCTCAGGTGCGCGGCGGGCGGCGCGTCGGAGGCGTAGCCCGAGCCCCCACTCGTGACGCTCACATAGAGGCTGCCGTCGGGCAGCAGCTCAGCCTGCGCGCTCGCCGGACGCTCCGTGCGGTGCGTCACAGGGGTGGGCTGCTGCTGCTCCGGGTCGGCCATGGTGACGTGAGGGCCCTCGCAGAGGCTGGGCGCCGTCGCACTCGGCTTGGCGTAGTTGCAGGCGAAGGAGTAGCACGCGGGGTAGCAGGCGTAGCCGTCCTCGCCGCCGCCGAGGTGCCACGCGCTGCAGCCGGGCGAGCACTCGCAATCGCAGGTCGTGCCGTTGGCGCCGCCGCAATCCAGGCCGCAGGCCGCGACGTTGCACGCCGCGTCGCAGTAACCGTCGCCGCGCGACGCCGCCGGGCAGCTGCCGATGTCACATGCCGATGTCACTTGAGGTGGTCCTATTGCTGACTCGGTGTCGCTGGGGTAGCCAGCGGGGGAAGGCTGTGGGGTAGCCAGTGGGGTAGCCAGTGGCGGCTGACTCAATCCTCCCCCCCCCGGCGCTGTTCCCCCCGACCCTTTCCCCCCCGGCGCTGTTCCCCCCGCCCCTGCTCCCACCATCACTCCTGCGTTGCTGTTGCCGTCGCCGGCGAGGCGACGGCTGCGGCGAGGCTCATATAGGGATTGCAGCCGGCGCGCGGTCGTGACCGCGATGGGCGGGTCGTCGACCGTGAGTTTGTGCTTATCGGCAGTGCTGTAGAAGCCCGCCGGTAGGCCTGGCCGGTGGAAATAGGTAGCAGGCGGTCACGATGGCCGTGAGCCTCAGCGGCACCAAAGGCGTCGGGCAGCACCACGCAGACAGAGCGGCGCCAGTGGCGCCAGTAGCGAAACAGGCGCCCCTACCGAACGACCCCCTTCCCCCCCCAACCCCCCACACCCACCCACCCACCCACCCGCCCCAGGCAGGGTGGCCCACAACCCCGAGCATCGTGCCCGTGCCCCGTGCCAACTCTCTGCACCCAGCGGCGGGCCTTCGTAGGCCGTGCGCCACTCGCCCTCACCCTCGCGCAGCCGTAGCTTGAGGGCCTGTATCGGCTCACAGTCTTGCTTGGAGATGCGCACCTGGGTGCGGGTACGGGTGGAAGTCGGGGTGGGGTCGGGGTTGGGTCGGGGTGGGTGGGGTGCTGTTGAGCAGGGGAAACTACAGACCAATCGGCGTTGCACCAACCCGAGCCTAACCCTAGGAAGCGCACCCGGAGCGAGGTGGCGCCGAGCCCGGCTGGGCCTATGGCGTTGACCGCGCCGGTGGTCTGCAGCGTGGGTGCAGGCAGCGGCAGGCCCGCCTGCATCGGGCTGCAGGCGTGGTGCTGGTCGTCACCGTCAGGAGTGTAGCACTCGAAGCAGCGTCCGCACGTGTTGGGGGTGAACTCGCAGTTCTCTCGGTTGAGGGCCTGGCAGAAGGAGCTGTTGGTAGCGCTGCACTCGACTAGGGGGATGAAGAGGTCGCCGAGCGACCACACGCACTCGTAGCCCGACATCTTGTCACGCCCGCCAAACTTCGGGTGGCAGCCGTCGCGCCGGCTGAAACCTTTGTCGCCGTTGCTGGCGTCCACGTACGCGTAGTCGTCCTCGCCGTAGCTCAGGAAGGTGTCGCCCGTGTAGCCGTGCGTGAGGACGAGCTCGCCTCCCTCGCCGAACACTTCGTTGAAGTAGGAGGCGCCACAAATCGAGTACCTTCGACCGGGATTGGGAACGGGCTTCAGGCTCGGGCTCAGGCTCGGGCGCCGTGGTTGGGTCTAGCGCCGGGTTAGGGTTAGGGTTAGGGTTAGGGTTAGGGTTGGGGTTAGGGCCATCCTTGTCTTACCGCTTCCCTTGCTCCACGAAGAACTGGAACTCGTTTGGGAAGCAGTCCGCACCGTTTTTGCCGCAGTAGGCGCACTCCATCGCGTCTCCCCATGGCCAGGCGTTCTCCATGATGCACGCCATCTTGCCCCAGAAGGCCACGGCGTGCTTCGGGCCCTCGAATGCGTTCCAGTAGTCAAAGTGCCGGTGCGCCGGTTCCCAAAAATAGTACGGATTGTACGTAGTGCAGTTGAACGGCTCGTTGGCGTCGGCGGCCCACGCGTCGCTGTCGATCAAGACGAACCCGTGAAAGTCGGGGTCCCACGAGTCTCCGTTGAGCACAACATTAACGGGCACTACGGCTGCTGCTATTGCCCTGGCTCCGAGGAGGAGGAGGAGAAGAGGCCGAATGGACAGCATTTGGAACGGGGCCTGCGGTGCTCATGCAGAAGCCGCCGTTAACTGGCGGCGGTAACTGGCGGCGGTATCGCTGCTCTCCGCAGCGCAGCGCAAGTGCAGAACCCGCCGGTGTTTGCAAGTTTCGAATGTCCGCAGTGCTAGGTGCAGGTGCGACGAGGTATGATGGCCCGCGCACAAATGAAGGGAGGGGGCGTTGTGTGATTTCAGATAAAAAGATAATAAGATAAGATGAGCCCCATCCTTCCTTTTCACCCCGGCGGCGCCATGCGCACCGCGCGCGCGCTCGCCGTTGTCGTCGCTGTGCTCGGCACGCAAGTTTCGGCCGTGTCGCAGGGCGCCTGGATACCCCCGCAGAGGCTTCCAGATACCACTGCGGCTGAACTTGAGGAGCTGCCAGCGCCGGTGGTGGCCTGCGCCACGATCAAGTCGCCCCGCAGTTGGATCGAGAAGGATGGCGTGCGGCGCTTCTCCTTCAACGTGGAGATGACTAAATGGGAGGAGTTCTCGCGGATCGTCTTCCGGTGGAGTGAGCCCGTCGAGATCGAGCACGTGTACCAGGCAAACATGGAGGAGTATGCAGACGGCGGCAAAGTGGTCAGCATCAAGCTGGGACCGGCGCCGCTGCAGACGAAGGCCAACACCTTCCAGGTATTCGGGAAGAACTCGAACGACGTCTCGCCAGTCATTGCGTGCCGCGGGAGTTCGCGGCCGCCGCCCTCGCCACCACACGGAGAGGACTGCGTAATGGGCCCAAAGTACATGGTCACGCGCTCATGGGGCGAGGGCGCTATCGTTCAGATCAAGCTGGACTTTTGGAACGATGGGAAGGAATTCCGAATCACGTTTTGGGGCCAAGCGATCACGCTCGAGGACCCGATCAACATCGAGGTGGTGAGCACAGTTAAGCTCGGTGCAGATACGGTGGCCACCGTTCGGTTGGTCCCCGAGGACTACTTGCACCACGGTCCTTTGGTGTTCGGGTTCAAGACTTTGCCCGCAGTGGAAGGTGTCCCCAAGGTCGTGTGCCACAAGCTGCGTCCGCCAGCGCCGCCACCACCTCCCTCACCTCTTCCGAGGTCTCCACCGCCGCCGCCCGCCCCGTGCCCACCACCGTCTCCTCGGCCTTCGCCGCCGCCGCCAGTAACGGAAGTGGCAGCCGCCTCCGCCTGCGGACTGGGTGGAAGTGCGAAAGTGGCGCACGCCAGTGTCAGCCCCGACGGCCAAGATATTCTGCAAATGGTTGTGCGTCCTGAACGGTGGCGCCCTGACTACACGGTCATCATTGTGCTTGGCCACAAATGGGGAGAGTCGCTCACGATTTCCGAGACCTCGCACGCCACGATGCTTCACCAGACGGAGCTGTCGAGCGCAGACGGCTCACAGCTGGGCTTCCGCCCCTCACCCGCGGATCTAGACGCCCCAGAGCAAACATTTGGCTTCAAGGTCGCTGGGTCATCTCTGAGCATTGTCTCGATGACATGCCGGCTATTGGACTCCAATTCACCCTGGCCGCCGCCTCCGCCGCCGCCGCCGCCTCCAGAGCCTACGATGGTCGAACCAGATGGTGGCTTCATCGTTCCAGGAACGACGTTGCACCTGGACTCGAAGGCACAAGAACCGCAAGAGCCGTCAGCGGCCAAAGGCGGCGGGCTCAGCATAAAGGGGGTTCTAATGCTGCTCGGATTCTTTGGCGCAGTGCTCTACATCCTGAAGGACACGGGTGCGCTGGCATTCGCAAGCTCGTACGTCATTACGCATCCGAGATGCGCTGGCTTCGCGGCTGCACTCAACATTCGTCATCCAGAAGCTGCGAATGATGGTGCGTCAATGGAAATGGGCCGGGCTTGCAACGGCCGTGGAGGGTCGCAAAGAAGGAGCAAGAGGTGGAGGGTCGCAGTAGACGTGGGCGGCCGCGAGACCCAGCTATCAGTACCAGTGGGAGCCGTGTCGAGCATCGTAGATCTCAAGCTCGCCATTGCTGAGGCGTACCGCGACCAGATGGGTACGCGCGACGCTCCATTGAGCTGGCAAAGCGACGAGCCAGAGATGGTCTTGCACTTTGCGGTTGGAGACAAGGCCTTCCGAGAGGCGACAGCCTCCACGCCGTTTGCGCTCGTGCGAAAGGCTACCGCGCTGCGCGCAGCGCTTCTCACGAGCGATCAGGACGACGATGACGACGACCGGTCAGCGCTCTTGGTAGAAGACGACGCGTCGGCGATCACCGATCACCTGACGGCGCCCCCACGACGGGTCGGGGCATCTACTAGCGCCAGGCAAGCCGGTAGGCAAGGTAGCGGCAAGCCGAGCCGCCGCTAGGGTGTGGAACTGTGGACACGTTCCCGTAATCTAGACCAACACATAGTCATTTGCGAGATTGCCTACCGCGCTGGCCCTGGCGTGCGTCACGCTCCTCACACGACACCGCTCTTGTGTCTTGAATCTTGCACGGCCACGGGGGTGAAGATAAGTGTACGGCAATCCGTATACAGTATAAAAAGTCCTGCATAAAGTAGCTTGCAACGAGCGAATGCTATAACACAATCAGACCACGCAACGCGTCTGTCGCGCCGCTCCTGCGGTACCCCCGCGCCGCAGGGACTAAAGTAAGCGATATAATCGCGATGACCGCGGGTAAAGTCCCGCATAAAGTAGCTTGCGCCGAGAATGCTATAACACAACCAGACCACGCAACGCGTCCGCCGCAGGGACGTGACGGGGTGGACGGTTGCCACCCCATGCTCGAAACTTGTGGCTCGCGCGTAACACTCTCGCATCGCCGATGGAGCACAGCCAACCCACCGGCAGCCAGTACACCGGCGTGGACGAGAGCGCCGCTGGGCGCAAACCCGGAATCAAGAAGACTCGCGTGCTGCTGTCCTACGGCGTCTACGAGACGCTGCCTGTCAAGCTGACGGTGCAGTACCACGGCCACGACGACGAGGCTGAGTGTGCGGAGGCGTTCAAGGTGAACATCACGCTGCCGGAGAAGTGGCTGGACAACCCGACGCCGGCCAGCGCGCTCAAGGCCCAGTTTTTGAAGGCGTACCGTAAGAAGCACCCGCAGGCCGAGCTGTCGCAGGAGGAGGACGAGGACGTCAACCTGGCGATCAAGGACGAGTCGCTCTTCTGCTTCTCACGCGAGCTGCTCGCCGACCAGGCGATCATCACGACGGTGCTCTACGACCGTCAGGACGTGTGGGTGATGGGTCCAGCCGACTGGGACGCGATGGAGGCGAGGCTAACAGCGCTTCGCAAAGCGGTGGTCGACGCGCTGCAGCACACGCTCCGGAGCGTGCGCCACCCGCCCGAGGAGATCGTGCCCGTGACACACAAGCGGCAGCTCGTGCCGGGCAACTCGTACGTGCTGCTGGTCGGCTGGTACAAGCAGCAGCGCGGTTAGGGTTAGGGTTAGGGTTAGGGTTACCCTAACCCTAACCCTAACCCTAACCCTAACCCTAACCCTAACCCTAACCCTAACCCTAACCCTAACCCTAACCCTAACCCTAACCCTAACCCTAACCCTAACCCTAACCCTAACCCTAACCCTAACCCTAACCCTAACCCTAACCCTAACCCTAACCCTAGCCCTAACCAGGTACAAGCAGCAGTGCGTCGTCGTCACGCCGGAGTTGACTGTTGCCGACCTCAAGGCCTACCTCCACCATAAGAACGGCGCGCGCATGCCGATGGAGTCGCTCGACATCGGCTTCCGCAAGGGCGAGGACGTCATCATACTCGACGACGGCTGGACGCTCAACGCCGTGTACGAGCAGCATGCACCCGTGGCTGAGACGAAACCCGATCAGAAGCCCGCGCCGGAAGCCGCGCCGAAACCCGCGCCGGAAGCCGCGCCGGAAGCCGCGCCGGAGGCCGGGCCGGAAGCCGCGCCGGGACCCGAGCCGGAGGCCGCGGAAGGGGCCGCGGTGAGGCCTGCCGACGGCGAGCAGGCGAGCGAGGCGGCGGAGGAGCTGGAGAGCGTGGTGGCGGCAGGTGGCGGCACCACCGCGTCGTCGCCCTCCGCGGTGCACGTGCCTTCCTTTTTTGGGAAGACCTTGGTGCTCGGCGTGGGCAAGCGCATCCAAGACCGCAAGCACCAGATCTGGCTTCCGAGCGTGCACGACCCCTACTCCTTCCGCTCGCCTGAAGATGAGATGCCACAAGGCGGGGCCAGTGCGTTGCCGGCGTTGCATGCGCCCAAGGGATGGTGCGCCGCCGCGGAGCCCACGGTAGGACAGGACGAAAACTGTAGCATACAGTAGCGCGAGCGCCCCGACTCACTACCCCTTACCCTAGGCCCGAGTTTTTTGCAAGAGTACGCAATAACCATATGTCGTGAAAGTGAGCGACTAACCTGTAACCAATCGTAAGACTTCCCCAGTTCCTACCCTACTCAACGCTACTGGGAGGAGGGAGGTGGGAGCACCTGGGCAGTGGGCACGCTGCAGCGCTGTGCCGCGCCCTCCCGGGCGCCGGGGCGGGGCGGGGATTAATCGGATATTAATCGCCATTTAGGCATTTTTAAAATCGGTGACGGTGTCCGAAAGATGATTGTGATAAGAAAAGGAGACGCTCGGGTGCATACACCGACAGTGCACGCTGCTTTTACTAGCAGTGCATGCACCCTGTTACAGTGCAACGTGTGACTCTCTAGGCCGCTCCCTGAGCGCAAGCCATCCTCGAAAGTGCGCAGTGGCTGAGCGCAGAGCGGCACGCAGCACCACCGCCGGGGGGCTAAGTTGTTGTCCATGCCGATTGGCGCCGCTTCAATCCATGAAGTCGTCCGGAGAGTACCGCTCCAGGAAACGCGGCTGGATGCCACTGCCATCGCAGTTATCGCAGACGTTCACTCCCCTGCCAGCGCAGCGCTGGCAGGGCTGGTCAGACGCCTTCACGGGGTAGTCGGCCAGAATATCCGAGAACATCACCACCTCCTTCTCTCCGGCATCCCAGTCGTCGATGACGATCTTGTCAACTTCCCCGGCCTTGGGGGGTGGCGGCGGAGCATCGCCCGCCATCTCCTTCACGCCCGCCACGAGATCGGCAAACGGGTCGGTCCCTGTCCCCTTGCACAGGGAGCATTCGATGACCTTCACCGCCTTGCACTCGACGCATACCTGTTGGTTAGACACGTCGTCATTGCGCTTGCCAGCGTTCTCCGTCAAGACGATCAGCCCAATCCCGCCGCCGACGCCCGCAAGCGTGACACCAACACCGATGATCGTCTCCATGTCGAGCATTTGCGCGGCAGCACGATTGTGCGACACGGCAGCACGCGAGGGGGACTGGCGTGTCACCAAGCCGGCGCTCCAAGACGCAACGGTTCCAGCACCCAGCAGGCAGAGCATCGAGCGCATGCTGGGCTGAGAGGGGAGAGCGCCGGAGCTCACAGCCGCGAGAGTTCGACGAAGTGGGTGGGGGGCGTTATACAGCGACCCGGTGTCGGGCGGTTGGCGTGCCTGTTGCAACTGT
>Ga0209302_10002617_pt1 | contig 10490 bp, 16 predicted proteins | sample ArcOceMetagenome_2_FD_187445 | JGI IMG/M metagenome (GOLD analysis project Ga0209302, IMG submission 187445) | Marine eukaryotic phytoplankton communities from Arctic Ocean - Arctic Ocean ARC135M Metagenome (SPAdes) (version 2) | ecosystem: Environmental > Aquatic > Marine > Oceanic | place... | reverse complement strand
CCCCCCCTCCCGCTCCACGCCAGGCACAGCCCTCCCCCCCCCCTCCACCAGCAGCGAGGGCGCCGCCAGCAGGATCTCGGTCGCGAGCAGCTTGGCCTCCGCCATGGTCGAGGAGGGGGGAGCCGAGGAGGGGGGGTAACCGCGTGACGGCGTGCGCACCATGGAGGCCAAACTGCGCGAGGGTGCGGCCGTGGTGGGCATCACGGTGGGCGCCGCTACCGCTGCCTTGCGCCCGGCCTGCGCCCGGCCAGAGCACCTGGTTAGGGCTGGGGTTAGGGTTAGGGTTGGGGTTAGGGTTATAGGGTTAGGGCTGGGGTTAGGGCTGGGGTTAGGGTTGAGGTTAAGGTTAGGGTTAGGGTTGAGGTTAAGGTTAGGGTCGAGGTTGGGGGTAGGGTTGGGGTTGGGGTTGGGGTTATAGGGCTGGGGTCAGGGCCAGGCTTGAAGTTAGGGCCGGGGCCGCCGCCTTGCGTCGTGCGATCTGGCTGCGATCTCCGCTGCGACCTCCGCCTGCGCCGCCCTGTCCACCTGCTCCGGGTTAGGGTAGGGGAGAGGCCAGGGTCAGGGGCAAGGTCAGGGTCAGGGTCAGGGCTGGGTCCGGAGTTCGGGGTAGTTAAGGTGCGCGAGGGTTAGGTTTGAGGTGAGGGCTGAGTGAGGAGGGAGGGTTAGAGTTAGGAGGGTTAGAGTTAGAGTCGGGAGGATTCGAGTAGGGAGGGTTAGAATAGGGAGGGGGTTGGAGTTAGGAGGGTGAGAGTAGGGTTAGAGTCGGGAGGCCGTGTCCGCCTGCTCGCGCGCACCTAACCCTAACCCTGACCCTAACCCTAACCCTATCCTTAACCCTACCCCTACCCCTAACCCTAACCCTAACCAGGCCCGGTCCGCCTGCTCGCGCGCACGCCGCTTGCTCCGCCCCTGCACCACCTCGACGCGCTCCTCCGCCTCTAGCTTGGCGCGCGCCTCGGAGCGATCCTTGGCCTGCAGGGAGTGGAGGCGGTTCGAGGGCGAGGGTGGAGGTGAGGGCGAGGGTGGAGGCGAGGGCGAGGGTGGAGGCGAGGGCGAGGGTGGAGGCGAGGGCCTGCTCCGTATAGGGAGGGGAGGGGGTGGAGGAGAAGGAAGATTGAGCTTAGGGCGTGGGGGCGGGGTCCAGTGTCCAGGGGGACAAGGGACAAGGGACACGGGACAGCCAGGGGGGCAGGAGTTAGCTAAGGGCTAGCTAAGGGGTGCGCAGAACCTGTCTTCTGAGCCGCTCCCCTGCGGCCTCCCTCTCCTGCTCAGGGTTGGGGTTATGATTTATAGCGCCAGGGCTAGGGCTAGTGCTAGGGCTTGGGGTCAGGGTCAGGGTTGGGGTCAGGTAGAGTAAGGGTCAGGGTCAGGGCCAAGGTAAGGCACGCGTCATAGGGTTAGGGTGCTCCCTCTCTCTCCTGCTCTGCGGCCGCAAGCCGCGCAGCAGCACGCGCCCTCACCTCCTCCGCCACGACCGCCCTCGACCATGCGCTCGCCTGCGTCGCCTTGACCTCCGCCTTGACTTCTAGGCGGCGACGGCGTTCGGGCGTGGGCGAAGGCGTGTGAGCGCGATGAGCGGTGGTCGCGATTGCCGGCATGACCTCCTTGTAGTTGAAAGTTGCGAGAAAGAGGCAAGAGTGGGTCTGAGACTTCGCGTTCGAGCTTGGTTCGAGCTCGAGGTTGCCTGTGGCAGGGCAACCGTAACTGACAAGCCTAGCCGGTGACAGCGAACAAAGATAATTAGATGAACTAGATCTGCGACAATAACTGTTTATTCTAATACGCTTTATCAATTCTAAACGGCCGCGCACCGCGCACCCGCACGCCGGTCGCCGCAGCTCCAGCTGGGTGTGATTTCTGAAAAGCCGTATAGTTGGGTCTCGGGTCTCGCCCCGCGCTACCGCCTACTGGTACTGCTCACTGTCTCGCCTAAGAGCGTGCCTCGACTCAGCCGAGTACCGGCTCGTAGCGCCCGCCCCTCCCCCCGCCCCGTCCTCCTCCTCGACCCACAGAGCGTCCTCCTGGCCCCGCAGGCGCAGCGCGGCCACGGCCCTCGACCACCGCAGGGCGACCCTCGACCGGGCGGCCGCCGCCGCCGCCACCGAAGGCGCCTCGTAGGCCGGGGCCGGTCCGTGAGCCGGGGCCGGACGGAGCGCTCATCACCGTCGCCTGCGTCCCCGGTGTCTGGACACAGAGGCGCAGGAACTCGTCGAGGGATGGGCAGCGGCCTGCGTGGAAATCAAGGTGGCTCAGAACTTCAGGACTTTCGCCGGCTGGCTCTCCGGAGGCCTCTCTCAGCGCCAGATCGTGCTCCAGGCTGCCTCAAGCTCCGGCCAGCCTCGGCCAACCAGCCGCTCCGGCTGGCCACACACGCCTTGTTTTCCGCATGGGCTGTGGCCTGCGTCGGCAAAGGCCAGTAAGGTGCCCGCGCCTTGCGGGCCGAGACGCATGCCCGCGGCCTCGACGGCGCGGATGATGGTGGCCGGGTTGTTCACCTTGCCGCTGGCATCGGGCGTCGCATAGCATTCGATCGCCTCGCACGCAGCTGCGTGGGCGCCACGCACTGCTCGCTGCTGCGCCGGATCATATTGCACCTCAGGCGGCGGCGGCGGAGGCGCTTTGCTCGAGACCTGGCTAGGTGTCGAGGCCTGGCTGACGAGCGGCGAATGCCAGCGAAAAGCCATCCAGCCGTTTGAAGAAGTCACAACTTGCCAGCACGGCGGTCAAGTTTGTCTCGCTCTTTTCCGACTGACGGTGTTAGAAGCGTCTTCCTCCTCCCTTCGCGCGCCGTCTTGGCAAAGTTTTCAAGCAACGAGGGCGAATGCTCGGCATGCGGCACGTGCCGACACTCGCACCGCTGCCGCTGCCGCTGCTGCACGTGCCACTGCTGCGTGCAGCACACCCGCCACTGCTGCGTACATTACACCCGGTCCTCTGCTCGGCTTCAGACCCCTTACGCGGGCCTGGCTGGGCTGACGAGACGGCGGCCGCCGCGCTAGTTGCCGGCACAGCGATTGGCGGAGGCTTCCTGGCGCTGCCTTACACGACGGCGCCGTTGGGCTTCCTGCCGTCGTCGGCGGGGCTCACGGCATGCGCGGCTGTGCTCCTCTTGCAAGCGGCCGTGCTCGCCGACGTGATCATCGACGCCTCGGTCGAGAGCGGTGAGCCGGCCTCGCTCGCCACGGTCTCTCGCCAGGCGTTCGGCCCGGCGGGCGCACGTATGGTGGCTTCACTCTTCGCCGCGCTGATGATCACCACGCTGACCGCCCAGTTCGCCAAGGGCGGCGAGCTGCTCAGTGCGCGCGGCGGGCCTCGCCGCGCCGCCGCCACCGCAGCCTTTGCCCTGTGCAGCGGCGCTGTCGCCGCGTTCACACCGACGCGCTCCGCCGCGGCGCTGAGCGGCGTGCTCACTGCGGGCTTCGTCGGATGCCTGGGCGCCACCTGCGCGCGCGCGCTGCCGCTCGCGTGCTGGGCGCGGCTCGCGCGTGCCGACTGGAGCGGCGCGGCCGCGTGGCGCGCGGCGCCGACGCTGCTACAGCTGCTGGTCTACTCGAGGGTTCTAACCCTCACCCTCACCCGAACCCTCACCCGAACCCTTACCTCAACCCTCACCCTCACCCTCACCCTAACCCTAACCCAACCCTAACCAGGTCTACTCGGAGGCAGTGCCGACCATCTGCGTGCTGTGCGGCATGGAGAAGCGACGCACGCGCCGCGCCCTCGCCACAGGCACTGCACTGCGGCACCGCCCTAACCCCAACCCTAGCCCTAACCTTGACCCCAACCCTAGCCCCAACCCTAGCCCCAACCCTAGCCCTAACCCTTACCCTCACCCTAACCCTTACCCTCACCCTAACCCTAACCAGGCACCACGGCGCTGCTGCTGTTGCAACTCAGCTGGTCAGCCCTCGGGCTGGCGCTCGTGCCCAGTAGCGTCGGCGTAGGAGTGGCGACTGCACTGGCGGCGGACCCGCTGGTGGCGCTGATGGCACTGCCGGGACTCGGTGCGCTGCTGCTCTAACCCCAACCTCAGCCCTGACCCTAGCCCTAACCCCAACCCCAACCTCAGCCCTGACCCTAACCCTAACCCTGACCACTGACCCTAATCTAACCCTGACCCCAACCCTATCCCTGACCCTAGCCGAACCCTTCCCCTGATCACTGACCCCTGACCACTGGCCCTGGCCCTAACCAGGCGCGCTGCTGCGGGGGTTGGGCGTGTGCGCCGTCACCACGACCGTGCTCGGCACTAATCTCGCGCTGCTGAGCTTCTTCCAGGGCGGGGGTAACAAAGGGGCGGTGCGCGGGGCGGAGGCGGGAGCGGAGAAGGGGGCGGAGAAGGGGGCGGAGAGAGGCCTCGACAGGGCGGGCGGCGGAGGCGGTGGCGGTAGGGGTCATGAAGGGGTCATGGAGGCAGGGGCGGGAGGCACGGCATGGGCGCGGCTGCGCGCGCCGCCGCCCACGTTCGCGGCGGCACTGGCGGCGGCACTGCTGCTCTCCTGCACCAGCCCGCACGCCTTTCTGGCCGCCACCGACCTGGCAGGTCCGCCTACTCATGTGGAAAAGGGTTAGGGTTAGGGCTAGGGTTAGGGCTAGGGCTAGGGCTAGGGCTAGGGCTAGGGCTAGGGCCAGGGCCAGGGCCAGGGCCAGGGCCAGGGCCAGGGCCAGGAAGGCCTGTGTGGCCACGCTACGCGGCCCGATCGGCTGATTGGCCGAGGCTGGCCGGAGCTCGGGGCAGGCTGTAGGCAGGCTGGGGCGGAGCTTGGGGCAGGCTGGGGCATGGTCTGGCGCTGAAAGAGGCCTCCGCAGAGCCAGCTGTGGCGAAGGTCTGAGCCACCCCTTGTCTTCCACACAGGTGCTTACCCCGTCGCACTCCTGTGGGGCTGCGCACCGCCACTCATGGCCCTGCGTGCGCGGTGGCGGCGGCGTGGCGGCGCTGGCGCTGGCGATGGCGCTGGCGCTGGCGTCGATGGCGATGGCGCTGGCGCTGGCGCTGGCGATGGCGCTGGCGCTGGCGTCGATGGCGATGGCGGTGGCGGTGGCGGTGGCGGCGCCTTAGTGTGGCGCGCTCGGTTGGGTGACGTGGCGCTGCTGGCGCTGGCGGCCGCGTCGGCCGCGTTCGTGGCGGCCAACGCAGCGGCGGACACTCAGCGGTGGCTCGGGGCGGGGGCGGGGCTCGCACGTTGGGAGCGGCCAGTCGGGTGATTTCTGACTACTGACACACACTGACGGGGAGTGACGTCATCTCGAATAGGGGGGGTGCACGATGTCGTAGCAACCACCATGATATCGCGTGGTGCGATCCAGTGCGAAAGTGCGATATCCAGAAGTCCTACAGAGTCCACGGTGTATAGCTAGCCCCCGCGCCGGCCAGAGTTTGTACACAACAAATTTGGGTTAGACTTGAGGTTTCACAGAGACAAATTTTGATGCGGCATTGGGTGGAAATGGGTCTCGGCGGTGGGGTGCTCTCTCGGCTCGAACTTTCCCGAAGATATCCGTCAGCCCGCGAACACACGTATGCCATCGTCCTCGCTAAGGCGTGCAAGTCACAGCACTATACTGGTACACTAGTCGAAGAGGCGTCGAAAGGCTGACACCTCCTTGTCGGTGAGCCGCACATCCTCGCCACCCGAGACGCACCCGCCCGTGCCGTACACTGCGTCCTCCACCACGCGAACCACCCACGAGATCAGGTGGTCGACGCACCGGTCGATGGGCTGCCGCGGCTCCTCATCCCACGCCGCCGCATGCTCCGCCACGAACCGCTCGTAGACGGCTGGGAACGGCTGCAGGCTGAGAAGATACTCGCCGGCGTCCGTGTAGCCCGCCCGATCGATTTCTGCGTCGCTGGGCCAGCCCGTCATGGTCGAGAGGCGCACAATTGCCTCCAGAAAGTCCTCGAACTGCAAGTGCACCGTCCTGATGCGTAGTAAGTAAGTAAGTGAGTTGGTACAAATAGTGGTAAATATCTCACGAGCTCCAAACGTGAATGCAAATGCAAATGCAAATGTAAACGACCTGATGCGCACGTCGTCGTCGTTCTCGCTGCCCACCACGCACATGCGCGACCAGACGAAGGCGAGCGTGCCGTGGCGGGCGGTGCAGCGTTTGCCGTCGAGCAGGCGCGTGCATCGCAGGAGACACATCCACTCGTCTAGCCCCAGCAGCGATTGATATGCGAGGAGTGTCTTCCGGTTAGGCACCTCCTTGGAAGTGGTCGCGAGCTCGTTGCCCCTGCTGAACTCAGTGTACAGCGCACGCAGTGAGGCCTCGTGGCGGCGCAGCACCTGTGGTCCAGTAAGCTCGTGCAGGTGATCATGAACTAGACGGTTCGCACGCCATGTGCACATGGTTGCACAATAGTGGTCCTTGTGCTGCACATGTGCACGTTAACATGTGCATGTGCATGTTAACATGTGCATGTGCATGTGCATGTGCATGTGCATGTGCATGTGCATGTGCATGTGCATGTGCATGTGCATGTTAACATGTTACATGTGCATGTGCATGTGCATGTGCATGTGTATGTGCACGTGCACGTGCACGTGCATGTGCACGTGCATGTGCACGATTTCAATTTCGTGATACCGACCCCTGACTAGGAAACTCACTCACGACCCACTTAATTACCTGGTCCACCACCTTTGGGTAGCAATAGCGCTTGCGGAACGTGTTGAGGTCGTGCAACATCTCGGCCCCGATACGCGGAAGCACGTCCTCCTCCACCAGTAGCCGCACCTGATCAGTTTAATAGCAAGCAGGTGGTTCCGCAAGCAATATCTGTTTTGACGCGCTAGTGGGAGGCGATCAAAAGGCACACCGCATCAGGAACGCCATGCGCGCGGCCGGTCAGGACGTACCGCGCGGTGGCAATGCGCACGAGGACTTGCAGAAACTCCTGCCGAGTTAGGAGTGTGGAGTTAGTTCGAATTCGGGTTCAGGCTCGGGGTTCAGGCTCGGGGCTCGGGCTCGGGCTGGGGTTAGGATCAGGGTTAGGATCAGGGTTAGGGTTAGGACTCCTGCCGGTTGAGCTGGCGCGCGTAGTTATGCCGCTCCACCCTGCCACTGCCCTTGCCGCTCGCGTTCACCGCGACGAAGAGCAGGTCGAGGTGCCGCTTCTGGCAGGCCACCGAGTTGGGCACCGAAAGCTCGCAGTCGACGTAAAACTTGTGGAAGCTGTTAAGGCTGATCGAGAACTTGTCTCCATCGGCCGCAAGGGATGCGTAGTGAGAGAATACCATGTAGAGCACGTCATGATGCTCCCAAAGCACATCACGTACCTCCACCACCACGCGGTGCTCACTCTCCGCCTCGTCGCTCGTCTCAGCAGCAGCAGTTCGCAGCGCCTGGATGTCCGGCTCGTCCCAGGATGTTGCTCCTGACGGGCGATCCTGGACGTTGCTCCTGAGGATGTGCTCGCGAAGCTTGTGGTCGAGTGCCGCACGCCAGTCGACCTCAAAGCGGGCACGCTCGCACTCGTCAGAGTCGAGGAACGTCCTCGAGTCGGAGCGGCGCGCCTGGAATGCGTGTGGGGCCGCAGCCTGGGATGCGTATAGGGCTGCAGCCTGGCACGCGGATGGCTGCAGCCTGGCATGCGGATGGCTGCAGCCTGGCATGTGTGGAGGGTTGCTCGAGTTGGAACGGCGCACGCGCGGTGCCCAAATCGACTCCTCCAGCCTCCACCGCCTCGGAGGCGCCGGCGGTTCGCGTGTCGCCTCTCGTCGCGCTGCCAGTGCAACCGTGGCGCGCGCGGCAAGGCAATGCCTACCGTTAAAGTGCAGCCCACCATGCATGAGTCGGCCATAATCTATTGCTAGGTGGCTAGATGCGGCCAGTCCCGGCCAATCGGCCTGTGGCAGGGAGAGAGGCTAGCCGGGCATACTTGGAACTGGCGGTCTTGGTTGTTTTGCACAAGGGGCCGTGCTCTGGCACGACGAGGCGATGGCGCGACAGCTCGCGCACCGCGATGCCATGGCACGCGCTGGCGCTCGCGTTCGCCGGATCCTCGTGCAGAGAGGTTTGCAGCCGTTGCAGCCGCCCACTCAGCGCGACCTGCCGCGCATCGAACCTGGTTAGGGTTAGGGCTATATAGGGCTAGGGGTAGCGCTAGGATATAAGGCTTGGTTTACGGTTCGTGCTGGGGTTGGGGTTACGGTAGGTTAGGGTTGAGTGAGGTTAGGGTATATCTCTCTGCCGCTCATCGAACCGGCTTGCCGCCCGCTCCACCTCCGGCGGCAAATCAGGCGGACCGCCTTCGCACCGCGGCCCGCGACCGCGTAGATAGAGGTCTCGCAGCGGTGCCTGTGCTTTATAGCGCAGTGGAGCCCGGCTTGGTCTGGCCTTCCTCGGAGGGCTCGGAGAGCTCGGAGGCCTGGAGATGAATGCTGGAGAATCGGCGACTTTGGCGTTACCTTAGGCTTCGTGGCGCCTTTGTGAGCGGGGTGTGTGGCTCTATACGGCCACTCCGGAGTGGAGACTAAGGCCAAAGGCGACCCAGACGACCTTAGGAGGATGCAGGGCTGCTAGCATGGAAGTGCCCAAAGCATGATGACCCGAAGAGGACACTTCGACAAGCTGGGAAGTCGCCTTGGTACGCGAGCCGAGAGTCCCTGCTCGCTGGCACGCCGCTCCCGCCACGCTGCTGAGCTCCACGAGTGTCCCCCTTCAGGCTTGCCGCCTATGCCCTGTGCCTTGATCATGCCTGACTGACTCAGTCGGCGCACCATTTCCTTGGACACCAGGCTCGTGTGCGACGCGCTGAGCCGTCGGGCAAGGTGTCCTGCTTTGGGGGCCGATTCTCGCTTTGGCGGTGAGGCCGAGCGCAAGCCACGCCGCAGATAGGAGGGGTGCATTGTTACCACGCAGTTGTTACCATCGACGAGACTGTTGCACACGTTTGAGCTCGTTTGAGCTCGTTTTGAGCTCGTTCCTGCCGTTACCGATCTTAATTTATCTCCCTCAAAGGCACATCGGCCTCAATGGATGTTATCACTATCGCTCTGCTGAACAACACTGCCACGGCCTTTCAGCCGTGGAGAGGGAGTATCCTGGCGGTGGATGGAAACCGCGCATGCCTCCGCTCCTTCAACATCTCGAGCCGTACGATGTCAGTCCTAGCTGGCAGTTGTGGGAACGCAGGCTTCGCAGATGGCGCACTGATGCAGGCCAGATTCCATCACCCGACCGACGTGGCCGTACGTGAGCATGACGGCAGCATCTTCCTCGCTGATTCAGGAAACATGATTATCCGTTGGATCCGCCCCGACTTGGATTCGGTCAGCACTCTGGCGGGAACGCAGGGCTCACAGGGTATGCTTGACGGACCTGCTGCGTCCGCCCGATTCAGCAATTATCTGCTGCTTGCGCTGATATACGAGGATCGAATGATGGCAGCACCACAAGACTGCCCGAGCCTGCTGGTTGCAGACATGGGGAATTTAAGGTTGCGAAACATCAAGCTAGACACAGAGTGCGGGAATCACAGCACTCCACCTTCACTACCGCCATCCGCTCCTCCAACTCCTCGTTCGTCGATGGGAAGCTATGACTGCGCTGGGGCTCGCTGGACCGCCCGAGCAGAGGGCGTCCTGGTCACGCTCGCCTTCCTTTTGCTTGCATGGTTCTTCAAGTGCGTTTGTCGGCGGCGGTACCATTCCAGTTCGGGATCCAACGATCCACCAAGAGACTTGTCACTGACCTCTGGTCCCCTTTCCGAGCCACTTATCTTGGATGAAGTAGACCTACTTTCCTCAACCCGCCAGTCGCACCACTCACCAGCCGCACAGTCGATGTTCACCTTGCCTCGTGAAGTGCACCTGTCGCCGGTTCCTGCAGACGACGCTTCTTGTGGTGAGTTCGCCCCGAGCGCAGAAACAGTATCTTGGGTGCAGCTGATCAAACGCGTGACCCCTAAAGGCAGTGAGCTGCAGGAGGCAGAGCACGTGTTCAAAGAGGTTAGGTCAGCCTGCCTCAAGATAGAGGGCGCGATTGCCGTCAAACTTGCTGGATCACTCGCCAAAGGAACCGCAGTTTGTGAGACCAGCGACCTTGACGTAGTGGTGCTTTTCAGCGACTTCGAGCCCAAAGCGTACGACCGTTATCTTGACAGACTCCTTCCCGCGTTGAAACAGCTGGACTTCCAAGAGGGTCAGAGCGCACCGACCAAGGGTCAACAAGACTCGGTTTACCACTACACGTTTGCATTGCGTTCGGTAAGCGTCGACATTCTAGTTGGCGGCGAACTTCCCGAAGACCATCCCAACTGCTTGAGTCTGCTTAACGAACCCAACCTTGCAATCAGAAGGGCGTGGAGACCGTCTTGTACGCCAAACGCGGTGCGTTTCATCTGTGACCTGGCAGATAAGCAGGCGTACTTCAGGACTACGGTACGCCTCGCCAAATACTGGAGGAACAACCACGTAGCCAAGGGGCAAGCACCGGAGCTGTCATCGACGTTGCTCGAACTGCTGGTTGCACATGCGCTGCTG
>Ga0209302_10002615_pt1 | contig 10496 bp, 16 predicted proteins | sample ArcOceMetagenome_2_FD_187445 | JGI IMG/M metagenome (GOLD analysis project Ga0209302, IMG submission 187445) | Marine eukaryotic phytoplankton communities from Arctic Ocean - Arctic Ocean ARC135M Metagenome (SPAdes) (version 2) | ecosystem: Environmental > Aquatic > Marine > Oceanic | place... | reverse complement strand
CGCCCACCGCGACCACGCTCGCCGACGCCGCGTCGAGCTCGAGGTGGAGCACCGGACTGGGCGAGGCCGCCTGCCAGCACGGCGGGTCGGGGGTGAAGTTGCACGGCGGGTCGGGGGTGAAGTTGCGTTGCTGTTGGCGCCACTAGGAAGCAAACGCGTGTTCGCTGGTGGTGGGTGGTGGGGTGGGTGGGTGGGGGGGGGGGGGGGGGTGGGGGGGGCAGGTGCAGCACCGGGTGGCGGTGCGGGGTAGGGGGTGCCAACACAAGGCGCCGCACCTGCCAGCACGCGGCACGCTGCGGCGCGCTGCTGGACGCCAGCGACCAGGCCTCGCAGCGGCCGTCGGCGTTGCCCGCCAGCAGCAGCACGCACGGCTCCGCGCGGTGCGCCGCCGCCGCCGCCGCCGCCCCCGGCGAGAGCAGGTGCAGCCCAGCGAAGCAGAGCGGCGACGGCTCGCCCACGACGATGCGGTGGAGTGGCGCCGCGGCGTTGAGGTCCCACACCTGGTTAGGGTTAGGGGTAGGGTTAGGGTTAGGGTTGGGGTTAGGGGTAGGGGTAAGGGGTAGGGGTAAGGGGTAGGGGTAGGGGTAGGGTGGTAGGGTTAGGGGTAGGGGTAGGGTTAGGGGTAGTCCCACACCCGCAGCGTCTGGTCGACCGAGCCGGAGACGGCGATGTCGAGCTGCAGCTGGTACTGCGGCAGGCTGTCGCAGAGCAGCGCCAGCGCGGTGATCGGCCCGCGGTGCGCGCCCTTGAACACCGCCGCGCTCACGGGATGCTTGGTCGGTCCAGAGGGTGCGAGAGGCCAGAAGGCGACGCTGCCGTCCCGCTCGCCGACGCCCGCACGCGCGCCATCGTCGCTCACGGCCAGGGCGGTCAGCGGGGAGGTGGACGTCGCCTCCCGGCACATCCATACGCGGCTCGCGGGCACGCTCGACGCACTCGTGTCCAGGACGGCGCCCGCTGGCACACACGTCTGCATCAGCTGATCAGAGTTGCGGTGCGCAAAGAGCAGGTGGCCGGCCTGGCCTGGCACGAAGGTCCAGTGCGACCACGGCGTGCTCACGGGAGCGGGTCGCAGCCGAGCCTCAGCGACTCGCGGCGAACAGCTGGCCGCGCCTGCGGGAATCAGCGGCTCCGCCGAGGCAAACAGCTGGAAGCAGGCGCTGCCACCGTCGGGCGTGCAGTAGCGGAAGGTGCCGTCGTCCTGCGAGACGCCGAAGCAGCCCGGAGCATTTGGGTCCCACGGGCCTGGCGGCTGCTCGAAAGCTTGTCCTCCGCGGTCGCGGCGAAGTAGTAGGCCGTCGAGCCCTCGAGTGAGACCATTCTACCCGTCGAGGAACTCAAGCGGAGAGGTGATAGCGTGGTAACCATCCGCTCCATGAGGACGGCGTGGCGGGAAGGCGGGTGGCGCGCCATGTGTGTGTCGGTTTGAGTTTGCGACTTACTTATACAGATATAAGTAAGTACGCCGTGGGTGCCTCGTTGGCACCCCTCCGGGAGTTCTAACATATACGCAGATACGTTGTAAGATCTGGTATCGACACGACGCTCGCTCGCGACGCGCTACGAGTACAGTCGTACACCGACACACTGGTTCTGCAATGCACCAATGCTGGCCCCCTCACAACCAGGCACGGTGTACGGCGATGATCAAACGCCCCTGTACAAAACCAGGGACTCGACCCGACCGGCGCTCGGCTGCAGACTGCAGTACGTAGCTAGCTAGCCGACGTTCAGGGCTTCCCTTGCACCGTTGCACCCCTTCCGCCTTCCCCCCGGAAGGGTGGACTACACACACCGCCTTGCGGTCCCTGACTGGCGCGGCGAAATACGCGTGGGGCGCACGAGAACGCACGTTGACACAGAGATCAACGGCGAGGCCTCATCCCATCTCTGATCTATCTCTATCTATCTATCTATCTGATCTCGGCTTTCACCAACTGAGCGCGGACGCGCGCACCGCGCACGCTTTCGACCAGGGCGTTTCACGAATGCTCTTCAAGGGCGCGGACGGAGCGCCGTACGAGGTGCGCGGCGAGGCGGGCTCCGTCTTCAACATCTTCAGCTCGCCACGCCTGTCAATGAACGCGCTGTTTGTCGCAGTCCCACCGCAGTTTCCGGTGCGTCCGCCGGCCAATGCGCATGCACACACTGCTGACCCCGCGTGTTTGGTGGGCAGACGCTGGCCGTGGGCGACACTGTGCTGGGTGATCTGGGGATTGCGCTGTGCGGCGACGACGGTGGCGCGGCGGTGCACTTGCACCTCGACGTGGCAACAGGCAACCTCACCCTTGCCCATGAGACTGGCAGCTCAGCAGAGGATGCGCTGGCAGCGGCCAGCGAGGTGGGCGCGGTGGTCCGGCTCGAGCGTTTGTTGTGCGACCTGACGCACATGAACTGCTCTTGGTTCGACGTTGAGTTCCCCCTCGACACCACGCACGGCAGTGGTGGCAGCGGCGGCGGCGGCGGCGGCGGCGTGGAGCCAAGAGCTGCCCTCCGATGGACAGAGGGCAGCCGCGCGGAGCTGCCTCTGATGGACAGCGGCCATTCCCGTCTGAGCATGCGCAGCCGGCAGCAGCTGGATCCGGGCGTGTATGACGAGCTCAAGATGAGCATCGCCCGGCGAGTGCCCAGCCCTCCTCTCGCCCAGCCCTCGCCCAGCGCCCTCGCCCAGCCCTCTTGCCCTGCCCTCTCGCCCTGCTGCCGTGAGGGCCACGCTCGCTCAACCACCGGCCCCAGTACCAGCCACCCACCTCCTATCCGTCATCCGCCTCCCTGTGTCATATAAAAATCGCCTCCTGTTAGTACCAGCCACCCACTCCTCCACCTCAAGCACCCACCTCATGTCTCAGCCACCAACCTCCTGTCTCAGCCGTCCACCTCCCTTGGCAGCAACGCGCTGGTGGCTCCCGACACAGACGTCGACTGCGAAGACTTCACTGCGTGGGAGGTGGCGCACGCCGCGTGCTTGCATCTCATTGCAGGCACCGCTCCCCCTGATCGGAGGGAGGAGTGGGCACTGCTGCTCACGATGCCCTACCTGGAGGTAATCAGTGAGTCGTAAGAAGTAGTGAATAGTGAGCTGCGTAGTGGGTTAGGGGTGGGCACTCGTGCGCTATACTGCCCCCGTGCCGAAAGGGTGCCACGTTTGCACGCACCACCTGGCTATACTTACCATGGGCTATACTTGCTGTGGCTACACTCACGACGGCCCCTAACCCCAACCCTGACCCTAACCCTAACCCTAACCCTAGCCCTAACCACACTCACCCTGGCAGCCGCACATGCGCTTCCACCTGGCCCAGCTAGACGTGCCTGCACTAGAGCCCACCAGCTGGCGAGGCTCCGAAGCAGGCTGGCGCGCCGAGATGGCGCACATCCAACGGCAGGTGCTCAGGCACCCTCGGCCATGCGCATGTGCATTGTGCACTGCACGTGCATGTGCATGTGCATGTGCATGTGCACGTGCACTGACATGTGCATCTGCATGCGCAGGTGCACGGCATTCTCGGTCAGCGCTCACACGTGGCACTCACGCCAGAGGAGGCGCGCGATCATGTAGATGTGGATGTGGATGTAGATGTAGATGTAGATGTATGTGGATGCAGATGTGGGATGTGGGTGTCCATGCATATGCATGCATATGCATGCATATGCAGGTGTGGGTGTGGATGCATGCGTATATGCCCCTCGTGCCGGCGCAGGTGCGTGAGCGCAACCGCATCCTGGCGCGCGGCATGGCACGGGGCTTTGTCGCATCCTTCTTCGGTGATGAGTATGAGGAGGAGCATGCCTCAGCGGAGGCGGCAGCTGCGGCCGAGGTGCAGCGGCACAGCGAGGCGGCGGAGATCACGGAGAAGGTCGTGCGCTGGAGCGGCAGCGGTGAGCATTTGCTTGTGTGCATGCGGTGTAGCGGCGGCAGTGGGCATGTGTCGCCCCCGGCAGCCTGAGGGCGCCTGAGGGCGCCTGAGGGCGCCAAGGGAATCTACCCTCCACCCCTCCCTGGCGCCCTGCGATGGCAGGCGCGGCTGCGGGGAGCCTGGGGCGGAAGGCGCGCCTTGCTGCGGAAAAGTTTGGCGTGCAGGGCGAGGGGGCGCTCGAGGGAGGCTACGGCCACTATAAGATGCGTGCGCAGCACCAGCACGACTTCCGCTTCTCCCGCTTCAACTGCTCGGATGCGCGCTTTGAATTCACCCCCCGCGGCGCGCCGCCGTCGGTACCTCCTGTTGAGACGCAGTCTGTCGTCGTGAGGGGAGCAGGATATCTCGCGGTGGACGAGACTGTGGGCGTAGTGGACGACTGAGGATCTCAATATACTAAAAGCCCTACCGCGGCCGAAGCCGCATGTTGTGTAATTTTCACCCTCCGAGTCTCGCCAAGAAGACGCGCGCGGTGGGCCTCCTGGGCCTGACCATGGCGCCCTCGTCGCTGGTCGGCGGTACGTGGGCCGGCTGGTCGTGTGCGTACTCCGTGTCGGGCGTGCCGCTGCAAGTGCCGGCAGACCTCTGCACGCCGCGGACATCGGCTGCTGGCTTTCGAGAGCTGACGACGGAGATGTACCTCCAGCTGCAAGCGCCGGCGACGGGCGCTTTCGTGGAGCGGCGTGTGACGAAGCTCATGCCAAATGATGTCTTGCCCGTCCAGACCAAGGCAGGCCGTCTTGCACAGCTACACGTACACGCAGTCAGACAGCTGCAGGGTGACGTGTTCGTGCAGGACTCCCATTACGAGGGTGACGTATTCGTGCTGCAGACCGTGCTGCCAGGTCCGACGGCCCTCGAGCGCAGGCGGCTCGCGCTGCTCTTCGACAGCGCGAGCGGCGAGCTCGTGCGCGGCATGAGGGCGTGGCGGGAGGTACGCTGCGCAGGCAGCCGCTTTGCTGAGCACGCGGAGCTCGACAGCAGCACGCTCAGCGGCGCGCTCGCCGCAACGTGGGCGGCCGCAGAGCTCCCAGTTTCCATCGGTTGCCAGGGATGGGCAGCCGCCGCGCTCAGCCGCCCTCAGCCGCCCTCAGCTGCGCTCAGCTGCCCTCCGCCGCCCCCCGCCGCCCCCAGCCGCTCAATCGCCCGCGCTGAGCCGCACGTCGTTGCGCCCTCACCCGCGGCGAGCTGCGTCGAGCTGCGCGATCTGGGGCTGACCATCCACGCCGCTGCCGGCAGCCTAGCCGTCGAAGCGGAAGCCCTCGTCAACGGGCAGCGTCAACGCCTCGTCGTACGTCGCAGCTTTGGCGACGGCGCGTGTGCCAGCACGCTCAAGGTGTTCTGACTCGCAGTGCCGCCCATGCGGCCGACCAGAGGCCCACCCGCTTGCTCAGGGCAATCAGTTGGCCCAGGAGGAGAGCCTCGCCGCTTGGATGCCGCAGGAGAGGCACGCCTGTGCTATAGCGCCTGCCCACGGCCGCCGGTGTCACTGCCTTGGACCATCCAGGTGCTGGGTGGGCGGCAACGAGGCGAGTGACGAGTCCATGCGCCCGAGTGCCCGTGCACCAATCGGACGTCTGCGCGGAGGAGGAGGTGGTCGCGGCCTCGGTGAGGGGCAAGGCCGTCTGCTGCAGCAAAGGCAGGTGACACGCGCAGGCGCAGGCGCACGCCATCACCTTGTGCTCACCCGGCGTGCCATATTGGGGGCGGCGTCGAGCTGCTGCTGCACGCGCGCAAGGCCAGCGCTTGGCGCGCCATCGGCATCGGACGAGGAGGCGGTGCTCGAGGCGCGGCTGGCCCAAGCCCTCGAGCCCGGCGGCGTGGCGGGGGCAAGGCTCGGCCCGGCGCAAGCTGCCTCGGTGGAGGCGATTGCGCGAGCACTGGAGGAGCTGGGCGGCGGCAGCTTGCTGAGAGAGTGCACCCCCCTGGGAGTACCCTGGGAGCGCCACAGCTCGCCACCTCTGCCTCCCATGCTAACTCTAACCAGGGTGGGGGCACGGTTGGCTCTTGGCGGCAGCCTGCCCCGTGGCATCCTGCACCCTGCCCCGTGGCATCCTATCCCCGTGGCATCCTGCAGCCTGCCCCGTGGCATCCTGCACCCTGCCCCGTGGCATCCTATCCCCGTGGCATCCTGCAGCCTGCCCCGTGGCATCCTGCAGCCTGCCCCGTGGCATCCTATCCCCGTGGCATCCTGCAGCCTGCCCCGTGGCATCCTGCATCCTGCCCTGTGGCATCCTGCATCCTGCCCTGTGGTATCCTGCCCTGTGGGGCGACAGTGCCGTTAGGAGCCCAAGCCCGATTAGAGGCTGAGCTGCCGCGAGGAGCGAGGCCAGCTGCTCTAACCCTAGACACACGTTGCGGAGTCTGGCCCCGTGCGCACCAGGTGGCAGCCAACTGTCCTCGGCCGGCGGGAGCGGTGCATGGGAGCTGCCGTTCGTCGGCGGCTGGGATGTGCTCTACGAAGCACCTATTGGCTCGGGCGGCATCCCACTGCGCACGCGTGCCGACCTCACCCTCATCAGCTCCCGGCTGTACGTCTGGGGACCAGCGGAGGGGGGCGTCTCCACGGAGCGCGTCCTGATCACGAGAAGCGCCGGCGATGCCGCCGCCCCCGCCGTCGACCACAGCAGGCACGGGTGCATCGACGGCGGGGTCGGCGGCATCGCCGGCGCTTCTCGTTCTCAGGACGCGATAGGCGCTCATGGGGGCAGAGAGGTTGAGGCGTACCTCGGCACCCGGGAGATTAGTGACGCACCCAGTGCGCACCCGTCGACGGGGGGGGCGGTGGTCCTGGTGTGCACTGGGAGCGTCACTAATCTCCCGGGTGCCGAGGTGCGCCTCGACCTCTCTGCCCCCATGAGCGCCTATCGCGTGAGCAGCGCACCGGCTGCACCGGCTGCTCCGCTCGACAGCGTCACCTTCACGCTGGGGGGAGTGGCGCCGCTCAACGAGCTCATTCTGCAATCGAGCCTGCAACCGAACCTGGATGCGGGCGAATCGGTCCGCCGAACAACTTTCCTCAGCGAGCGGCTTTGGGCGGCGCAGCTTCGTTCGAAGTGCCCTGCTCGCAGCAGCCCCTGCGCTCACCCAGCGCTCTAGAAGCCCGCCCCCTTGCTCAAGGCTGGCCGCTGGCCCAAGAAGAGCGCCCTCGCCGCTTAGGTGGATGCTGTTCCACTACCCCCCCCCCCCCCCCCCCAGGTGGCCCGCATGGGGGCTGAGGGCGCGCTCGTCATCTTGCGTCGCACGGACGTGGAACTCGCGATCAAGCCGCCTTCAAAGTTGCTGTATGGTAGAGTCTACTCGCTGCGGTACTCTGAGTAATCTGCGCAAAAAGTAAAAAAAGGGTTTACTAACCAGTACGCACACATACAGTACTATTAAGGCTCAGGTTGTTGAGGTTTACTTTAAATTTAAGGTTGTTAGTGTAGACTCGCGTCGGGTTTTTTCTTAGAGGGGCACGTGCGTTAGAAGGGTTGGCGGACCCGGACGGGACTCGGGAGCCCAGTGCCCACACCAACAAAGGAATTGTGTTTAGGGTATGCGGACTGCCGCCTCCCGTCAGTCCGCATACCCTAGCGGGCATGGGCAGCCGCCACCACCGCCGCCGCCGCGCGCCGCCGCCGCCGCCGCCGCCGCCGCCGCCGCCGCCACCGCCGCCGCCGCCGCCGCCGCCAGGCGATGACGGCGGGACGCAGACTGGAGAAGGGGATGCGGGTGAAGGTACACGGAAGGCCGGCGGCGGCCAGTGGGGAGAGGGGGCGGACTCACTGGCAAGAGGCAGAGGGGGCATGTAGGCGGGGCGGCCCAGGAGGCACAGCGCAACTGGTACAATGCTCACTGTGCGAGGTCAGGGTACGAGGGAATGGACTAGGGAAAGGCCAGGTCGTGGTGGTACGACTAGCGGAGGTCGTGGCATGCCGACGGCGCAAGCAGGCCAGCGCAGGCGAGCCTGTGAAGAGCGGAGAGTTGTTGCCCGTAACGGGACGCAACTTGTAACGACACTAAGGGTGGTAACGAGCGACGGGCAAGCGGACGAAGAAAGACGCACCGCGCGAGCTGGAACGGTTGATGATGAGGAAGCAGGGGATATGAGACGGCGAGGTGCTAGAGAGTGTGAAGAGGCGCTGATGGAGGCTACTGAGGCGAGACGAGGATATGCGAGAGTGGCAGCGTGGACCGAGGGTAATCTGCTTTAAGCGATGGCTCGCCTGAAGAACCCGACGATCGCGTGGCGATATGGAGATGGATGAAGTGATAATTATCTTACCAATAACATAACATACATATATGAGAAGAACCTGCGCGTCCCCACTTCCCCCCCCTCCCCCCCCCTCCCTCCCCCCCCCACCAGCCAGGCAGGTGTTCGTTTTGACACCCTCACAACATCTGGGCTGTCTTACCTAGTCTGTCCTATTCTAGACGCGTGTGCGTCTTTTCTAGCAAATCTCTATCTATCTATCTATCTATCCAGGGACTGTTGTGGTCTCAGGCCGCGCGTTTCTCTATCTTTCTTGTAGCGTCGTAGTCTAGATGCGTGCGTCTTTTCTACCAGAAATCTATCTATCTATCTACCTACCTATCTCATACTTCCTAACCTCGTGGCGCGCGCGCGCGAGGCGCGCACACCCTGTTCCTAGTAAGGCTGCCCACATGAACATGAGCAAACGCAAGGCACGCGCACCTCCGCCGGCGGTCGTCAAGCGCGCGGCCACCGAGCCACCCGAAGCGCGGGGCGAGTGGAAGGCCTTCTTTTACCTGTCGACGCTGCGTAGGCGTGAGGAGAACAGCGACAAGGTGGACGATCACGGTTTCGAAGACGACTACCCGATCCCGGCAACAGAGCCATTCGATGAGGAGGCGGACCGCTCGAAGCTGAAAAGGGCTCTGGTGCGGTCGTTACGCGCAGAGCTCAAGAAGCGGGGCGCTGATGCGTCGGGCGACAAGGCCGCCCTCACCGAGCGCCTCCTGCCACTTCGTGCACAAGCAGCCGAACAAGCCGAGGCCGACCGTAGCCGCGACTCGTGGTGGTACGGCGAGAGTCTCGTCGGCTTCACCCCGTTGGGGCAGACTACCGAAAGCCCAGTGTCGCTCCCAAGTGTCACCTTCACGGCCGACGGGCAGATGGGCATCATACACCCGGGAAGAAGCGAGCTCGATCACTTGGAGGGCGCTCTCCGCAGAGTGAGCCCACCCACGACCGACGGGTTCTACATTGACCCATGGGACCTTTTTGAAAATGGACTAGAATACTTCGGCATGGACACCCGGCCGAGCAAGCGGCCGAGGCCTATCTGTGCTTACGAGTGGAGGCCCCGCGGTGACGCCGCGTGACTGCCTGTGTCGAAACCAAGGCCTCTATGGCCGGCCAGCGTGTGGCCCAAGAAGGGGATTGGCCGAGGCTGAACGTGCCTCGGTGCCGCCTTGAGAATCCTCTGGCGCTGGTGTGTGGCGACGCCTGCTCGGGGCCATTGTGGCCAAACCTTTGCGGGCCTTGTTACCGTCATAGGTGGCTTCCGGCACGTCTGGAGTGGACGGAGGCCGCCGAATCCGAGCTCGGTACACCGCGCTGTACCGAGCACGAGTGCAACATTCCAGCAGCGGGCTTCGCGCTGCGCCTGCAGCTGCCTGCGGGCCGCGCGCCCAAGCAGTGGCCGGAAGCGTTTGAGGGCTCCCAAGCCTTCGACTGGCAATTCAAGCATGCTGGAGACGGCGGGGGTGGCGAAATTATCCTACAGGACCCCTCGGACAGCTTCGCCGAGACGATATTCCTGTGCCGCACCGCCGACGCACGCAAGGCACTGGGAATGAATGAGTACACGCTCCTGGAAATCGGTTGGAACGTTAACTAAGCCGCCGCGCGCGGCCGCGGGCCTGGTACTGTGGCGCTCCGACCTTCGAGAAGGTTTGTCCAATTAAAACTTGCCAGGTCGTACACGGGAACGAAGGGTTCCTCGTGAATACTATCTGGATGGATGGATGTTGTGTCACACGGAGAGTGTCATAGGGCTCTGGGTCGTGGTTTGAGGGCCCGGGTGGGGCGGGGCCTCTCTGGAGTCTGGTTTTATGTGCAACTGCGCGGTGAAATCACGGGAAAACGCATGATAATCACACATTTGTCAAATCACACGCTCGGTGTGATCATCACAGTGCATGATATCTTACATCTGGGAGTGAAAATCACGAGTTTGTGATATCCGAGTGCATAAAAGATAAATCACACGCACTCACCTCTGAAATATCACACTATAATCGTGGACTCTTGTTCTCTTTTCTCCACAAACCGCTCGGCTGTGTGCGGCTACCAGCCTGTGGCAAGCAATCTAGCAGTGGAGTACGCTTCAGCACGTGATGCGGCGTGCTCTAGAAGCGGCGCGCTTCGGTTCCACTACCCCTTATATACGAGCGTCACTGTGAACCCCCCCCCTATAGTATGTCTCCACTACCCCTTAAGTATGTGGACCCCCCCCCCCCCCCCCCCTTGCCTTGGACCTTGGACTTTTCAGAAAGTCCAACTGACCCTCCAACAGGGGGGGGTTGGACCTTGGACTTTTCAGAAAGTCCAACCGACCCTTCCGGAGG
>Ga0209302_10002613_pt1 | contig 10498 bp, 12 predicted proteins | sample ArcOceMetagenome_2_FD_187445 | JGI IMG/M metagenome (GOLD analysis project Ga0209302, IMG submission 187445) | Marine eukaryotic phytoplankton communities from Arctic Ocean - Arctic Ocean ARC135M Metagenome (SPAdes) (version 2) | ecosystem: Environmental > Aquatic > Marine > Oceanic | place... | reverse complement strand
GTCATCTTTACATCCTAATTCCTCTGCTCTATCCAAAAGGAAATGCCAATCAAAACCAAAAGTATTATACCCAATAATAATATCAGGATCTTCATCATGTATTAATTGTGCCCAAGCTAATAAAACATTTTTTTCTTTCTTTTTCCAAACTACTTCACTATTAGGAACTTCTGGTGTTTTATCGCATTTATCCAATACAATCATATTATTATAATAAGGCTCCTGTTCTCCTAATTTTAAGAATGTGCTACCAATAAACGTACATTTATCTCCTTCTAATTTTGGTAAATAACTTTTAATTTTCTTATTGGATTTATATATCTTTTCATTGTCGTCCCAATATTTATCAGGAGACAACGCTTTATCCAATATATCTAATTTTTTACCCGCATCAAATTTTGTATTTAAACAATACATCATGTCTTTATTTTTAAATTCTGCTGGAATATACATATCCCAATCTTTATATGCCACTTTTTCTTCCTCGTCTAAATTATCAAATTTTCTTTTTTTCCAATAATCTTCTTTCTTATCCAACTCGCGTCTTTCTAATAAAGCACCCAGATTATGTCCGATGATCTGATTCATTTTTTTTATTATATCGTCTCTTGATGGTTTATTTGTTCTCTTTTTAAGATATACACGACTCATACCATCTATCTTTTCATATCTAAACGCAGCCAATACTAATTTTATAACCAGCGCTTTTTTTTCTTCTGGTGATTTTTTTGATAGTATTTTTTTGTTTTTAGTCCAATATTGAATTATTTCTCCTATCATTTTCCTATATGATTTCCGGGGAACTGGAAAATCACCATGACTCGAAGATGCTTCAATATCCCAACTCATTACTTTCATAGGAGCACTACTTTCCTTCTCAGGTAATGGTTTGATATTATCCCAAGTTGTTTCGTATTCGTAATTACAAAATGTTTTTTTTTCTGTTAATTTCCTTTTTTTAATACCTTTTTCAAATGTCGCCCAACCCGATGGACTAATATTTTGTATGTGAAAATATCGCAATAATGGAGGGAGTGCAGATTCATATAACCTCAAACATACCTGTTTATATTCTAGGCCTTTTTTTTTTAAACGTCTTTTTTTGAAATTCTTAGCATTTGTATACCATAACTTTTTTACCTTATTGAATACAGTATGGTTTTTAAAACTGATTTTAACAAATTTGTAATCTTTAAAATTATCAAATCCATACAATCCCTTTTTCTTAACAACTTCACAATCCAATATTGAATTTTCATAAAATCCTTCTATTCCTTCACAAGTTTTTAACCATTGTTTAAACTCGGTAACATCGCGTTTTTGCCAATTATCCGGAACTAATACATAAAAGAATGGTGTAAATCCTTTCACATAAATACAATATGTTTTTCCCTTTTCATTCATAGCAAACATTTTTACCAAGAATTTTTTATTATCTTCTTTGGGTTCATCATTCCATTCATCATAAGTAGTGTTATCTACTTGGAAATCAAATAACCTGAATTCTGGTTTCTTTTTTGTTGTCATTATTAATAATACAATTATAGATTTTTATGTTTATTTCAATTTTTGATCTTATAAGTTTTAAAAATTGAATAATAATAATATAAACCAAATATATTATTAATAGTATAATGACTGACAGAGGAATACCAACTGAACTCAAAACAGGATTCAATCTCCTTGAACCTGAAGACCCTATAGAAAATATCGCTTCCATCGTTCTTGTATTTATGGAAAATGCTATTAAATCGGCTGATATTTATGTAAAACACGCAAAAAGAAACAGCCTCACTGCTGAGGATATTAAACGAGGGTTAATGTTAGAAGTTTTCTTTACAAAACAAAGACCTAATATGTTAGAACAATGTGAAAAAATGAAAGAAACATTAAAAAAAATTCTTGACGAAGATGATAGCGACGAAGAACTTGAAATATATGAAGAAGTTGAAGATGAAGAATTTAAGGAAAGTAAATGTAAATGCCCTATGTGTGGGTGTATGAATACTATTTATACAAGGTGGGAAAGTTTTACACCTGAAACAACGATTGAAAAGGTCATGTTTAATCATATTAATAATATTAATTAACCGTAATAACATCTCATCCATTTTGTTACAATCCCTAAGTAGATTGAATCTGTAAAATATTTTTTATGATTCAAAATGTTTTTGCTAACTTCGGTAATTTCCACTTCCTTTCCATTAGTAGTTAAATAAATGTTCGTATGATTCTTTTTATACAATTGTTTTTCTTCCCTATTATAAATTCTACAAGGAATTTTTTTTTGTTTTTGTGAAAAGTATGCGTGATATTGCTTGCTCATTTGTATTAAAAATATAAAATATTATTTTTAATACATTTAATAAATTTAATTAATTTTATTTGATTTTACCTATAATAGCTATGTTACCATAAATTTTTAATCCAAACATATTACTAGCTTGGTTATTCAAAGGTAACGTATATTCTCCTGCTTCGTTCATAAAGACACTTCTACCATCAATAGTACTCATAACAGTAAAGTATCCCTTTGTTATTTTTTGCAGATCTTCATATCCAGGATCCTCATCAAAATAATATATCGTTTTTTCTTTGTTCACAGAAGACATTATATGAAATATAATATTATTTTTAATACAATTTTACTTTAGTGAAATAAACTTAAAAAATCTTTCACGCATCGCGCTGCGGTTTCTTCTTTTGACTTTTTTAGACTGTTTTTTCCTTTTTTTTCTTTTTTTCCTTTTCTTCTTAGTTTTCGTAGTTGTTTTTTTCTTAGTTTTCCGGCATTTACCAAGTGATTTTTTGATAAACTTTGCTAAATCTTTTACTTCTCTTTTACCATTATAATCCTTTTTCTTTTTGCCGCCAACAAATGATCTAATTGAAGGAAATCCATTAATACGAGTATCAATACCTTGTAATTTCGGCATCATAAGGTCTGACACATTTAATAGTATTCCTGGTCCTGATTGGGTTTTTATTATTTCTTCCACACCAGGCATTACTCTGCTATTTAAATCTTTACAATGCCCACACCAATCAGCGGTAAATTTAGCCACCACTTTTTGGTTTTTCTTTGTAATTAAATTATTTACTTCATTAATATTATTATCTGTTACTTTTATTATTTTCATTTTGCCTCCTTTCATTTAAAGTATCGAGAGAAATTTATTTATTCAAATATATATATATATATAATGAAAATCAATTACAAATTAATTACAATTATTGTAGCATTTTCTATTGGGCTCTTTTTTTGCCTAAGATACAAGTCTGAAGACTTATTGGAAAATTTTCAAGGTATGGAACAAGGTATGGGACAATGTCCGGATATGTTAGTTAAAAAGGGTAAAGAATTGCATTTAATCAATACAAAAAAGGCACTTATACCTGGAGTAAATCCCATTAAATTTAATAGTTTAGAAGATTATGCGGAATATGTTAAATGGAGTAAAAAAGTTGGTATAAAATGCCCTATATTATATTACGAACAAACTTACAATACACAAAATGAAAGAGGATTTAGACTATTGGACGACCCTATAAATCCTTCAGCAGGCTTACCTAGTAATCTACCTGCTCCCAGACAACCCGCACAAACTCAAATGCTAACAGATGCCAATCGTGACGATCCACCATATAATGAAAATAATTTTTCTGGATTTGATGCGGATAATCAATATATAGGAGTCAAAACCCCTTTAGATAATATTACTCTTCAACAAGAAAATGGTAGTTTATCAACAATGGACTCTAATTGGGTGGGGGGTCATGGCACTCAAAAAGCTATTAACTCAGGAAAATTTGACGGCAGAACCCGAGATATGAAACCAGATAGATTATAAATAACTTAAATAATATCTTTAATTGTAGAAGATATTATTAAATAGCTCTTGGATGTTGGACGTATGTCACGTATCCATCAATTTCTGAATGATGGTAATTGGTTGAGTCCTTTTCGTCAAGGATATATATCTCTCCACCTGAACCATAAAATATTTAAATCTAATGACCGTTGCCTGATTCGTACCAGCTTCTACATAAATCCAATCTTTTGCTTCTAAATCTATGCTAACACCACCACTTGATGTATTGTACCCTGTTGAACTTGGAAAATACATAGCATTTGCTGAAGGGTCATTTCCTATTCTATATACTTGCGTGTAGTTGTTGCTGTATCCAATTTCAATATCTACATAAGAGTTGACACCCCATGTGAATAAGGTTCCATCCGGACTGCCTTGGTCGCACCATGGTGTATTCATATAAAGACCTGTAATCCAGGTATCTCGAAGAAAATGTGACTTTGAACTGATTGGTCTGGAAGAAGAAGTGCCGTCATTTGAAGTAGGGTTAAACCCAAAATAACTATGGAGGATTAACTAATCCATAAATATTATTATTTGTTATCAATAATCCTTCATTATTTGACATAATATATATTTAATTTATATTTAATTTATATATTATATTTAACTATACAATTGATGATGATTCTTCACTCAAAAATGTCGTTGCACCTAATGGAGCTGCCGTGGCTGCCATTTGTAATGAGCCAACAACATCATTCGGGTTAAAATCTTTACTAGTGACAATCAAAGAATAAAATGTTTTTTTTAATATTTCTTTTTCAATTCCTTGTAATTCTTCTAATTTTTCTTTATATTCATCTATATCTATTTCCTCGTTTAATTTATCTAAATCTTTTTGTCTCTTTTTTAAAAATTTATCTATATTTTTATCAAAGTTTTCTAACCTTTTCTCCTGGTTTTTATCAGTCATGCCTTCTATTATATAATTATTCTCATATCCCAAACTGGCTAACCCTTCTCCGCTTATTTTTAAAAAACCAAAAGTAAAATAAATACCAATTAATACTAATGCAAAATAGCCTAAATATAAAACCATTTTTTCTTTATCCATATATACTTTTAAAATATTTAATTTGTGTCTATGACAATTACATTTGATTTTTGATAAAGCAAAAATTGAGATATATTTCTTATACTTGTTTTCGATATCCTTCTAGTTGTTCCTTTATCTGTAGTGTAAGCTAAACCATCTAAACATTTTTGATTTGTATCTAAATCACATAATAAATTATACAATGACCCGTATTTATTCATAATAATCTGAGATGTATGTGAACTTACTCCTGGAATTTGACTTAAAATAATTTCCCCAATATTTTCAGGAGTAATATTGTCTTTTTTCACTTTTTTTACAACTTCACAATAATTTTTGGGGGTTTTCTCTCCACTTTCATAATACGAAACCTTCTTTTTCTCTCTATTTAATTTGTCACACATTCTTAATAAATATTCTGCTGTCTCAGTAATATCATGTGTCTTTATTACTGAAAACCCCTTGTAATAATTTAAACTAAAAATAGCTGAATGTAATGTATTTGCTTTGACTTTATATTTATTTGTCCAATTTGATAGATTACCTTCAATTAAATAAATTATATTGTGATTATGCATTTGATTATTTGTTAATCTGTGAGATTGTTCGACATATCTACCATCTTTTATAGATGAAGCAAGGTCATTCAACGATTTTCTCTCCACTATTAATTTTTCATTTCCATTTTCATCACAAATAATAGCATCACCAACTGGTAGGTTCTCTATCTCTATATCTATCTTTTTCAAACCAAACTGTATAATATAAACTTTCAATAATTCAATCAACTTTTTTTCTCTATAATCAATCTTCAACTTCATTTTAACTTAATAAGTATTTACTCTTTTAAATGACTTATCAAATCAATAATAGAAAATTGAATTAGATTTTCCAATATAATAGATTCAATTATTAAACACAAGATATATAATGTCTTGTCAAGTTATACACAAAGATTATTTTCATAATTTACCAGATGAACTTCAGTTATTGATATATTCATTTGATCCAACATTTATTCAAAGATTCAGGTTGGGTTTAAATAAGGTTAATGAACAATTTTATAAAGGTGGGTTTCATAGAAAAAGTTTAAGAGCTGACCTATATATCGAACGACAAGAATGGTGTTGTGACAAATATTGGAGATCTAAACACCCAGACATGCTACAAGATAATCGCCTGGATAGAAGAAAGCATCCTGTTATAAAAGAATGGGATGTTAAAAAAGCTAAAGCTATTTGTGCTGTATATTATCAAGTATGGTCGTCAAATTATCCCGGTATACGGCATCTTATATCATCTGGTGCCAATCCAGTTTCTACGTGGATTAACAATATTAAAAAATTTGAGACACATCACCCCCTTTTGGCAAAAACCTTATATCTTTAATTCATCTAAATAATAACCTATTCCGCTAGAATCATTTTTAAAAACATATCCGTCCATCGCTCCATCAAATTTATCACTAGCTATAAATGGTTCTTGTTGAATATTTCCCATATATTCTTCTACATTTTTTTTAGATTTTTGAAAATAAAAATATATACCGATTAAAACGGCTAATCCTATTAATACATATGCTATCATATATTCAATAATGTTATTATAATACTAAATATATAACTTAGTAATGAAATCAATATAAATAGATAACACCATTATAAATTAGATGGATACTAAAACACTCCTACAAGATGGTGACATTCAAAAAGATAGTGGGGATTTGATTTTCAATCCTTTTAATTTTAAAAACAAAGAAATTACTGAAAGCGAGGTATGCGATATTTTAAAGAAATATGGCGTACCAGATAAAGTTCACAATATAAATCTTTACAAAAGAGCGTTTATTCATAAATCATATTGTAAACGACCTGCTGTTGAAAACGAAGAAAATGGTGTTATTATAGAAAAAAGACCAAATGATTGTATGACACTTAAAACAAAATCGAATGAAAGGTTGGAATTTCTAGGAGATGGTGTCCTAGAATGTATTACAAAATATTATCTATATAGACGATTTCCTAAGGCAAATGAAGGATTTATGACTGAGAAAAAGATCGCTCTTGTCAAAAACGAACATATCGGAAGATTGGCATACGAAATGGGACTGAATAAATGGTATATTATTTCAAAAAATGCAGAGGAAAAAAAAACTCGCACAAATTTAAAAAAACTAGGATGTTTATTTGAAGCCTTTTTAGGAGCATTATTTTTAGATTTTAATAAAATTGATATTAAGGATGAAGACAAATGGTTTGAAAATGTATTTGTGACTGGACCGGGATTTCAAATAGCACAAACATTTGTTGAAGGGATTTTAGAACAACACGTAGACTGGGTTCAGTTAATTCAAAATGATGATAATTATAAAAATATATTACAAGTAATTCTACAAAAAGCTTTTCAAGTTACGCCTGTATATAGAGAAATTACTGAATGGGACGAAGACACAGGTTATCACATGGGTGTATATTTATGTTTAAATAAAAAAAGTCACGAATTTAACCCACAAGATAATGACATCAAAAAACTAGAAGAATTTGGCTCATTTGAAAATTTTAAACAAACATGGCAAAACAGAGGAACTAAATGGAAAAGTGGATTAGTTTTATTTTTAAGCGAAAGCAAACATAAAATTAAAAAAAAAGCGGAACAATCTGCTTGTAAAATGACAATAGAAGTATTAAAATAATTATTTATGATTATAGAAATATTTTGCATTATCAAATTTACCTTCTCCAATTGACCCTTTTTCCTCTATTTCAATCACAGTTATTCTATGTTTCATGCTATTAGGAGAGTCTAAGGGTAGGGGAGAATAATCTCTATTTCTTAATAGAATAGGTGTTTTTACTTGGTGGTTACTATAGAGTGAAGTTAAATCTATATTTAATTTTAACGATGTTCTTTTCATTTAATGTATTTATTATTATTTATTTTTAATACATTAAATAATAAAAAGTATAAAACTTTTTTATACTTAATGTTTATAGATGTCTCAATTACTTTTAGAAAGACTATCCAAAAAAAATACAAAAAAGGCAAAAATGAAACCTATGGAAATTAAGTTAGAAAAAGGACAAGTTGATGTAAAAATTCAATTAGTAAAATCAGATGCAGGATATGACATCGAGTCTTTTAAACAAAAACTAAAAAATAGAGGATTATCGGCACCAAAAATACCAAAAGAAAGTGTTGAAAAGTTGGTTAATACAGTTATTGAACAAGAAGAAGAAAAGGAAGTTCCGCTACCTAAAAAATTAAATTCTAAAACACGGTTGCCCGGTAAAATAAATAAATCAAAAATAAGAAAAAAACGAGAAAAAAAAACAATTGATGAAATTATACTTGATATACCAGCAACACTTATTCAAGTAGATGAAAGGGAATTAGGAGATAGATTGAATGAAAAAGAACCAAATGTAAATATAAAGGCACCCGCATATTATATGAATAATCGTGAAATGTTTATTAATTTTATAAATTCGACATTTAGAAAGTATGGAAAATTATTGAAAGAACAAGATGAAGAGGGAGGTATAACGTGTGACTCCTTAAACAATTCAAAATCAAAATCTTTTTCGCTTATGATTCATCAGCAAATAGTGAGAGATTATATAAATATATACACACCATATAGAGGTCTTTTGTTATATCACGGATTAGGAGCAGGTAAAACTTGTGCTTCAATTGCTATTGCTGAAGGTTTAAAAAATACAAATCAAGTAATAATAATGACACCGGCATCTCTAAGAATGAATTATATCAGTGAATTAAAAAATTGCGGAGATCCAATATACAAATTAAACCAATTCTGGGAAAAAATAGCAACAGCAGGAAATCCTCATCTCGAGAAAGCCTTATCTGAAATTTTAAATTTACCTGTATCTTTTATAAGAAAACAGGGGTGGGCTTGGATGGTAGACGTCAAAAAATCAAGCAATTTTGACAAATTAAATCCAGAAGACCAAAAATCAGTAGACGCCCAAATAAATGAAATGTTACTCAAAAAATATAAATTCATCAACTATAATGGTATGAGAGAAGAACACCTTGATAAAATGATAACAGAATCTGAAGAATTACATAATACAAGTAACCCATTTGATGACAAAGTTATTATAATTGATGAAGCTCATAATTTTGTTAGTAGAATTGTAAATAAGCTTAAAGGAAAAAAAGCATCACTTTCCACAAAATTATATGAATTGATATTGAGCGCAAACAATTGTAGGATTGTTTTTTTAACAGGTACCCCTATTATTAATTATCCAAATGAAATAGGAGTATTATTTAATATGTTAAGAGGATATATCAAAACATTTTATTTAAAACTTGACACTTCAAATACAAGAAATACAGTAAATCAAAAATTTATGTTAGAAATATTTAAAAAGGAAAAATTATTAGATTACATTGAATATAATCCTGCTAAAAAACCACCGGTTTTAATTGTAACAAGGAATCCATTTGGTTTTACAAATAGAGTAAAAAAGGACAAAGAAAACAAAATATATGCAGGTGTAAGTTCTAGTAAATTCGGTTTGCGTGACGATAAAACATTTATTTCATTTATCACAAAAACCCTAAAGAATCATAATATAAATGTAATACCAAATCAAACTCAAGTTGAAAATCATAAGGCATTACCCGATTTATTAGAAACATTTAAAGATTTATTTATTGACTCTGTTACTGGAGAAATAAAACAAAAAAATTTATTTAAACGTAGGATAGTAGGTCTAACATCTTATTTTAGAAGTGCATCAGAAGCACTTTTACCGAGGTATGAAGATTCACCAAAATATTATCATATAGAGAAAATACCTATGAGTACTTATCAAGTAGGTGTTTATGAAAAAGCAAGAGCTGCTGAAAGAAAAGAAGAAGATAGAAATGCGAAAAAGAAAGCTAAACAACAGCAAGGTATTTATGCTGAAACAACTTCCACTTATCGTATTTTTTCAAGAGCATATTGTAATTTTGTTTTTCCAAATGAGATAGTAAAAGATGATGAAAATCAATCACACCTTTTGTCTAGACCGATGCCAAAAACCGAACAAACATTAGAAGAAACTATTTCTACAAAAATTACAGAAAACGAAACTAAAAGCGAAACTAAAACAAAAAGCAAACCCAAAGTTAAAAAAAAAACACTCGATGCGGATGAATTAGATGAAGATATTATGGATGCTATAAATGTTGAAGATAAATTGGAAAATCAAGACGGATTATACACAACCGATGATGTGGAACAATTAGAACAACAAGTCAAACAACAAACCGATTCTAGTTATAAAGATAGAATAGAAAAGGCTCTCAAGTTATTAGTAAAATATAGTGATAAATATTTTAGTCCTGCTGGATTGGCTTTATATAGTCCTAAATTTAAAAAACTTGTTGAAAATTTAAAAAATCCACCAACAAGTACTACTTCAAGTGAAGGTCTTCACCTTATATATTCACAATTTAGAACTATTGAAGGTATTGGTGTTTTGACATTAATTTTAAATCAAAATGGATTTACAAGATTCAAAATATCAAAAAGGAGCGGCACATGGGCCTTAGATATTGCGGATGCGGATAG
>Ga0209302_10002610_pt1 | contig 10501 bp, 11 predicted proteins | sample ArcOceMetagenome_2_FD_187445 | JGI IMG/M metagenome (GOLD analysis project Ga0209302, IMG submission 187445) | Marine eukaryotic phytoplankton communities from Arctic Ocean - Arctic Ocean ARC135M Metagenome (SPAdes) (version 2) | ecosystem: Environmental > Aquatic > Marine > Oceanic | place... | reverse complement strand
CTAGACCATTGTTAGCCGTAGTCATAAGAGGATTGTCCATAATACCTGTTAGAGACACACCCAAAAGCCGCTCCTCAGCAGTATTCTTCTCCCAAATTTTACGAAGGTATGGGAACTTAGTGTAGGTTGATTGGATTGTACCTAAAATGGTAGCCAGTTTCACCTTACGCTCAAGGTCTTCTAACGTGTCTGTGGCACGTACTACTGCTTCCGTTAAATTACAAAACTGACCGCCTGTACCAACAATTGGTTTATTGGTTTTCTCATCAATGCGAGGTCCACGTAAAATTATCTCGCTGCACGGGTTTGTACCAAAAGCATAATTAGTATCTCTTCGACCATTCTTACCAGCCTGTTTTTGAGCAGCCTGACGATTAAAGATACCACGTTCACCTGAGCCACTCTCTACAAGAGCCATCCACTCACGCATGAAGGACATACTGTCAGGCTTCTCAGAGTAGGCAACTGAGTTGTTAGCCATGCCACGATACCCATAGCGGTAGATGTTCAACTCTGGTTCATCCCACCACTTACCGCTCTTTGCATGGCGCATACGGTCATCTGAAAGATTACTTAACGAAATCAATGCACTACGCCGGACTCCACCGACGACAACTATTTCACCTACTTTGCACATAAGGTCATGACATTCGATTGACGACAGTTTGCGACCTTGTGCCTCTTTAAATGTGCTTACTGCAAAATTAAACAGATCAACCAAAGGTGCTGGGCCAGAGGCTCTCCCCCCAAATGTTTTTAATCTAGCACCTGCCGGACGCACCTTTTCAACATTCCACTTTGGAATTTCCCCAGCCCACAGGAGTGCCAAAACTTGACGGAAAGCTTTAGCCCAACCCTCTTTACTATCCTTAACGGCGATGACAGTCTCGCTGTCGAACAGAGTAGGTACTTCAGGGAGACTATCGATAAACTGCCTCTCGACACTGAAGCCAACTCCAGTTCCGCAGAGAAGGATGAACATAGCCTCATCGAAGGCCTTCGGGTCATCTATGGCTAAGTATGAGCAATTATACATGCACGTATTGTCCCGCGCTGCGGCTGGACCCGCTGTCATCAATGATCGCATACTTGGGCATACTTCTAGAGACAAAATAGCCTGCTCAATGCTCTTAATATAGCTGTCATCACCAGTCACAGGCATGACAATATTAGTCATGTATCGGGATACGGTTTCCCCCCATGTCTCGCGGCGACCCTCCCCTTCCATCCAACGTGCATAACGGCTGGTAGCAATAAATGTTTGGTAGTCGGTAGGTAAGTAATTACTTTTCATTATTATTGGTCCTTACAAGGTCTGTTAAATCTGCGGGTTTATAATTTGGACCCTTGAGGACTTTACCCTCAGAGTTTTTTAGAGGCTTGCCGTCTAAGCCTAGCTTGCTCATGTTTGATTGATGAACACGGCGAAATCCCTCTTCGACATCCCACCCAAAAGTTACGGCGTAGCCAACAGTATTTGCCAATAGGTCCAACAATTCTTTAAACATATTGGCTGGATTATTCAGATCGAAACTTTCGTTAAAAGCTTCGAGATATTCTTCGTGAATGAGACCCCATCTAAAATCTTCTAAACTAAGGTCTTCGGCCCACTTTTGGTCTATAGGTTGGTCCATAAGCTTGGCAAAATCGCGTACCATTTCAACCATCGAGGTAGCCCGTGCTTGATCCTTAATTTCATTAAAATCGCGTAAATCGTGTTGTGTAATCATTCTTCCAACTCCTCAATTAATCGGTCCAAATACCAGCGGCACTTTCTCAGGTCTTCAACTCGATTTTTGTAGGGCCAGCGCCACAGATACTTGAAGGCATTCTGCCAGCAGTAAGCTTCGTGTGCGGAGACATTTAAGACCCCATCAGCCATAGCTTTCATGGCATCGATGCACTCAATGGGGCCTTCATTATAATGCGGTGGTTTATTTATGTAATCGACACCCATCAGTGCATCTTCTTTTTAAAGCTAACAATATTAGTGTCTTCTTTAAGATTAAGAGCTTCTAAAAGAGCTTCATCTGGCTCGAATACTAAGCCGTCCTCTTCATATAATTCATGTTCAAGGTAAGATATTTTTCTGAGAAGCGCCCCAAAAGTTCTAAATTCTTCGGAAGTTGTTTGCAGCTTCCCCATCACGCCATTAAAGACATCTAGGTAGAAGGTAGCTTGCTCATCAGACATATCGTCAGATAGATTTTCATCTAGATATACATCCATTATGTCATCGTCTTCGTCGATGGATACGGTGATCTGAATAGTGTTTTCCGGTAACTTCATTTCTTGCCCTTTTTCACTAGCTGGAAGAAATGCTCTGCGTCCATTACGGCTAGGGGTTTCATACGATCCCCTTTAATAATTGCGATGGGTTCTGCACCTTTTGGGCAGTTGTCAGCCGCCTGATCCATCACCTTATAAATGGCAAAGGATTTGAACGATTTACATTCTATTGAATATGGAAATAGGCGTCTGGCGGCGGGACTAAGTTGAACGTCTTCGCCGCCAGCACCCATAGAAGTGCTTCTGACATCATCTGGGAGGAGAGCCTTGGAAAAGAGAGCTAATATTTTGTCCCTAACCCACTGCTGATGTCGTCTGCCCTTCGCTTTAGCACTACTGGTTTTTATCGCCACTTGGGGAGTTCAAGGATTGAATAATCACCCCAGCCAGTACTAAAATCTTGTTTGTCCGTAGCTTCCTTAATTACAGCTAAGGTCTTGTGCATACGCTCTGTGGCGTTAGCCAAAAGACCCGGACTTACGATATGCATGTGGCTCGAATAAGGAGCAGATTTCTCCACTGCGATGAACTTAAAGGTATTCACCTCTATTCCAGCCATTTTACACACATACAGATAGAATGCCGCCTGAATGTCGTAAGAATACTTCCAGCACTCACTAGCAAAGCCACTGGGACTAGCATCCTGAGTAGTCTTCACATCGTATACTGCGCCCTCTGAGGGTATGTAGAGATCAGGACGGGTCTTAACTACCAAACCAGTACGTTCACACTCAGCGAAGATAGATACTTCGTTTTGACGATCTTTATGACGTAAGGACTTCTTACACACCTCATTCTTCAAGGTTTCCTGAGCCATGCGGTGGGCCACATGGTACTCTACCTCAGTCAAAACCACCTGATCCGGCCCAGCATTGTCCTGTAACTCATCAAAGGTCTTAGAACGTCGTGTCTTTGGGCCTTTAATGACCAAATCACGATCTTCTTCTAGAAGGAGGGCATGAACAGCCGACCCCATAGAAAAAGCCGTAGTTTGTTTGCGTTTTTCACCCTTCCAGTGAGCGCAAGACTTCTTAGCTACTGTCTTAACAGCAGTGGAAGATATACCATGCGTTGAATGATATATTTCGTTGGACATATCACGAATAATACCCATCAATAATCTTCAGACAGAGTATCTACAGCGTCCATGATGCGAACTGCTTCTTCCTGATCGTCCTTCTCACTCCGTGCATCACGATACATCTCATTAATTTTTTTATTCTCGGATGTAATTAAGTTTGTGACGTGGGCAAGACTGTCATAAGTAAGCTGATCCATTGTAATCGGGCTACCAAACTGTGGAGCAAATCGCATGACATAAAACTTCTTACCGTAGCTGTTGGTAAGCGTATCTTTAGACAGGATACTATCAAAGTCCCAAAGGTTCATGCCCTGCGGTAGTTTGTTTAGTACATCATGATAAAATGGACCGTAATTCTTGCGTTTAACTTTTAAAATACAAGGCTGGTTTTCGATTGTAACTTCACGGCCATCTGATGTCTTGCCAGTATAATTTATCAGACCTCGAACAACTCTATACTTGTCCCTGCCCTCAAACTTCTTCTTTTCCTCTACAGACATTGAAATAGATTCATCATATGTAGGTACGCTACAACGCAAACCTCCCAATTGATCCCGCGCTTCTTCATGGCGTTCGTTTTTAATCAATAAAGATTTGTTGGTTAAAGAGTTATCTTCAGCCCAGTGTTGAAATTGGATGTGGTTACTAAAAGCCCTAAACCTAACGCCTTCCGTAGCATAAACTTGGTCTTGGCCGGTCTTTAAAAAGAAAGACCCCATTGGTCCGTTTTCACCGTCATAATTCATTTTTAAATCAGGGATGCTTGGCCCTGATGATGTTGATGCAGCGCCCAACTGTGCGCTGATTTCTGCTAACGATAAGCCGTTTTCTTGCACTACTAGTTCAGTCATAACTGTTTCCTCAATATGGTCTCTCATTATACGATAATTAGGTGGCGTAATCAAGCATATTCCTGTTGCTCTAACCAATTTGGTCCGCCACTAATTTCGATGTCTAAAGGTACAACAAGCTTGTAGCCAAAACGCTCTTCAGCCTCTTCGCCCACCCCCGTCATAGCCTCAGTCAGGATAGATTTTACTTGCTCAATTTCATCTGGATGCGTGTCTACACAAATACTATCGTGTACCGTCAAAGTCAGTTTGCTGCGCAAATTTGCCTGTTTAAACAGCCTAAACGCCCTAATACAGGCTAGTTGAACTAAATCAGCACTAAATCCTTGCACAGGATAATTTAAAATTTGAGTTGCGCGGGTAACCCTGCCGTTTTTAGTTCTCTCGACATTGGGCCAGAAGTATTGACGCCCACTAGGTGTTTCTACAGTTCCATTCTTGAGTGTTCCAGTCATTAGAGACTGATGCCAACCGTGTATACCTTCGTAGATACCGTAGAACTTATCAAAGTACGCCTTTATGTGTGCTGGCTGACCATTTCCTGTCCCGCCGAAAAGGGGGAGAAACGTCTGGGCCTTCGCCCGTTGCCTCTCATCTTTGGTAACTTGATCAGCAGGCTTTTGCTCAACAATACTTGCGGTCTGCCTGTGGATGTCCTTGCCTTCAAGTATGTCCGCAAGTCCTTGGCTATCTCGCGACAATTCGCAGGCGGTTCTAAATTCTAATCCTGAGTAGTCGGACTCAATCCACGTACCGTTTTCAAATCTACTGATGAAACACTTCCGCACAGGAAAGCCCCGCTTTGGCTGGTTCTGGAGGTTGATGGACATGCCACCTCCTGAAGACAGACGGCCTGTTGAGGCCACGCATTGATTGAAGTTTGCATGAAGAAAGCCGCTGTTTCGCGTACCTCTTTGGATACCTGCTACAAAGCTATCTAAGTACGTAGACAGTGCATTTAGCCGACTGATTTTAGTAAGGAACTCTACAGCAACATCATTCTTCTTGCGTTCTGCCTGAAGTATAAGTCCCTTGATAGTTTCCTTGTCAGTCTTGAAGCCGTTGATAGACGCATCATACGGACTGCTGGGAGACATTCTAAGACCCGCAGCCACCCCAGTGCTTTGGTAGATGGCCCCTATGCCAACACAGGTCTTGCATTTAGTGCGGTTCTTGTAAGGCTCATCAGTCTGAACCCTATACTTTTTGCCTCGTTTAATCTGGGTTTTAACTTTAAACTTTTGGGTTGATCCTTTGCCACTACAGTCAGGGCATTGTATTGCAGTAGTCTTATGAACAATCTTTGTTGTGACTCTGACTGCGTCTATAAATTGACTAGAACTCATGTACGGCGGACGGAGCGACTTACCTGCTTCATTCGTGCCGATGTTAAACGTCTGCTGATGAGCTTCTCGGCTGATCAATTCACGGGAATAAATTACCCGTGTCATGTCGGCCCCAGAGTTGAGGTTGATAGGACGGTCACCCATCACACTCTCAACAATCTCATTCAGACGCTTTTCTAATATATCCTTCTCTGCCTGAAACTGATGCTCAACTTCCTCAAGCACGTCTAGGTCAACCTTCACACCATTCATTTCTATCTCGCAGAGAAACAAAAGCATCTCATGCATGAAGGGTATAACTTTTTTCAGTGACTGATTATGCTCACGCTCAAGTATAGGAAGTTGTGCTAGGTACAGTTCGCCGCAAGCCTTAACGTCGGCTTCAGCATATTCGTTGACAACATCCAGAGGCATCTCTGAGAAGTCGATGCCTTCCCTGAACATATCATCGATCAACTCAGACTTCTTCAGGCTCTTAACTTTTCGCCGGATGGCACTTTCTTTGAGAGAGAGAGGCCTGCGCTGACCTTTGGCAAGCAAGTACTCGACTATCATGGTGTCGAAGACCAGAGGCGGTAGAGTGAAACCCATTTCAAGCAGCCACTCAGCATCGAACTTCGTATTGTGGCAGAGCATCATATCCGCTGACAGTAGGTCTGCCCTAAGTTCGTCGGTAGGGTCACATCCATTATAGTCTTTGTGATACCATACAGCTTTCTTAACGTGATCTACTGTATCGTCGCCCAGCCAGCCCCAGTAACCAGACACACACTTGTTTCGCGGGTTCTTTGGGCTGTTGTCTATGCGTCCTTCTATACGTTCAACTGTGGTTTCTAAGTCTAGCACTAGTATATCCATGTGCTTAAACCTCAAATCTAGAGGTTTGGGCGTTAAGCTGACAGACCACAGTTCCGTGCCAGCCGCTGATCTTATTCTTCATCACAGTGAGGTAACGTGTGGCATCGTCTGGATTGTCCGCATCGTTCATCTTACCGGCACCAATTAGAATATCAGTTTCAGCAATCTTCCCAACCTTTGAACCTTCCAGCATTGTAGGAGTAAGACGTGTCTTACCCTCTGCTTCAGCAGACGCTTGGGACAAACCGATCAACGCACAGTTATGCTTCTTAGCTAGTTCTCGAAGACGGTAGTACAGTTCTCGCAGACGTTCATGGCCACTGTTAAACTGAGTAGTGAGTGCAATCTTGTCAGCCATATCAATTATGACCACATCCGGCTGCTGTTTGTTTAAGTATGCGTCCAGCATCTGGATGTCCCAGCCCTGCGCATCAGCAAAGATAAGGCGGTCCTTTATTCCAGAATACCGTGCAGCCGCTGCCTGTGGGTCAAACTCTATCTCGTCTTTGGTCAGACCAGTGTACGCCTGAATAGCACGTAATTTTGTGCGCTTTGCTACCTCTTCATTGGCAACGTATACTACCTTGGCATTTTGTTGGCAAAACCCTGCGGGTGCAGCACATAAACTAATAGCAAGGGCGGTCTTACCAACATTAGAGTAAGCAGCAATTACACCAAATTCTCCACGACCTATTCCGTAAACGTGCCTGTTTAGTGTTTCGATATTAAACTTAAAGCGGTTCTCATTGCTAACAACAGACAGCAGTTCATAAATATCATCAGTTACATCTTCAGCAAAGTCATCTGGCATATAGCTGTCAGAAACTTTATCAAGCAGGGTGACTAGCTTATCCATAGCGGATGTGTCGCCTTCAGACATCATTATGCCTAAGTTGGCTACATCAGTGCCGATGTGCTGACGCCATAGGTTTTCTATTATTTCTGAGGCTATCTCATCATTAATAGTTTCAGCACTAGATATGCAATTGATGTGGTCTTCTATCTCAGCAGTCCACGCACCAGTTGATGTAGGATTCTGCGCCTTCCAAAATGCAAATAGTTCTAGAGAACTTATGTCACCTTCAAACTTATCATGCATTGTTTCTATTGTTAAATATATATCCTGTACTGCGTCGTCGAATATGCTCGGTCTTAGCTTTGCTTTGTTTTTATTGAAAAAATCAGTACAAAGGCAGCTTTTTATTAGTGATTGGTCTATCATTAGTTGGCCTTTTAATTGCTCTATTAGGCCACCTTATACAATGTTTTGAATAAAAAAAAGCCCCACCAATAAGGCAGGGCAAATTAATTAGTAAGTACTTGATTTAGTTCAGTTAATTGGCTCTGAACTTCATCTTAGATAAGTCTACTGCTCCCGGCTCACCTCGCCGTTCACGCAGTTCCACTTGGTAGTGTACAATGCGCTTGTTACCTTCACAGTAGTCTTTAATCAATTTTTCCAGAGCATCTTGCTCCATTCCAGCTTCCTTGAAACCTCCATCGATTTCTAGGTCTAAAATTGCGATTCCTCTAGCTTTCATAGTACCATTCCTTTGGTTTTACGTCGGTATTGGCATCCTCGACGTTGGTTGTTTTTGACGCAGTTTTCCTCTGCACCCCCTAATTAGTTTTACAAGTTTTTTGGCGGGGCTTGATGTGGGTCAGACCAACTAGACGCAGGTCTGCCGAAGCACGATCCATCTAGATTCTTATCCATAATTAAGTACCTTAGTTATTTGTTGTTTAGTTAGGCATTTTAAATCCGCTGTTGTCAACCTAATTAGCAGCGCACTTCCAATACCTTTATTTATTGCAATTGCCTTTTTAGACGCATCCTTGTCAAGAACTAAAAAGGCTTTGTCATATTTAGATACCGCTTTTTTATGATAGTTAGTGAAATTTGTGCCCAGTAAGGCAACACCAACTAAGCCATCGATCCGACTTACACTACATGCCGACGGTACATCCTCAACTAAGACCGCAGTGTGGCCATTACCTACATGTATTCCATCAGGTATAGCGCCATAGGTAATCCACTTAGGTCCGTAGGTTTTAAGAGACCGGCCTACTGCACCCTCGCCGCTACAGAACAGTACACGGTCTTCCGCAGGAGCGTACCTCACATCAACCAGACTGTTCTCATAAGCGTACATGCTGTTGTTAGCTTCGAGGTAGTCAATTGCTGGTTGATGGTTAAGTACTGAAGTTGTCATTGAAGGTAATGGCTTCTTAAAGGAAGCCTTTGTCTTTACGTCATTTGATAAATATCTTTTGACAGCTTGAAGATTTCTCTTACCAGTATGTATGCCTTTGGCAGAGCAGCTTGCTCTGTAGCAGTGCCACATAAGCTTCCCATCAATCTTAGACAAAGCCAGCTTCTTTGATTGGTAACAGAAGGGACACGTTATAACTTTAGTATCACCTTCTCTTATTGGTATATCTTTTATTATTAATAGTTGTTCTTGGTAAGTCATTTTATAATTGTAGTTATTGGTTTTGTCATTGGTCTATCCTAGCAGTTGGTTCTACTGCCCCTTCATAGGGACAGCGTCAGCTTACTAGCATTCCAAAATCTGTCAACACCTAATTAAGTGTTTTAATAAATGTCATAATAAGCCACCTATTGGTCGTAGGTGTTTTTAATATAACCGAAATTATCCTTTAAAATCAACGACTCCTACGACCGCTTTTGTCGTAGGTTCAAGTCCTACCGGGCCTACCATATCAACAAAATCAAGGACTTAGCTTTGTTTTTTTATAAAATGGCATGGCAGAAAACAAAGTGGCAGACTGCCATTTCTGCCAATCTGCCACTTAATATATATTCAAATTATTTATGTATTTAGCCAGAGATATTATTTTCTCTGGTTTTAGCTAGTTGGCGTTTAACCTTGCCACACCCCAAGGACGCGGGTTGTGATCGATTACTTCTTTGGTCCAATAAGCTGCTTTGCATTTCACACACTCTCGTTTTCGACGGGTGTAATGCACATTATCTTTAAACACAGGGCGAGTATCTGAAACAATCGTTTTTACAGCACCACAGATACTACAGCCAACCAAATCTACATCAAACATCAGGTTTACCCCCAATGTCTAGAATATCCGCCGCTTTATATATTCTAAAAGAATATAACAGTGCGTATTCTTTTAAGGTATTTAATTTAACAGGCTGATAGTTTTCGTCAAACATATTAGACTGAAGATTTTCTAACAGTTCTTCTTCAGTATCATACTCCTCCCAGCACAGTTCAGTGCGAATACAATCACCAATTCCATCTTCGTCAAAGTCTTCCACATCAAAATTCTTGCAAATAATCCATTTAGCCATTTGCATCCTCCTTGGCTTGATTAAGGAATTTACTGATCCCCTGCTTTAGTTTCTTGAGTTCTTTAATGGGTAACGTAAATCTAAACTGCATCTCACCTGTTTCGGTGCATTTAATACACCCACAAACCAATCGTGGGCCTCCGCTGTCCCATTCGTCCTCACGTTGTCCAAAGTATTTAATTTGTTTTATCAACTCCCATGCGTCCGTTATCCCGTACGGCAGCACAAATGCTGATTCAAACCATACACGGGCAGGCGCTGACGCAGGCCAACGTGCTTCACGTTTCTCTGTAATATCTTTGCTCAAGATCAAACTTAATAGTTCATATGCTTCGCTGAGTTGGCTTAAAGACAATTGGGCTGCGAATGAGGTGTCTGGTATGTCTATGAACTCAACGAAAGGCTTCTTTGGCAAATATTGAACTGTCCAAACCTCCTCCGCTACTTTTCTTTTCTTTGGCTTAGAGGCTTTCTGGGTAGCAGATTCTAACATTGCTCCGATCTTCTTTACTTTGCGTGCGGCTAGACTAAGCAACAGCCCTTCATACATTTTCGGAAGCGGTGTAGCCGACTTTCTACGGTTACAAGAATGGCATGTAACACACAGGTTCTCTAGGTTACATGATCCACCTCTTGCATACGCAACGATGTGATCAACTTCAAAGCTATCTACGGGCTTCTCACAATATGCGCAGGCATTGCCCCAAGCCTTCTTTAGGGCCAGCCTTTCGATCTGGCTGATCTG
>Ga0209302_10002609_pt1 | contig 10503 bp, 10 predicted proteins | sample ArcOceMetagenome_2_FD_187445 | JGI IMG/M metagenome (GOLD analysis project Ga0209302, IMG submission 187445) | Marine eukaryotic phytoplankton communities from Arctic Ocean - Arctic Ocean ARC135M Metagenome (SPAdes) (version 2) | ecosystem: Environmental > Aquatic > Marine > Oceanic | place... | reverse complement strand
CCCCCCCCCCCCTCCAACTCCGCCCCCCTCCAGGCGCTGCCCTTCAGGCGACCCCCATCTAGGCACCCCGCCTCGGCAGCCCCACCCCGCCTCGGCAGCCCCACCCCCGCCTCGGCAGCCCCACCCCGCCTCGGCAGCCCCCCCCGGGGGGGGGGGGGGGGGGGGGGCGCACCCAACGCCTCGGGCGCTCGAGCGAGAGCCGCCTGCACATTCGCCGACTCGGCCGCCGTTGGACCTGCAGGCAAGCCGGTGCTCAACGACGCCGAGTACGACGCGCTGCGCCTGCAGCTCAAGAAGGACGGATCGTCCGTCTCCCCAGCTCGTTGAGAGTGGCGGAGCGCCCTGGGCTTTCCTGTGGGATCCCTCCCCACAGCCTCCGCCGCGGCTCCCCCGCGGCTCCGCCGGCAGCGGAGGGAAGACCGGCCTTGCACGGCCACAACCCCTCGATATCACGCCGCAGCGCTCCCTCCCTCAGCCGCCTATCAGCCTCCCAGCCACCTGCCCAGCCACCTACCCTCCATCCCCTTCCCAGGTGGCGATGCACGACGCGCCCCGGTGCGACGTCGACTCGGGCGTGTGCAAGATGGACTTGCGCGTGGACAAGGGCAAGACGCGGCTGCTCTACCTGCCCGGCTGGGTGCGCACTGGGTCAGGGTTAGGGTTAGGGTCAGGGTCAGGGTTAGGGTTAGGTAGCGCTAGGGTTAGCTCTACCTGCCCGGCTGGGTGCGCACTTGGTTAGGGTGAGGTAAGGCTAGGGCTAGCTCTACCTGCCCGGCTGGGGCCGCCCACCCCCCCGTGGCCGCCCGCAGCCCCGTGGCCGCCCGCAGCCCCGTGGCCACCCGCAGCCCCGTGGCCGCCCACCCCCCCGTGGCCGCCCGCAGCCCCGTGGCCGCCCGCAGCCCCGTGGCCGCCCGCAGCCCCGTGGCCGCCCGCAGCCCCGTGGCCGCCCGCAGCCCCGTGGCCGCCCGCAGCCCCGTGGACCCCCGTGGTCCCAGCCTAACCTCACGCTACCCACAGGCCACCCCACTGTGACCATCTGCGTTGCATGCGGCCTCGTGACCCGAACACCTAACCCTACCCCTAACCCTAACCCTTACCCTAACCCTAACCCTAGCCCTAACCCTAACCCTAACCAGGCGGGCGGCCTCCTCGTCTTCAGCGAGGTCTCCTTCTGGACGCTGCACCTCGACCCGCTGCTGAGCATCGTGCTGGGCGTGGTGCGCGCCTGCTTCTTCTTCGAACCCCAACCTCGCCCCAACCCTAACCCTAACTCTCACCCCAACCCCTAGCCCTGAACTCTCCCCCCGACCCCAACCCCAACCCCAACCCTGAGCCCGACCCCAACCCCAACCCCAACCCCTCCCCCGACCCCGACCCCGACCCCAACCCCGACTTCACTCAGGTGCCCGTCTACTTCTTCGCCGACTTCTTCACGACGAAGATCTTCGCGCAGCAGCCGCTCGTCTGCACCAGCCCCTGCCCGAAGGTGCGGGCACGCCGCGGAGCCCTGCAGATCCCACACGCCACCCACACGCCACCCACACCCCACGCTCACCCTCACCAACTCACCCTCGCCCCGCCCCGCCCCCGCCCCCCGCCGCCGCCACCACCCCCCGCCCCGCCCCCGCCCGTGGCCCCTGGCCCTGGGCCCGCCCCCGTCCCTGGGCCTCTGACCCTGGCGCTGACTATGCACCCTCTGCCTGGCCCTCTCGCAGTGCTCGTCGCTGATCACCGTCTACTTCGGCGACCTGCTCTCCGTGCAGACCGACGGCATCATCCCGAAGGCGGCGGGGCCGCCGCAGCCGCAGATCGAGGTCATCTGCGGTAGCTGCAAGGAGACGCTCATCGCCGACCGCGACGCCATGATCATCGCCACGCTGCCGGACAAGTAGGCGGAAAGCAGGCCGCCCTCTCCGAATAGGGAATAGCAGGCTGCGCGCAGTGGCGCCAAGGGCAGCGCACCGGGCGCATTCTGGCATTCTGCCCCGAACGTCGCCTCGCCGCCTCTTGTGGACGCATACACTGTGCACGGCAATCCTATCGGGAGGACGAGGGTTGCTAACTGGAGCTCGCGAGAGCGGTGTCAGGGGGCGCCTGGGTGTTTGTGTTTGTGTGTGCAGGGCCAGCAGGGGGCAGGGGGCCGGGCAGCGGCGCGCCAAGGAGGGGGGTGGGGTGGGTGCGCAGGGGCTCCGCTGGTACGTGCAACGTGGTAGCCTAGGCACCGCGTTTCTTTCACCGGTAGCGGGCCGAGCTCGCGGGCCCCATGCTTTAATGTATAACGCTTAACGGGTACCGTGTCCGGTTGGGGTTCGGGTTGTGAAAAAGTGTCCTGGGGGGTCAGGGTGCGGTGGTTGGAGTCGTAGCTTAGCCGCTATCACAGCCAAACGTGAAAGGTGAAACGACCACCCACTGCTGGCACTGCACATGCACGCCCGGGCGGTCCCGAGGTGGCGGTACATGTAAGAACGGTGACCTCTTTTCTTAGGGCTAGCGTTGGCCTCTGAATGACCTCTGATCGGCCCTTGTAAGAAAGCAGGTGCTCAAAACGCGAATGAAACAGGCTTGCTACTCCCTAATTATCTCCCAACACAGCGCTTGGAAACGAAACGGGTGGAAATGGTGGACAAGAAGTGCGAGCACGGGCGGCAGCGCAGCAGGTGCAAGGACTGCGGCGGCAGCGGCATCTGCGAGCACGGGCGGCTGCGCACCCAGTGCAAGGACTGCGGCGGCGGCAGCTTCTGCAAGCACGGGAGGCAGCCCAGCAGGTGCAAGGACTGCGGCGGCAGCGGCATCTGCGAGCACGGGCGGGAGCGCAGCAAGTGCAAGGACTGCGGCGGCAGCGGCATCTGCGAGCACGGGCGGCAGCGCACCCAGTGCAAGGACTGCGGCGGCAGCGGCATCTGCGAGCACGGGCGGCAGCGCAGCAAGTGCAAGAAGTGCGGTGGCAGCGGCATCTGCGAGCACGGGCGGCGGCGCACCGAGTGCAAGGACTGCGGCGGCAGCGGCATCTGCGAGCACGGGCGGGTGCGCAGCGTGTGCAAGGAGTGCGGCGGCGGTAGCATCTGCGAGCACGGGCGGGTGCGCAACAGGTGCAAGGACTGCGGCGGCGCTGGCATCTGCGAGCACGGGCGGCGGCGCAGCGGGTGCAAGGACTGCGGCGGCGGCGGCCCAGTGATTTTCCTCGAGGCGACTGAGGTCGATGAGTTCGACGGGGAGGAGGATCCAGATGAGTGGGTACCCACGCTGCAAGCACGCGTGGTTGGTGGGCCGCGAGGTGGTAAGCGTAAGCGTTAGCCCCTGAATAGCCCCTGAACAACTTACGGTGTACCGTACGGTAAGAACTTGAGACAAGGTGCCGCCTTGAGAGATCCAGGACTCAAAATACCCCGCGCTGTGTGTTTGTCTGTGTTTGTCTGCTATTTGTCTGCATGTGTACTCTCGAGTAGCCTGCACGGGCATCATGAGCGATGATGAGGCGACTATCGGACTATGGGGCTGGCGCTGGGGTGAGCTGCATGGGTGACCTCGCGAGCTCAGAGGAAGGCTCTAGCGGCTCTGTGATCCACACCGCTTCAGATGCGGGCGTGGCTGGCACCGCGCCTGAGATAGAGAACTGTCTCGCGGTCACAAACAAACAAACGCGCGTACAGTCTGCGGTGCGCCCTCACACAGCAAATGGTCGCAGGTCGGCTGCATCACGGGCCATCAGCCCTTGCGTGAAGAGCGCGTCGGCAATGGTACAGCCGAATCGGCCGACGCAGTCTCGAGATAACAGATGGTGTTCCTCCGATCTCTGACTGACGACAGGCGCCTTTTTTGTCCCTGACCCGTACAACCATGGTGCTGATGCTGGTAAACCTTCAGGGCGCGGCTGTCATCTTCAGGATAGGTTGGCACCATCATCGTGGACCATTCTGTGAAGGTCGGGGCCTCACACACGCCCTCACAGACAGACCATCCACTGACTCCACCTCACGGTCGCCACGCGCACTCACCAATGTCCAATCGAATATAGATACTCCAAGATAGCAATTACTTCGTCACTTATTCATCACTTTCTCTGAAAACATAAACGTGAGCCATAGATACCTCGCAGACGCATTCGTATCCCGCTTCCCGCTACATTGGCTACACCGCACTCAAGACCAACCCAATCTCCACTTGACTACCCCTTATACCCAATCCCCGGTTGTTGGCAACCCGCAACAGCCCAGAACCGTGGGCTCACTATGCACACAGTCAGGCCGCCGCGCGCGCTTCACTCTTCCCGAACGGCAGCACCTATAGCTAGGGGACAAGCCGCAGGCTGAACGACACGCGGGTCGCTCGGACCTTGCGCTCTTCCCATTCAAGGCGAAAGCGTTTCCCATTCAAGCCATTGAAACCCGCGTTTCTCGGACTAGGCACAGGGTACCTGACAAGTATATGATAAGTAAGTAAGGGAGCAATTAAAGTTGCTTACGTCTGGGGGAGGGAGGGGGGGGGGCGCAAGAGCGGGCGGTGGCTCCGGGGCGGCGGCGGAGTTCAGTATCGTTTCAAGTGTGGCGGTGTGGCGCGCACCCCGTCGAGCGACCAATTTTCGCCTTGTCGTCATTGCAGCCTTTGGTCGCCTTGGCCGCCAGAACCTTGTCGAGTCTCTCAACCTGCTTCTCGAGCGCCTGCTCGACGTCCTCGACCTTCTTGATCTGCTCTGGGTCCTTCATGTTCTTTAGTAGGTTCTTCTCGATCTTGATGACAGCTCGGTCAACTTCCATGATCTGCTTGAGTTCAGCGCAGGTGGCTGTCGAGCCGTCCACCAGCTCGCCCGTCGAGGCGCGCTCGATCGCCCCTTTGTTTGTGAGCTTGCCCTGGTCAGCACGAAGGTAGACATCAGCGTCGGAAGCCTTCTTGGCCGCGACGAAATTCACCTGAAGGCCGTTGCGCGCGCTGAGGAGCTCCCGCTTGTCCGACTCGGTAATCCCACGGTTGCCGGCAAGATTCAGAATCTTCAGCTTCGGCGCGGCGCCCTTGCGGAGGCTCGCGGCGAGCGCCGATGCGCCAGCGCACTGAATGGCGTTGCCGTTAAGGAAGAGCTTCTTCAGCGACGTGGCCGCGTACAGCTCTTTGCTCAGAGCCTCCGCCTCCGCGTCACCCCAGCCGAGCTCGCTAAAGAACAGCGTCTCTGCCTGCTCGAACGTCAACTTGTACAGCACGTTCACATCTAAGCCCTGCGAGACCAGTGCACGCTTCGCAGAGGGGGGGGGGGCGGCTTGCTTTGACACGGGCTGCTCGAATGAAACGATGAGCCCCTCGCGCGCCTCCGATAGCGCCCTTGCGGCCTCCTCGCTCACCCCGGAGTTTCCGGCGAGGTTGATTTGCTTGAGCTTCGGCGCAGCGCCCGCACGGAGGCTCGCGGCGAGCGCCGCCGCACCTGCGTCCTGAATGTTATTGCCGTTTAGGACGAGCTTCTTCGTTGCTGAGGAGCGTGTCAGTGCCTTGCTCAGCAGCTTCGCCTCCGCGTCGCCCCAGCCGAGCTCACCAAACACCAGCTTCTCCGACTGCTCGAACGTCAACTTGAGCAGCGCGTTCGCCAGATTCGGCTTCTCTGGGCCGGCGCTCTGCGCGCCCGCCGCCCACGCGGCGCTGTGCTGCTGAGAGAAGGCGAGTGCTCCTGCACCGAACAGTGCGGCACGGCGACCAACAGCCCCGTGCTGTGATATCCGCGGCGCCCGTTCTTCCTTGGCCTTAGCAACGAGTACGGGCAGGTTCACTGCTCGTGCGTGCACAGGGATGCCGCCAGGCACGAGTGCCGATACACCGCCGATGGCGCACAAGAAGACCATGAGGAACAGGGAGACGGTCATCGCGGCTGTTCAAGATTTTGCGCAAAGTCCGTCGGTCCGTTATCGTTGGGTCGCCCAGCTGTTTGGCTGGTCGCTGCTGCAGTCGCCGACTGCTGCGTGCCGAGGCCCGAGCCGAGAGGGGTGCCGAGAGCGAGCTGCTCAGAAAATCCCAAACTTTGCGAGGTGTCCAAGGGTGCCGAGGTCGAACCGATGCTTCGTGCGATTTTCCTGACCGCCCTTGCCGCCCCGGGCGCCGCGCTGCTGCTCGCATCCCCGAAACCCACCTTCACCCCCGCCATAACCCTCCGTGCGAGACCTATCGTGGCCGTGAGTTCTCTCGAGAACACTGAGCAGCCCGAGTTTATCACCACTCTCACCGACGTCGGCATCACCGCCCTCCGCCTTGGTACCTGCGCGCTCATGATCCACCACGGCTTCGACAAGATCCAGAATGTCGATGGCTTCTCCGCCAACGTCGTCGCCAAGTTCTTTGGCTTCCTTCCGGGCCCGCCACAGTTCTGGACCTTGTCGGCTGCCGCCACGCAGATTGCGGGTGCGGTCCTGCTGTCCCTCGGCGTGTGCTCGCGCCCGGTCGCGCTCTCGATGTCGGCTACGATGATCACTGCCGTCGTCTTCCACCTTCTCAACACCGGCCCGGAGGCGTTTCCGCTCGGCGTCCCGAAGGCCCACTCGTACAATTTCGAGCTTGCCGCCATGTATGTGTTCGTGCTGGGCTACTTTTCGGTTGCCGGCGCTGGCAAGTACTCGGTCGACGAGCAGGTGCTCGGCGGTGAGCTCAACTTCTACTCAGGCCTGCTCGACAAGGCCTTCAACAAGGAGGAGGAGTAGATCTGATATGCGCCAGGCGAGCAGGCGATGCATGTGTGTGTGTCTTGTGATGTGCTGATGCCCAGATGTGTGTTGTGCGTTGCGATTGACAAGCTGTGTGTGGCCTAGTCGCGCTATACACACTCTGATGGCGAGCATTGATGCGTAGTACCGCCGAAGACCATCTTGAACGAAAACAAGACCTGTGACCACCTCTGGCCGGACCGATACCACCCGTCGAGCCAACGCTGCTGCTCACGCGCCCGTCCCGTTCACCTACGGTATCTTTCTAATAAACAATATTATTTCTAGATTCTGCGAGAAAGAGAAAATAGGGCTGAGGGTAAGGCAAAGGGGGTCTCTCATGAATCGGGTCCGGTCTCCTACTCCTAGATCTCCTTCTGATGCTTCATCGCCAAAAGGGCTTGTTGTCTATTTTGGTATCTTCGTCTGACTACTGATGGTTCTGATCTCGATGTGCGCCGGGTTGAATCTGAACCCTCTACCGTCTAGCGTCTACCAGCTCTCGGCATCTCACTCACCGGCAAGCGGACCGGGGGCACAGTCACCGGCATACTCGAGCAGCGTGTTATGGGCGACGCGGGAGCCTTCCTCCTCAAAGAGGAGCTCGCGCGCCGCCTCGCGCATCTGCTGGCGCAGCACGGGCAGCTGCGGCTGCAGCCGGCGCATCGCCGCGTCCACCGCGCCGCTGGGGTCGCGTAGGAAGTCGCGCTCTCTCACGTACTGCACGAAGCTGTAGTTGACACGCTGCGCAAACGGCAGGTGGTGGCGCAGGTCGTCCGACACGACTAGCGGCACGCAGCCGCACGCGATCGCCGAGTAGAAGCGCGAGGAGGTTGGCGTGTCACCCTTAGGGGTGAGGCAGTAGTCGGAGCACAGCATACGCCTTGCAAACTCGAGCTTGCTCGCGCACGTCTCCGCGCGCCTGCAGATCTCGCCTATAGGGTTAGGGATAGGGTTGGGGACGGGCTTAGGTGTTCTGTCGTCGAGGGCAGGCGCGACTACGTTTCGAGCCGCCCGAGCACCGGCTGGGGCTGAGGAGTTGAGCTGCACGCCGCCCCGCGGCACGTCGACGATGCGCGCGCCCGGCAGCGATCGCAACTGCGCGAGGTGGCCACGCACGCGCGTCGCCGTGCTGAGGGACCCTTGAAAGAAGAGGGATGCGCTGCGCGCGCCCGTGCCCGCCGCCTCCGCTGACCCGCCGCCCGCTGCCGCTGCCGCCGCCGCCGCCGCCGCCGCCGCCCCGCCGCCCGCCACCGCCGCCGCCGCCGCCGCCGCCGCCGCCGCCGCCGCCGCCGCCGCCGCCGCCGCCGCCTCGCCGCCGGCCGCAGCCGCCTCGCCGTCCGCTGCCCCGTCGCCCGCCGCCCTGCTGCCTGCCGTCTCGGGGCAGCTGCGCGTGGGCCGCGCTGCTCGCTGCTGCTGGCAGTAGGGCGAGGCGAGGTAGGGGATGACGACGGTGCATCGCCACGAGACCAAGCGCGCCAGCGTGCCCGGCCCACGGCGCGGCGCGGAGGGCGCCTCGAACCATGCGACGGTGGCGTTGGTCAGGAGCGGCCTCAGCGCGCCCAGCGCGCCCAGCCTAAACGTATTGGTGACGAGCATGTGGTCCGCACCGTGGCGCCGGCTCCACCACGGCGAGCGAGAGAGCGCCGCGGCGGCCGCCGCCATGCGCGCCGGGTGCTCGATGCCCGCACAGGTGCCAGCGAGCAAGCTGACGTACGGATAGACAGGCACCACGAAGAGCGACGCGAGCCGGGGGTCAAGTGTCCGCGCGGCGTGCGCGCGCAACTGGTGAAGCATCGCTACCTCAGCGCTCTGATCGTCTAGCCCCCAGCCCGGCACGCACTCGGTCAGCGCTGTGTGATCAAAGACGGCGTCCTCGTGGATATAAAAAGACGGGGCGGCTGTGACCACGGTGTGGTGTGGAGGTGGAAGCTGGGGCATGCGCGATCCTCCTCGCATGTCGAACGACGGTCGGTGCTGCTGTTGATGCCATCTTTGCTCGGCGGTGGCGCCGCTGCGTAAGCGGCTGTGCATTATTCTTCCGGCCAGCGGGTTGCGGCGGTCTGTAGTGCAGGGTGGCCGCCCCAGCCCTGTTGAGCGCCGCCCGCCAAGAGAACGCGTCAGGTCGCGCTGCTGCAAGTTCTCGTCGGTCGCCCTCGCGCACCCGGAGGATGTCCCCAATTTCTAAGGACAGTAGTAAAGAGTTTCTTTTCGCGCTTCATCGAGGATATCGCCAAGAGAACGCGACAATGTTGGGTGGTGACGAAGACCTGGCCGCTCTGCTCGGATGCGACCCGTCCGGCGCCAAACGGGCGATCTGTACGCAGCTCGAGGAGCTACTTCTGTGTGACGGAGCTGTATGGCGGCTGGACGTGGCAGCGTCGGAGGTCACAGCTGCTGGTGAGGGCGTTCACTTGCGTGGGAGCTGCGAGGCCGGCACGGTGCTCGCTTGCTACCCCGGAGTGATCTTCCTACCCGACGACCTACCTGTGATGCACCAGCTTGTCTTGACAGGCACAAACCTCGGCGCACCCCCCCCAGTCACTAGCCATCCTGTTTGCAAGCCACCCTCGTAGCTGGTCCTCACAGGCAACGAGTACGTGCTCGCGAGGCGCGACGGCGTGCTCCTCGACGGCCGCCCAGACGGCGCCAAGCGCACAGAGCTAACAAAACCCCCTGACCCTAACCCTAACCCCGATCCTGACCCTAGCCCTAGTCCTAGCCCAACCCTAGCCTCAACCCTAACCCTAGCCGAGCCCGAGCCCGAGCCCGAGCCCGAGCCCGAGCCCGAGCCCGAGCCCGAGCCCGAGCCCGAGCCCGAGCCCGAGCCCGAGCCCGAGCCCGAGCCCGAACCGCAACCCAGCAGGCGCCAGCGCACAGATCTACGCAGTTGCGCAGTCTCGCGACAGAGCCGCCGGTGCCGCAGTAGCCGCAGAGGGTCGAGGCACCACCTTTGCGATTGGCAACAAGGTGAAGTCAGTGGGTAAGTAAGTGGTGGGGCCCGACCTCGCCCAGTTGTGTAGCGTTCGAGCCGTGTGGTTCGTGTACCCTCCTACTGACTTCCTTCTGATTCTACCTCCTTATTCTACTTACTGACTGACTGACTTACTTACTCACTATAAGGTGAACCATCCGCCGCGGGGCGTGCAGCCCAACGTGCTCCGCTACCCGCTGGACCTCATGGCCGACGAGCAGCCGGCCCTGCACGCGTTCCTCCCCGTCCACCACTTCCGACCGCCCGCCGCCGGCCAGCCGACCAAGCAGACGGTGGTGTCCATCTAAGTGGGGAACAAGGCTGGTACGGCCCCTTTACGCCAATTGGGCGAGGCTGGCCGAGGCTGGCCGAGCCTGGAGGCCGCCCTGAGTTTGATCTAGCGCTGGAGGGCAAGTTGGCCGAACACGTTGCAACATGGATGCGCGGCGATTTCCCTTCCAGGTGTTCATCGCCACGCGCGCCCTCCACGACGAGGAGCTTTTCCTCGACTACAAGCTCCGTGAGGACGGGCCGCTGGAGCCCTGGTACTGCCCCGTGCTAAAGCAACGAGAACTTACCTAAACAAGCCCCTCTATGCGCTCTAATAAATGAAGAACGAACGGGTGGGGACGAACGCGAGAACACATAACCTTAATATACCCGGCGTTACGCTTTATATGCAGGGGATATCTCGAGATGGATAAAACACCGGCCTAAAGGCTAACATAAAAAGGTTGCTTTTCCCAACTCCTAGGTAATCTAAAGTAGCGCGTGCAACTGCAAGGCGGCACATCGCATAAAAACAAAGACAAATGATAAAATATCATTTTTCAACTTTTGGCGGGCGGGGGGTGG
>Ga0209302_10002607_pt1 | contig 10507 bp, 8 predicted proteins | sample ArcOceMetagenome_2_FD_187445 | JGI IMG/M metagenome (GOLD analysis project Ga0209302, IMG submission 187445) | Marine eukaryotic phytoplankton communities from Arctic Ocean - Arctic Ocean ARC135M Metagenome (SPAdes) (version 2) | ecosystem: Environmental > Aquatic > Marine > Oceanic | place... | reverse complement strand
TGCTAGGGGGGTCAGACCCCCCCCCTAGAGGGGTGCACTTTTTGCTAGGGGGGTCAGACCCCCCCCCCTAGCATCGCGAACGTTCTTAGATTGGCGCCCCCCCCTGGAAGCAAGGGGCCGATCTCCCTTCTTGTCCCGCGGGACAGAAGCAAGTTCGCGTCAGCGCGTCGCCATGTGCGGCTGCCACTTCTCTTCCGCGCACCGCCGCTTCCCTGCCGTCATGAGGGCGTCTCACTCTGCGGTCCGCCGCAGCCACCTCGTGAGCCCGTCACGGTGCTCTACGGGCGGGAGGACGGCCTATCCAAGTCGAACGAGCCAGAGCTGCTGCTCGACCCGCCGATCGCGCTCCAAGATGAGTATCCCCTGAAACGGTTCAAGCGGGTCCCGTGGACCGGAGAAAGGCGCAGGGACCGTTTCAGGGAGGTTAAACAGCGGCTGAGAGCAACTCGTCGTCGTGAAACCCAACAATCTTATCTTATCTGATCTGGGTGGTGGGGGTGGTGTTGTAGGGGAGAAGATTCAGTCGACCATTTCCTGCCGACCAGGGGGATGTACCTCCGCGCTGAGTATCGCGCTCGTCGGCACATTTATTTTGGTAAGGACCAATGAAGCATGCCCATGCGCCTAGGGTGTGGTCGCCGAGCACCCGAGCGGGGCTGCTCGGCACGGGGGCAATGCTACCGTGCCCATCATGGTCAGATACACACATGGTAAGATTTGAGAGCTCTGAGGCTCTCGCAGTGCTGCCGGCAGTGGCGCGCACAGCCGTGGAGCTGCATGGATGCTGCGCCAGGGTGTCGCTTGCAGAGGCGCTCCTCACTGCAGCCAACATGTTGACTGCGTGACCAGGGCGGGTCCAGCCCAGGCACCGAGAGCAGGTCGCGCGCGCACTCCTTGGTCCTGCTCACCATGTTGGCGCCCGTCGTCGAGAACCGCACGGTTGGGGGACCAGCTAGGGCTCGACGACGAAGCGAACTCGGAAATCGCCGACGGAAGTGCCACGGGCAGCCGCCTTCGGGGTGGCACTTCCGTCGGCGATTTGCCAACTTCCAGCGTCAGCGCGGTCCAGCTGGTCCCCGAGACTATGGGTTCTGCGCGAACGCACCCCCCGTAGTGCATGTGCATATTTGTGCACAACGTGCAAGGCCAAGGGGCTGGAACGATGGGAGGGGCTTTAAACTAACAGGCAGCGTTTTGGATTTGGAACACGTCGCTGACGGACGCCGTGGCCGAGCGTGTTTAGTGATCAATAGAGTGTTTTTTGCCTTTTCCGTGGCGCGTGCCCCGCGGTGCAGTGCCGCCAACGTGCGCGACTGGGCATACTGGGAGAAGGAGCTTGAGCATTGGAGCACTGAGGACCTGCTACAGTCCGAGCATGCTGACGAGTTTTTGTGCACATGCTTCAGACGCGCCCCGGGACCCGGGTGGCAGCCGGCATCTCAGCGGCGGCCGAGCGATGCTATCAGGCCGGTGCTACGCAGGTACTCCTCTGTGGTCCTTCTGTGCAGGACCCGGATCATGCACGCGACATCGTCCCTGATACCGAAATTGATGACTGTGGCATTGAGACCGCCATCTTTGTTGACTCACTGGCATTGACCTCGCCGTGTCCGGGCTCAACGCAAGGGAAATACGTCGCGTAAATCTCAACGTGTCAGCCCTATTTGGCGAAAGGGTAGATGTGCACAAAGCTATCACGCTCCACCTCATGCGCCACGCGGCCCCCCAGCTGGCCCACGCCCTCGGCCTCCACCCACACGAGGGCGCTGCGTGCGATTTGGGCCAGTGGCGCCGCTGGGGAGAGGCGACGCCGGCGCTAGGCGTGCTGGAGGCCCTTTTCTGCATTTTGCCGCGCCGTTGCAGGCCTACGCTGACGAGTGTGGGGCTGCAGGGAGGCGCCCACGCGCGCCAGGAGCAGCCCGTCGATCGATGGGGCTCAAGGATGCAGTGCGAGTGGGTGCCGTGCGTGGGCTCACCGCGTGGCTGCAGCCCAGCAGGCGGCATCGTCCCAGGACAGGACAGGCCTCGCTCGCGCGCGACGTGCAACGAAAAAAGGGAGGACCCGTTGCGTGGCTTGCCCCTTTCAGAGGAGGGCAGTTTATAGTACATCCCCCTCTCCTCCCAGTATGCGAGGGAACCTCTGTCACGCCAAAACCTCTGAAAAAACGATGTGTATGAAGGGGAAGTAGAACCTCGTGACACGCCACTATCTTATCTTACCGCTCACTGAACGCTCGTGTTTCTGCTGAATGCTGGCGTACGTCAGACGGCCGTGCACAGTGCATCAGTGACAGTGTGCATCAGTGGCCACATGATGTGGGGGGCCTTGGTCGTGGCTGGGCCCGACGCAGAGCGGGTGGCACGCACTCGCGGCCCGGGGTCTGGCGACATCCGTGGCGCAGCGGCGCAGCTCAGCGGCAACAACACACGAGGCGGAGGGTGCCTCAGTGGCTACAAGATGGGACGCAGGCCTCATGGGACGCAGGCCTCATGGGGGGCTTAGCAGCGGTGCATGGTGACAACGCTTGCTGCTGTCGCTGGTATCTATGCGGCGTATGAGGCCAGGCCCAAGACCATCGCGAACCGCGCCGCCGAGGTGCTCCTCAACTCCAAGACTGACGAGGTCATGGAGTTGGCGCAGGCAATCATGCCCCGCGGCCGCGCCTCGCCGGAGATCTCACGACGCATCTTCTCGAAAATCCTCGTGCGTACGTGGTCGTCGAGGGCCCGAGAGGCTGCGGCAAGACCACGGGCGTGCTGCATGTGCTCTCTCCGGCAAAGCGGGCGTGCTGCGCGTCAAGATGACCGAGCATGAGGACGCGTGCGTCGCTATCGCGAAGGCGCTCCGTATGCCCGACGGGGTCGCCAATGCGATGACACAGACCATGCTCGAGAGCGTGCTGCGCAAGACGGTCGCAAAGGGCGGGGACCCGACCATCATCGCGGAGCTCAGCGCTCGGAGTGAGGAATTCGTGCTCCAGGTGGGAGTGCTGAAGGAGTTGTGCGTGGACAAGGGACTGATGAAAGTCGTCATCGTGCTGAGCGACGCGGATGCCGCCTTCGCGATGCCGGAGGATTTCGCCCGGCAGTATACGTGATTTGGGTGAACGACTTCAACGAGGACGACGCGCACATCTACCTCGACAAGCTCGGAGCCCCGCAGCCCCGCAACGAGCTGTTCTACGAGGCTGGCACGCGCCCCATGGACCTTTGGGCGGCGACCCAGGGGGGGTTCCTTAGGTTCATCGCGCTCGCTCGAGGCCAGGTGGATAAGAAAGTTCGTACGCTGGCACACCTGAAGTGCGACATACCTGAGGCGAGCGGCCCGGCCTTCAAGCGCCTGATCGTCGACCTGCTCGAGAACACTAGCGATGGATGGTCGCTGCAGGGGTTCGACAAGAGCGCGGAGAACCTCGGGCTGCCGAGCAGCTCCACCGACGAGTACCTCGAGGCGCCAGAGGTCGTGGCCGACGTCTACAAGGACAGGTGCCACGCCGTGCTCTACCACGAACCCTCAGACAGTTGGCGGTTCCACTCCACGAGCCACCGCCGCGCTGCCGAGAGATTGTACCCGGAAGCCGCAGCACGCGGGGCCGCCAAAAGCCGCCCCCGCTCGACTTCAGGGGTGGTGGAGTAGAGGTGCAGGCGTATTAGGTCGTACTTAGAACTTACTAATGGGTCCGGAGGCCACCCCAAACGGCACAAAAAAAGATCGAGTCCATTGGGGCTAACCTAAACCACGAAATTCGAAACTAGAAACGAAAAGAGACCTAGAGAGCGGAGCGATCAAAATACAAAAAGAAACGTGAACTGTTTTTTACTCACGTTTTACGGCATGATACGGGCCTTCTGCTCTGTGTCAAGCCGTACCGCGTACGCTTTACGGTACGCTCGTAGACGGGGGCGGGGGGGTTAAGGTGCGTTGGTAGACACAATGGTTGTTTTCGTTCGGCCACGCCGATCGGTGCGGCGTGACCGTCGGTAAGACGGCACGGCACAGACTCAGCCTAGACGGATGTGGTCGCCGGTGTAGCTGTAAGGGGTCTGCGGCTGCCCGAGCGGCACCCCGATTGCGGCCGCCACGGCGCGCGTCAGCCAGTTGCCCGTCGCGGGCGTGGCCGTCGCCGCGGAGCCGATGCCGAACTTGGCGAGCGGCGACTCGGTGGGCATCTTGTACGCGACCGAGTAGATGTCGACGCCGGCGGAGTGCAGCTCGAGCAGCAGGTCGTCGTAGGTCTGCAGCGCGTCGGCGAGGTTGCGCTCGATGGCGTCCTCGCCGAACCACGTCTCCCCGGTGGCGATCTTGTCAATGTCCAGCTGCGGCCGCTGCTTGCCGACGAAGCCCTTGAAGAGCGCGAAGATCTCGCCGATCTCCTGCTCGGTCTTCTCGACGTCCTTCGGGTCGATCTTCTTGAAGGGCGTCAGCGTCCGCTTGAACTCGCCCGCGGTGACCGTCTGGTACACGACGCCCTCCTTGTTGAGCCGCTCGTACACGTTCGGGATCTGCGTGATCACGCCGATGGAGCCGAGGACCGCGAAGGGCGAGGCGACGATCTTGTCGGCGACGCACGCCATCATGTACCCGCCCGAGGCGGCCACCTGCTCGACGCACACGGTGAGGTGCAGCCCCGCCTCCTTAAGGCGCAGCAGCTGCGCCATGGCCAGGCCGTAGCCCGTCACCGAGCCGCCGCCCGAGACGAGGCGCAGGATGACCGAGTCTCCGCGCGCGGCGTCGGCGGAGCGGACGATGGCGGTGACCTCCTCGCGCAGGCTCGCCGTCTGCGCCGGCGCCGTGTCGCCCTCGAAGTTGAGCACGAAGGCCCGCTTGCCCGAGGCGAGGCCGGCGTTGCGCGGCAGCGGCACGTCGGTCGGATCCCACGAGACGGGCGCGGCCACGAGCTTGGCGAGCGCCGCCCTCTTCTCCCACGCACTCGCGCCGTCGCCGAGCGCCTCCGAGGCCACCATCAGGAAGGACGCCTCCAGCTCGAGGCTGTGCTTCTGCGCCGCCGCCAACGCCTTCTCGGCGCGGGCGCGCTTCTTCTCCAGCTGCTTCCGCTCTGCCTCGCGTGCGAGCTGCTTGTCGAGCCCGGACGCGTCCTCGTCGCGGTCGCCGCCGACGGCGCTCCTCGGCGCGCTCTCGCCGCCAAGCTTGACCGAGATGGACCGAATATCCGCGCGCGCCGCCGCCGCCGCCTCGGCGGGGGCCGCCGCCTTCTTGCGCCAGCTCGCCTCGGCAGCCGCCACGCCCGCGAGCGCGGTGTCGCCGATGTCGCCCAGATCGTCGCCGAAGCGGCGCGCGAGGTTGCGCCGCCGCTGGGCGCGCGCCGCCTCGGCCGTGGAGGTGGTGGAGGCCGTGATCGTGTACTCCATCGAGCTGAGCTTGTCGCCGAGCGACTCGATGCTGATGTACTCCTTGGCGGGGGCGGCGACACCCGCCTTCTTGGAGCCGCCCTTGAAGAGCTTCTTGAGCGGGTTCTCCTCCGGCATGTCCTCCGCCTTGTCGTCGTCGCCACCGGCCATGACGATGGCGAAAACGATGACGGCCGCGGGCACGCCGTAGTCGATGAGGCGCGTGAGCACGCGGAGGCCCAGGCTCTGCGCCGCCGGCCCAGCGAGTAGGTTCCAGGTCGACAAGAAGGCCTTGAGCGCGAGGGCCTTGACCACCGGCACCTTTGGACCAACCAAGGCCTTGACCCAGGCCTTGAAACCGCCCGGTGCTACGAACACTGCACACAGCACGGCCGCGACAGCGGCGACCACTCTGGTCGCCTTCGCTTTGGCAACGAGTGACACGGCGGTCTTCCAGTCCAATGTGTCCTTGGCTCCAGAAAACGCGGCGCGCTGGGCCTCTGTACGGTCGGCCATCATCTGCACCGCCGCGTGCTCACGAATCGGAGGCCGCAACACCACGTGAGCTAACTGACGGACGGCAGGCGTAGCTCCGCGTGCGCTAATAGACAGGCCGAGCAGCGCGTCGCCTCCTGCGGCCAGCGCTAGGACGAGCACCGCACAGCGCATTGTGCGACGCGACGACGGCGGCGTGAGACGAAAAGTCGCGGCGCCGGGGGAGGGTATAGTAACTAACAAATTTTGGTATGAGAATAGAGATCATCATCGCCAGTACACCTTGCCTTTGTGTCTGGGTGTGAGGGGCCCATGCATCGCGGAATATGTAGCGTGTGAAACCCAACAATCTTGAACGGCCGGCGGCCGGCCAACTAGCCAGCCGGGCACGCCAAAAACGGGCCGGCCGCCTCGAGAAAACCGGCTGGCCGGCCGACCGCCCTCACCACTCTGTGGAATGTGCGGGCCCGCCCGCAGCCAGCTCGAAATCGGGCTCAGGGGGGTTATTTTTGCCCATTTCTTTTGCGGGCGGCGTGAAAGATGCACTTTTCCTACCGCCCCGTGGCCCGACGCAGCCTCTATCACCTCGCCACCGCCCCCAGCCGCTAAAATCCACCACTTACCGGGTTCCTACATTAACGGAGCGCGACGCGCCGCGTTGGTATCCCTGGGCAGCCAGTGTATGCTCTGCTAGCTGCCGGGCCGTGACATCACAGCAATGGCTCCCGAAACGTCGGCTCCTGCAACGAACGACGAGCTCCGCGTTCAACAAGCCGAGATCCATGCCGGTCCATTCGCGCACGTCTCCGATCAAGCGAGGCTGGAGGCAGCGGCTGCCATGCGGAGCGTAATGGGCATCTGTGGTGCCACTGGCGGAAGCGCTTCAGAGACGGGAGGGTCTAGAGGGGACAGTCAGCCTAGGCTGCCGCGAAAAGCGAATGAGACGCACCCGGCTGCGGCTATCGAAAGCGGGTCCTCGTCAGATGATGACTCCGACTCCGCGCCACAGACTCTAGCGCAGGAGCTCGCCATACGGATGAGCCACACAGAGGACGTGTCGGCCCGGTCGTCCGACTCCGATTCCGACTCCGCGCCGCAGACTCTAGCGCAGGAGCTCGCCAAGCGGATGAGCCACACAGAGGACGTGTCGGCCCGGTCTCCAGAGCAGAGGGGATGGAGTCCAGAGCAGATGAGGAGAAATACTCCGTTGAAGAACGAGTTCTACTCGGAAGAGGGGATGGCGGCGCGAATGGAGCTTCTCGAGAAGGAGAGTGTCAAGCAGGCGCTCGAGGACCTGTGGACGGCGGCCAACTGCGTCGATCCCACGGACGAGATCATCGACAAGCAGGAGTACGCGATCATGCACCGCAAGATCGTCCTGCACCTGCAGCCAATGGCGACGCCAGCCGAGGCGATGGATGCCACGGAGGAGGACTGGCTGCGCGACACGATGGGCGAGGCGGGACTCAGCAAGCAGCGTTTCATCGTCTCGTGGTTTGAGCTGGCAGACGTGTGGACCGAATCGATGGAGGCCAGCGAGTACGAGGACTTCCTCACCGGGCTTCTGGAGGCGATCATCGTGCAGAGTCCCGACGGCATGATCGAATGGAAGCGCGACCCGGACATCATCCGCGAGCACTTCAAGAAGCGACAGGAGCAGGGCAAGAAGGTAACGGACACGCACAACATGCCGCTCTGCCTCTCGCGCTGGCACAAGCACCTCAAGAACCAGGCCAAACAGCGCGCCGCCGCCCTCGCCGCCGACAAGATACAGGCAGGGCTCGAGGCGGCAAGAATACAACCTCGCCGCGGCTCAGACTCAAACTCCTCCACCTCGATCGCCGCGGCCTTCGCAACGAGCATCGGCGCGTTGCGGCGAGGCTCACAGGCCTCCACCGAGGCAAGCCAGTCGCTTCGCTCCTCGTTTGGCCCCGGTGCCGCCTCACAGGCCTCCACCGAAGCAGGCCAGTCGCTGCGCTCCTCGTTTGGCCCCGGCGCGACGGACGCGGCTGTTGAGGCGGAAACCTCCGAGGACGTGCCACTCGTCTTCAGCGGGCGCCGCCACTCGATGGGCGCAGCCACGGGGCGCCGCGCCTCTTTTGCAGACGCTGTGGACGCGTGCTGCGGCTTGACGGGCAGAGGGCGCCGCGCCTCCTGCGCCCATGCGACCGACGTTTCCAGTCGGCCGCCCACTTCTTTTGTGGACGCGTTCAAGCCGCGGTTTTCGGGTGAGGGTTCGGGTGGGCCCTCGCTGCGCTCCTCGTTCGTGGATGCTTGCTACGACCATGAGGTGCGTGGTCCGACTCGAACCCTCAGCCCAAGCCTCGTCCTATACGGGCACCAATGCCCCAAGTGAATGGACCCCCCAACCCCCAACCGAATGCGGCCACCAACCACCCGTGCCGCTCGGTCGGTTGAGCCCATGCCCTGAGACGCGTGCCTCGCTTGCTGTCAGGCGGCGGCGAAGGCGTCGCTGAAGTGGCACGAGGCGGGGCTGCTCGCGCTCGGAAAGAGGCAGGAGCGTGATAAGAAGCAGCGCAAGTTCGAGAAGAAGGCTCAGAAGTGGGCGGCGGCGGCCGCGGCGGTGGCAACCTCAAGGGAGTGTAGCGCGGCGACAGTGCAGCAGGCAATGCGCGGCAAGCTCGCCCGTAGGGGAATCCTCCTCGGGGGCGAGCGCTGCGCCGAGCTGCGGGCCGAGGGCACGGGAGAGCATGCCTACTGCACAGCCGAGGGCTCCGACATGCCCCAGCCCCAAGCCCTGGTCCGACCTGCCCAGCTGCCGGCAGTCCCAGCTCCGACGTCTTCCTCGGAGCCCGAGGAATCGCGGGCGGCGGATCACGAGGCGCCCGCGCGGCACGAAGACGGCCAGGCCAGGGGCGAGGCGCTGCCGGAGTCCGATCACCTCCAGATACCTACCACGCTTGAGAACGAATCGGACTTGCCAGGCGGCTACCTTAGCGACTCCTCGCGCGAGTCCGCCGCCCGCCTGCTGCGCCCGCCGCCTCAAGCCGAAACCCAAGGCACTTCGCCGCCCGGCTTGCTTCCCTCCCTGGTTGGGCAGGGCGGCTCGCCTCCACTCCTGGTTGAGCGAGGCGGCTCGCCGCCCGAAGGCCCCAGCGAGCTCGCCAGCAGCGGGGTCGGAAGGAGTCTCCTACGTCCGGAAGCCCTCGAGGCGCTCGAGAGGCACCGGAAAGACACCGAGGGGCACCCGAGAGGCACCCTCGAGAAGGGCAACATCTCCGAGCGCCTAGATACGTTGGAGGGCTTCTCCGAGCTCCGAGAAGCCCTCGAGACGCTGGAGGCGAGCGCCGGCGACGCTGCGGTGCTGCACCAGCGACATGTCGATTTTGCCGATTTCGGCGCCGAGGGTGGGGGGGCGGAGGAGGCCGCCAGCGCCGGCCACACCCTCGCTGAGAACACGAGCCTGCATCGGCAGATGGGGCGGCGCACCGACCGCCGCATTGAGCGGTGCGCGACTTCCTATGCCATCCAAGCTGCAGCCCCATGCATCCAGACTGCAACCCTATGCGTCCAGGCTGCAACCCTATGCGTCCAGGCTGTGGCGTGCTGACGCCGCGCTCGTCCGCCTGCTGCGCGCCTATGCCTCGCCCACAACCAGCCGCCCCGCCAGCCCACCGCCCCGGCACGAGAACCCGTCGTGCCAGTCGGCCGAGGGCTACAGCTCGGAGGGTGACTTCGCCCCCAGCCCCACGTGCCCCCCGACGCCGCGCTACCCCACGCCGACCGCGCGGCAGCGGCGGCGACCCGCCTCTGCAGCCGATCGAATTGCCCCAATCGCCGCCGCCAAAGAGGCGGCGGCGGCGGCGGCCTCCGCGGCCGCCACCGCTGCCGCCACTGCCAACGCCAACGCGGATGCCGATGCCGACGCCGATGCCGACGCGCCCACCGCCCGCTCCGCAATCTCTCCGCGCCCGGCGTCGGCCCAACCGCTGACCGCGCGCGCGCTGCTCTCGTGCGGCTCCTCCCCGCCACGACCCGCGAGCCCCCGCAGCGGCCGTGACGACGATGCGCCCACCGCTGACGCGCCAAGCCCGGTGCTTCTGCTGACTCCTCTGCTGCCCCCGCCGCCTCCGCATCCGCATTTACCTCTTCCGCCGCCGCCGCCTCTTCCTGCTGCTGCTGCTGCTCCTCCTCCCCCTTTCCAGCCGCCGCCTCCGCAACCTCCCGCTGGCTGCGGGTGCCGCAGCATGCTGATAGTAGTGGCCTCCTGGTTGCGCCACGGCACGACAGCCCGGCATCCACCTCAGATGAGCTCCGCCGGGTGCTGGGCTGCTCTACACATTCAGGAAGAGAGCCCGAACTGCTCAGATCGCCGCGACGGGCTGTGGCGCCACCGTCTGCGCTCACCAAAGCTTGAGTGCAAGCGCTGTCAACACCCAGGTGCCGCGCGGCCTCAGGCCTGATCGCTGCGCCACTGCGTCCTTCGGCCCGCGTAGCCGGCGATGAGAGCGAGGCCCCTGCCGGCGAGGCCGCCGGGAGAGATACGCAGCCAAAACGAGCTCGTGGAGGAGGTAGCTTGGGCACCATCGAGTCTCCATCTGGCGGCTCCGAGATGCCGGTGCGCATATACCATGCGTTTGCATACGGCACCAAGCGGCACCGAGCTACCGCCGCGGCGAGCCTTCAGCTTGCACCCACACTT
>Ga0209302_10002605_pt1 | contig 10509 bp, 12 predicted proteins | sample ArcOceMetagenome_2_FD_187445 | JGI IMG/M metagenome (GOLD analysis project Ga0209302, IMG submission 187445) | Marine eukaryotic phytoplankton communities from Arctic Ocean - Arctic Ocean ARC135M Metagenome (SPAdes) (version 2) | ecosystem: Environmental > Aquatic > Marine > Oceanic | place... | reverse complement strand
CCGCGCGGTACGAAGATATCCTAGCACACGTCACCCTCACAGGGGCGGGTAGCAGGGACAGCCGTCTGCTCCCAATATGGGACCAGACCAGAGTATGGGACCCGGGGGATTAGCCACCCCCGAAACAGGCGGGCGCCTGCGGGCGCCCCCCCAACAAGCCGACCGCCGCTAGCAGTCCGGGAGGACGGTGGGGTAGTGTGGTCTTCGGATGGCGCGCCCTTCGCCCACCCCGTGTCGTGTTTGTTATAGGCTGTGTGTCTTGTAATAAATTCTCTCACTTCAGGCAAAAATCTCTCTGGACTCTACACTTGGCAGGAAAATATATATTTAGAAAAGCAGAGAAACCATTTGCACATTGCAGGGCACGCCACCGTCCCACCAAAGACCAGTGACCCTTATATAGGTCATATATCCTAAAATCCGCATAATAGTCCGAGCCAATGATGTCAAAGACTCTTCTCTCTGGGCCTCCTCGCTCCTCGCACATCCTGTCCCCCGGACAGTATATGGAGATAGGGAAATCAGAGTCTTCCTGGTTTGCCGCGCCTCACCCCATCAGCATGCTCAGGTCCAGGCCAATGTCGTTTGCTCGGTCGTTGGCCCAGTTCATGAGGCGTGTGTTGCACAGGCACGGCGCAACGGCGATGAGCAGGATCCAGAGGGGCTCCATCACGAACCAGCTCACGCTAAAGCCGAGCAGGCTGCTGAGTAAGATCTGGTCCGTCTGCTCGCGCTCCAGGCACCGGCCGTAGGCGACGATCACCCAGCAGCTGCACGCCCAAAAGCCGAAGTTGAACGCCCAAGCGATGCCTTGGCGCGCGCGGCCGTTCCAGAGTCGCTGCGTCGGCCGGTTCCCGACCCGGAAGGCAATCCGGCAGACGATGGCGGTGGCGATGAGGCACGCCGCAGCAAACATGCCCGTGATAATCATGGTGAGGATCTTGGTGCTCCCTGCCGTGCAGCCGTCGCTCTCGGTGGCGTTCGTTTGCTGGCCGGCCGTCGCGTTGGCCTCGAACGCCTCGTCGTCGCACAACGTAGTAGTGCTGGTCTGGCTCCACATGAACTGGATCACGGTCTCAATCGCGACGCAGTTCCAGAAGATCTGTGTGTGGTGGCCACAGTTCAAAGGGTTGAGTTCCAGCCTACATGCATAAGTTAAGCAGGCGCGCCTGGCAGGTCTGCGTGTCTCGTAGGTGCACGGGGTCGTGCTCGTCGAGCTCGAGCGGTGCCGCCACCTGCAACACCGAATGGCGGCAGCGGCTTTCCGCCACCACGCTCAGCAGCCCCTGCTTGGTCACGGTGGCGCCTTGGTGGCCGAGCTTGCCCCACTCGCCCTGCCTACGGTGTTATAGGTAGGAAGGCTTCACTAGAAAACAATCTCAAGGTGCCTCCTGTGGGTGGCGAGTAAAAGGTACCGTGGGCTGGCCCCCCATGCAAGGGCGGACTTTTAACACCAGCTGCTTTGCTGCACGAGCTTGACCGCCTCGCCCATCCTGCTGAAGCGCGACGCCTTTTCTAGATGCTCTTGCGCCTGCACCGCTTCCACTGCCTCCGCCAGCCGATGCTCGACGCCGCTTCCCGCCGCCGCCGCCGCCGCCGCCTGATCCACCTCCATTTGTCTGCGCAACGCCGCCTGCGTGTGCGCCAGCCCCCCACCGAGCCGCTTGGGCGCAGCTGCCGCGGTCTGCGCCGCCACCCTCGTTCGCTCCTCGATCGCGGCCATCACCGCCGCGTCATCCTGAGTGACTTGCGCCGCTTTTGCGGGCAGCCGGTTTGTTCGATCCTCAGGCTGGGGGAGTCTACGTGCCATCCCTATCGACATCGATGGACGACGACAAGACGAACGACCGATAGGAGACGGCGAACCGGGTGGCGGCGAGGGCGGCGGCGAGGGCGTTAGCGATGTGAAATCCAAGTGTAGGTTATGTTTCTCCGAGCTCCTGAGCGTTCGCGTCGTCGGTGTCACCTTGCAGGCGCCACTCTTAGAGCCGGTAAGGGACTGGGTGAACTTCGTTAAGCCATGAGGCGTGCCTAGCCCGTTGGTCTCAGCCTTACGGGCGGCGGCCGCGAGGCGCAGCTTTCTCTGCCGGCGCTTGTACCGCCACGCGAAGAGAGGCAAGCTGAGCAGATCGAACAAGCTCCCGAGAAAAACAAGATGGTAGAGTGGCGGGTTTTGCTCCCAGATCATCTCGTCGAACCAGCCGTCCGCACACGGCAGCATAATCTGGAGCCCCTCGAGCTCGTCCATGAGCTGACCAGCGTTGGTTGGCACCGACAGGCCTGCAAACTCGGTAAGGTGGTCGCTCTCGCACCGCAGGAACCCCGCCGCCAGCGCCGCAAGGCCCGCGGCCGACCCGTGGTCAGTGCTCACGCCGGAGGTGCTCCACGCCTGCGATGACAATTGTAGCGCATGACGTAGCGCAGAGTGCATCAGTGCACGATGCAATGCACGATGCAATGCGCGACGCAATGTACGGGTGTAATGCCCCCTGCATGGTACTGCCACAAAAAGAATCGCGCCTGTTCTTCCTCCGACCAGTACCGGCACTCCAGCTGCCGCAGGCAACGCTCACCGCGGTAGAGCGGCAGGGCCGCGCGCGCCGCGGCAGGGCCGCCGTCGCACCAGCAGCGGCCATGCACGCACGCGCCGTGGCCGCTGCAGTTGTGCCGGCCAAGCCGCGCGTCGTTCGCGTCGCATACGCTGCACAGCCCGAGAGCGTCCTCGCTCGCGGTGCAGGGCTCGGGCTCGGGGTTGGCTAGCACGCCCGCACCGATGGGGATGAGCAGCACTAGCGGTTGAGGTGTGTCGTGCACAGCGAGCGGGGCAAGCGACGTGTGGTCGGAAAGCGACACGTCCAGGTACTCGGTAGCGGAAGACTCACTCGCGCCCAGGTGCCACTGCCCATGCGTGTTGACCTGGAGCGACGTGAATGATACCTCGACCGCAGCTGACGCCCCAATTCCCAGGTCGGGAGGGAACGCGACGGAGCCGAAGTCGTTGCCACGCGGCGCTTCAAAGCTTGCGCTCCGCAGCGTAGTCGATGCGACCAGCGAGACTCCGATCTGCACCCGCCCAGCCAGCACCTTTGTGGCTGCCTCTCCCACCAGAGACTCCTTTAACATGAGGTGGCCGAGCCCGCCGAGCGAGTCGCGCAGTCCACTGTACAGCTCCTTAGACCTTGATGCGTCTGAGGTGCCTTTTGCGGCGGCGGTGGTGTTCATGCCGTTGCCGGCGCCAGTGGTCTCAGTCTCTTGCCGTTCGATGGCGGTGAAGAGTGAGGAGCAGGTGCGCACCAGCGTCGTGCTCGTACCAGCGCTGATCAACTCCGAGATTCCTAGCGATGAGTTGACGACGGCCCCGACCAATTGGGTCGCCTGCGTCGCTGCGGCTTCCGACACCTGGTCCACCACCTCTACCGCTGCCTCCACGGCCGACGCCGTCTGGCCCACGGCGGAGGCCGTCGCAGCGCCGGCGGCCGCCGCGTTACTCACGAGCTCGAGCACATTCTCACGCATTTGGACTGCCTGCTGTGCATCAAGCGTACCCGTGCCCTCAGCTTCTCGCGCATTCAGGCTGAGCACCAAAGCGGCGCTCGCCTGCGTCGTCGCCTGCGGGTCGCCACTCTCCAGCGCCTCCCGCGCCTGCTCGAGCACCGAATCGATCACCGCCGCACTGATGCTCGGCAGGGGAAGCACGGTCGCGCCCACCGTCGCCGTCGCCGACGCGCCCAGCCGATCTTGGACGGTGACGACCAGCGTCAGCGAGCCCGCCGGCAGCAACACGTCGAGGCGCGAGGCCAGAGAGAAGGAGCCGCTCAGTGGCGTGTCATCGATGCCGCTGCTGCGAGAGATGCCAAACGTGTAGCGGAGTGGCAGGTCGTCGGCGTCATCGGTCCAGTAGGAGGCGCGCAGTGCGAAGGTACCGTTGAGCTCGTACCCAGTCGACGGCACCACCTCGAATGCACCCCCCCTCGGAGGCACGTTCATCAGGATCGTCTGCTGCGCGAACGCAGCGCGCGGGCCCGCAGGCGCCTGGTGTGTCGCGGTGAGGGTGAAAGTGTAGCTGCAGGCCCCGCCGGCGCATCCGCTTGGTAGTACGCCCGGCAACACGACGAGGTTGGCCTGCTCCCAACCTGTGCGCGTGATCAGCGGGTCCGACAGAGTTCCGATGTCGGGCGTACAGCTCCATGCGAATGAGAGCGACGGGGACGTGCCGTTCTGTTCTAGATTCGCGCTGCCTAGCAGTCGGAGCGCCTCGTTGGCGTTGTGCTTGGCCGCCTTTGGGGCCTGCACGCTTACGGTAGGCACGCTACCGGCGACGACGGTGATTGTCACGCGGGCTGTCGCGACCTCGCCATCGGCTTTGGACACGCTAACGCTGAAGTCAAAGGTGCCCGGCGGCAATGCACCCGGGAGCAGCGTGAGTAAGGGCGCTGCCGACGCATTGGGAAGCGGAGGGCAGAACGAGTCGGTGGCCTGGGGCACTGGAGAACAGCTCCACATGTATATGTAGCTGAGCGCAGAGGCAGGTTCGTCCGGGTCGTCTGAATCAGAGGCGTCGAGCTGTAGTCCATCGTCCACGCCGACAGCACGGTTGCCGCCGGCGAGACGGGCCACCAGCGGGCTGTCGCGCAGTGTCACGCTGACCTCGGCCGCACCGCACAAGCGTGGACTGTTCTGCAGGCAGCCGACGACGCGTAGCACGTGCGTGCCGCCAGCTACGAGCGGCGGCCCACCTGTGAGTTTGAATGGGCCGAAAGTTAGCTGGATAGATTTGGCCGAGTGGGGCCAAGGTTGGCCCCGTATCCTGTGGACTAGCCACTATACATACGCACCATATCAAAGACCTTGCACCGAGGCTATGGCACGGACTGACGAGCATGGTAGCACGGCCAAAGCTATGTACGGACCACGGGCTGCCCTTTTGTACAAGGAAGCGCGCCGCGCAGCTCGAGCGTCGATCGCGTGACGCTCGCGCCCGGTAACTGCAGCGACGCACCACTGGTGCTGTCCAGTCTGCAGCTCCAGTGGAAAGCGACCTGCCCCTTCTCGGTGCCGTTGCACGAGACCAGTTGCGCCCTGGCTTGCAACAGCAACAGTTCGTCGGCACCGAGTGTGAGCGTTGCCATGGGCGCTGCGATCGTCACCACCGGTGCGGGTGTCGTAAGACGCGTGACCGTGTGAGTGGAGGTCGCACTCTCCTGCCCTGCCACGTCCACCACCCGTAGCGTGAAGGAGAAGTACTCGCCGCCTGTGGGCTGAAAGCCGAGGAATTGGCGGCTTCGTCCGGGCAGTGAGTGGCCAACCGCCCAAGAGTGTAGCTCAGCTAAGAGTCCGGAGAGTCTAGTTTCAGCCCCACTTGAGGTCAGAGGGCTGTGAGAACTGTGGCACCACCACCAAGACAACTTTCTCTGCATGCGAAGGGCCGTCGAGGAGCTCCGCGCCGAGCTCAAGCGACTCGGTGGACTGCACGGCAAGATGCGCCGAGATCGCGCCGAGATTCGTTGTGCCCTCCGCCGCGCCCCACAGGTACCGCATGGCTTTGCGCGCGCTGGAGGTGTCATCAGCGGTGGTGTACGCGCCGGTGAGGCTGAGGCCGCTGCCTGGGCAGAGTGACAGGGAGGTGGGACCAGAGATGCGCGCCAGCGGAGTCAAGCATGCCTCGACTACGGCGTCCGTGCTTGCGTCATCGCAAGGTTCGTTCGTCGGTAGAACCAAAGGCTCTGCCGTGCTGCTGCACATCCCAAGCGACGCGGCACAGCTCCCTGACCAGTCCAATGGCCAGATGGTGGCCGGAGAGAGGCTGATGTTACTACCTGACTTGAGCGTGCTCGCCGACGTGAGGTGGGCGACGAGGGTCGATGAGTCGGCCCATTCGCAAGATGGGGCGGCGGCGGTGCCGCTCCCAGCGAAAAGGGTGAGGGTCGCGCTGTCGAGTGGGCAGCCCTCTGGCTGGTTTGTTGGCTGGCTGAAGCTGAATACGACAGAGTTGAGGCTTCGAGCGAACCTTACCGCATCGAGATGCGGCGAGTCCGACGGTGGAGCTAGCGGCGGTCGCATGGGAGGTGATGGCGACGGCGGCGGCGGGCTTGGTGGCGGACTCGGCGGCGGTGGCAACGGCGGCGGCGGGCTTGGTGGCGGTTGCGGCGGCGGTGGCGACGGCGGCGGCGGGCTCGGTTGCGGCGGCGGTGGCGACGGCGGAGGTGGGTTTGGTGGCGGACTCGGCGGCGGTGGCGACGGCGGCGGCGGGCTTGGTGGCGGTTGCAGTGGCGGCGGCGACGGCGGTGGCGACGGCGGTGGAGGTGATGGAGGGGGCGATGGTGGTGGCGGCGAGGGCGGTGGAGATGGCGGCGGCGGCGAGGGTGGCGGTGATGGCGGCGGAGGCGAGGGTGGCAGTGAGGGTGACATTGGCGAGGGCGGCGGCAGTGAGGGCGGGGGCGATGGTGGTGGTGGTGAGGGCGGTGGTTGCGATGGTGGAGAGGACGGTGCCGGTGGCGGTGCCGGCGATGGTGGCGGCACAGGACACGCAGTCTGGCAGACGAAGTTTCTCTTTACAGCGCAGTCGAGGTCGTTCCACTTGTCCCCCCAAAGCACTAAGCAGTCCTCTTTCCCCTGAAAGTTATTGGGCTCGTCTTGGCCCCAGTTGGTATACGATAGCGGGGTGTTGGTCGGGCTCCACACCCAGGTGCCCTCGGATGCGGCATCGGTACCGCCAATCCACACCGGGTTGCCTGTCGCAGCGGTGATCAGCAGCGTGTTCTGCGCTTCGGATTGCACGGTCGCCAACTGCAGGCCCGCCACCTGACAGGCGGCGTCGGCAGCGGCCCATGCAAGGGTGTCGCCCATTAGCGTGTAGGTGCAGGCCAGCGAGGGCGGCGACGAAGGAGGTGGTGGCGATGGGGGGGGCGGTGACGGCGGCGGTGGCGACGGCGGCGGAAGAGAGGGTGATGGGGGTGATGGAGGCGGCGGAAATGACGGCGGCGGTGACGGTGGCGGAGGTGACGGCGGCAGAGGCGAGGAAGGCGATGGTGACAGAGGTGGCGGCGAGGGTGGAGGAGGAGAGGGTGGCGGAGGCGGTTGTGAGGGCGGTGGGGAGCTTGGTGGTGGCGGCGAGGGCGACGGTGGAGGAGGAAACGGCGGCGGAGAGCTCGGTGGCGATGGAGAGGGCGGCGGCTGGCTCGGTGGTGGTGGCGAGGGCGACGGTGGCGGAGGGCTTGGCGGCGGCTGGCTCGGTGGTGGCGGCGAGGGCGACGGTGGCGGCGGGCTTGGTGGCGGCTGTAGCTGATCTGACCCCGAGCCCGAGCCCAAGTCCGAGCCCGAGCCATCGCCCGAGCCCGAGCCTGACCCGGCTTCTGGCGGGGGAGACGCCTGCGCATGAGGCGGCTGGCTCGGTGGCGGTGGCGAGGGCGACGGTGGCGGCGGGCTTGGCGGCGGCTGGCTCGGCGACGGCGGCGATAGTGAGGGCGGCGGCGGGCTGGGCGAAGGTGGCGGTGGCGACGGCGACGGCCGTGGGGGAGATGGCGACCGAGGGCTTGGCGAGCACAGGGGTTCAGGCGGGGTGTCCCATTTATCTCCTTTCAAGCATTTGCCACTCTTCCACTTGCACACCCTGTACCCTCCCACATTCTTCCATCTGACCCTCCAGCTTCTGGGGCAGCCGAGCTCATCTTGAACATCCTCGCAACTGCTCACGTTTGTCGGGTAGAAGCATTGACCTGGCGACAGTGGCGACCGTGGCGGGTTGGAGGACGGCGGGCTGGGCGAGGGCGGCGGCGGCATGGGCGAGGGCGGCGGCGGCATGGGCGACGGCGGCGGTGGCGGCGGCGACGGAGGGCTTGGCGGCGGCGGAGAGCTTGGTGGTGGTGGGCTCGGCGAGGGCGGCGGTGGTGACGGTGGCTGCGGTGGCGACGGCGATGGTGACGGCGGGCCTGGCGGTGGTGGGCTCGGCGAGGGCGGCGGTGGCGACGGTGACGGCGGCGGCGGCGACGGTGACGGAGGGCTCGGCGGCGGGGGCGAAGGCGGGGGCGGAGATGGCGGTGGCGGAGGGCTTGGTGGCGGCTGTAGCTGATCTGACCCCGAGCCCGAGCCCAAGTCCGAGCCCGAGCCATCGCCCGAGCCCGAGCCTGACCCGGCTTCTGGCTGGGGAGACGCATGAGGCGGCTGGCTCGATGGCGGTGGCGAGGGCGACGGTGGCGGCGGCATGGACGACGGCGGCGATGGCGACGGCAACGGAGGGCTTGGTGGCGGTTGCGGCTCGCTCGGTGACGTGGGCTGGTACTGCCTGCCACTGCTTAGTGTGCCTGTGTCGTTCACGCTTGAGAGCGAGGCGACGAGAGCCACGAGCATCGACCTCCTTGCCTACCTCGCCCCTTCCGGCTTCCCAAGAACCCAATGCGGACTGAGAGTTCACTCGACTGTTATCAAAAGCACAAAGCTGTTTCCAGTTGTTGCAAAAACTGAGGGGTGATATCCAACTTGCCACAAAAACCACGTGACAACTGAACACGACAGAAGAGGTCAATCCCCTGGTGAGGTGTCACGGCTGCAGCTGCAGCCTCTGCCGCACCTGACCCAACTCCTCGCGCAGCGCCTCCAGCTCGGCGAGCCGCGCCACGCGCGCCTCCTCCGCCTCGCCGCCCGCGCCGCCGTGCATACCTGCGTTCTCCATGTCCTGCTGCAGCGAGGCAACCTGCTCATCGAGCAGCGCCAGGCTGGCGAGGAGCTCGCTGCTGTCGACGAGCCGCTTTGATCCCTGACGCTGCAGCGCGGCCAGGCGTTCGGTGAGGCGCGGCACGTCCGTGGCGGCCTCGAGCACCGCCGCCTTGTGCTCGGCCTGTAATCAGAACAAGTGCGAGCGTTTAAGCCGCATGCACACTGCTTTTCAGGCGGCGTTTCAGGCGGCATGCACATTGTGCGCAGCATACCCACAGCAGCAAACAGCACGCAAGCACTGCATGCAGCATGCACATTGCACGCACCTGCACGTGGTGCGCCTCGCCAAAGAGTAGCATGGCCTTACCGCCGCTACCGAGGCCGAGCGACTCCATGCTGGCGCCTCGCTCGCTCGCCTGCCGACCCCGCACGAGTAGCCGCTGTTGCGCGGGCGGCGCGCCTGGTTAGGGTTAGGATTGGGGCTAGGGTTAGGGCGAAAGGTTAGGGTTGGATTAGGGTTCAGGGCTAGGGCTGAGCGGCGCGCCGCAGAGAGGCTGCAGCAGTCGCTTCGCCTCGATCAGAGTAGTCTCCGCTTCGCACCGCACCACGTAGCGCGCCTACTCAGGGGTCGGGCTCGGGCTCGGGCTCGGGCTCGGGCTCGGGATCGGGCTCGGGATCGGGATCGGGCTCGGGCTCGGGCTTGGGCTCGGGCTCGGGCTCGGGCTCGGGCTTGGGCTTGGGGCGCGCGCTCGCAGGGTGAGCGCAACAAGCTTACGCGCCTTTCCATGCGTCACCACGAGTTCGATGGAGCCACTGCCCACGACCACCGCCGACGCGGAGGCTGCGGCCGAGGCCGCCCCCGCCGCTGGGCCCGCCGCCACCGGGCTGCTGGCCAGGGCATCGCCGACGGCGGCGGGGTTGTTGGCCGGATTTTTGGCGGCGAGCGTTGGCGCGGCGCTGGCCGGCGCTGGCTTGTGGCCCTGCGCGTTCTTGAGCAGCATGAGGCGCGCGCCATCGGCGATGCCGAGCGCCGCCACGGTGCTGGTGAGGGCCAGGGCGTGAGCAGGCTCAGTAGAAGTGCCGCTCGGTCGCTGAGCTAGAGCTAGGGCTCGGGCTAGCGCTCGGGCTAACGTCAGGCGTCGCGATGCGGGGTAAGGGTTCGGGATCGAGTTCTGGCGCAGGTGCAGCGGTGCGCCTGGCGTCAGCCGCCTCCTTGCCCTTGACGAGTAGCTTCTGCTGCGCCGCGGGGATGGAGCATATCTCTTCGAGCCGGGCCTTGACCGCACGCACCGTCTCCTCCCCGTCGACGCTCAGCTGGTGCTTCGCCGCGCCTTGCGCGACCGTGATTTGCATTGTAGGGGTGGGCTCTCCGGCGTGGCGCAAGGCGCGGCGGTGGGTGGCGCAGCCGGCGTTGCAGGGTAAAAACACCGCCAAGTGACAAGCGAACGAGTGTGCGCAAGAAACGGCGCACATAGCCGCACGAGGCGCGGTGCAACTCAGCCCCGGCGGAGGCTGAGCTCGAAGGAGATCTTGCTTGTCGGCCTGCCCAGTCCCTGCCCAGCCAGTCGCCAGTCCCCCAGGCTCGTGGAGGTACTGCAGGGCCCCAGGCGATGCACGGTCGGAGGCGGCGGGTCGCGGAGCAGGGGGAAGGGCGAAGGGCGAAGCTCGACACTGCGGTGCGGAAATTTGGAAAGATTTTGAATAAAAAGGTTGAAAAGGTTGAAAAGGTTGAAAAGGTTGAAAGGTTGAAAAGGTTGAAAAGGTTGGAAAAGGTTGGAAAAGGTTGGCAAAGGTTGGGAAAGGTTGCGGCGCCCTAGGGTGACTCAACCTTTTTGGAAAGGTTGGCAAAGGTTGGGA
>Ga0209302_10002604_pt1 | contig 10509 bp, 8 predicted proteins | sample ArcOceMetagenome_2_FD_187445 | JGI IMG/M metagenome (GOLD analysis project Ga0209302, IMG submission 187445) | Marine eukaryotic phytoplankton communities from Arctic Ocean - Arctic Ocean ARC135M Metagenome (SPAdes) (version 2) | ecosystem: Environmental > Aquatic > Marine > Oceanic | place... | reverse complement strand
GGGGGGGGGGGGGGGGGGGGGGGGGGGGGGGCGATAATACCGGCCTAAGTATAACGACTACGAAAAGAATGTGTGCGTCAGCGCAGTCGTCTTCGGCCCGACCACGCGCATCGTCACGTGCCGCACCACCGGCTGCACCGGCTGCATTGACGGCCCCGCCCGCTTGCCGCACGCACAGCAATGGTCCTCGGGACGTCCAAACTGCGAGCCGAGCGTCCATTCCGCGCCCGGTGCCGCGCCACCGCTCGCACACCAGCCTTCACTCGAGTAGTCGGCGCACGCCTTGCCTTGGCCGTTGGTCCACCCCGTGTCGTCGCGGCAGTCAAGCACGCCCAGACTGCACGTGGCCTCGGGCGCGCCGTCAGCCCACCGGCTCACGCACGGCGCGCTCGCGGCGACTTCGAAGTTCTCTGCCAGAAGCTGCATCTCGATCGAGGGCAGGCCCGGCTCGTCCTTGTCATCCCACTGCGTCGCCTGGAAGCGCGTGGTCAGCGTGGCCGCGGTGGTACGGAGGGTGACGCTCGCCCAGCCCGTCTTGCTCTGTGGGTTGAGATCGCGATTGTGCCCCATCCACGTCCAGTCGAAAGGACCGGCCAGCAGCATTCCGCACGCAGGCATCCCCAGCCCACCAGGCCACTCGAGGCAGTCTTTGCTATACGTGCAGGGTTGGATCATCAGCCCACTCGGCGCGGAGTAGGCCACGCCCCGTTCGGACGAGAAGTTGCGCCCCCCTGCGCAACGCAGAGGTGGGGAGCTCTCGTCATTCGGGCCAGCATGGCCAGCGGTTCGAGGGCTCGAAGTAAGCACATTCGATGACTTCGCCCGGCACGAAGAGCGGATGCGGCGCGGGAGGCGCGGCAGCACGGAGGTACGCGGCAAGGTTGCGCAGGACGCGGTCGGCCACAGGGTCCCTCCCCGCTCGGGCCGCCAGCCCCAAGCCACAGACCAGCGCCAACCCCCGTCCCACACCCGATGGGGGCGGAGGGAAGAAGACCTCGGCCAGAACGAGCCCAGCGGAGCCCATGGCGTGCGTCAGTAGTGGCTGCATGCGGCGGAGTGCCGCCGCGTTGGCGGCGATGGCGTCGGGCGCGGCGCTTGACACGTCCAAGGTGAGGGCGGACGACATGGGTGATGGGTGCGGCAGGCGCCTACCACCCGCAGGCTGCGCCGCCTTGGGCTCCCACGGCTCGAGGAGGCTCCAGCTCTCCCACCAAGACGCGTCGAGGGCGTGCGGCGTGCGGAGGAGCGCGTGCTCTGGCCGCTGTGGGTGGACGGGCTCTCCTCGATGCAGCCTTCGTCCAGAGTGAGGCAGCGTCACCGTGGGCGGTAGTATGCGGAGTGCGGCGTCGAGCAAATCGCGCACCACCGCGTCGTCCCAGTCGGTCGCGCCCGACTGCTGCAGGAGGAGCACGCGGCCACCCGCGCCGAGCCTAGCGCGGAGAGCCCTCACCAGGCGGCCGTTGCTCCACCCGCCGCGTAGGTTCTCACCGACCACGACTGGCTCTGCTGCAGGCAGCGCCTCCAGAGCCTCCAGGCTGCCCAGTGCGGACACAGCGAGACCGCTGCGGCGCAACGCCGCAAACGTCGCGCCTTCCGGGCCGTCGTACACCGCCACTGGCACCTCGGCCGCTTCGGGCGGCAGCGGCACGAACAGCGTGATGGGCTCTGGATGCGCGACAGCGAGCGGCGCCGAGGCATCGGCAGTGGCGGCCGCGGATTGCGCCTGGCCAATCTTGGCGTTGCACGCGCAGCAGTTGTTCTCTGGGTGGTTCCACCGTGCACCTCGCGCCCACTCGTGCCCTTGCACGAAGGCCCCGTTGCGGCAGTGGCCGTCGCGCTCGTACGCGCCGCAGCTGTGCGCATAGACATCGGTCCATCCGGAGACGTCGACACACACCATCTTAACCACCGTGGTCGGCGCGAGCGACGCCGAGATCGCGCAGGTCGTATGATCGCACCCAGCGGGAAGCACGAGCGGCAGACGGATCGCGAGCGGTGCGGAGTGTGCGGAGTAGTAAGGGATCGCTGGCACTGGGAGCTGGCCTCGGGCTGTAGCGGGGCAGCGGGCTTCACACTCGAGCGTGACGCTGACGGTTGTGGGTCCGAGGTCGGTGCCGGTGTCGTCGTCATTGACGACATGCACGGTGAGCTGCAGTACCGTGCCCAAGTACGCGTGCGGCGTCCACGACTCGAGGCTCAGCAGGACGGGTGCAAAGCTCGTGCCCGCTGCCTCGAGCATTGGCGACGGCGCCGCGGCCACATCGGAGAAGGAGCGCACGGTCTTGCCACAGTAGTAGAAGGGCGCACCAAACGGCATGATGCCTGGTTAGGGTGAGGGCGAAGATGAGCGTGAGGGTGAGGGTGAGGGTGAGGGTGAGGGTGAGGGTGAGGGTGAGGGTGAGGGTGGGGGTGAGGGTGAGGGTGAGGGTGAGGGTGAGGGTGAGGGTGAGGGGGAGGGTGAGGGTGAGGGTGAGGGTGAGGGTGGGGGTGAGGGTGAGGGTGAGGGTGAGGGTGAGGGTGAGGGTGAGGGTGAGGGTGAGGGTAAAGGGGGCGATAGTCTCTTGCGCCACGTGCCTGCGAGGTGCGGGTTGAGGTTGCGGTTGCGCCGCACGATCTCGACCGAGCGCCGCTGCACGAGCGCAGCGTGGCGTCCGGCAGCATGTGTGCCCTGCGAGGGCCCTGTCCATTTAAGTGACCAGGCCCAGTTCTTCCCGGAGACGTCGTAGTCGCCTCCTGCGGTTAAATAGTTGCCCACGCTCTCGGTGAAGGTCTGCGGCTGTGGCGCGGCGCCCTCGCGCGGCTGTGGCTCGTGCAGATAGTAGGCGGATGGGTCGCCTTGGTACCAGCCGTAGTAGGTGTGGTCGTCGAAGATCTGCCCACCCAACCCTTCACCAAACCCCGCATCGCCCAAATAGGCGCGCTCGCTGTCGAAAGCGACGAGCTGCCCGGTGATCTCGCGCAGCAGCGCAGCGTACTGCGCGTGGTACGGCGCGTCGCCCCAGTGTCCCGCTGACGAGCTGATATCCATTTCGTTGCCCAAAATGAGAATGGCGTGCGACGGATGTGTTGCCGTCGCGAGCAACAGGCCCTTGTAGTGCGCGAGCGCGACCACCGCCGAGTCCGGCGGTAGCGGCTTCGCGGGTGGCTTCGCGCGGCAGCCAGGGCAGACGGGGTTACCGTAGGGCCCCGCGTAAACGAGCAGTCCGAGCTCGTCGGCCGCGTCGTACCTTGACTCATGAATCTATGTTCATGTGCAGGTGAGAGACAAAGGTGGTGCAGATGTATGTTCACATATGTGTCGTCGTACCAGGCGGCCGTAGCGTGCCCGACGCCGTCACCGAGGCGCACCGCGTTGATGTGCCGCCGCTTGAGCGAGCGCAGGTACGAGTAGGCAAAGCCGTAGCTGGTGCCAATGCTGTCGTCAATGTAGCGCCCGGGCGGGTTGACCGAGTTGCCGCGTAAGAAAATGGGCCGGCCATTAAGCTCGAAACGGCCGGCGACGGCGCGGAAGCTGCGAAAGCCGAAGCGCAAACTCACCTGCTGCGCCTGGCCGCTCTGACGTAGGCTGCAGTTGAGGTTGTGCAGCGTCGGCGACGCGAGGTCCCAAACTGCGGGCGGGTGTGAGGGTCGAATCTCGAGGCTCGGGTCATCGTTGTGCGGTCCAAGCCTGGCATTGCCGGTCCACAGCGTCTTGGTGCTCCCGCAACAGAACAACACGCATGACGCCTCGAGGGTGGAGGTCAGCCATAACTGTGGCCCTTCGGTCCAGTGACTCGCCTCAACGGGGTCGCCCTCACGGAAGCGGAGCAGCGCCCACTCGCGTCGCGGGAAGATGGAGGGCACGATCTTCATTCGCACACCCGCCAGCGCGGCGCGAACATAGGTCGAGGATGGGACCGCGCAATGAAACCGCCTTGCGAGAACTACCAACCACAACTCCTCATTTACGCATTGCACTCCAGTCCTCAGGCCACCTCAGAGACCTGTGCAGCAGCAACGCCACGTTCCAGCCACTCCAGAGCATGGTGCGCCAGTGTCGGGCTACCTCAGCGGTGTGCGATCTCTTTCTGCATACGTGGGACACCCTGTCACCAACGACGTCGACATGGCATACGTGGTGGACCGCTTCGACGAGTGGTATCAGCAGCGCCAAGTGCGTGGAGATGGTCCAAGCACGATTGGGACCGGTTGCGGTAGCGGTCGATCGCCAACCAAATGCACCGAATGCCTGGACTAACTTGACATGGAAGTTCGCAGTGAACCGCAACGATCCCAAGGGTGCAGACCGCGACACGCACGTGAGCGTGTACGGCATTCGAGGCGTGATACGTGGGGCCGCTCGGGCAGCAGGTCTGCGGCAGGCGCACGAGCGCGCCTCCGCAGTGTCGTACGACGTTTCCGTTCGCATCAGGCCCGATCTTTATCAGCGAGAGTACACGAAAGATCGGGCCGAACCCATACGTCTAAAGCTGAACCAGGTGTGTGCAGTGCCCTCTGCAGCGTGGCCGTTCATCGCTGCAGCGCAGCGCTGCGCGACGTGCGTCAAGGGGTGCGATGACCAGATGGTGCCGGGGAGGTCCAGGTCGACGGATATGGTGACTCGCAGCCCTTCGAACCAATGACCCGCCGCTCTGCAGGTCGGCCGATTCTGAGTTCGCGGCGCGCTCTGTCAGTGCTTCTGGAGCAGCCCGCCCACTGCACTCGACACGCTGATCCGCGGATGGGACCAGCTCGCAGACCTGTGGATCGGATATAACTTACTATGGCAGCGTGGCGAGCAGGGCGCCGACCACGAGCCCTTGCGCACGCACCATCGGTGTGCACGAAGCGAGAGCGCGCCGCCGGAGCTGATGCTCGCTGTGGCGGCGAAACAGGCGGGGCTCAGCCTCGAACCTCTGCACGGGCTCTCGATCACAGCGGGCTGGCCAGATGACCACAAGGGCTTTGTGCGCCGTTCTGCGTCGTGTAGCACCTTTCCCACCTGGCGCCCACCAGCGCGAGAACGTGTGGGGGAGTGCCTTACTGTTATGCAGGAGGGGCAGTGGCGGAGGCCTGGGGCACAGGTGTGCGGCGGCTTAGGGACTGGAGCCGCTCTGCGGCCCGTGAAGTAGAGAAGGTAAGAATAGTGACAGTCGAAAGCGCGTAGTTTCCCGCCTTCGTCGTTTTTTTTTTTACTTTTGATTTGAGATTGGCCAATTGGTGAACTCCGTCAATTGGGCCATTCGAGCACTCACCTCCGTCCACGATGCTGCGCACAAATTTGCTCGCCTTCCTCGTCGCGCCCGTCTTGATTGCGGCCAAGGTAGGCTCACGCCGCACGTAGACCGCCCCTCGTCACAGCAGGCACCCCATATAGTAGTTATCCGGCGCCTTTGTTGTGCCAGAAGGATGCGGCGCCGGCACCGTCGGCCATTGAGGACCTCGTGAATGAGCTTAAGGGCTGCGGTACCGACGTGCTTGGTGCAATCATGGGTGCTGCCAACGATGCGGTGGGCTACCTCCTCGCCCTGCCACGCTTCGGCACCGATTGCTTCGTGTGGGCCGTCACGTTCGTTCGCGACCTCCCGGCACTTGGCAAGAATGTCTTCAACGGCAACCAGAAGACGCTTGACGAGCTCACCAGTCTCTGTGAGTGACCTCGGTTCGAACTGGCGAGCACACACTGGCCTCAGTACGCGCACGCTTCCTACCGATCTCGTGAAGACCCGACGTCGCATTTTCAAGGCTGCTCCGCCTTGGTTGCTAATCATGTGTGCGCACCGCGCTCGCAGGCGTGACGATCGGCTCGATCTGCTTCGTGGTGTACATCTCCGTGGCGGCAGTCAACATGGGCCTTCAGACTCTGTACAGCACCAAGGAATACTTCAGCTCCTACCTCACGCTACCCGCCATGAAGACGGTCCTCGGCCAAGACGTGCCAAAGCCGGTGACCCAAGTGCGCGACACCATCCAGACGGAGATGCTCGACCGCATCATCAACTGGAAGTTCGCGTTCGTCATGCCGCTCTCTGGTGAGAAGGGGTCGCCCTCCGTCGGCTCCATGGTTGCCAACTCCGCCGCAGCGATCTCGCTCTGCATGATGCTTTCGTGTGCGCCCGCCGTCCTCGCGCTCATGCAGAACGGGCCGAGCAAGGGCGACGCCGAGGCGGTCGCGTACACCATGGGCACCGCCCTTGGCATCCAGTACCTCGTCAACAAGGCCAAGTGAACCCGCCTCACAAGCCACGGTGCCAGGCGTGCGGAACAAGGCCCTCGCGCCTGTCCGTGCTGTCCCCAGCTCCGAGCGGTGGCAAGGCCTTAGGGTTGGCGGTCTGCGAGGCGGTCTGCGTGCACCTGCGCCTTCCGAGGCCAACCCTAAGCCTAACCACAGCTCGCCACCCTCCATGACTCCCATGCATGCACTCTCGGTGACGGTCCGCTAGAAGTTGTACCCAATCCGGTTTTTGGTCCATGGTCGGTTAAACATCCAGATCATGATCAAAGCGGATCCAGCCGCCGGGCTGGGATTGGAGCATTTTTTGTGCGCTAGCCTAACGCCACCCAAACAAACCACTCGAACCGGCGACTGAGCGGAGGACCAACGTAAACTGTGTTTACACCGTTTCATGATAAATTAACCTTCTTTCTTCCCCGGGGAATCACGACGTTTCACGATTCCCTGGATAAAAGAAAGTGGAATACGCCCTCCCCGCTCATCACGCCTCAGGCCAAACCCAGACTGATGGCTGGTTCGGCATTCGTCTAGACACTAGTAAGGGGTAGTGGAGACACCAGTAAGACACTAGAGCCGGGACACGGGAGGATGTTCACCGTTTACTACTACTACGGGCTTCCCCGTGACCTCCCCACGCAACCACAACCACCCCCAGCTCCACGCGGGTAGCATGATCCCTCCAAACGCCTCTCCCCCGTCTTGTATGAGCCTCTCCCCTCTCGGGAATCTACGCAGGGCCCTCGTTCTGTGGTGCTTTTCTCGCACCGCGCCGCTGGAGCGACGCCCGTGCCGCCTAAAGCGAGTCTGCCAGACGTCCCGGTTTCACCCGGTTTGACCGCAGCTGAACCGAGGGTGGTTTAACTTGGCGGTCCGCAGCCCTGAACCGTCGCTGACGACCAGGTCTGACCCGAATTTTAAATCATGGCGACAATACCGCCCCCGCAGGCCAATTTAATTTGGGTTAGACCTGGTTTAGCGACGTTTCAGGGCCGACCCAAGTTAAACCACCCCGCTTCGGCTGTGATAAAACCCACCAACGGGGACGCGAAAAAGGAGTTTGCGTTTTGCGCGGGGCTCCTGGGGAGCGACGCGTGTGCCGCCTGGTGACGGATGATCCGTGCGCCACGCGGCCTCGAATCAGGCTACGCGGGCGATCTCGTAGCCTATCGTGCTGCTGCGAGTACCAGCACGCCGGAGCAGGGTGCGAAGGGTGTGCCCTCACTCCATGAGCTGTGCAGCTTGGTCGTGACCGACTGCTACCTCTCTCCCAAAAATGTCTGCGAGGTTATGGACTTTGCCAAAGCCTACAACGTGCTGATGCTCCAGCGGCGTGTCGAGCTCTTCGTCTGTCACGCGTGGGCGGGCGTGCGGGCAGTCCATGATCCAGAGACGCTGCAGCAAGGTGAAACTCCCGGTTGAAAAGTGGATAGCCTGCCGAATCGCACGGGCACGCTAGTCGAAGACGCGGGGCTCACCGCGAAACAGTGGCCGCAGCGGTGGGCAGCTGACGCCAGCATCACGGGCCCACCGCTGGCGTCACGGGCGCGCACATGCCCACTCCACCCTCTGCTGACGCCAGCATCTCACCCCTTCGCACCTGCAGTACTGGGAGACGAGCTCTACTCAGCCCTCTGCGCCGAGGAGATGCAGCTCGCGCGATCGGTGAGCCGTCTCTCTCTCGTCGGCGAGGTCAAGGAGAAGGAGCCTCCACCCAACGCCATGCTCGCGCCCTCTCGGTCGAAGAGTGGCCGCAATACCTGGCCGTATGAACAGCTGCGAACAGGCGTGGCGTGGCCGCCCGGCGTCGGCGCCGACGAGCGCGAGCGCTGGCTGAGCAACGCGGAGTTTGAGGCGGTCCTCGGCGTGAGCCGAGAGGCCTGGGAGAAGATGCCGAGGTGGAAGAGGAGCACCATTAGACGCGAGGCTGATATTTTCTGATATTGTCCTGTGCTGTTTGTATCACAAAAAAAACGGTTCAAAAGTGAGAATTATACACTACCCCCACCCTATGTGCCTCTCTCGGAAGTAGACCCCCGCGCCGGAAATTCCAAAAGTCCCCGGCCGCTCGCGTGTTGAAATTTCGGGGTGGTGTGTCTGTGTGTGTCTGGCGCGCGGTTTATCTGCTCCGCTTTCGCTCGGCCCGCGGCGCGGGCGCGGCGAGTCGCGCAGTCCGCGTTGTCCGGCGCGAAGCGGAGACCTGAAAAAGAAACTGAATCTTCGGGGCAATTTGCGGCGAGATCTTTCGCGGGCTTTATATATAGTAGTACCTGTTTACCATCTATAGACACACTGAGCACTGAAGTAACGCCTGCCCGTAGTAACGTAAACGGAAAGCCGGCGTGCATCAGTCATCAGATGCAACGAGCCTGACTCCGTGACGCGAGGCGATACGCGAAAATGCGTGCTCTGCCTGCGCCGAAACCGTGGGCGGGTCTACTCCACTAGCGAGTCAAAAGGGGCGGGCAGCCCAACGGGCGTCGCGAGGAGGTCCATGGCCTCGACGGCGAGCACCCGCACCCGCTGCACGGTGCCGGGCGCGAGCTTGGTCGCGAGGATGCGCACGGTGCCGTCGATGTCGAGGGCGTCGTACTGGGTGCGCGCGATGGCGTCCTCACCCTCCATGCGGTCCACCATGACCTCGATCTCGTGACCCACGTGGCTCTCGGCCCAGTCCTCGGCCTGCTGCTGGAAGAGCGCCATCAGCTCATCCTTACGGTCCTCCCTGATCTCCTGCTCGAGCTGGCCCTCCATCTCGGCCGCGGGCGTGCCCTCCTCCGCCGAGTAGGCGAAGGCGCCGCCGCGCTCGAAGCCGACCTCGCGCGCGCCCTCGACCAGCGCGCGATGCTCTTCCTCCGTCTCGCCAGGGAAGCCGCAGATGAAGGTCGAGCGCAGCACGACGCCGGGGATGTTGTCGCGCAGCCGCGCGAGCAGATCGCGCGTCGCGGCGGCGCCGGGGCGGCGCATGCGCTGCAGCACGGTGGGCGAGAGGTGCTGCAGCGGGATGTCGATGTACTTGACCACCTTCGGGTTGGCGGCGATCTCGTCGACGAGCGCCTCCGAAAAGTACGAGGGGTAGCAGTAGAGCAGCCGGATCCAGTGCAGCCCCTCCAGCTGGCCGAGCTCGTGCAGCAGGTCGGCGAGCCGCCGCCCGTCCGCCGCGCCCCAGTCGGAGCCAAACTGGTTGGTGTCCTCCGCGATGAGGTTGAGCTCCTTGACGCCCCGCTCGACGAGCTTGGTCGCCTCCTGCACGACAGCGTCGTACGGCTTGGAGCGGAAGTTGCCTCGGAAGCCCGGGATAGCGCAGAAGGTGCACGCGTGGTCGCACCCCTCCGCCACGCGCAGGTAGGCCGTGTGCTTCGGCGTGAGCTGGAAGCGCTCATCCTCCGCACGGAAGGGCGCGGAGGCGCTGCCCACCATCACGCTCTGGGTGACGGGGGTGCCCCCGGACGACTCGAGGAGCATCAGCACCTGCGTCGGCAGCTCGGCGTAGCTCTCGAAGCCCATGATCGAGTCGACCTCGGGCAGCTCGTCTGCCAGCTCCTGTGCGTAGCGCTGCGCCATGCAGCCGGTGACGAAGAGGCCTCGCGTGGGCAGGGCGTCATCATCCTTGAGGTGCGCCGCATCAACGATCGCCGCGATCGACTCGCGCTTCGCGTCCTCCACGAATGCGCAGGTGTTGACGATGACCTGTGCCAGCAAGCAAGCAGTGTGTGTTAACAAGGCATGCAAGCAGGTGTTCAGCATGCCAGCAGTGTGTTAACTGGGCGCTGTGGGATCATGTGCTCTTGGTTCGATCCGCCACTGTGCATACGATGTCAGCCTCCTCAGGCTTGGCGACGATGCGCATGCCGTACCGTTGCAGGTCTCCGAGCATCACCTCTGCGTCCACTGTGTTCTTTGGGCAGCCGAGCGCGACCAAAGCCACCGTGTGCCGCTTCGCAGGGACTGGTCTAGCGTCGGGTGGGGCTATCAGGGAGGCCACGGACGTCGGATGAGGGCTTCTCGCGCTTCTTTGTTGAGGCGCGTGCCAGGACACATAGCTGGCGGAGGCGAGGCAGATGTTAGCGAGCAAGAGCCTCGCCATAGCCTTGATGAGCGAGCAGTCGGCGGCGACGGGAGGTCTTATTAATAGTCAGGGAGTTCTACCGGCTTGGTTGGCTAGGAACCGCCCCACGGGTGGGGCAGTCTTTTCCCACTGAACGCCTGGGAATCAGCCTTACCCGCCGCCTGCCGACCCCCCCAGACAGGCCCTCCCATCACTACTGGCCCGGTGCTCCCTCTTTTTTTAAGCACCC
>Ga0209302_10002603_pt1 | contig 10511 bp, 5 predicted proteins | sample ArcOceMetagenome_2_FD_187445 | JGI IMG/M metagenome (GOLD analysis project Ga0209302, IMG submission 187445) | Marine eukaryotic phytoplankton communities from Arctic Ocean - Arctic Ocean ARC135M Metagenome (SPAdes) (version 2) | ecosystem: Environmental > Aquatic > Marine > Oceanic | place... | reverse complement strand
TTGCCCATGCCCGCAACGGCGCGTGAGCGCACCCCCGAGTGCTGAGAGCACGGTTCGTCGAGGTGAGCTCTTGTGGGGGGTGGGGGTGAAATTGTTTGGCGGACGAGTAAATTCCCAGATAAGAGATAGATAGATAGATAGATAGATAGATAAGAGAGATAATAAGATAGATCTTATCTCATCTTAAATTCCCATGTTCGGCTCAAAAACCCTCCTGGTAAGGGGCAGTGCCCGTAACTGACCGGCGCTGGCCGCACCCCCCCTTGCTTCGCAGACCGCGCACGCACCGCCGATGCCCTTCAGCCTGGCGACGCCTTGCTCTACACCATCGGAACAAGTGTGATTCGTGATGCGCGCCTCGCTGCGCCATCCTCGAGCGGCGACGCCACTGGCGCCGCCGCCCCGCCGCGCGCGGTGGACGCGCAGCTGACGCGCAGCGCACGACCCATACATACGAGCCGTGCGTGCGCGCCGACGCTCAACGCACAACGGGGTCCACGGTCCAGGCGCGCGCGCGGCACCGCATCACTCACTGCCTTGGCCGGTCGCCGGTGCCACCACAGACTGCGCGCCGCACCTCACTCAACTGCGATCTGCGTGCTCGAGCGTGTCCACAGCTCCACACGGCGCGACGGCGTCCGCAGGTGGCGATGTGGCATGTGCGGCATCGAGCACGCCGGCCGCGCGCGCGCTCTCTTCCGCGCGTTCCGGCGCGGCCGGCGGGCGGGCGGCGGCGCCTGAGAGAGACAGGAGGCTCACCTAAAGTATCTCTCGGGCCGATGCGATGATGCCGATATGTCCCCACGGCGCGCACCAGGCGCCCAGAGCGCAGAGGCGCGGACGGGACCACAGGCGATCGTGCTTCCCTTCGTGTGGCCCGCGCTGCGCGCACACGAGCTCCTCTCGCGCACGAGCAACGCCTCGGCTCAAGGGAGAGATGCAAAAAACATAATTCGTTTACTGCCCAATGACCAACACTTGGCCCAGCACGAACATTCGCACGGAGTCGGCGCCGCGGTAGTCCGAGGGCGGCTTGATGAGCTGCGGGTCGTAGCGCGCGAGGGCGCGCGCGCGGAGTAGCATAGATCCCTGGTCGGGGAAGTAGACGAAGACGAGCAGCGTGGTCAGGCCGCAGACCACCATCCCGAGCCGCAGGAAGCCCTCGTCCAGCCGGAGGGAGCCATCCTCGAAGAAGGAGCCGAGTAGCACCACAGCACCCAGGTTGCCGCCAGCGCTGACCTGGGCAGTATAAAAAAATGGCAGTAGCAGCAGCAGCAGCAGCAGCAGCAGCAGCAGCAGCAGCAGCTGGAGGAGGAGGAGGAGGAGGAGGAGGAGCAGGAGCAGGAGGAACAGGCGGGGTAGAGCAGTAGTAAGCAAATAGTAAGTGAGTGGCCAGCGCTGACCATGCCGGAGACGATGCCGAGCGCGGGGCGCGAGACGTACGGCACGATGCCATAGTGCAGCCCCTCGGCCGCCTGCACATGCAACCATTCTGCATATACATATGGTCATGCAGAAAGACTGCGAGAGGCCGCGGCCGAGGGCGCTCACGTATACACATGCACGACATCGTGTTGTGCTGCTGCCAGTGTGTGTTTGCTGCCCCGCATGCTGTGCGTGTATGGTATGCCGCCTGCACGCAGATGGAGAAGCAGATCAGGCAGAAGACAGCGAGGCCGAGCGCGTGCTCCTGGTTCTTGATACAGTTGATCGCGGCGCCGTCGCGGTTCCAAGCGGGCTCGCAGATCATGCGTAGATCGTCGCCGACGCCGTACAACTCCTGGTCGTGCACCGAGAGAGCCTGGTGCACGCAGCCGCACTCGCTCACCTGCGTGTCGTTGACTGGGCACCAAGCGTCGTATTCTTTGTTGTAGCGGTTCCTGTTTGTTGTAGCGTTCTCGTGGTGCTCGTGGTGCTCGTGCTCGTGGTAGAAGCCGCTACACGTAGTCGTGTCGATACGGGTCCAGCCCTGCGTCAGCTGCCGGTCGAAGGGCGCGTCCATCGAGAGTGTCACGGAGGCCATGAGCATGCAGAAGACACCCTCGAGGCTCATCACGATCCAGCATGCCCAGATGCGGCCCCGCATACCGAAGCGCTCGTTGGACCAGTCAGAGAGCTGCCCGCCTGGTTTGGGGTTGGGGTTGGTGCTGGGGTTAATATCGGGTTATCATTCGGGTAGGGGTGGGGGTTGGGGGGTGGGGGTGGGGTAAGGGTTAGAGAGAGAGCTGCCCGCCGAGCGATCGGGCGAAGAGGTTCATCAGGCCGTAGAGTGATGCGTATAGGCCGGCCTCGTGCGGCGCGAGACCGTGGTAGTCGTGGAAGTAGAGGAAGGCTACCGAGTTCATCGTGAGCTCGACGCCGAAGCACATGCCGTAGGTGATGGTGAGCACCCAGGCGTTGACATTGCAGAGACCCGTGCGCATCACGATGCGCCCTTGCGGCTTCTGCTTGGCGCCGGTCTTCTCGAGCTGCCCGATGTTGCCGTCTGGCAGGTCGCGGCCGGTGAGCGCGGCACAGCCGGCTACGAGGCACAGCGCCACTGGCAGGAAGTAGCAGTAGCGCCACGCCCGGTCCTCCTTGTCGAGAGGCGTGCCGTCGAGCAGGTTGTAGATGGCGCTGAAGACAAAGGGCATGACCAGGTTGGTCACGCCGCCGCCCATGTTGCCCCAGCCGGCTGAAGTGGCGTTAGCGAGGCCGACCACCGACTTGCTGTACATTTGCGTGCACCAGACCTGCGAGGTGACGAAGGTGGCGAGACCAAGGCCGATGACCCCACGGCACACGATAAAGCCAGCGGCAGACCCGACCCAGAGCATGCCGAGTGCGGCAGGGCAGATGACGAAGCAGAGGAAGGCGAGCGTGCGACGGGGACCAACTATGTCGCAAACGTATCCGGTGACGATGCGGCTAACGATGTTGGTGGAGACGGCGCAGATGTCTGCGTGGACGATGTCCATGGTGCTCAGGTTGAGCGACGACGGCTTCCGAATCTCGTTCATCAGCGGCGCCGAGGTGAACATCGTGAAGAACGACGCGAAGAAGCCAAACCACGAGGTGTGAAAGGCGCGTCCGTGCGGGTTGGTGAAGTTAAATATATGCAGTTTGGTCGCCTTGTGCTCTTCGTCCACCGCCATCGCGAACTCCTTGCCGAATGCGTCCTTGATGCCACGCGAGTTCACGCCGAGCTTCTGCCCCAGTACGGCGTGCAGCTGCTTCACCTCGACCTGCAGCGCGCTGACCTCGTGCTGGAGCGCGCGGGTTACGCCTTTCTCCTTGGCCCGCCTTCGCTCAGCTGCGCTAAGCGCGGACTCCACCGTCCTACGGGGTGGTGCCCGGTCGACCATGCTGTGGCGCAACCCCGCGGTCGCCGGGCAAACTCGTTCCGTGATCGGTGATCCCCCGAAAGAGCCGAAGCGCCGCAGGAGATAGATAGATAGATAGATAGATTAAATGGACGGAGGGCGTTAAAAACGGCCAGACCTAAAACAGATAGAGATAAGAGAGATATCTTATCTGATCTGATCGGAGAAAACTCAATTGGCGCTCAAGCCTCCTCTCATGAGAACGCAGTAAGTCACTTTCTCACTTACTCTGCCCCGCATGCGAGGGGTGCGCGCCGCCGAGCTGGGAGTGATCCGCGGCGGGACCCTGCGACCTCCTCCCCTTGCCCGCGATATATATATATATATCGCGTTGCGGCGAGGGGAATCATCACGCGGGGCCCCGCCGTGGGCTCCTGCAGCTTGGCGGCGGCGGCGGCGGCGCGCCTTAACGGCGGCGCGCCGGGCCCGTGCGGCGGAAAGCCAGCGCCGGGAAGTTGCACATCAGCCCCGTGGGGCAGGTCTGTCAGTCAGTCAGTCAGTGGGCGAGTAAGAGAGTAAGTCAGTCAGTCAGTAAGCAAGTAAGAGAGTAAGTCAGTAAGTAAGCGAGGAGGTGAGAAAGTACGAAGGCTCGTGGCAAGGTGACTCACTTACTCACTTACTTACTTACTTACTCACTCACGCACCTGTCAGTCGGACTTCTCGGGGCCGGGGTCGATGTGCTTAAACTCTCCCGAGCGGCGCATCGCCTCGTGCAGGTGGCACGCCACGTTGCCCGTGGGCAGCGAGTTGTGGCAGCCCGTGCGGCGCACGTAGTCCTCGGCGTCGCGCTCGAGGTCCCGTGCGACGCGCGAGCGCTTGGGACGGCTGCTGCCGCCCGACGCGTCTTCGTGCGCCTGCAACCATATGTGATGGAGACTGCAGTCGTATACCGTGCGTGCGTGCGTGCGCGCGTGCGCGCGTGCGTGCACCTGCACGAGCCGGCTGAGCCGCTCATCACGCGTGGCGTGCGGCACGAGCAGCGCACGCAGTTCGAAGAGGTCGACCTGTAGCGAGTCGTGAGCGGTGAGCAGTGAGCAGTGAGCGGTGAGCAGTGAGCAGTGAGCGGTGAGCAGTGAGCGGTGAGCAGTTAATAGTGCGTAGTGGGTAGTGAGCAGTGAGCAGTGAGTAGTTCATATTGAGTAGTGAGCGGTGAGCAGTGAGCAGTGAGCAGTGAGCAATGAGCAGTGCGTACTTAATAGTGCGTAGTTAATATTGAGTAGTGCGTAGTGCGTAGTGCGTAGTGCGTAGTGCGTAGTGCGTAGTGCGTAGTGCGTAGTGCGTAGTGCGTAGTGCGTAGTGCGTAGTGCGTAGTGCGTAGTAGAGGACTACAGGTCGCGCCTCCTCCGAGTCGCCATCCTCATACAGCACCTGGAAGAAGGCGTCGAAGCTGCCCACGACTCGCCCGAGCCATGTGCCATGCGCGCCGAAGCGCTTGCGTACCGGCCGGTCGCGCAGCAGCGCCTCCAGCTGCGTGGGCCACGCGAGGCTCCAGCCCCGCTGCGTATCACCCCTGCCCACGTCGGGCGGCGGCAGCGCGGCCACTGGCAGGCGCAACCACGCGCCGCGCTCGACCAGCAGCGCCTGGTAGCTCATGGCCTCGAGGCGCGAGCTCGCAAGCTCCACCGCCGCCTCGAGCTGGGCGTGCCTCGGCTGCTCGGTGCGTCGGCCCTCGCCGTCGCGCCGCCGCGCCTCGCGCACGATCTCGAGCAGCCGAGATTGCTCCGCCTCCGCCCTCGGGTTGATAACCAGCAGCTCATCGCTTAGGTCGGTCTCGAGCTGCGAGAGCGCACCGAGCTGCCCACCCTTCCGCTGGATATCACCCTTGCGTGCCGCCACGGGCGCCTTAGCCGCGGCCGGCTCCTGCTCCTGCCCCTGCTCCTCCGCCTCTGCCTCCAGCTCTGCCTCCACCACCTCCTCCTCCACCTCATCCATCACCTCCTCCTCCTCCTCCTCCGCCTCCTGCAACCCACCCCGAGCATACTGCGGCTCCGCTCGCGCGGCCGCGCGCCTCACCGCCTGGCGGGCGTAGGCGCATGCGGCCTCCTCCGCGGTGGCGAAGGTGCCGAGGTAGTACAGCCTGCCGCCGCGCCGGATCTGTGCCTTGAACGGCTTGCTGTTGCCAGGGCCCGTCAACGAGACGCCCTTGTAGCCGGTGGCGGAGAAGGGATGCAGTACGAGAGGAGGCACGAGAGGAGGCTCCGCCCCACGCTTCGCCCCGCTGCTCACCCCCCCAAGCTCCGCCCCAGGCTTCGCCCCGCTGCTCACGCCCCCAAGCTCCGCCCCTGCCCCCGCGACGACCGCCGCGCCAGAGCCCGCAGCGGTGGCGGCGGCGGTGGCGGTGGCGGTGGCGGTGGCGGTGGCGGTGGCGGTGGCGGTGGCGGTGGCGGTGGCGGCTGCGGCTGCGGCTGCGGCGGCTGCGGCGGCTGCGGCGGCTGCGGCGGCTGCGGCGACTGCTGCTGCAGGAAAGCGAGTGCCGCCCTGCCTACTGGCAGGCAGCGCCGCGCTCGCCAGCAGCGCCTCGCCGTGCGACCGCTTGCGTGTCATTGACCTCTCACCCTCGCCGCCCTCGCCGCCCGGCGCGCGCGCCGTCGCCGAGGCGGGCGAGGTGAGGGGGCGGGGGGGGCGCGGCCGCATTGGAGGCGAGCGTTGCTCGAGATTGCGCGCGAGATCGCGCGCCTTGCCCTTCCACAGCGAGAGCATCGGCTGTGTCGTGCCAAAGGCCGCCGCGCACGCCTGCTGGTTCACCCAGGGGGAGAGCGTGGGCGCGTGCGTGTATGCGAGCGCAGCCGCCAGCGCGCGCACAGCGGCGGCGGAGGGTGGCGCCGACTGCCGTGCCGCCTGCCAGCTGCCTCCCACCCCTGCCCCTGCCCCCGCGGCAAGTAAGTCAGGCGGGCGGCGGGCGGGCGGCGGCGGCGCGGCGGGCGGCGGCGCGGCGGGCGGCGGCGCGGCGGGCGGCGGCGCGGCGGGCGGCGGCGCGCGCAACAGCCGCAGCGCGCGCGCGAAGCGCGGGCGGATCTCGGCGGGGAGGAGGCGCGAGAGCTCGTCCTCCAGATTCGCGTCGAGATTCGCGTCGAGGTCGACCCCCGCCGCCGCCAGTGGGGCGTCGGGCGGTGGAGCCGCCGCCGTGGGTGGCTGGATCGGAGGGGGGACCGGAGCGCAGGTACTGTCACTCGTGCTCGTGCTCGTGCTGGGGAACCGACCCTGCCCTCCGGGCTTGTAGCGGGCCCGCTTGGTCTCGGGGAGTGCCCGCCACCGCTGACCTAGGAGCTTCTCCCGCTCCGCATTGGACAGGGCCGGCGGCAGCAGCGGCCGCTGCTCTTTGCAGAAGTAATAGAACGCGCTGACCTTCTGCCGGATCGACGCGCTGCTTGCTTGGCTGTACACGCTGCCTTGGTAGTGGTCGCTGTGGGGGACGTCTCTGGCACCCCCCTCCGCCGCGCCCGCCGCCGCGCGCCCCGCGCCCCGAGAGCCAGCCCCCGGCCGCAGCGCGGCAGCGCGCGCGGGCGGTGGCGCAGCGGGCGGCGGCTGCGGCGCGGCGGGCGGCGGCGGCGCGGGCAGGGCTAGCAGCGCGGCGGGAGGTGGCAGGGTAAGATCGGCACTGCCCATGTTGAAAGCTTCGAGGGACGCCAGGGCTGCGATGGCCGTGGGGAACCCAGCCTGAGCGTTGCCATCCCACCGCCACGCCCAAGCCGGCGCCGCCGCGCCCTCAGGATCGCGCGCCTCGCGGTAGATGCCGCGGAAAGTCCCGGCCGCAGGCAGGGTGCTCAGTAGCGGCCGCTCGGTGGCGGCGGGTGACACCATGGTCAACCGTGAAGACTCTTCGGGAGTGTCGACAAGCTCCAGAAGATGGGAAGCGTCGGCAAGAGCTCCAGAAGATGGGACGCGTGTAAGTTGACGTGATGCACTCCTGTGAGGTCGGGCACCAGCCGTTCCAGCCGGCAGGAGCTCCGCTTGCATCGACGAATGTGCACGCCGCGCCCTCGCGGTTCCGACGCCCCGCGACGCTTTCGGCGGGGTGAATTCTCTTGGAAGAACGTTGCAATTGATGACGTCCGAGAGAATCATTCGAGCAGAATGAAGATATCGAGTTCGCACCGGGCGGGCAGAAGCGAACCCGGCGAGGCTCGATATGATTCTTTCTCCCGAGGTCGTCAGCTGCGGCGTGCCCGGCCCAAGCAAGAGCGCGCGGCGAGTAAGTAAGTACGGGTAGGCGGCGAACGTAGGGTCAGCCTGGCGCGGCACCGCGACGTGGGAACCCAACACCGAAAAACCACCCCCTCTGCGTCCGATAAGAGAGAGGGGGTGGGGGGGCGGTGGGGTCCGTGTGTCCATGATGTCGGGATGCGGCGGATAGATAGATAGAGAAACGGGCGGAGCAAACCGCGGCACGACCCTTGCGGATCGTCTCGCGGAGCACACAACTACCCATCGCCGAACGCCGCCCTCACTCGTACCCAAGCCGCCGCAAACCTATGCACTAAGCCCTCCCGCGCTCCGAATGCATCGGCCTCCCCCTCCCTCCGTCCGTTCGTTCCTCCCGTTCCCCCGCCTCCCCAACCAACCCCCACTAGCCCGCCTAACCTTCCTAAACCACCCACCAAATAAACGGGGAAAACGTGGTGGTAAAGGTGATAGCGATAAGATAAAGATAGTCTCAGCCCTGCGGAGAGGGACGAAAAAAGGGACCAACTGGCTGCCACGAGAGCGCGTGAGTGTGTGTGTTCGTGCCCTCGTGTGCCGTCCACGGATGTGGTGCTCCATCCGATTGCGAAGGGCTCGGACCACTCTGCCGACGCTGCCAACAACCCTCGCGCGGTCTTACCGACGCCGCAGCGGGCCGCATGGGCACTTCAAGCCCGGCTCTTCGAACCGCACACCACAGCCGCAAGCAGAAGTGGAGCCAAGCGGCGCCGCTGCCGCCGCCAAGAAGTACAAGAAGATGCCAATGTGCATATCGTTCGGCTACGTGGGCAGCGGCTTCCACGGGCTCCAGTCCCAGCCCAAGCGGCCCGACCTGCCCACCGTCGCAAAGACGCTACGGCAGGCGCTCCTCGAGTCAGGCGCGATCGTGGCGAGCAACATGGAGCCACTCGCACGGACCAAGTGGTCGCTCTCGAGCCGCACGGACAAGGGTGTTCATGCCGCCGGCGCCGCCGCCTCTTTCCGCATGGAGACACTGCCAGAGCAGCTGGAGGAGCACGACGGCCGCCTCGCATTGGGCGCCGCCGAGGTGGCGCGGATCAACGGATTCCTCCCGCCCGAGGTACGCGTCTTCGGTGCGGCCAGGGTGCGCGGCGGCTTCGATGCGCGGCTCTGCGCCAGCTCGCGCGAGTACGAGTACCTGCTGCCGCTCTCCGCGCTTGGTGGCGCCTCGGAGGCGCAGACGCGTGCTCGCGTGCTCGAGTTCGACCGCGCGCTATCCACCTTCCAGGGCTCGCACCGCTTCCATAACTTTGGCTCTGGCCTGCGCATGACCGTCAGCGACAAGCACGTCTACGAGGCGGGCGGCGAGTCGTGGCCGCTCGGGCTGGTGACTGGCGAGGACATGAAGAGTCCGGCCACCGCCTTCCGCTCGGTGCTCCGGAGCCGGGTCGAGCGCACGCTGACGGTGGGCGGCGAGCGGTACATGCTGCTGCGCATCTCGGGCATCTCGTTCGTGCTGCACCAGATCCGCCATATGATCGGCACCGCGCTCGCGGTGGCGCACGGCGTGCTGCCGCCCGACGCTGTGAAGCTGGGACTCGCGACGAGCCTGCACGTGAACGCCTCGCCGCTCGCACCCGGCTGCGGCCTGCTGCTCAGCCGCGCCCGCTGGTACGACATCGGCTCAGCGACCGAGGAGATGGCGTACACACCGCAGCAGTTGGCGGACATGGACGCCTTCAAGCGAGAGGTCATCTACCCGCACATCCACGGGTTGTACCAGGCAGAAGGGTCGGAGCTCACGCGCTTCCTTCAAATGATTAGCGAGCCGACGAGTGATTCCTACTACCACTTTTCGCCGCTGCCGAGGCTGACCGGGCAGACCGGTACTAGCGTCGACTCTTCTAGTGACTACGCCCTGCTGCGCCGTATGACAATGCAGTGGCAGGCGGAGAAAGCGGCGAAGGCTGCGGCACGCACGCAGGCGCGCCTGCGCGTCTGGGAAGATAGCGAGCCTTCCGAGGAGGGGGTGGCGGAAGAGGCGGCGCAGGCGACAGCGGGAGCGACGGCGGAAGCGATGGGGGAGGCGACGAAGGAGGCGACGGGGGCGGAAGTGCCCGAGAGGACGATTAAGGGCAAGGATGGCGGGGCGCGGGGTGACGGCAGCGGCGACAGCGACGACGACGACGACGACCGGCGGCATGGCGCGTCTGTCATCGACGAGGCATTCCCGCGCAGCAAAGGAGACCAGCCGAAGATCGAGTGGGCTCGCTCGAAGTACGGGCTGCCGGGCGGGCTGCACGTGCGCATCTGCGTCCACCGCGAGCTCGTGCCGGGGCCCAAGCTGCGCGAGATGGTGGACCGGTTGCAGGCGGAGGTGCGCCAGGGGCTGCTCGAGACGCGACGGCCGCACGAGTACTACCTCGCGCGGCTCGACGTGCTGTATGGTGCGGCTGCACCAAGCGAGGTGCGCTGGGAGGCCGAGTAGCTCGCTTTGTAGATGAGCAAGAGCTCAACGTCGAGAGGTGTCTAAAGTATCTGTCTGTGTGGGGGCGGGCCGAACCGGCTGGCTCGACCTCCACCTCGAGAGTTCCGGTGTCTAACCTTACGGAAGGTGCCGCTTCGCGGCCCTAGCCTTGCGCGCGGCGGCGCGCGCGGCACGCGCGAGACGGGGTAGCTGACCAGTGACCTCAGGCCCGGCAATTTTACGACGTTTCAAAAAGTTCTCGGGCGTCGCCACGCAGCCCACACCCCGCTGCTGTGCACCGCTCACCGCCACAGCCCACGGCCACGCCAGCGAAACCGGCTACCGCGCCTTATCCGTAACCCCCACGCGACCCATAATGAAAATTTCCCCCGTGTCCTACCCGTGTCCAACGACGCCAACACACCCGCTACTTTGCCTCTTAGTTAATTTAGCGCACTATCAATTGTGGGCTAAATTTGAGTTCCCCCCGCCCAGCGCACTGTCTGCCCACAGGGGTCGGCTCAGGCAGGGGTCTCGGG
>Ga0209302_10002599_pt1 | contig 10519 bp, 12 predicted proteins | sample ArcOceMetagenome_2_FD_187445 | JGI IMG/M metagenome (GOLD analysis project Ga0209302, IMG submission 187445) | Marine eukaryotic phytoplankton communities from Arctic Ocean - Arctic Ocean ARC135M Metagenome (SPAdes) (version 2) | ecosystem: Environmental > Aquatic > Marine > Oceanic | place... | reverse complement strand
CCTAACCCTAGCCCTAGCCCTAACCCTAACCAAGTAGAGCGCGCACCTCGAAAGCTCTCCGTGCGCTTCCCAGGAGCGCGGTACCTAGGGTTAGGGGTAGGGGTAGGGGTAGGGGTAGGGGTAGGGTTAGGTGCTTCCCAGGAGCGCGGTACCTAGGGTTAGGGTTACGATTAGGGTTACGGTTAGGGGTAGGGGTAGGGGCAGGGGTAGGGGTAGGGGTAGGGTTAGGTGCTTCCGCGGAGCGTGGCACCACGACGAAGGCGCCACTGTCCTCGTCTTGGTCATACAGGCTCGTGAAGGACTGCACCTGGTCAGGGGCAGGCTCAGGCTCAGGCTCAGGCTCAGGCTCAGGCTCAGGCTCAGGCTCAGGCTCAGGGTTAGGGTCAGGGTTAGGGTTAGGGTCAGGGTCAGGGTTAGGGTTAGGGTCAGGGTCAGGGTTAGGGTTAGGGTTAGGGTTAGGGTTAGGGGCAGGCTCAGGGTCAGGCTCGAGGTCAGGGCTAGGGTTAGGGTTGGGGCGAAGGGCCGCACCGTCTGCAGCCCGGCGCGCGACGCGGCGTTCTGGTCAGTGTGAAACCAGCTCGTTGCCACGTTCCACTGCGGCTCCTGCGAGTTACAGTGCAGAGGTACAGTGCAGAGGTACAGTGCAGAGGTACAGTGCAGAGGTACAGTGCAGAGGTACAGTGCAGAGTTACAGTGCAGACTTACAGTGCAGAGTTACAGTGCAGAGGTACAGTGCAGAGGTACAGTGCAGAGTTACAGTGCAGAGGTACAGTGCAGAGGTACAGTGCAGAGGTACAGTGCAGAGGTACAGTGCAGAGGTACAGTGCAGAGGTACAGTGCAGAGGTACAGTGCAGAGGTACAGTGCAGAGGTACAGTGCAGAGGTACAGTGCAGAGGTACAGTGCAGAGGTACAGTGCAGAGGTACAGTGCAGAGGTACAGTGCGCTAGCAGCTCAAGTCCGTCAGTAGCGTCCCAACGCGGCCGCCGCAATGGGACCAAGTACTGTGACCAAGTACTGCAAGTGGCTACCGTGCAGCTGCCCACTGCGCCCACTACGTACCTGGCAGTTGGCTGCGCAGGTAACATCCAGCGGCGGGTTACTGCCCTGGTACGTAGTGACCTAACCCACTGCGCCCACTGAGTAGTTGGCAGTTACCTGCGCCGCCGGCGGGAACATCGAGAAGCCTTCGAAGGAGGTGATGAGGTCGGAGGTGCCCCAGACCAGAGAGAACATCCGCAGCAGCCGCGGCCTCGTCCTCAGGAACCACATGAGCCGTGACTGGCCCACGCCATACTCCCAAACGATACCGTACTGGTTGGGCGCGCTTCTGATCCAGCTCTCCGGCCGGTCGCGCACGGCGCCGACGCCAGCGCCCTCGAGGAAGGCCCACAGCAGCTCGCGCGCGTGCGCCAGCTCCGACGCATTGGCCACGCCGCGGATCACGACGTAGCCCTGCTCGCGCATATAGGCGAGGGCCTCGGGACCCGGATCGAACCTTGGTACGTCGACCGAGGTGTCGACGCGCAGGGTGCCGTTGGCGTGCAGCAGCGCGTCGTGGTGCACCACGGGCACGCGCGTGCTGCAGGCCTGCTGCGCGCCTGCAGCGAGCAGGCAGAGCCAGCGCCGCCCCGCCATGCGCTCGCGGCGCGACAGCGGATCAAACTTGCAGAGAAGAAAACTGCGGAACGAAACTGTTCAAAACGACGCACGCACATATGGACACGACTTCCACCCACTCAAATGATTAGACAGCGTCTTCACCCAAAAGAGCCCCAGCACCCGAGTGCATCTGCAAAGCAGCCTGTCTCAGCAGGGCCTGCGCCACCCCCACATCCTTGACCCCGACACCCTCCTTGCCAAGCAGGCTCCGGAGCAAAGCGAGCCGGTCCCTCGCAACCAGCACCTCAAGCAGCACATACCCGGCCTCCTTAGATTCTGCGATGGCGCGTGCAAGCAGCTCAGCCGCCTCCTCCGGCTTTCCCAACGCGATGCGGCACTTGGCCACCAGACGCATGGCCTCGACCCGGTTGATTGGCGTGATTAGATGCTTATCGAGGGTCTGCGAGGCGATATCATCCGCCGTGCGCGCGCGGCCCGAGCCGAGATAGAGCGCCGCGCCGAGGAGCGCCGGATGCTGAAGGCCGATAATCCCCTGGTCCCAGCCATACTCGCGCTTCGCAATATCGAGCAGCTCGTCGGCGCTCGGCAGCCACTCGTTCAAGCCGTCAAAGGCGCCCGCGTCCGCCGCCGCGACGTCCGGAATGAGGCTGTCGGCGCCATCAGCCGCGGCGTCCAGCAGGGCGGCGAGGGCCTTTGCGACAAACATCTGGGTCTTCGGCGTGTTATAGCAGACCTCGCCAACGCCTTCGAGCTCGTGCTTCCAGGACCCGATGACCAAGCCGTGCCTCGGAATTGAGATATTCGCTTCGTACATCTTGGCAACAAACTCATCCCTCGCCGCTTTTCCTTCAAACGTGTTCTCAAAGAGCGTGCGGACAATTGCCAAGTCGCCCATTGCAATCATGACCGTGCGTGCCGATCGCAGCACACGGAACTCCATTGCGTAGGTTTGATAGTCGAGGATGCCGTTCTGAATGGCGCGCATGATGGCTTTGCATGACTCGCTCGCTATCGTCCAATCCTGCTTGGCACCCTCGAGATCGCCAAAGCGAAGCGCGAGCGAGAAACCCGCCATACCCGTGACCATCCCGTCGAACATCAACCAGAGTCGCTTCACATCCACGCCGAGCCCCATGTCATAAGTAGTGACCATATTGCGCAGTCGCGCACCCTTTTCGCCAAAGAAAGCGTTGATTTCAGCGCGCGCCGGGTGGTTGGCTCCAAGCAGGTGAGATCTGCCTTTCAACTCGATCCAGGAAGACACGACGCCCTTCATATATTCGCCCACCCAAGCCCGTTTTTCCTCGAGCGTCGGAACCTTGCTCATCTTCACGAGCGGCCACTTGGCAAACATCGACCTGCTGAGGGCAGGCGTCTCGGGGATCACGTTCAGCGTATAGGGCCAATCTGTCCCAAGCAACTCGAGCTTGCGAATAGCCTCGACGAGCCGTTCAAGATGCTCTTCGGTGTTCCAATTGAGGAGCTCTGGACTTTCGAGCTTCGGGCCGTTCAGGCACAGCCGAAAGACAGTAATCATCGGCGGATACATGCTATTCTGCTCGGTTGACATCCCAGCGATGACCGAGCCCGCTGCTCCCAGGGCCTCGTTACGAGCCAACATCTCGGTGTGCTCGTCAGACCCTAGGGCAAACCCGGTGCCAACTCCGCGCTGCAAATTGTACCATGTTCTCGCCTCGAGCTCCCGCGCAAGCTTGGCCAAGGCCTCGTCAGGCGCAGAGCCGTCAGGCGGCTCGTGCACCTTCTTGAAGCATGCGATTGCCTTCCAGGGTTAGGACTAGGGTTAGGATTAGGGTTGGGGATGGGGTTGGGGTTGGGGATGGGGTTGGGGATGGGGTGAGGGTTGGGGTTAGGGTTCAGACTGGAGTGTTGCCTTGAGTGAGCCCTCACGCAGCGGCGTGCCACCCTTGGACGGCTCGAGCGAAGCACGGTACAGCCTCCCCACATCCATCCACTGGATCGCCGTGGCCGCGGTAGCTTCGAGCTCGCCGGCAGCCGCTTGCAGCCGTTCCTTTCCCAATCCCCGAAGCAAATGGCCCTGCATGACGGTTTTGTCCTCTGGCTCGTCAGCTTCGAACAACAAGCTGATTGTCGGGTGGAGCCGGCCCACAGCCAGCAGCGATGCTGACTCAACGCCCACTGGTGCATCCTCGCCACCTTCTCCCGGGAAGGCTCCCGAAAGGTGGTGGCTGAGCTGCTGGCTCACGTAAAACGAGAGCTGCGTCCCTTTGTCCGCCTCCGCTGCGAATGTGAGGTCGACGAAGCCTCCCTCTGGGATCGCCGACAGCAGGGCAGACACGACGCGAAGCTGCACACCGCCCAACCCGCCGTCACGCTTGTAAGTGCGTGCGATGGTGTAGTCGCGCACTAAGTCGTGCATGCGGATGCCGTCTGCAATGGAGCCGAGCAGCAGAGAGTGGCGCAGAGCCTCACGCAGCCAGCGCCGCACAGACGACGCAAGCTCGCGCGCGCTCATGCCCTTCTTGAGGGCGGGCCGCGAGCGCGTGTTGCTCCCGAGCTTCGGAGGCGAAGCTCCTGCATCAAGGCTCTGCCGATCGCCACGCGCGGCGCATTCCATTGCCTCTGCCTCTGCACGTGCGACCTCTTGAAAAATGGCCGGTGCGAGCGCGTCAAAGACGGCTGCCGGGATAGTGGCGTCCTCCGCAAAGCACGCGCAGATGTCAAAAAGCGCGGTGACGCCCACCCTCTCCTCGACCTTGATCGAACGGAGCGAGGCGCGCAGCACACGTTCTTCGACACTGCTGGACCCCTCCTCGGCGCCGTCACCCGCGTTGGCTGACCGCTCGCGGAGCTCGGCACCATGAGAGTCTCGTAGCGCAGGCACGAGCCACGTCTCCCAGTCGTCAGCATGCTCGAGGATCATGGCGCCGGCGATGGCGAGGCACAGAGGCAGTCGACCGCACAGCTCCACTGCCTGCAGCGCCGCCGCGCGTGCCGCGGGCGCTACCTCTTCTATTTCTCCAGTCTTGAGCATCAGCTCAATGGCCGCCTCCTTGTCAAGTTGCATGAGCTCCTGTTTAGGTTAGCGATATTCGAGCTAGGGCTAGGGCTAGGGCTAGGGCTAGGGCTAGGGCTAGGGCTAGGGCTAGGGCTAGAGCTAGGGCTAGGGCTAGGGCTAGAGCTAGGGCTAAGGCTAGGGCTAGGGTCAGGGATACGGTTAGGGTCGACTCGACAGACCAGCTCGAAGTAACCCTTGACCAGTGCCCCGATGCGAGTCGTGACGAGACATGCCGAGCCGGCGGTCTCGTCGAGGCAGAAGAGCGCACGCTCGTGCTCCACCTGCCAGGCGTCGTCGATGACTAGCAGCACCTTGCGGTCTGCTGCCGCCGCCCGCAGCGCCTCAAGCAAGATTTCCTCGTCTGCGTCGGCCGGTGCGGTGCCGCCCAGCTGCGTGAGGATGAGTCGTTGGAGAACAGGGAGAGACGGCTTCTGGCCGAACGTGACCCACACGACTGCAGTAAAGTGCGTGAGGATACGCGGATCACGAGCCACGGCAGCGGCGAGGACCGTTTTGCCGCTGCCGCCCATGCCACGCGCAGTGAGCCTTGTGCAGCCCTGCTGCGCTGCTGCCTCGTCGGGCACCTTGGTCAGTCGGGTAATGATCTCTTCAAAGAGCTCTACACGTGGGCAGTGCCCTTCGGGCAGCTGCGGTACCTGGCGCGGTATAGTCGCCCACTTGAGCGTCTTTCTGGCCGCTGACCACCCCGAGCGCTTGCCGTCAGGAGAGCTGCCGCGAGAGTCGCCGATGTTTCGATGCTTGCGGACCGCGCCGTGCTGGCCATCGGGAAAGGTGCTACCCTTGCGACTTCGCAGCCACTCCTCCTTGGGCGGCAAAGAGGGCAGCTTCGCGTTCTTCATGGTGGCGGCAATGTCGTCCATTGTTGCCTGGAGGATGTTGCGAGAGGCGCCAAGCTCGAGCTTTGTCGATATGATCTCCGGCAGCGTGCACGCTAGCACGTAGGCACAGTCCTCCATGTCGACGCCCTTTTGCGTGAGCAACTGGGAGGCGCCCGGATTGTTGTGCTCGAGAACAGAGTCGAGGTGCGTGAGGAAGTGCGCCGATTCCTCGAAGGAGTACGAGTGCGCCGAGGAGCCCGATGCTAGCGACACGCCGACAACAGGAACGCCCTGAGTGATGGCCGTGTAAAGCTCGAGCAGGCAGTACGGCCGAGAGAGGACGTTGGCCGATTGCACGACTAGGATGACATCGCTGTCGAGCACATGCGCCGTAAGCTGCGAGAGGTCGCGCAGGTCGTCGCTGTCCAGGAAGACCCGGCGCCTGGTCCGCTTCTCCAGCTCGGTCTGGAGGTAGCGAGCCTCCATTGAGGCGTCCGCCTTGGCATGGGACACGAATGCGGCAAACTGGTTGCCACCGCCACCAAACATGCCTCCAGGGCCTGAATGCTTCCTGGCCTTTAGTTTTCGCGTCGCGACCGCCGCCTCCTGGCCCGCAGACGCAGCCGCGTGGCCCGATGTGAGTGCGGCCTCCGTTGGAGGCTGCTGCTCGCTCCCTGGCGCATGTTTCAGCCTCGGAGACATGAGACGCTGAATGAGCGAGATTACGAGGCCGATGGCGACGCCCGCGCCAAGGGCTAGGACGAGCCACTTGAGGAGCTTGCGCATGCGAGAGGGCTCTGGCATGGGTGCGCCGCGCGATCACACAAGCTGGGGTCTAACTTGCGGAACAGCTCATCGACGGTAGAGTGTACGCCCCGTGTACATCTTCGCGTCAGCTTTGGCCAGGTTTGCGCCCCGCGCGCGCTCTCGTGGCGGATGTCCGACATCGGCAAGCGGCAGGCGGCGGTCTTCACGATCGTGCGCGAGGAGGCGGTCTTCCTCCCCATCTGGCTGCGCTACTACGCCGCGCACTTCGCGCCCGAGGATATCTACGTGCTGCACCACGTCGTGCCAGGCGGGCCCGAGGACAGGTGTCCTGACGCTCACCCGGCTGACCCTGACCCTGGCCCTCTGCCTCATCCCTGACCCAGACCCTAGCCTGGCCCTGACCCTGAACAGCTGCTGCGACGGTCTTGCTTGCAACGTGGAGGCGCGGCCGAACGCGCTGTTCGACCCGGCGTGGCTCGGCCGCGTGGTGAGCGAGAAGCAGGCCGAGCTGCTCGGCCGCTACCGCGCCGTGCTCTTCGCCGAGGTTGACGAGATCGTGATCCCGAGGCAGGGCAGCCTGCGACAGAGCGTCGCGGCCTTCGCGCGGGAAACCGAGGAGGGCGGTGCCGATGCTGCGGCAACAGAGGCGGCGGCAGCAGGGGCGGCGGCGGCAACAGAGGCGGCGGCAGGAGCGGCGGCGGCAGGGGCGGCGGTGGCGGCGGTGGCGGTAGGGGCGGTGGAGGCGAAGGCGGGGGTAGCGTTGCCTCCGGCTGTCGCGTGCACCGGGTGGGAGATGCACCACGACTTCGGTGCCGAGCCTGCCACGTCAACTAACCCTAACCCTAACCCTACCCCAACCCCTAGCCCTCACTAGGTGCCGAGCCTCAGTTTGCGAACCCCAAGCTAACCCCTAACACTAGCCAGGTTCCGAGCCGGCCATCGACCTCTCACGGCCGCTACTGGAGCAGCGCAGCCGGTGGCGCCCCATGTCGGACACTAAAGGCCTGGGGTTAAGCCTAAGCCTCTTAGGTCAGCCTCTTAGGTCAGCCCTCTTGGCCGACCAGCCCCTTGGGGTCAGCCTCCTCTTAGGCTCTTAGGGTTGGCCCGTGTGGCCGGCCTGCCTGACCCCAAGGTGTGCCCTAGGTGTCCCCTAGGTGTCCCCTAGGTGTGCCCTCGGTGTGCCCTAGGTGTCCCCTAGGTGTCCCCTAGGTGCCCCCTAGGTGTGCCCTAGGTGTCCCTTAGGTGTGCCCTAGGTGTCCCCTAGGTGTGCCCTAGGTGTGCCCTAGGTGTCCCCTAGGTGTCCCCTAGGTTTCCCCTAGCTAGGTGTCCCCTAGGTTTCCCCTAGCTAGGTGTGCCCTAGGTGCCCCCTAGGTGTGCCCTAGGTGCCGCCCCTGGCACACCCTCTGGCGCTGGTGAGGCCTGCTCGGCGCAACTCTACTCCGGCCGGAAGCAGCTCGGTGGCTCGTGTGGATCTTGTGCTCCTGGTTAGGGGTGGTGGGGGTAGGGTGTTAGGGTGGGGGAAGGGTGGTAGGGCGTGCGGCCTATGTCGAGACGCTAGACCCTAGCAAGACCCACCAGTCTGGTGGCTCGTGTGGGCCGTGTGCTCCTGGTTAGGGGTGGGGGTAGGGTGGTAGGGCTTGAGACCCACCAGTCTTGTGCTAGTGTGGGTCTTGTGTGGTCTCTTGTGCGGGTCTTGTGTGGTCTCTTGTGCGGGCCTTCTCTTGCGTCTCGACATAGGCCGCACGCCCTAACACCCTACCCCTACCCCTACCCCTACCCCTACCCCTACCCCTACCCCTGCCCCTGCCCCTACCCCTACCCCTACCCCTACCCCTAGCCAGGTGGCACCGTAACACGCTGTACGACAAAGCGCTGCTGGCGCGCGCACCGCTGAACTACTCTCTCGGCTTTCACACGTGTGCCTGGTTAGGGTTAGGGTTGGGGTTAGGGTTAGGGTCAGGGTTAGGGTTAGCTACCCCTACCGCTACCCCTACTCGGCTTCCACACGTGCGCAGACGGAGATATGCGGGAGATGTGGGGGGCTATACTATGGCTATACTATGGCTATACTATGGCTGTACTACGGCTGTACTATGGCTGTACTATGGCTATACTATGGCTATACTATGGCTGTACTATGGCTATACTATGGCTATACTATGGCTGTACTATGGCTATACTATGGCTATACTATGGCTGTACTACGGCTGTACTATGGCTATACTATGACTATACTATGGCTATACTATGGCTGTACTACGGCTATACTATGGCCCTGCACGCTACTTACGAAGGTGCACCGAGGGAGATTGTATCCCACGGCGAGAGGGGATGCTGCTGCTGCACCTGCACAAGTACGACTTCCAGGTTAGGGCCAGGGTCAGTGGCTACGGGTTAGGGTCAGGGCTAGCTGCTGCTACACTGAGGGGTAATACCTTTACTCACTCACTCATCACTCACTACTCGCCTTAGGCGCACCTCACTCACTCACTCACTACTCGCCTTAGGCGTACCTTACGCGCCACGAGACGCGCGCCGCCATGCAGCACAGCCCGGAGGCAGTCGCCAAAGGGTGGCCCACCTGTCGAAAAGGGTCAGGGTTAGGGTCAGGGATAGGGTCAGGGTTAGGGTCAGGCTCAGGCTCAGGCTCAGGGCCAGGGCCAGGCTTAGGCTTAGGCTTAGGCTCAGAGCACTGCCCAAAGGCGGTCGCCAAAGGGTGGCACACCTCTGTCGAAACCAAGTCAGCTCAGGCCTCGGCCAGCTGGCACCCCGGAGGCTGAGGCTGCTTCCAGCGCCAGAGCACGCCTTAGGCTGCCCCTAGCTCTGGCGCGCCAGCCTCGGCCAATCAGCCGCTTGGGCCGTGCACGCCGGCCATGTCGTCACCATGTCGGGGCGTGTGCCTGGCCATAGGTGGCACACGCACCACACCATAACCCTAGCTCTAACCCTCGCCCTAACCCTAGCCCCTAGCCCTCGCCCTCGCCCTCACTCTCACCCTCACCCTCACCCTCACCCTAATGCGGCAGGTGGAACACGCACTACCGCGCCACGGGCCCCTTGCTCATGGCACAGTACCTGCAGACCCCGGCGCCGCTCGAGGCGATACCTGAGTGGCTCAAGGCCTCGCGGCTCGTGTGACGGTCGCCCATTGGCAGAGGGGCGACGGGGGCTGGCGAGCGTGTGTCGGCGCGGGTAGTGGCGCCTTTTCACCCCTTGCAAGTTTCCGCAGCAGTTGGCGGGATGGCCCTGCCGCCGGGCCAGCAGGCCAACGCTGCAGCCGTTCCGGTTGTGGCGCTGCAGCAGTTCCTCGCGGCGCTCCGGGCGCGAGACTTCGAGGGAGCCAAGCGGCTGGCCTTTCAGAGTGAGAGCCTGCACCTTGAGCCCTGCCCGTGCTGCGATGCTAGGGTGGCGCGGCGTGTGAGTGAGCGCGGCGGTGCGTTCGTGGCGCAGTCCTCACCGACGAGCCGGACAATCGGGCCGTGCTGAGGTGCATCCCCGCGATCGACTTTGAGCTGCGGCGTGCTGCCCAAGGCGCGTGCAGCCACCCCCACACCGCTGCCCTCGAGCCCGCAGCGTGCGCATGCCTTGTGCATGCCTGTGCCGCTGCACCTAGACCACCATTTGCGCGCCTCGCCTCTTCGCCGCCCTTTCCCGAGCTTGGCTCACACTGACCTGTGAGCGGCGGCCGAGCAGAAGCCGAGGAGGACGAGGAGGAGGGCGAGGAGGAGGGCGAGGAGGAGGGCGAGGAGGAGGGCGAGGGTGCGGCGTTGGCTCGGCGCGAGGAGTACTATGGCCGCCTGCTGGAGAATGGCGGGGAGGAGGAGGAGGACGAGGAGGAGGACGACGACGACGACGACGAGGACGATGAGAGCAGCGGTGCGCGCGGCATGTGCCTATGAGAGCAGCGGCATGTGCGTTTGGGAGTGCATGTGCATGTGCATGTGCATGCTCATGTGTCATGTGTATGTGCCTGTGCCTGTGCCTGTGCCTGTGCCTGTGCCTGTGCCTGTGCCTGTGCCCGTGCCTGTGCCTGTGCCGGTGCCTGTGCAAGGTATGGACATGGACATGGACATGGACATGGACATGGACATGGTATGGCATGTGCACGGCATGTGCACGGCATGTGCGCGCCTCGGGCTGACCGTGCCTGGCTCGGTCTCGCTACCCCTACCCCTACCCCTACCCCTACCCCTACCCCTACCCCTACCCCTACCCCTACCCCTACCCCTACCCCTGACCTTACCCCAAACCTT
>Ga0209302_10002598_pt1 | contig 10520 bp, 8 predicted proteins | sample ArcOceMetagenome_2_FD_187445 | JGI IMG/M metagenome (GOLD analysis project Ga0209302, IMG submission 187445) | Marine eukaryotic phytoplankton communities from Arctic Ocean - Arctic Ocean ARC135M Metagenome (SPAdes) (version 2) | ecosystem: Environmental > Aquatic > Marine > Oceanic | place... | reverse complement strand
GTCCTCGGAAAGGGAAACCTCCCGGAGCTCCTCCAGGGGGTACCGAAGCTTCCCTATGGACGATTCTCTGAACTCGCTCACGAGGGTTATGGGGATCTTTCGTAAACCGGCGCCTTGCAGGGCGGGCGGGCCGTCTTTTTTCGGGCCCGAACGCGCCACGACAAACGAACGCAGCGACCCGCCCACGCGCGCCACGCCCGTGACCGCCCCGTGTTCGTCGGCGGCAACGTCCAGGTCAAACTCCATCACGTCCATCCCGCACTCCGTGGTGATTTGTTGCTTGTCACTCCCGTCGAGTTTCATGCTCCAGATGTTTGTCACCCCCGACTTGTCCGATAGGAAAAAAATCGTGTACGGCATCGCCGGCGTCGTGACGGGCGACCACGACCCGCGCTTGGTCCAAGCCTCGTCGGTTAAAATCGAAGCTTCCTTGTCACTCGCGCACCACCGCCACAGCCGGCTTTGCTCGCCTCCTTCGTACCGCTTAGTGCTGCTCGTCTGCCGCAACGGATAAAACACGTAACACCCGTGTTCATCCTGGGTCCCGCCCGTCGCCCTGGCGAACGGCAGGACGGCCATGTTTTTCGTGTGCGTATCGATCTCGGCGAGCTGCGGTAACCCGGTGGGCGAAAAGAACGTGGTGACGATGAGAATCTGGCTCGATAAAAAAGAAAGTGTCAGTCGGGGTATGGGCAATCGCAGAGGCGGGATGTGGTGGGTGGGAAAGGCCCTTACCTTCCCCTTCTTGGTCCACCCCTCGAGTTTCATCGCGGCGGAGCCGTAGGATACCCTTGTTGTGATACCGCCCGCGACGGGGACGGTGAACACCTCGTACCCGTCCACGGATTGCGCCAGGAACGCGATTTGTTTCCCATCGGGGGAGAGCTTGGGTAGCGCCTCCGCCGAGTAACTGGCGCTGACCCTCGCCGCGGCGCCGCCGTCAATTGACCCGACCCAGATGTTCCCCTCGGATACAAACGTCACAACCTTTCCAACCACGTTCGGGTACCGGAGGTATCCCATCTCTTTTTCGCCGTTCGGGTCAACCGGCTTGTCCTCCGCCACTCTTCGCAACAGCTCGGCGTTGTCCCGGGACACCGCCGCGCTCGGCGCGTGCACCTCGACCCTGGGATCCCCCGCCTGTTCGTTCATGAGCTTGAGCAAATCCGCGATGCTGCCCGGGCCGGCTTCTTTTCCGGCACCGCCGGCCCCTTCGTCGCCGTACGGCGCGTCCGCGTACGCGGGCATGGGCTCGTAATCTTCCAGCGCGGGAGCGCCGGCGCCGGGGGTGTCCTTGTCCTTCGCGGCGGGTTTCGTATCGGGTTTCGTATCGGCGGGCTTCGCGGCTGGTTTCTCGGCGGGTTTCTCGGGAGCCTTCTCGGCGGGCTTCTCGGTTTCCTTGACGCCCTCCTTGGGAGCCTCGTGTCCGGTATCGAGTCGCATCTCCTCCAGTCGTTCCCGGTGTCGCGCCATCTTCCGCGCCTCCGTGCGCTCCTCCCGCAAATCACCCTCCGAGAGCTGGTCGGAAAACTCCAAGTTTTCCTCGGGCGTGCCGAGGCCGGGAAAAACCACGGTTTTGGGGGTTTGCGTTGCGCCGTCGGCGGGCGGCGTATCGCCGGCGGAGTGAGGCGTGAGAGGCGCGCGAGTCACAAGGGGAGACGACCCGAGGTTGGCGGTCTGCGAGGAGAAGGGAGAGGGAGGGGAAGGACGGGTCAGTGAGGGCGCAAAGACGACGAGATAGGGGAGGGAGAAAAAGACACGGTTGAAAGCCCAGTAGTGATCTGTGATGCGATCGGTCCCGCGGGCCACGCTCTCTGAGACTGCGTGGGCCCCGTGTCGCATACAGTCACACCGCGGAACGTTCATGGGAAGTGTTTTGTTGCGAGCTTGGAAACCACTAGAACGTACCTTAATCTCCACACCAACACCAGCCGAGGTTCGGGACCCGAGCGTCCCGACCACCGCACCCAGGGCGAAGATCGACAACACCCCTAAACTCTTGACCACCGGCGAAGCGCCCATGGTGCTTGTGAACCCGGCGAACCCTGCTTTGCGTTGGGTTTTGGATTCGCGCGCGTCGTCATTTGGAACACCTCCCACGCCGAACCCGTAGGACGACGCCACCGCGCCGTACCCCGACGTGCCCTCCTCTGCGCTCCGCGGCAAGATGGGCGCGGAGGACACGCGGTCGTTCATCGTGCCTCACGCGCACCAACAATAACGCGCTTCCACACCGAAGTCCAGCCGCCTGCGTTCACCCACGCCCGTGCAGACTCCCGTAACTGTCTCCCACGAGCTGTCGCACGCCCGTGATGGACGGCGCCGTGCGTGGCTGAATGGCGAGAGCGATGGGCGAGACCACGAAATAGGGGACAGTCGGTCGACCTATGCTTTGAACACCCCAAGTCGACCGCTGCCAGGTTTTGGGCCCTGTTTTGGGCCTGGCATTTCCGAGAATAAACGCTCAATTCATCTGACCCCACACCTCGCCGCGCCGTGCGTAAAATGAACCGCGCCGAGGCCCTGGAGGTTCTTTCCGTCGCCGATGACGCGGATGGGCCGACGATACGCACGGCATATAGGGCGATGGCGCTGATACACCATCCAGGTGCGTGACACGAACGTGAGAAGCGTCTTCGGGTGGAAGCGTCGATTGGGTGGTTTGCCTTTAAAAAGCGACGAATTCTCAGATCTGACTCCTCCATTCACTTCTCACAGACAAGAACCCCGGCGACGACACCGCGCACGCGCAGTTCCAGCGCGTGTCGGACGCGTTCGAGTGTTTGTCAAAACCCGAAGAAGACCCGCGGCGTGCGTTTCACCAGCACTCGAGCCAGTACTCGGACGACGATGAGGACGATTTCGGGCATCACGGCTTTGGTTTCACGTTTCACTTCGGCGGGGGTTCTTTTTCCTTCGGAAGAGGCGGCGGCGGCGCGGCCGCGGAGTTCTTCCGGCACTTCTGGGCCGGGGGGTTCGGTGATGACGATTTCGATACCCAGCACAGGGACTTCAACCGCGCGCGAAACGAAGCGAAACAGAACGAACGGTTCGGAAAGAACCGCCGGCGCACGGAACGCGCGCGACGCGCGCGCGCCGAGTCCGCCGCCGCCGCCCAGCCTGAGTATGCACGGAAAGGAAAAACAAACGCAAACGAACGCCGCGCCGCGCCGCTCGTCCCGCCGGTACCCAGCCTCGTGACTCGGAGCGAAACGGAAATAACCCTGCACCTGTCACGCGGCACCAAGCGGGACGGTCCCAAAATTCAAACCCGAAGTTTGGAGGCTGAGGTCAAGGCGGAGCGGGACGGGCGGTTTCGAGACGACCGGGACGAGGACGAAACCGCGCGGAGGCACGTTTTTTCCGGGAAACCCACTGTTGTGATTGGTGGGTTAGCACCGGGAACGCGGTACCGCTTCCGGACGCGTTTTGGGAGTGTGTCTGATTCGTCGACGGGTTGGGTACGGCGAGGAAGCCGTGTACGGTACCCTGCGCGAAACCGTCGTCGAGACCGCGAACGCGTCGCCCGGGTCTTCCTCTGCTACGGAAGTTTCGCCTCAGACACAACCCCCAGGTTCGCCCAAACGACAACCTTCGAACGGCACGAAACAGCCGACGCCGTACCGTCCAGCGAAAACCGTGTCGTCGCGCGACGCCGCGGCTGACGAATCGGCGGTACGCGTCGCCGAGGAAGCCAAGGCGGAGGCGAAACGTTCGGAGCGCTTGGCCGCGAAGGGCGCGCGCGCGGCGGCGGCGACGACGCAGTCCCGGCCCGCGCCCGTGTCGTCCAAAGAAACCGTGCGAGTCGCGGTTGCCGCGGCTGAAGAAGCGGCGTTAAGGGTTGCGCAAGCAAAGGCGGAGGCGAAACGTTGGGAACGCGTCGCCGCGATGACGAGTGGGGAACTCGCGGCGGCGGCGGCGAAGGAACAGACGGAAGCGTGCGCGTCATCTGAACCGGCATCTGATACGAAACCCTCGGTCTCGTCAACGAAGGCGGAGACGAAACGTTACCCTACACCGATGACGAGTTTGAAAAGCGCGGTGGTTGCGGCGAGGGAACTTGGTGAGGCGTCTGCCCGCGTATCTGACACGGCGGATACGAAGCCTGAAAAGGCTTCCCATACGAAACAATCAGCCTCGTCTTTGAAGGCGGCGAAGAAGCGAGCGGCGAAGGGACGGAAAAAGGAGGAGAGGGAACGGGAAGAAAGGTCACTCGCGGCGGAGCGCCAACGGGAACACGCCGAGGTTTGGAACGCGGTTTGGTACGCGGAGTACGCGGAAAAGATGGAACGGGAAAAAGCCGCGGCGAGGAGCGCGTAGAATTGCTTGAATTGCTTGAATTGATGAACGATGAACGAGAAAAAGAAAAAGAAAAAGAAGACGTATTCGTTCATCACAATCAAAAAGAGTTCACCCCGAGAACACATCCGTGTCCACGGGCGCCGCCGCGGTCGCGTCAATCGATGCCTCCGAGTTTGTTCGCCCCTTCGCCTCCACCGCCATTGCCGCCTTTTCGAACAGGGACTTGATCGGCGACACTTTTTTGGACGACCCGGGCTGGGACACGGACTTGTTGTGTGTCCCGCTCTTCGCCGGGGTCATTTGAAGCTGGGTTTGGCCTTTGCCTTTTGCGAGAAGCGCGGCGGTTTTCTGCGCCAGAACCTGCGCCTTGGCCGCCTTCTCCGCCGCCCTTTGGTCCTTCAAAACCTGCTTCTCCCGCTTTTCAAGTTCCCGCTCCACCTTCTTCAGCTCCGCGTCAAGCTTTTTGGTTTCAAGCTCCCGTTCCTTCTCCGCTTTTTTCAACTCCTTCGCGCAACGCGCGGTTTCTTTCTCCGCGTCCTTCCGTGTCTTCTCCGCCGCTTTCTCGTTAGCCAAGCGAACCCGGTCGTGGTCCCGTCGCGACTTATCCTCGCTCGTCTTCAATAGCTCCAAATCAGAAACCTCAGCGGCGGTGAGGGGGGGTGCGTACATGGAAACCAAAGGCCGCATGTGCTTGTTTCCGGCTGCCCGGGCGAACCGGGTCACGCGAAGCGCATCAAGAAGGTTCGCGCCACCTTGGTTGTTTCCGTCGTTCAGCCTCTGGTCGGGGGTGGCCGGCGCGAAGGACGAAATCACGAGAGGACGGTTTTGCCGGCGCGCGCGCTCCAGCCACTGCGTGAGGGTAACTCGCGACCGGTCCTGAGTTAACCTTGAGTTAAACGCGTCTTGGTCGTCATCTGTGGAAATGGTACCGTCCGTAACGCCAACAGACTCCTTCCTTTCGTCATCGTGTGTCCCATCGTCGCCCGTCTCCAGCTCCATCTCTGAATCCGCGAGCTCGTCCTCCGCCCCGCGTCCGTTTTCCTCTTCGCTTAGGTACCCGTCCGGAACCTCGAACCCATCAAGGGCTTCGTCGTCGCTGTTTTTCTCGCAAGCCGCTGTCTCCTCGTCGTCCTCCTCCAAATCACTGCCCTCCAAATTTTCACCCTCCGTTGGTTCGTCCCACTCGTCGCCGCTGTCGAAAAAGTTCCCGAGCTCGTCCTCGTACTCAATCGCGGCGTCTCGTTTGAAAGGCGCCCTGGCCAAGGCTTTCGCCGAGACGCTTGATAAGGCGCCAGTCCCGGTCAAGCTGTCCTTCAGCTTACTTAAAGACCCGCTTCCCCAGAACGCAGGCCGGCCGCCTGGCACGGGGAACGTTTTCCGCATCTGGTCGAGAGAATCGAGCTGCTCCGCCCCGAGCTGGAACCCGAACCGGTACTGAAGCGGAACGGACTCGCCGAGCACGGTTTCGTCGTCGCGGTACTCGCTGGAGCAGTCCACGGAAAGAAGCTTTCTTCGTTTCGCGATCCTTTGGGGAGCGAGTGTATCCGCGAGCGACCGCTCAATCGCGGTTTTCATTGAAGAGTCACTGGAAACAAGCGCGTCGCGCGTTCGCTTCCCCGAAACCCCCCGCCGCGCGCCGAAGCGACCGGCGGTTAGGCTGGTTACGTGAGTGGACGAGGACCCTGGATCAATCCCTCTGGAATCCACCCGGGTGGAGAGTTTTTTCCACGAACTCAAGGTTTGTTCCTTTGAGTACGTAAACCCGACACGCTCGTTTGTTGCGGAAATCGCGTCGATGAACATGAGCTCCCTGGTTTCGCAAAGCGGTTTCGAAACGGGCGCGACGCGAACTTCTGTTTTGTCGTGTTCGGTCGCCGGTTTCTGTTTCGGCGCCGCGGAGAAGAAACCCTTCAACACGGAGGCTTGCTTTTGCTTTTGGGATTGCAGCTTTGACTTCTCCGCGTTCCGCTTGGCTTCCTGTTCCTTTTTCGTCACCAGCGCTTTCTCCTCGGAAGTCAAAGGGACTTCGACTCGTAGCGCGTCCGCCTCCGCTTCGCTCAACCCGGCTTTTGTTAGCCCGATTTCCGTGATCCCCCATCGGCGAAGCGGGTCCAAGTGGTTCACGGGAGGCGTCGCGATTTCCCTCAGCGCGTCGCGCAATAAAACCTTGGTGACGAACTCCTTGTTCGCGGTGTCCTGCGCAACCTTCGCATCCACGAATTGCGTCACGACTTGTGGACTCGTCAGGCGCGGGTTTTTCAGCAAAAAAACAACCAGCTCGGGAACCAACGCTTCTTCGTTGGCCTTTTTCACCTCAACAAGTCGTCGTTTCTCCGACTCTTTCGCGAGTTCCTTTTCAAGTTTATCGGTCTCTAACGCTTGCTCCTTAGCCAGTTTAGCGTCAACCAAAGCCTGTTCCCGCTCAAGCTTGTTGGTTTCCTTTTGCCGCGCCGCTTCAGCAAGACTCGCTTCCTTCGCGACGCGCGCCGCCTCCTTTTTCTTTTGCTTCTCCTCCGCGGCGACCGCGGCGGCGGTTTCCTTCGCGAGTCTCAAAACCTCCCTCTCCTCGTCCCGCTTGGCTTTTTCGCAAAGTTTCAAGTTCTCCGCGACCCCGCGCTCGGTTTCTTTTTCGAGTTCTTTTTTCAAACGCAACGCAAGCTTGAGCGCTTTTTCCTGTTCCTTTTTAGATTCGCTCTCAAAGGAAAAAAAAACAAGTGTCAGTCGTGTATGGGCAAACAGTGTTGAGATTTGGGAAATGCAAGACGTACCTCCGCCCGCGCCGCGGCGAGTTCCGCGCGTCGCAGCGCCCGGCCTGGTTCGGTGGTGGGTTTCGTTTTACGGCTGTCCTCCACGATCGCAAGGCGCTTCCCTTGGTCCCGGATTTGTGCCAGCGCGAACTCGGCTTTGAGTTTCAACTCATCCGCAACTAAAAACAACTCCGCGGCGGTTTTGTCCGGTTTAACGCACGACTGGGTTCCCGCGCTGTTTGGCGCGATTGGGTCGTCGGGGTCGTTCATGACTGTTTGCTCATACAGACGTCTTTCGTTTACGTCGGTGGCACGCGATGCGTCGGCGACGGCATCCACGGATGCGGGCTGCGAATCCGAAACAGAAAGGGACGAAAGAGGGAAGTGGGTTAGTTTTCGTTGAGCGCTTTGATTCGCGAGAATCGTGGTTCTTCGCACCCCTGGCGAAGAAACGTTGGCACCCAGATTTGCGTGAGACTTGGCGTGTGTATCGGGGACGTACCGGGTGCGTTTGCGTCGCCAGCGGGGTATCGGAGGCGTCCATGTTCACGTGTGTGGCTCGTAACCCGAGCGCGGGGGTGGTGAACCCCACGGACGGGGCGGGGGAGTTCCCGTCTTGCGTTTCTTGTGCGGTGAGATCGGAGTCGCGTCTGTTTTGATTGTTTTGGCTCGCGGGCGCGGCGGAAACACCCCCGGTCGCACCGTTCGCCACGGTGCCCAGCGCCTGCCTGACGGGCTTCGCACCGCAGGTGGCTGCGTTGGAGCACCACGGGGTGTCCTCCGCCGCCTGTTCCACGACAGGCACGGTGGATGCGAAGTCCAGCTTGCCACAGTTCGGCCTTGTCTCCGATTGTTTCGAATGGACTTTAAGTTGTTTCCCCGCACCCCCATCCCCAGCCGCGGCGCTGGGGCTGAAGAAGCTCTTGATGTCCTTGAACGGACTGACTTTCGTGTGCGTCTCCATCACTAACGTGTCGTGTGGGGCTCGCCTGCCACCCGACGCCGACGCGCGTCGTGCTATGCGGGGCAGATGCTCGCAATCTGACATCGCTTGCAAAATTTTTGAATTTAATGAGTGGGCCGTTAGTCGCAGCTTTTGGAAAACACAAAGTGGTCACTTTTTCCTCGACCACGACAAACCTCTCCGGCCACTCATCAGCGCGCCTCGTGCCGATGGACGCGGGTGAGGCCCGGCGTTTGGAGCGCAAGACGCGCCGGGACCGCGAGCGACGCAGGAAAGGTGCGGAGCACGGCGACCGGGGGTTCGTGGTGGACGACGTGGCGGTACGTTAACGGAAGTTTGTGACTACAAGGCTAAATCAAATCGACGCATCGTCGTGCAATCTTTCCACCCACCCAAACACGGTTCCCTGACCCCCCGTGACCCCAAAACTCACCCCCCGAAGGTCGCGGACGCGTTCGCCGCGGCGCGACGCAATGACGTCACCGAACTGGTACGCAATGGCCCCGCCGGACGCGCCCCCCCACTGGTGCTCGGGCCATCGCCGTCCAATAGATTGGCCAACAAAATCTAAAGAAGATTGTTAACATCACGCGTCGCGTCCCATCCTCATTCGCAGGAACGTTCCTTCCGCCGCGGCGTTCCCCCCCGAGTCACGAACGAGCCGGACAAGCACACCCTGCTTCACGCGGCGATGTCCCGCGGCTCTTTGAACACCGCCAAGCTGGTGGTGAGGAAAGCGGTGTATGAGCAAACAGTCGCGCCGTATAAACAGTTTTTGGACGTGCGCGCGGTTGACGGGCAAACTGCGCTTGACGTTTGCGTGAGGGGCGGTTACGAAAACGCAGCGCAGTGGCTCACCGCGCTTGGAGGGAAGGCGAATTTAACAAGAAGGGGTGTTACAAAAAGTGGGGTGTTTCGAACGGACGGACCCGGACCCGGACCCGGGGGATTTCATCCAGGCGGAAGGAACTCGGGGGCTCCGTCCGCGTATCACGGAGCGTATCACCGCGTCGACGGATATCACCAACCGCAAGCGCGACACGCGTACCATGGAGTGGCTCCTGAGTACCACGAGCCGTACGCATCCAATGCTCTCAATGCAACCCATGCCGTACCCAGCAGCAATGCAGGCATCGATTCGTACCTGTTCGGTGCTTTGGAACTGGCGCTTGGCGACGCCGCGGATGACGGCGAGGGCGTGCAAAGCGGGATTGTGAGTGATCGCAAACGAGCGCGCGCGCTTGTCAAGAAAGTCGCCGAGCTCGTTGAAGACAGGGACGACCTTGAGGCTGATTTGGGAAGGGCGCTTGCGAGGGCTGATACGGCCGAGTCGAGGATTGACACGTTGAAAATGCTTTTGGAAGCGGCTGTGACTGCAAAAGAGCAAGCGCTACAAACCGCGCGACGCGAAGTGAAAGCGCAACGCGAGGAGGAACGAACCGCCGTTTTAGCGGCGCTCGGGCTGGCGGAGCGCCGGGCGATAACCATGGCCAACGAAAAAGAAACATTAAGAGAAGAACGAGACGCGATCGCGGAAGCGTTACAGTTCGTGAAAGTAACAACGAAAACGTTGTTTGCGAAGAACGAGGTCGCCGGCGACGAGGACGAGATAAAAAAAAACTCGTCGCGAGTCGCGGACGGTACCGCCGCCGCCGCGGACGCTTCGTATGCGCAATTAGTCTCCGGGGGCGGTTCGGGGGGGGTGGATTTGGGTGGACCAGTTGGGGTAAGAGGCATAGAGGACACCTCCGAAACACTTCAGATGCTGGAAGTGCCCCTCGACGATTGACGCGGAGACGCGCGCGCGGGGCGAGCGGGAAGCGGAGAGGCAGACAAATTTGGAATAATAAAAAACGCAACGGATTATTTTCGTTCAACCGCGCGTGCCCTTTCGGTGCATGTCAACTCGTCGTCCTTCCCCGTCCGCCTCAGTCCGCGCGTCGCTCCGCGCGGTTGGCGACGAGGAAAGGAAACCCAACCGGAAACATGTTTCTCAACGAAGACGCGTTCGAGTCGGGTGAGGGGAACGACGGGTACGTCAGGTCCACGTGTGGTTTGTTTCGACGCGAAGAACCGCGCGTCGTCGGTCGGCGTCGTTTCACCATCCGACCTTCCGACGGCACTTCGGTAAAAATGGCAAAAAGCTCGTCCCCCCACGACGACGTCCCAGGGCTCCGTCGTTTGAGGCATAGGGGAGGGCGACGATTTTGGTCGTGAAGTGTCACCGCGCGTGGCATGACCGTTTCGCCACGCACCACGGGGACGTGTCACACTAAATACCCATACACGTGGTGCACCAAACGAGATGAGGGACTCGATCTGGGCCGAAGGATGCATCGGGAAACGTGTTTTTTCTCAATCTTTTTTTTTGGCGACCACACGCCGCGAAGCTGACGTTCACGTTCTCCTCAATCCACCCACAACAGCAGGGAAGAGCGTCCCCCCGCTCGCCCCGCACCGCCTGCAGCAGTCGGCACGCAGTTCGGCCGCCGCGCGCGGGTCGGCGC
>Ga0209302_10002597_pt1 | contig 10521 bp, 6 predicted proteins | sample ArcOceMetagenome_2_FD_187445 | JGI IMG/M metagenome (GOLD analysis project Ga0209302, IMG submission 187445) | Marine eukaryotic phytoplankton communities from Arctic Ocean - Arctic Ocean ARC135M Metagenome (SPAdes) (version 2) | ecosystem: Environmental > Aquatic > Marine > Oceanic | place... | reverse complement strand
CCGTTGGCCATAGCCGGCGACCGCCTCAGTGGGGGGCGCAGCGAGGTGCGCGCTGAGGCGTCAGGGGCAGTGTCGCAGGGCTGTCGCAAGATCTCACGTACGAGAGGATTGCACAAGGAAGTCGGGTCGGCGAGCCTAGAGACAAAGTAGTATCCGTCTAGGCGTGGGCGGCTATTTCACGATCTGGTAAAAACAACGGAAACTCGGCGATGTGGAAGCCGACCACACTCCTCAGAGCCGTTTGGTCACCCAACCCAAGACAACGCACGACACGCACGTCGTCACCGCGCTACCTCGCAGCCCGCAAGTGCCCCCCCACGGCGCGAAGTTGTCTGGAAGTTGTCGACAAATCGCCATGGTCCTCACGAAGGTCCTGATCACCGGCGCGTCAGGCTACCTCGGCCAGCAGCTGCTCACCTCGCTAGCGTCGGATAGCTCGCTGAAGCTGCACGCTGCCTACGGGCAGCTCCCCAGCTTCGTAGAGGACTTCGGTGCTAAGGCCGAGTGCAGCAGCTTGGATCTGCAGGACGAGGCCGCCGTGCGTGCACTGGTGGCGTCAATCCAGCCGGACGCGGTCATCCACCTCGCGGCGGTGTCTTCCCCGGCCGTCTGCGAGAAGGAGCCCGTGTCTTCGCGCGCTATAAACTGTCCTGTGGCGCTGATCGAGGCGCTGCCTGCGCACGCCACGCTCATCTTCCTCTCGACGGACCAGGTCTACGACGGGCTGAAGGGCGCGTACACGGAGTCCGACGCGGCCAAGCCGGTCAACCTGTACGGCCAGGCCAAGCTCGACTTCGAGGCCGCGCTGCAGGCGGCGCTGCCGAGCCGCAGCGTCAGCCTGCGCTCCTCGCTCATCCTCGGGCCACCCACGCCGGGCCGCTGCCGAAAGCAGTCGTTTTTGCAGTTCTGCGACGAGAAGCTTGGTGCGCGCGAGAAGACCAACTTCTTCGGCGACGAGGCCCGCTCCGTTGTCTTCGTCGCCGATATTGTGCACCTGCTGAGCTGGCTGGTCAAGGGTGGCGTCGCCGCTGGCTGCGTCGGCGTGCACAACATGGGTGGGCCGCAGCGGCTCACGCGCGTCGACGTGGCTATGGCGGTGGCGGCGCACCGCGGCCACGACACGGCGCTCGTGGCCGCGGTCAATCGCGCGGACGTGGTGCCCGCCGGCGCGGTGGCCAGCCCGCCGGACATCAGCATGGACAGCAGTAAGCTCGCCCTCGCGTCCGGCATCGCCGCGACGACGCTCGCCGACATGGTGTCTCAGAGTTTTCTGTGAGCCGCTAAGAGTAGAGCTCTAGCTGCAAGCACGGCGCTCACTGCTATAGAGGTGTGCCGTCCGAGCGCCACACTGCACACATTTTTAATACACACGCGTCCACACGCGCGCGCCGGTGTGCTGGCACGGTGTACGTGTGGTAGAAGTAGATCGCGCACATATAAAGTACGCGATAGCCGATACGGCTTTACCTACCCGGTACCCGCTACCGAGTACCGTACCGTACACGCACCCTCTCGCGTTGCCTCGTACTTTAAAGTACTTTTAGTCGTCAATTTCCAAGGTGTGTGTGTTCTATAGATTCACCACCCGGGGGTAGTAGCGACTAAAGTGGGGTACTTTGGGGTCAAATCGACTAAAGTGTGCCAGGACAAGATTGGCACCAAACCTGCTAAAAGTCGGTCGCTTGGCCCCCGGTGTGCTAAAGTGCGGCGCGGCCCCCACCCCGCACCGGACGGGCGCCTCCGCAAAAAGCTCTTCGATCCACGCCGCGAGCAAAGTTGCTAAAGTCGGCGCCGCGGGCGGACCAATGTTGCTAAAGTGGGGCCGTCTCCGGGCGAGGCAGGGTCAAATCTGCTAAACTCCGACCGCAGGTGGCGTCTCACAAAAAGGTCTTCGCTCCACAAAAAAAGGTCTTCGCTCCGCGGGCGGACCAAAGTTGCTATGAAGTGGGGCCGTCTCCGGGCGAGGGTCAAATCTGCTAAAGTCCGACCGACCCCTTACGTCTACTACCCCGGGTGAGATTCACGCCCCGTGCTATTCACACGGTTGAGAGGCTTGCGCTCGTGGCCCGGCGCCCGCAATTACTCTCCCCGCTGAGCGCACGTGCCAATTGCACCATCGAGTCCGCGGCCGTCGCTCAGCGCGCGACGCGCGACCTGCGCCACCGGCCAGCGGCCAGGCGGCACGCCCGCGCGCGCGCTCGTTCGCAATGCGGCCGTCCCGTCCGGCGGGGCCGTCGGCGTTGGTCGCGCGGCAGCTGCCTGGCTGCACGCACGCATTGGCGCGCGATGCCCAATGCACCCGGTTGGTGCGAGCCACTCGTGCTCAGCGTGCCTGCCGCGCGCCACGGGCTCAATATTCGGCATGAACTCGGGAGCAACGCAGCGAGCGGTCGAATTGGCCGCCGCTGACCCGGCCAACCGTGCGCGGCTTGGCCGTCGTCGGGAGCTCGGCGAACGCAGAAGGCCGAAAAAATTGCCGCGCCGCGCAGCACGAGCCGGAGAGGGCCGCTGCCCGCGGGCTGTCAGGCGCTCGCGGCGTCGCGGGACGACCGGGTGTGCTGCACGGCCGCCAGGCGACGCTCAAAGATGAACACCCCAGCCCAACACCCCTAGCCACCAACACCCCGTTTTCAACACCCTCCGCGTGTCGATTATCCTTTTGCCTCCTCGGGCCCGGAAAAGACTTCGTCCGACCAGTCTCCGGTGTTCTTCGTTGTATGCGTGCTGCTGCTGAAGGTCTGCCGCGGTCGCTCACGAAGTACATCCCCAGTCGCGCCCGCAACTGCGCCACCACGCGGCGTCGCGCGGCGTGCACGCTCCTGCAGGAAGCCGATGTTGCCGTCGTCGTTGGAGCGCACGAGCGAGACGATGACGACATTGTTCTCAGAGGTTGGATTTGGGTTGCTGACGACAGAAGACAGAATAATGGTTTCGTATCGTATACTACACGACTCGTATACTACGCAATGCCGCTCTGCCTGGCTGCTTGTCTGCCTGGATAAGATAATCAGATAAGATTGCTGGGTTTCACGACGTTATCTTATCTCTTGTCTGCCTGGCTGTTACGGACGGTTATTAACAGTCCGCCCGGCCGGCAACACGCCGCTGAGTGTCTGAGAGACACAACGAGAGACACAGCTCTCCAGGGTTGAATCAATCACCTGCCCATATGTCCACGCAGATCCCGCTGGATGAGGCTTTACAGCGTCTCAAGGACCACGTGGTCAGTGCTGGCGGCTCTATCAGCGTGACGAGCGGCATAGATGGCTTCTACCGCAGTATCGCCAACGATGGCCCGGTGCTCAAGCTCCTCTTTCAAGAAGCAGGTGGAGTGAAGCAGGCACTCAAGAAGTGCTCGAGCATCCTCACGTTCGTGCACAACAAGGACAACAGCAGCCTCAGCCAGATCGTCGCTGCAGCCACCACAACAACAGCCATCGAGCAGCAGGAGGCGCCACCTTCGCCGCAGACGTCTCGCGCTGCAGCTCGTAAGGCGAAGGCGACGAAGCCAGCACGTCCAAGCCAGGCCTCGACGCCGGACATACAGCTCAACGCCATCGGCGCGCCGCTGCGCCCGGGCGCGAAGGTCTGCAAGCTCTGGCTGAAGACTGGGATGTGCAGCTACGGTACGGTGACGAGTAGATAGCTCACCCGTCGGCCGCGCACCTGCACGCCGTCCGTGCGCACACTGACGACTCTGCGTGTGTTTGTGTCGCAGGCGCAGCGTGCAAATTCGACCACCCAGAGCTTGTCGAGGCGGCGCCAACAGGGCGCCAGCAGGGCCTCGTTGAATCACCTGCCCATATGTCCACGCAGATCCCGCTGGATGAGGCTTTACAGCGTCTCAAGGACCACGTGGTCAGTGCTGGCGGCTCTATCAGCGTGACGAGCGGCATAGATGGCTTCTACCGCAGTATCGCCAACGATGGCCCGGTGCTCAAGCTCCTCTTTCAAGAAGCAGGTGGAGTGAAGCAGGCACTCAAGAAGTGCTCGAGCATCCTCACGTTCGTGCACAACAAGGACAACAGCAGCCTCAGCCAGATCGTCGCTGCAGCCACCACAACAACAGCCATCGAGCAGCAGGAGGCGCCACCTTCGCCGCAGACGTCTCGCGCTGCAGCTCGTAAGGCGAAGGCGACGAAGCCAGCACGTCCAAGCCAGGCCTCGACGCCGGACATACAGCTCAACGCCATCGGCGCGCCGCTGCGCCCGGGCGCGAAGGTCTGCAAGCTCTGGCTGAAGACTGGGATGTGCAGCTACGGTACGGTGACGAGTAGATAGCTCACCCGTCGGCCGCGCACCTGCACGCCGTCCGTGCGCACACTGACGACTCTGCGTGTGTTTGTGTCGCAGGCGCAGCGTGCAAATTCGACCACCCAGAGCTTGTCGAGGCGGCGCCAACAGGGCGCCAGCAGGGCCTCGTTGTGTCGACTGCTCGGGACAAGCAAGGCTGCTCGATCGGCTTTATCGACCTCGAGGTGAAGGGGGAGACTGACGAGGCGGGCAGCTCCCAGGCGTCGAAGGCCTTCTACTACCACAGCACGCCGTCCGCGTCGGGCTTCAAGCACGCGGGCACAGGCTCGGTGCAGAGCGCGGGCCTCGAGCTGAAGCGCGGCGACCAGCTCTCCGACCTGCAGCTCAAACACGGTAAGAAGGGCGACTACGTCGTCGTCGACGGGGCGCTAGTCGCGTGCGCGCGTCGCGCCGAGAGCGTGTATGCTGACTACCTCGACGGGTTGTGCGACGCGCTCGGCGACGCTGAGCTGCGCGACGGCGCGCAGCACACCCTATGCCACGGTCGTGCGTGCGCCGCCGTCTGGACAGCGCTGGCCGTCTTCGAAAGCCTCGTGCCAAAGATCGTCGAGGTGATCGAGCTGCTGGTCAAGGGCGGCGGCGGCGGCACCAGCAAGCGCACCGCGTCCTCGGCGCTGCAGCACCTGCTCCTCTCGGGCGTCACGCTGCCCCCAGCCTCGCCTCTGTACGGGCTGCTCTGCCGCAAGGGCGACGAAGATGACGCGCTGCGCACGCGCTTCGTGCAGGCGATGTGCTCGGCTTGGCCAGTCACGCCCCAGGCGCGCCGGCGGTGCTTCGTGCTCCTCCAAGCCCTGGGCCAGCACCATCCAGCCCTGGCGTCGGCGCTGCTCAGTTTCGACATGATGATGAAGCTCCTGAGCGTGACCCTGCCCGGCGGCGATCACATCTCGTGTTACCACTGGCGAGAGCTGCCGCTGAAGCTGCTCCCGAGCGAGACCGTCATCCAGTCCAGTGGCGCTGCTCAGCAGGGCGCCGCGCTCAGTCGCGTGCTGCGAGCCGGCGGCGACTACGAGAGCTTCGACGCGTACATGCGGACGTACGTCGGCCTGCTTCGCGAGGACTGTTTCGCGGCGATGAGCAAGGGCCTCCTCGCGCTACGATGCGGCACGCTCGACGAGCGCGACATGCGCGTCTTCACCAGCGTGAGCGCCGTCGCCATGAACCCTCCCAACGTCTTCGGCGGCGCGGAGGGGACAATCCTGGAGCTGCACGCACAGTGCGACGTCTCTGCCCGAATGATCATGTTCGGCTCGCTGCTCGTGCTGTCGATGGACGGCAGCTTCACAGCCGACCTCGTCTGGGCGACGGTCGCTGGAGCAGACGAGCTGCCGTCGCAAGGCTCGAGGCAAGGCCCAAGCCTGCGTGTCTTCGCCGAGCTGGGCGGACAGCTGAACGATGAGAGCGACGCGCAGCTCGTCTCCAAGCTTCTGCGGCACAGCGGCCAGATCATGATGGTCGAGAGCCCGACGTTCTACCGCGCGTACGCGCCCGCCATCGCCGTCCTCCAGGGCATGCAGCTGGCAGATCTGCCCTTTAGCGACCAGATCATCCACGGGCTGCAGGAGGACGACAATGGCCAGCTGCTCACATCCTCGCTGGACGCGTCGATCATCTTCGACAGGGCGCGCGACGCCGACTCGACGACGGTCGACTTGCCCCACCTCAAGTCGCTGCCCATGACTGAGTTCGTTCTCGCCTTACGGCAGCTCAGCGTGTCCGGTGCGAAGCAGACGGTGCTTCAGGCGAGCGGCCTCGCTCTCAAGACGACGCTCGACAGTTCACAGTCCGCTGCGATCCTATGCGCCATGACCCGGCAGCTGACCGTCATCCAAGGCCCGCCCGGCACCGGCAAGTCATTCACCATTGTCCGCCTCCTAAGGCTCCTGGAGTCGACCTCGGACGAGAGCAGCTCCAAGGGCCCTGTGCTGGTTCTCACGCACAAGAACCGCAGCCTCGAGGACATCCTCGGCGGCTGCATGCAGACGTGGCCGGATGGCGTGGCGAGATGTGGCGGAGCGGCGCGACCGGGCTCTCTGCTCGAGCACCGGCACATCAAGTCGCTGCTGCGTAACAGCAAGTTCAAATCGAAGGAGCTCGACGCAGCGAAGGCGGTGACGGCTAAGGAGGCGGTGCAGGAGGCGGCGGCGAAGCTCGCGCGCTCGCGGTCCTTCTCCACTGACACGTTGTGCGACGCCACCTTCCGCGACCAGCTGCGCAGCCTCCTCGTGCACTCCCCAGGCTCGGAGTGGACTGAGGACGAGGAGGAGGAGCTGCGCAGTCTGCTGTCCACCGGGGACCTCATGAAGCTCGAGGCCAAGGCGGCGGGGTACCTACGGCTCTGGCTGCCTAGCAAAAAAGAATGCGAGCGGCTGGCTCGACCAGAAGTGTCGCCGGCCGTGCCAGTCCGGCGGCAGCGCGCTGCGCAGGTCGCGGAGGAGGAGGACTAGGCAAAGGATCGCAACATGTACCGCTCCATCGAAGAGGCCTCCGTGCGCTTCGACGGCTACACGCGTGCCGACGGCCGCGAGGTGCTCGAGCTGCTCAACCCGCTCTCTGACGGCGACGGGCACCACCTACTCAAGAGGGCGGCGGAGAACATGTGGAACCTGTCGATGCCCGAGCGAGTGCGCCTCATGCACACGATGCTCCGCCAGCGGTACAATGCGTGGGAGGCCGCGTACGACAACGCGATGACCGCGTACAACGAGGTGCTCGTCGAGCTGCGCCGCCACGATCTCAAGCAGCAGGTGACATTGCTGAGCGGCATGAAGGTCGTGGGCATGACCATCAGCGGCGCGTCCATCTATCGCGACACGATCGCCGCGCTCAAGCCGCAGCACGTCCTCGTTGAGGAGGCGGGTGAGGTGCTGGAGCCACTGCTCATCGCGGCGCTCGGGCCATGGGTGAAGCGCCTCACGCTTGTGGGAGACCACCAGCAGCTGCCACCGTCCGTCGAGACGCACCAGCTTGCGAAGGCATACGACTTCAACACGTCGCTCATGGAGCGCCTCAACAACAACGGCCTCAAGCACGAGACGCTCTGTGCACAGGCTCGGATGATGCCAGAGATGGCGCAGCTGCTTCTCGACATCTACCCACACTACCGAACCAGCGACAGCGTCGACGTCCAGGCGCGAAGCTCGCCGGTAGCCGGCGCGGTGCATTCGATGTGGTGGTGGGACATGGGCGACGGCGTCGGCGATCATATCGATCCGGAGGTGCGCTCGTACGTCAACGAAAAGGAGGTCACGGCTGTCGTCGCGCTGGTGAAGCATTTCGTCAACTCCGGCGTCAAGCCAAAGAACATCACCGTGCTCGCCTCGTACTCGGCGCAAGTTTCGCGCATCCAGCAGCGCGTCCAAAGCGAGGTCAAGGATGTCTCCGAGGGGGAATGGCCGAGCGAGAGCAGGGAGGGCGTCGCGGCCAGGACGCTGCTCAGGACGCTCGATCAGCAAGTCAAGAACGGCATGGCCGGCAGCGCGTTACGCGAGGCGCGAGGCGCTCAGTGCGCGCAAGTCGCTCAGACCTTCCTCAAGCTAGGCAAGCTACGGCTTGCGAAGCAGGCGCTGCAGCTCATGCGGCAGCTGAGCCACAGTCACGACGACGCGGGCCAGAAATTGAAGCGCATCGAGGAGCTCGAGAAGCAGCAGCAGCGCGTTGATGACTTCTGCCAGTGCAGCAACGACGAGCACGAGTGGGAGCTTCTGCACGGGGCCATCGACGCGCTCAAGCGGCTCGAGGAGCTCGCGGTTCGCTGGAGGTGCACCGGCTCCTCTGGGGTGCCGGCCGCCGCCGCGTGCTGCGTGCTCGTTCAGGAGTGGGCACGCATGATTCAGGGGACACGGAGCCGCGTCATCAACGACGGCCGCCGCCGTCTGCTGGAGGCCATCAGCAGTGGCTTGAGGACGCACCTCACAGAACTGTCGTCGCTCGACAGCGTCACCTTCAGCTCGGTGGATCGCTACCAAGGCTCTGAGAACGACGTCGTCATCGTCTCGCTCGTGCGCTCCAACGACGACGGCAACATCGGCTTCCTGCAGGAGCGTGCACGCCGCGTGGTGGCGCAGTCGCGGGCGCGACTGGGGATGTACTTCGTGGGCGACCGGCAGACCTTCAGCAGCAGCACGCATTGGGCTCATCTCATCACCGATCTGCAGGGCTTTGGCCGCCTCGGCTCGAGCATCCCACTGTGCTGCCCCGTGCACAAGCAATGCTTGCGCAAAATCTCTCTCGAGGACACGAGCGACGTGATGGTGTGCGGGGTTTGCCACGAGCAGTGCGACCAACTGATGTCGTGTGGAATCCACCGCTGCAAGCGGCGCTGCCATGGCAACGGCGGCCAAGGCGGCATCGACCCTCTGCACATGCTGTGCACCGAGATCATCAGCGACGCCAAGTGCGCCGAGGGCCACACGATTAAGCGGCGCTGCTTCGAGGCGGTGTCGGACGTCACGTGCCCGACGTGCGATCGAATCGAGAAGGAGAGGCGCAGGAAGGAAGAGCGCGAGCGCAAGGAGCTCGAGGAGCGCAATAAGGCCGAGCTCGAGCAGCTGATCAGCTTGGAGCGGAGCAAGCCGCCGGGGCTGCAGAAGCGCGACCTCCAGCGGCATGGCCCGGACGCGGTCAAGTACCTGAATGTGGCCGATCGCGCGGAGCGCTACGCGCAGGGCGAGCACGGCGGCGCGATCATCGTCACGCGGATCGAAGAGCTGTTCAACCCGGAGCTCGAGAGCGCCTTCCTCGAGGCGAAGAAGGGCCTAAAGAGCGGCGCCGTCAACTGCAACCTGCAGCGGCTCTTCCACGGCACCGGGGCGGAAGGCGTCGAGGGCATCCCGCGGACTGGCTTCCGGCTGCCCGCGTGGAGCGAGGACAACATGTTCGGCACGGCCGTGTACTTTGCGACCGACTCGAGCAAGAGCTTCCAGTCGACGTACACCAAGGGATCAGGATGCCTCCTCCTCTGCGACGTTCTCCTCGGCAACACGTGCGAGATCGCGGGCCTGGGCAGCCAGCACCACCCTCTGGCGAAGCACGTGAAGAAGTCGAGCAAGGGCCGCTTCTACCTGGCCGTCGGCAAGAAAGAGGTCCGAAGCGCCGGCTTCGACTCGGTGTTCGCGCCGCGGGGGTCGCGCGACAAGGGCGGCGTGCAGTTCGACGAGATGATGGTGTACGACGCGGCGCAGGCGATCCCACGGTACATCCTACACATCGGCGGCGGCGGCAGCCAGATGCGCCAAACCAACTGGACCGCAGCGGCACAGCGCGTTGGCAGCGACGGCTCAAGGAGTGCGAGGTGGGCGAGAAGGCTGGTTCCAGGGAGCTCGACGAATTCAACATGGCCGTTGGGCAGTACCATCGCTTGCTCAAGTCGCAGTCGCGCCACGTGAAGCAGGTCGATGTGTACGAGAGCCCGAAGGTCCAGAAGGCCTTCACCGACAAGGAGCGGGAGCTCAAGGCCCGGGGCAGCGACAGCAGCCAGATCTGGGTCTTCCATGGCACAGCAAAGGAGAACATCGAGAAGATCTGCGCGGGGGGCTTCATCGTGGCCCGTGGGTCTCAGATCGTCCACGGCGCCGCATACGGCCATGGCGTCTACACGGCGAAGGGGCCGGCGACGCCAATGGGCTACGCGGGAGACGCGAACGCGGTCATTCTCTGTTTGGCGCTACCGGGTCAGAAGGGTGTGCAAGGCCAGGACGACAGCTGGTCGCCGCAGGAAGATTGGATGATCTTCAAGACGGCGGAGCAGCTCTGGCCGAAGTACGTTGTCTGGTTCGAGTGACAACGGCGCCGGCTGCACGAGTGGGGTGCCGTGTCGTGTGACGATCTTGTCGTGTACAGCTGTACGTGCGTGTGCGAGTAATTGAAGTAAGTAAGAAGTAATTGAATACTCCTCCGTTTCAAAACTGAACCCTAGCAGTTCATGTGAAGGTTGTAGCGCACTATTGATCCCCGCTCTTCCCTGTCCCATCTCGGGGGTACCACCGGGCAAAATTATCCACCCGATAGGGCTTTTGGAAGTTATCCCCCCGCCTCAGCAAGTCTTCGCCGCGCGAAGATGCTGCGTGCCCCAACTTGGACGAGTTGGTCGGACGAGTGCCGGAAGGCAAGACGAGCTCTCTGACCGCCGTCTTGCTGCTGATCTGAACGTTTGAGCTCACGTGCTATGCTGGAAGGTCGTCAAGCATGCCACGAAGCCTAACAATC
>Ga0209302_10002596_pt1 | contig 10522 bp, 10 predicted proteins | sample ArcOceMetagenome_2_FD_187445 | JGI IMG/M metagenome (GOLD analysis project Ga0209302, IMG submission 187445) | Marine eukaryotic phytoplankton communities from Arctic Ocean - Arctic Ocean ARC135M Metagenome (SPAdes) (version 2) | ecosystem: Environmental > Aquatic > Marine > Oceanic | place... | reverse complement strand
GCCATGCCTCTCTCGCAGCCGCCGCGGCCGCCGCGCGCGCCCCCCCGCCGCCGGCCCCGTGCCGGCGCAACGCCTCCCCCGCCCTCGCCTCGCGCACGTGCGCCTCGACCCCCGCCAGCCACGCCGCATCGTGCCGCCCCATGTAGCGGTAGACCTCGCGCCGGCAGCCCCGCAGCTCCCTCTCCAGCTGCACCATCAGCGGAAACATCGGGTGCTCCTCCACCAGCCCGTGCGCCGCGAGCCACGCCGCATGGCTGCCGCCCATGTAGCAGCCGGATGGGCAGGCCCTTGGCCAATCTTATCTCTATATCTATCTATCCTTTGGAGAAGCCTCAAAAGGGGGAGGCATCTTAGCGGACAAACGCAGGGCGAGTGCTCCGCCGCCGCAACGCGACACCGCCGCGCCCGCGACCGATGGCCCACCGCCCACCGCCGCTGCCGGTTTCGCCGCATCTGCGAAGGGCGCAAACGAAGGCGAGCGCGTCGCTCCTCTACGGCAACCTGTCGTGCAACGGGAAGTGCGCCGCCTACGTGCACCACGCGGAGGTGATCGTTGTTCCGGACAGCTCCGTGCTCTCCGGCAACCCCACCCCGGTTGTCGTGCGCCTGCCTATCAAGGACGAGACGGTGGTGAAGCAGGCGCGCTTCATCGAGCTGGGTGGCACGGACTACCTGGTAGTCGCCGGCCAGCGCGCGCTGCAGATCTACACCGGCGACGGCAAGAAGTGCATCCACCTCCAGCCGGTCCTCTCCCCGGGCACCGCCGAGGCACCGAGGTCCGCCCGTCGCCACCCCCTTGCCTTGCCACATGTCTGCATGCACATGACATGCACATGCACATGTGCATGCACATGTGCATGTGCATGCCCTAACCGTGCGGCGCCCCTTACCTTGCGACACTCTGTATACACTTGCGCCACCCCCTCACCTTGCTGCACCCCCTTGCCAGCTTCTTCCGAGGCCTCGCGGGTGTCACAGCGGGCGGCGGCGACTTCCTGTGCGCTGGCACTTCATCGGGCGAGATCGCGCTGCTCGCGTGCCACGACGGCGCCTTTGGCCACCCCGTCGTTCTCAATGAGCCGATCACGGCCATCTGCGACCTCGACGCGGCGCCGTATCCCGAGAACCCTGACGAGTGCCTGCTGGCGAGCGCCGACTCCAATGGCCAGCTACTCCTGCTGATGGTGGGACCGGGGGGCTCCTGCGGCGCCTGGGCCAGCTTTGGTGGCGACCCCAACGCTCTCTGCACGGCGCTGCGGTTACGCAAGCAGTGGCTGCTGTCGGCCTACTGCACTGGCCACGTGCGCCTCCACGACGTGCTGTCCAAGTCGCTCGTGGTGCAAGTGAGCGCGCACGCGCGCTGGATCAACGCCATCGATGTGCATCCCACCAAAGATATCTTCGCGACGGCGGCCGAGGACTGCATCGTGTCGGTGTGGCAGCTGCCCGAGGCGACGGACGCGCCGCAGCTCAAGCACCTCAGTGCCGTGGTCGTGCCCGACGCCCTGCTCTGCGGGGTAGGCTTCGCGGGCGGCGCGGCGCGCGACCACGTGGTATGCACCGCGTACGACGTCGATGCGCTCCACAGCTTCCCGCTCGAATGAGCTCTGACGCCCCCGCCCACCACCCCGACCCAGCCAACCGGACCCCACACACCCGACAGTCACCCACACCACACCACCACCACGTCCTCCTCATCACTGTACGGTGTTCTCTGTAGTGTCCTTTTCTAATCAACCTCGCTCACAAGGGCCCCTTCGAACCGTAGACAAGGCGATTTGGCATGCATGCGCATTTTCGTCCAAAAGTCCTTATATGGGAATTTATTTTTCGTTCGTCCCCGTTCGGACATTTAAAAGCTGTACTAGTACACGGAAACGCGTATGTCGCTGTACGCTTTATGCGGGTTCACTACAGTTGCATATGATTGTTGGTTTGGATCGGTAGTCGCGGAGCGTTTTGCTTTTGGGGTGTGGATTCAAACCAATTGAATCTTTGAGGGTTCCGCGTATACCGGGTGCCTTTCTTCGGGGGAGGGGCCCCGCTGTCTCACTGGTCGGGGCGCGGGAGTTCCACCGCGTTGTCCCCCGGTCCAAGTAGCGAGCATCCCGCGGCTTGGAGTCGTGCGCCGGACTGGTCTTCACATGGCATGCCAATTTGCCAATGACCGAGGGCCCTGCGCGTGAGGACTCGCCGTAGCGCCCCACGTCGGCCGCCCTCTGTGTCCCGATGGAGCCGCAGGAGGCGTGGTGGGCCACACCCGAAAACATCCATTTGGCACATATAGACATTTGCCTCTTCAAAATACAAAAAGCAAACGCTACGGTATATCATAAGATACGTGCAAGTGGGGGGGTTCCCGCTCCCCGCGCCCTCCGCCCCTCGCCCCCTCCCGCGGTGTCCCAGCTGCGCGCGGTCCTCCCGGACCTCCCTCCCGTCCCGCCGAGCGCTAGTTCTGCCCCCGCGTCCGCGGTCCGGCTCCGGGCTCGGCGGCGCGACGGCGCTAGATCTCGCACGAGATCTCGCCACATGCCCGCTCGCGGCTCGGCCGTCGTCGGGCGTGTAGATCTCGCCTCGACTCTGCGAGTGCGTGTGTGGGGAGCGCGGGAGCCTCTGCCCTTTTGATATTCTCTCCTCCCGCTCCGTTTATAGGGGGTTACTGTACGGCCTATTTTGTACGTCTCTTTTGTCTTTAGCGCACGTCCCCCCTCCACTGGCTTAAGGGGTTGTGGAGACTGTGGGTGTATATAAGGGGTAGTGGAGGCGTATACCGCGTACAGTAAAAATAACTTGGAAGTTGTACGTCCAGACTCCAGTAGTTGTACGCAGTAGCGCAGCATACACCCTCCGATTACACCGTTTTGTGTGCGAAACTTCCGCTTCTCAGTTCTCTCAACTCTGATAGAGAGGGTCATTGAGTGTGCCCGGCCGCCGGCGTGCGCACACACCGCCTCCACCACAGGCTCTACGCCAGATTCTATCTATAGCACAGACCACCTCCGAGTCTACCGAGGACGACGTCCACGTCCACACACTGCACACACCAACACGATTTTTTTGATTTCTGCATTCTGGCTGAACTTCGTCACCATGCGACCGCACCGAGGCAGCCCATGGTCCTGGCGCCCTCGATATTGGCGGCTTTACGCTTGGCAGCCGCCACTGCCGTAATGTACAAGCTGAGCACCGCCGCGGTGGGCATGGGCGAGAGGAGCACGTGCGCGTCGTTCGGCGGCGGCGTGTCATCATCACTCACCAGCGGTGGCGCGCCGACATCAGCACTGACGCTAGCACGGGCGAGCCGCGCCGCTGTGGCGGCTGCGGAGTCTGTGTCCGTGCCGGCCGCGGCGTCGACTGACTCGTTTAGCGCTGCGGTGACGACCGCGCCGATGGCAGCGGTCTCGAGGAGGAAGCCGTCGTGGCCCTGCGGGCTTTCGACGACGCTGAGAGTGGCGCGCGGTAGCAGCGCTACGAGCTCGCGCTGCATGGCTAGCGGGTAGAGCACGTCCGACGTGATACCCACCACGAGTACAGGCTGCCGCACCTGGGCGTTGGAAGGGGCAGGATCGGCGACTTTTGGCGCGGCGTGGCAGCCTCTGAGCGAAGCTCATCGCCCGAAGAGGCCAGTGTGCCGGCCAGTGTGCCGCTACCAACCCGCTTTCAACCCGTGTCCGCACTGTCGCGAGCACTGCCGTGACGCCGCCGCGGCCGCGCCCCACATCATGCGAGTCGAGTGTGCGTGTCAGGCTGACGTAGCAGTTGGCGTCGAACCTGTCGACGAACTTCTCACCCTGGTAATCGAGATAACACTCCACCGCGTACGAGTTGTGCGCGCCGACGCCACCTCCGCCGCTCACCGTAAGGGCCCTCGCCGAGATGGAGCCCGCCGCCGGTGCCTGCAATGCCCGTCCGAACTTTTCGTCGTACGCGGTGGGCGAGCGGTACCACACCATCGCCTGGGCAGCCGGCACGGTGCAGGGGAGGCGTGGAGGGCTATGCGTGTGGCTAGGTGCCTGTGTGGCCTCTGTGCGGCCAAGGTGGGCCGGTCCGATCGCGCCACCCTACGCCCGTGTCACGTGCCGCGGAGCATTCTGCCGCGCGACCGAGAGGCCGTGCACCGGCGGCGCGTCGAGCGCATAGAAGCCGAGGTTCCACTCCGGGTCTCGATAGATCGACTGCCTTTGCACCTCCGAGATCGCGAGCTGCCACGCCGACTGCGCCGCGCCGCACGCCATCACGACCGCGCGCTGCACGAGTGTCGGGTACATTATGGCCCACTCTAGCGCCTGCATGCCTCCTGCTGAGCCTCCTACCACCGCGTGCACTGTGCGCACACCCAGCTCATTTACCAGCAGCAGCTGGTGCAGCCTCACTGTGTCGCGGATGGTAGTATGTGGGAAGTCGCCCGCGTACCGCGTACCAGCGGCCACAGCAGGCGTGCCGTTCCTCGGCGCCACCCACGATGTGGCCTCGGGCACGTTGTCGAGCGGACAAGTCGTGCCGTAGCAACTGCCGAGCATGTTCGCCCCGACTACATAGTAGCGGCTCGTGTCCAAAGGCTTGCCGGCGCCAAGCAGGGCCGCCCACCATGTGTTGACGGCTGCATTGCCCGTGAGGGCGTGCGGCACGAAGAGGCAGTTGTCTGCGGCAGCCGAAAGCGTGCCCCAAGTGCGGTAGGCGACCCTCACGTCCGTCAGCACGAGTCCTGACTCCAGCGTGAACACTGGCACGAGGAAATAACTGTCGTTGTGATCCATGGAACTGTACTCGTCACGCATGGACTGGGCATCTTCCTCGCTGGCGGGCATTGAGTTCGACCGCCGCGATAACCCGTGGGCTGCCACCTCACGCGGTCCGACAATGGAGCTCAAACTCCGCGGAGCTCAAACTCATGCATGCATGTGCTGCTCTCATCCGAGAACCGCCGCTCTCCGAAACACCACACCAAACAAGAAATAGAAGAAAGACTCGTTTTCGCCAACGGTGAGCCGCCGGTTTCATCTGTGCAAAAGGTTTTCAACGAAACCTAATTGCGCATCACGTTCGAACGTGATCGCCACACCCCTGCATCCAAGCGGCCGCAGCAGCCATCTGGTGCTGCACGGACATCTCGAAGGTGGATCAAACCGACCACACCAAACTAACCCTCACCATGTCTGACGAGCGCAACGCCAAGGCCTACAAGGATGAGAAGGGCTTCACGACTATAGCTCTCCACCACGGCCACAAGCTCGACACAGACAACAGGGCCAGGGCAGTTCCAATCTTTCAGACAACCTCCTTCGAGTTCAAGAGCGCGAGCCACGGTGCATCACTGTTTGCGCTCGCGGAGCTGGGCCCTATCTACACGCGCATCTGCAACCCGACGAACCATGTTTTTGAGTACAAGATGGCGGAGCTCGAGGGCGCCCCTTGCAAGGCGCACGGCAACTACGACAACGCGGCGACTCTGCCCAACTCGCTCGCGGTTGCGTCGGGCCAGAGCGCGCAGATGCACGCGCTGCTCACGTTTATGCAGGCGGGAGACAACTTTATTGCTGCGAGCGAGCTGTACGGAGGCACGATCTCGCAGCGTGCGCCACCGCTTGCCGGCCCCGCCACCACCACCGCCACCACCGCTGCCACCGCCCGGGTGAGCGTCATGCTCGCATTGACGCCTGCCACGTTGTCACGCCGCAGTCAAGCACTCGTTTAAGGCGATCGGCATCGAGGCGCGCTTTTTCGACGTGACGAAGCCCGAGCAGATCGCAGCCCTCGCGGATGAGAACACCAAGGTGCACTCCGCACATGAGGGAGCATATCAGACAGTTGTACTCATATATTATGCGCGCGCGTGCAGTGCGTCTACATGGAGACGCTCGCCAATCCGTCGTACAACGTGCCCGACTTCGACGTCATTGCCAAGGTGCGACCCCGGCCCAGCTCTCCGCAACGCAACGCTGCGAGCATGTGCACACCTGCAGCAGCAGCCGCGCGCCGTGTTTGTCGCCGTTGCCGCCAACTACAGTTGTGAGAGCCCAATTTACCCCTCACCTTACTCTCTCCCACTTCAGATCGCGCACGACGAGCTCAAGGTGCCTCTCGTCGTCGACAACACATTCGGCATGGGCGGCTACACCTGCCGCCCGCTCAAGTGGGGCGCCGACATCATCGTGGGTTTTGGGCCTGAAACCAACCCCAGCCCCAGCCCCAGCCCTAACCCTAGCCCCAACCTTAACCAGGTCGAGTCGGCGACCAAGTGGATCGGCGGCCACGGCACCAGCATCGGCGGAGTCATCACCGACGGCTCGAGCTTCGACTGGCGGTACGCACTATACTGCTGCTACTACTACTCACGCTTGCGGCCGCTACTACTAACACTACCCATACTGATACGGACACGGACATGGACACTGACTACCACTGACTACCACTGACCGCACTGACCGCACCAGGGTCAAGAAGAAGGACGGTTCCCTCAAGTTCCCGCTCATCGCCGACAAGCAGCCCTCGTACCACGACGCCGTCTTCGTCGATCACCCGGTCTTCGGGGTGCGCCAGTACGCTAGCTAGTGTCAGTACGCTGGTGCTTAGCTAGTGGCCGAGCGAGGAAGTCAGCTGGCTGGTGCGGCTGCTTTCGAGACAGAGCTTAGCTTGCAATGACCCTCATATGGCAGGTGGACGCGACCAACACCATCTTCATCCTGCTCGCGCGCGTCAAGACCCTGCGCGACATGGGCGGCGCCCTCTCGCCCTTTAACGCCTTCCAGCTCATCCAGGGCGTGGAGACTCTGGCACTGCGGGGCAAGGCGCACTCCGAGAACGCAAACGCCCTAGCCAAGTGGCTCGTGGAGCACCCGCTGGTCGGCAAGGTAAGTAAGTAGCAAGTGCAAGTAGCGAGTAGCAAGTAGCAAGTAGTAAGTAAGTACTTACTGGTCGGCAAGGTCGCGAGGTGACCTATGTTAGTAGGGATGCGTGCACGTGTATAGCATGTCCTTCGTCCATGGACTTGTGCGTGTGCCCGTTGCGTGTGCATGTGCATGCGCATGGCCGCATGCATGGTCGCCTGCATGTGCGTTATAGGTCTCGCACCCGTCGCTGAGCGAGCACCCATCTCACGAGCGTGCGAAGAAGTATTTCCGCCCGGGCTGCTTCGGCTCGGTGCTCACCTTCGAGATCAAGGGGAAGGACGCTGCGCAGGAGCTCGAATTCGGCAAGAAGTGCATCGACGCGCTCGGCATGGCGTGCCACCTTGCCAACGTGGGCGACGCGCGCACGCTGGTCATCCACCCGGCGTCGACGACGCACGAGCAGCTCTCTCCCGAGGAGCAGATCGCCGCCGGCGTGGCGCCGTCCATGGTGCGCGTCTCGGTCGGCTACGAGGACCTCGAGGACATCAAGGCCGACTTCAGCGCCGCGCTCGCCGCCGCGACCAAGTAGACGCCCGGCCATCAACTGTCCTTTCACGTTTAGTTTCACAGTTTACCCCCCCCCCCCCCCCAGCGAGCGGTTTCGGAACTTTGCTCATCGGAGTGTGGACTCCGCCACCAGTGGAGCGATGGCTGTGGACACCACCACAGTCTCCGAGGCATTCGTTACGCTGCGCAGCGGCAACGAAATCGGCGGGCGTCATCAGCTAGCGGCGCTTGACACGCTCTGCGGCCTCCTGGATCGGGCACAGTCGGATGAGGAGTGTGCGGCGCTGGGCAGCACTGCGCGTGCTGTCGGTGGCATCCAATCGCTGGGCAAGCTACTTCCTCAAGCAGCGGCGTGGGCCCGTGCGCAGCCGACCGACGTGGAGGACCGGCTGCAGCTGCTGCGGCGGCTCCTCTTTCTCCTCTCCAACCTTTGCAGCCAAGCGGTCGACCCGCGCTGCGGTGAGATGCTGTGCTGACACGTAGCCACACCGGCCTCCTGCGTACCGTACGTACCTGAGGCGCAGGGCAGCCCCAGAAGGGCACTACTGTGCACGTGTGCCGTACGCGTACCAGCCTCGGGCGTGCCGCACGTACCGCGTACCATGGCACCACAGGCGAGACGAAGCAGCTGCTCGCCGGCTGCGAAGGAGTGGACGCCGCCCTCTGTGCGTGCCTGGCCATAGAAGACGAGGGCGCGGGGCGCTTCGTGGCAGCGCTTGTGCTCAACTTGAGTGACGAGGCACCGTGGGTGGAGCGAATGGGCGAGCGGGTCAGAGCGCAGCTCGAGATGCTGCAGACCAACGCTGTAGACGCGCAGACGCGCGACTTAGCGCATGACGCGCTCGAGAACATGGCGGCGCTGCCGCGGCGCGAGGCGCGTGGGCTCGATGCCGCCGCCACGCGTCTCGATTCGGGTCTGCATGTGACTAGCCAGCAGAGGTCAGGGACGGGTCGGGAGGGGGTGGTACCTTCAGCCGGGGAGCCGTATGACGAGGACGACTTCGATCTCGACGAGGACTACGAGGACGATGCGGACTACGAGGTTGACGAGGGGGGTGGCGTAGCTGCGGCCGCTTCGAACACCCCGCCCCGCTCGGCCGCGCTGCCGCCACCGCCACAGGGGGGCCCTCCCGCGCGGCGCGCTCCCCGTCGCGCGCCGAAATTACACCCGCAACCGCCGCCGCCGCCACAGCCACAGTCGCCACAGCCGCAACTCCCGTCGCCACCGACGCCGCCACAGGGCGCCCTTCCCGCGCTGCGCACTCCGCGCCGCGCGCCAAAATTGCAACCGGCGCCGCCGCCGCCAACGACGACGACGCTGCCGCCGCTGCCGCGGGCGCAGCCACCTCACCTGCGGCTGCCCGCGGCGCCGCCGCCCGCCAAGGCCGTTGTGCCACCGCCGCAGCAGCCGCAGCAACCGCAGCGGCCACAGCAGCAGCAGCCGAAGGCGCCGCCACCACAGCCGCCAAAGGCGCCGAGACAGCCACCAAAGCCACAGTCGACAGCACTGGCCTTGCGCGCGGCAACGACGGCGGCCGTTCCGCAGCCGGCCCCGCCGGGCCCGAGCGACACGCCCCCCATGAAGCTGCTGCGCCGAGAGGCGGAGCTGCTGCGCCGCGAGGTGGAGCAGCCCCGCCTGAGCACCACAGAGAGACTGCTGCACCGCGCCGCATCGGGCCGGCCCCTCTGGGGAAACGGTCGCGAGCCGTGCAGGGCCTCAGCCGCCGCCAGCGGGCCCGCCTCGCTCCCGCTGGATAAGCTCCCGCCCGCGGTCGCCGCGGCGATGCGGCTTGCGTCCACTCTGCGCGAGCCTGACGGCTCACCTCGCGCAGGCCTGAGCCCCCAGGAGCGAGAGCGGCTCGAGGCACAGGAGAAGCTGCAGGTGTGGAGGCACAGGAGGAGGCCTAACCCCAACCCAACCCTAACCCTGACCCTAACCCTAATCAGGTGTGGAGGCAGGCGGAGGCGGCGGTGCGCGCGCGCGTGGCGGCGGAGGCGGCGCGCAACGAGGCGAGCCGCGCACGCTGGCGCGCGTGCGAGGAGCGTCGGCAGCAGGACGAGCGGCGGCAGCGGCAGAGGCGGCAGGCACAGCGCTCGCAGCACGCTCGGCAGATGGAGGACGTCCGCCAGGAGGAGCGCACGCAGGCGCACGAGGCCAGGGCGGGGCAGGCGCGACACCGTGTGGAAAGCAAGGCCCAGCAAGGCTCGGCCAGAATGGAACCGAGCAGGCTATACCAGCGCCAGAGGATGCCCGGGGTAGCACCTAGGTGCGGCCTGCCTCGGCCAAGCAGCCTCTCTTGGGCTGCGCTGGCCGGCCATATCGACCGTTTCCCACATAGGTGCGGCAGCGCGAGAGTGGCTTCCACCGCGTCGGCTTTGTGACCGGCACGGGCGCGGCCGCCACGCCCGTGACCGGCTTCAAGCTGGGCGCCGGCTTCCTACTAGGCGAGCCGAGCTGGCGCGCCGCATGGGGGGGACACGACTCAGCGAGGCCGCTGGATTGCACAGTGCTGGCTTAGTGCATAGATAGCAGTAGCTCCACTGCCGTTGTTCGTGGCTCGACCCACACAGGGTGAGCCCTCCAACGTCCAAGACCAAGTGCGTACGCGATGGGCGTCGATTTTTGCCTGCGAAGTGAGAGATTTTTAAATGGTTAATGAATATTTTATAACCCGACACAGCACGGCTGCACGGGACAACAAACGCGGAGAGAGATACTCAGCGCCTGATTTTTGGTTCTTGGCGAGGAATAAATGTGTGAAAGTGATATTATCTTTGACCCGTTTTTGGCGTTTGGCCGTCACGTCGTCACCGTTATCGGATATCGGTTATCGCAGATGCGGTGGCCCGGTGTGCGAATCCACTGTGCACACACAATCACATACACAGCCTGTGGGGGGGGGGGGGGGGGGGGGGGGGGGGGGGGGGGTGCGCCGCCCAGATTATACGTTTATAAATACGACTCATCTCGGGCGCGCGGACAGTACTATAGCTCGGCCGGACACGGGGGTGTAAGTGGTCAGCGGACGCGGAGTCGGGAAACTAAACGTCACTAAAGCCTCTGAGATTCAAACGCAAGGTTCTAAGGTACCATAGGATGGGTTTCCGTGCGAAAACTCCGGCCG
>Ga0209302_10002595_pt1 | contig 10523 bp, 10 predicted proteins | sample ArcOceMetagenome_2_FD_187445 | JGI IMG/M metagenome (GOLD analysis project Ga0209302, IMG submission 187445) | Marine eukaryotic phytoplankton communities from Arctic Ocean - Arctic Ocean ARC135M Metagenome (SPAdes) (version 2) | ecosystem: Environmental > Aquatic > Marine > Oceanic | place... | reverse complement strand
AACTTTGTCGTTAAAACGAAAGTCGGTTTGGCATTGGCTGCCGTCAGTCCACTGAAAACAGCTGTTGTAATCTGTATACAGGAAACGGGAGATGAGGTGGGCTGTGATACCAAAACGGATATTATTCTTACAGAGATTCCGGTATTTACCCCGACCAAAGAAGTAGCTGTTGCGATTGTGGCTGACGGCGTGATTACATTGACGCTGGCGGCTGGGATTTTGACAGCCAATGTAGATGGTGAGACTGTCACTATGACGCCGAATGTGGGCGTCGGGCAAACTGCTATAATCTGGAATAATACGACGACCGTTTCACATGACGCAGCTAAAGTGCTCATTTTGAGAAATAATATAGCCGAGACGGAAATGTCTTCTGGGACAGACACTCCCTAGATTAGACAGTATGTTTTTGGATTGGAAGGGCCCATTTTTGTATGGGCGTTATCCTATTGAGAGTTAAATCAATCGCATCGATAAATCTATTGCCTGAACATGTTTTGTCAGGCTTCCAGAGGAAATGTAGTTCACTTCAGCGCCAATATATTGCTGCAGAGTCTGTGCAGTAATGTTGCCAGATACTTCAACCTTGGTGTGTCCAAAGTTCAGGGTTTTTAGCCCTTTTAAATCTATTGGTGAGAAATTATCCAGCATCACTACATCGGCTTTGGCGAGTAGCGCCTGACGCAGTTCGTCAAGGTTTTCCACCTCCACCTCCACCACTTTATCGGTGGCAATTTTGCGTGCCTGAGCAACCGCTTTGACAATACCACCGCAGGCGGCGATATGGTTTTCTTTAATTAAAAAAGCATCGTAAAGACCCATGCGATGGTTGTAACAACCGCCCACTGTGACAGCATATTTCTGTGCCAATCTCAGGCCTGGAATCGTTTTCCGTGTGTCGAGAATACGGATGTCACTGTCGGCGCTCAAATCTGCATACTGCCGTGCCAGAGTCGCAGTAGCGGAAAGTGTCTGTAAGAAATTAAGCGCAGTACGCTCACCTGTCAGTAGCACTCGAGCGTTGCCGGTGAGGGTAAAGAGAGTTTGGTTTGGGGAGACGACATCGCCCTCAGAAATTTCCCAGTCGACGCGTGTATTGGGATCGAGTTGGCGGAAGACTTCATCGACCCAGGGCCGGCCGCAAATGACCGCGCTGTCTCTGGATATTACAGACGCGGAAGCTTCCTTGTCCGCGGGTATCAGCATCGCTGTAATATCACCATGCCCAATATCTTCTTGCAGAGCGCGAGCCACTAACTGAGGAACATCTCCAGCTGTATCATGGGGCAGATTATAGGGCAGATTGTGGGTCGTCATGGGGTTTCTCGCACTGGGTCACGAATATTTGCGGATATTATAACGCAATAAGAGGCTAGGGTTGCCGCCACCGTGCTGATTGGCCGGTCGTATCGATTTGATGTCGATTAATTGCTGCACAAACACAGGTTGGATTGCATTCATCCTTGATATAGGGTCTCATGGTCGGCGCGATGGTGTCGATTAAGATTCATCAATCTCGATGCACTAGATGAAGGCCTCTGGACTGAGGGTATTGTTCAGTCGTTTAGGGACTGACTAACGTCTTGCCCAGAACCGCCCAAATGGGACTGCCAATGACCATAAAACAGGGTTGGCTGAGCTCGGTAGCCCAGCTGATATCTCCGAATACCGACAAGCGTCCCAGCACGGAGGATGTTAGTCTGCTGGTGATTCATAACATCAGTCTGCCACCCGAGCAATTTGGCGGGTCCTATATTGGTCAATTTTTTGCCAACTGCCTTGATATATCTGCGCATCCTTATTTTGCTGAGATCGGCCATCTCAGGGTGTCGTCACACTTATTAATCGACCGTGATGGAGAAATTATTCAATTTGTGCCTTTTCATTATAGAGCTTGGCATGCTGGTGTCTCTGAGTTTAAAGGGCGCAGTAACTGTAATGACTTTTCCATTGGCATTGAGTTAGAGGGCTGTGATTATGTTCCTTATACCGACGCGCAATATCAGGCGCTAGTCCAAGTCACTAAAACACTTAGACTTTATTATCCGCTGATTACTGACGACCGTATTGTAGGACACTGTGACATTGCTCCGGAGCGCAAGACCGATCCGGGACCTGCGTTTGACTGGGCGCGCTATCAAAAGGAACTTAACGGATGACCTTTCTAATTGTTCTTTTAGCCCTTGTGCTACTCGAGGCCTATAGTGACTTAGGATCAGTCCAGCCTGACCAATGGCTCCGAAAATGGCATCAAGCTCTTTCTCAGACCCTATTTTTAGAGCGATCATCAACATTTAAGGTCGCCGGTTTTGTGTTGCTGCCGTTGATCACTGTGTCTCTGGCATTGCTGTCTTTGCAGCATTATGGTCTGGGTTTCTTCAGTTTAATCGCTGAGCTGTTAGTGCTGCTATACAGTCTGGGCCGTGGCAATATCGATACTCAGATAACCTTACTGGACTCAGACCTTGGATCTGAAGATTTACGGAAGGCTCTTAACGATGCAGCTGTATTCGATACTATTTACCGAGAGGACCATTCTCAAAGTATTAAGGATGTGCGTGAGGCTATGTTTTCGGCTCTGCCTTACCGACTTTTCGAACGCTCTTTTGTTGTGATATTTTGGTTCTGCCTGTTCGGCGCCCCAATGGCACTTGGCTACCGTTTATTGGCGCTGCATGGAGATATGCAGTTAGATCAGGCAGCAGATGACAATAAAAATAATGAGACGCGAATGGTGGCTAAGTTACGGTGGTTGGTCGAATGGCTGCCGGCTCGGTTGCTCGGAATTACGTTAGGGTTAGTGGGACATTTCTCGCAAACCTTCGGCCAGTTGCGTCAGATGATTTTTTGCAGTAAGACCAGTGCCTCTGACCTATTACATCGCTGTGTTGCTCCCTCTACTGGTGGCCTAGTAGGTAGCCCATTGAGTAACACTGAGATTGTTAATGTCACAGGACTGTTTCGGCGATCCATGACAGCTTGGCTAGTGATCATTGCTATTTTAGTGGTTATCGGCTGACCGTCTTACCTAGGACTGATTGGTCTCCATTCCATGGGGCGACTTTGAGTAGCAGCAGCATCCCAGGAATAGCCAGTGCCGTGCAAAGATAAAAGAAATTTTCCCAGCCCATACCCTCAACAATAATACCGGTAGCTGAACTTGCGACAGTGCGAGGGACTGCGGTAAGGGCGGTAAACAGAGCGAATTGTGTTGCCGCAAATGCAGGATGGGTAGAGCGTGCAATAAAGGCGACAAAGGCGGCAGTACCCAAGCCAACTCCGAGGTACTCAAAGCTGATGGCTAGGGCCAAGAGCCAGACACCCTCTCCCACTCTTGCCAGAACAGCAAAGCCCAGAATGGAGACGATCTGCACTAGGCCAAATGTCCACAGAGCGCGGTTAATCCCTATTCGGATCATCAAAATTCCACCTAAAATTCCCCCGACTATCATAGGCCAGAGAGCTGCATTTTTTGCTACCAAGCCGATCTGGGTTTTACTAAAACCCAGATCGAGATAAAACGGCGTAGCCAGCGCCGTTGCCATGCTGTCACCGAGTTTATACAGCAGCATAAACAGCAGTATCAACCCCGCTTGCTTAACGCCCTGTCGTGAGAAAAATTCGTTAAACGGTTCGATCACTGCCGACCTAAGGCTAGTGGGATGACGTGCGGCTTGAGCTGGTTCGCGAATACTCAGCGTGAGACCAATTCCCGTCAACATGAAGGCTGAGGTGGCAATAAAAACCGTCTGCCAAGGCAGGATATCTGCCAATATCAGTGACAGTGAGCCGGGTACTAAACCGGCGATACGATAGGCATTAACATGTATCGAACTACCCATTCCCAATTCCTCGTCAGACAGTAATTGTCGACGGTAAGCATCCAATACAATATCTTGGGTAGCGCTGAGAAAGGCAATTAACAGGCAGAGCCAAGCAATAGGCCAGAGCTGACTGCTAGGGTCAAAAAAGCCCAGCCCAGCGATCGCAGCAAGCAAAGCCAGCTGTGTCCCGAGCATCCAACTGCGGCGCAGACCAGGTCGAAACGAAAACAATGTTAATTGGTAGCGATCCAGTAGCGGTGACCACAGGAACTTCCAGGTGTAGGGCAGGCCCACAAGCGCGAAAAAGCCAATTTCTTTTAGGCCTACCCCTTCTGTGCGCAACCAGGCAGGTACCAGCGATATGAGCAGATACAGCGGCATACCCGACGCGAAGCCCGTGAAGATACAGATCAGCATTCGCCGATTGAATAGCGCTTCTTTGATACTAGGCGATGACATGTATTTTCCTTAAAAAGTTCATTGTTGGGCAACCAGTGACCGCATGCCATGTGTTCCTAAAGCCCTATTGCGTCTGCCACCTAAACTGTTTTAGGCTGATGCGGCCGTCGACCACCAGCACTTCCTCTACCTCTAAACGATGCTTTTGCTGCATGCCACCGGGGCTGTCACAGGGCATACTGATTTTTCCCGAGGCGTTGACCACCCTATGCCACGGCAGTTGAGTATCATCAGGCAATGCGCTCAGGGTTCTGCCGACAAGGCGGGCAGCTCTAGGTAAGCCCGCCAGTTCGGCAACCTGGCCATAGCTTACAACAACCCCCTTGGGTATGGCGGCTAGGACCGCATAAATCCTCTGCTTTTGGTCAAACTCGTTCATTGGCAAAGCCTACGCTATTCCACTAGATGTTGAAATAGTGGAAACTACCCCATTACTGCAAACTGGAATTATGAGGAAGTACCAATGCGGGTTCTACTGTTACTATTTATTGTGATGCCAGTGGTCGAGATGTGGCTTTTGATTACTGTGGGTGGCCAAATAGGTGCGATGGCCACCATTGGTTTGGTCTTACTGACTGCTGTTGCTGGTGCCAAACTACTCCGCGAGCAGGGCTTTGAGACATTGTGGCGTGGTCAGAGCAAACTCGCCGAGGGACAGTTGCCCGCGCAAGAAATTGTTGAGGGGATTATTTTAGCGGTCTCTGGTGCGCTTTTACTGACCCCGGGCTTTCTTACTGATGCGATTGGATTTACCGGCTTGATTCCGCCCATCAGGGCTGTGTTTGTGGGGCGTTTGCTGAGTAAGATGGTGGTCGCGCCGGCTGGCGCTCGAGCTGGCGGGTTCAACACTCGTCAGGGTACTCAGGATCAGGATGTTATTGAAGGTGAGGCCTGGGACGAAAAAAACCGGTAGTCAGTAAAATATAATTATCTTATATTTTGCACTGACCCTTGAAAAAGAAACCTTTAGGTACAATATATGTCCCAATTGCGAAAAACTATAGCTCGCAAGTGACTATTGAAGACCCATTAACTGGAGAGACACAATATGAAAGTTCGCCCATTACACGATCGAGTTATCGTTCGTCGCGAAGAAGAAGAGCAGACTACCGCTGGCGGGATTTTACTACCTGGCTCAGCCCAAGAAAAACCGAATCAGGGTGAGGTTATCGCTGTAGGCAGCGGCCGCATTCTCGACAGTGGCGAAATTCGTCCGGTTGACGTGAAGGTTGGAGATACGGTTGTATTCGGTCAGTATGCCGGCAATGACAAGATCGACATCGACGGTGAAGAGTTAATTATTCTCAGTGAGAGTGACATTAAAGCCGTACTCGAAGCTTAATTTTTGAAAAGAATTTGGAAGGAAATGAATCATGGCAGCTAAAGAAGTTAAATTTGGCAACAGCGCACGTCAGGGCATGCTTGACGGTGTAAACGTTCTCGCTAACGCAGTAAAAGTAACACTAGGACCTAAGGGTCGTAACGTTGTGATAGACAAATCTTTTGGGGCGCCTACCGTCACTAAAGATGGAGTGTCTGTAGCGAAAGAAATCGAATTGGCAGACAAATTCGAAAATATGGGTGCACAGATGGTTAAAGAGGTTGCCTCTAAAGCCTCTGACGATGCCGGTGATGGCACCACTACTGCAACAGTTCTGGCTCAAACCATTGTTAATGAAGGTTTAAAGCTCGTTGCTGCCGGCATGAACCCAATGGATCTTAAGCGTGGCATCGACAAGGCTGTTATTGCAGCCGTTGCAGAAATTGCAGCGATCGCAAAGCCCTGTGCAGATACTAAAGAAATCGCTCAGGTAGGAACTATCTCAGCAAACAGTGATGCACATATTGGCGACATTATTGCTGAGGCAATGGGGAAAGTCGGCAAAGAGGGTGTTATTACCGTCGAAGAGGGGCAGGGCCTTGAGAATGAATTGGATATCGTTGAAGGTATGCAATTTGATCGCGGTTATCTCTCGCCTTACTTTATCAATAATCAAGAAAATATGAGTGCCGAGCAAGAGAGCCCTCTAATTCTGCTGATTGATAAGAAAATCTCTAATATCCGTGAGTTGTTGCCACTGCTTGAAGCTGTTGCAAAAGCGGGTCGTCCGCTAATGATTATTGCTGAAGATGTTGAAGGCGAAGCTCTAGCTACCTTGGTTGTTAACAACTTGCGTGGCATCGTGAAGGTTTCGGCTTGTAAGGCGCCTGGTTTTGGTGATCGTCGCAAGGCAATGCTTGAAGACATCGCTATCTTGACTGGTGGTACAGTAATTTCTGAAGAAGTAGGTCTGGATCTTGAAAGTGCCACACTAGAGCATCTGGGTACCGCTAAGCGCGTCAGCATGACTAAAGAAGCCACTACGCTAGTCGATGGTGCAGGCGAAGCTGCGGCAATCGAGGCGCGTGTTAAGCAGATTCGTGCGCAGATTGAAGACACTAGCTCTGATTACGATCGTGAGAAACTCCAAGAGCGTGTTGCCAAGTTGGCAGGCGGTGTTGCGGTAATTAAGGTTGGCGCGACCACTGAAATCGAAATGAAAGAAAAGAAAGCCCGTGTTGAAGATGCATTACACGCAACGCGCGCTGCTGTTGAAGAAGGTGTTGTACCCGGCGGCGGCGTTGCCTTGATTCGTGTTCTGCAGAAGATCGCCGATCTTACTGGTATCAATGAAGATCAAACAGCTGGCGTTGGTATTGCGCTGCGCGCGATGGAAGCGCCACTGCGTCAGATCGTCGAAAATGCTGGCGAAGAGGGTTCAGTGGTTGTCGATAAGGTCAAGCATGGCGAAGGTAACTTCGGTTACAACGCTGGTACTGGCGAATACGGTGACATGATCGCTATGGGTATTCTTGATCCAGCCAAGGTAACACGCACCGCATTGCAGGCAGCAGCCTCCATCGCTGGTTTGATGATTACTACTGAAGCCATGGTTGCAGATGCACCATCAGAAGGCGGCGCCGCTGGTGGCATGCCGGATATGGGCGGCATGGGCGGTATGGGCGGCATGGGCGGCATGATGTAAGCAGTCCCTGTTACGAAAAAGCCCTGTATTGGTTAATACGGGGCTTTTTTTTGCCTTTTAGATCCAAAAACAGGCTTTTCGGCCTCTTCCGTTGTTGCTATTTAAGGGCCTATGCCGAACAATTGCGGGGTGTAAAAACCTTCGTCCCATCAGGGCAAATATTCTAAAAGGAGTCATGTTATGACCGCTGAATTTATCAATTTATTAGTCCGTTGGGGCCACTTACTGTTCGGGATAACCTGGATCGGCATGCTTTACTACTTTAATTTCATTCAAGGCGGCTACTTTAAATCAGCTTCACCTGAAGGTCTCGCCGATGCCAAAGCTAAATTGGCACCCAGCGCGCTTTGGTGGTTCCGTTGGGGAGCCATGTTCACATTCATCACGGGTGTCATACTGTTGGGAATGGTTCATGGTAATGGCCAGCTGAACAACTACATCATTGTTGGTGCCACCATGGGTACCCTGATGGCAGCTAATGTGTGGATGATTATCTGGCCCGCTCAGAAAATTGCTCTCGGTATTGTTGAGGGTGGTGATAAGGCTGCAGCCGGCGCTAAGGCACTGCTGGCATCGCGAACCAACACCTTGTTTTCTGCACCTATGGCATTTGGTATGCTTGCTGGACCCCATTACCCAGGATATGGCTATGGCTCAGTGGTTGGTGGTACCGGGTTAACGGTTGCATTGGTAATTGTTCTGGCTCTAGAAATTAATGGTCTGAAAGGTAAGCAGGGTCCAATGACTACCGTCAATGGTGTGATTGGTTCTAGCTTGGTGTTGACTGCAGTAATGATCGCGGCGCTCAACCTGCTCTAAGGCTGCTGTTCAGCTAGAAAAACCGGCGCAGCAGTAGGGTGTCGGTTTTTTTATGCCTGTTGCTTTCTAACTGGGTATAATCTATATCTCCTAAGAGGCTCTTGAATGACCTCTAATCGAGACCTGATAGAAGTGAAAGAGACAAAACACTATGGCGAATAAACCTATAAATCCCATTGTTGCAGAACGTGAGGATATGATTGGTCGACCCAATTCGGGGCCTGCATCAGCTCGAAAGTCTGATCGAGTAAAAGATACTACCTCAGGTCTGTCAGGCGGTTGGAAGTTTCTGATTTGGCTAGCATTACTGGGTCTTATCGGAGCCGCCGGATTAGCGTGGTTAGAATATCAACATCTGGTCGGCAAACATCAGTCTTTGCTACAACGCTTTGATGCATTGGAGTCTCGTCTCAGTAGCACTGATGAATCTGTCACTCAGTCTGGTGCCGCATTACAGATCAAAATTAGTCGTCAGGGCGATGATTTAGCAAAGCACTGGAGTGAAATTAAAAAGCTTTGGGGCGTAACCAATGATATTAACAAAGGCAAAATTGATAAAAACCGCGCAGATGTCGCGTTCTTATCCAGTCAGTTAATACCATTACAAGCGGCAGTTAAAAAAGACAGTAAAATTATCGACAGCCTTGGCGAAAGCTATTTGGGGTTCAGTGCCGATCTCGACGCGGCCAATGAGCATCTGCGAACGTATGCCGATGGCCTCAACAGCATTCAAAAGTCGCTGGCGACAACTGAGGCGCAGATAAAAAATAATGCTGAAGCTGTTGAGTCTATGGAGGCCTTTCGTCGTCAGATTAATCAGAAAATATACGCATTAGAGCAGGACTATAGCCCCACTTCTGGTTCTAATGCACGCCCGTCTAACTAAATGGAGCCCTGTTGATACATGACTATTATCCGCCAACAAGATGTCATTCAAAGTGTTGCTGATGCGTTGCAATATATTTCTTACTACCATCCCGCCGATTTTATTAAAGCGGTCAAAGATGCCTATGATCGCGAAGAATCGAAATCAGCCAAAGATGCGATGGCGCAAATTTTAATTAATTCGCGCATGTGTGCGATGGGGCATCGACCCATTTGTCAGGATACTGGCATTGTCACGGTTTTTGTAAAAGTGGGTATGCAGGTGCAGTGGGATGCGCAAATGAGTTTAACGGATATGATTAATCAGGGCGTACGTGAGGCCTATGGTTTGCCCGATAATATATTACGGGCATCGATTTTGGCAGACCCAGACGGGGCGAGAAATAACACGGGAGACAATACTCCAGCCGTTATTCATTATGAAATAGTCCCTGGCGATAAAGTGTCCATTGATGTTGCAGCCAAGGGTGGGGGATCGGAAGCTAAATCAAAATTTGCCATGCTCAATCCTTCAGATTCTGTAGTGGAATGGGTACTTAAAATGGTGCCCACCATGGGTGCGGGTTGGTGCCCGCCGGGCATTTTGGGTATCGGCATTGGCGGCACGGCAGAAAAAGCCATGCTCATGGCGAAAGAAGCGCTACTAGAGCATATTGATATCCAAGATTTACAGGCCAAGGGAGCGGAAAATCGCAATGAAGAGTTGCGGCTGGAGCTCTTTGATAAGGTCAATGCACTGGGAATCGGAGCGCAGGGACTCGGCGGTTTAACGACTGTGCTGGATATTAAAATCAAAGATTATCCCTCCCATGCGGCCAATAAAGCCGTGGCCATTATTCCCAACTGTGCAGCCACCCGCCATGCCCATTTTGAGCTGGATGGATCAGGCCCCGCGAAGCTTGATCCCCCAAATCTAGAAGACTGGCCCGACATAACTTGGGAGCAGGACGAGTCGGTGCGACGGGTTAATCTGGATAAGGTCACGCAGCGCGATATCGAGCAATGGAAGCCGGGTGATACGTTACTACTTTCTGGCAAGATGCTAACTGGTCGTGATGCGGCACATAAAAAAATGACTGATATTTTGGCCAGCGGTCAGCAATTACCCGTCGATCTAAGAGGGCGGTTTATTTATTATGTGGGACCAGTTGATCCGATTGGCGATGAGGCTGTTGGTCCCGCGGGCCCGACGACAGCCACACGTATGGACAAGTTTACTCGAACCCTGCTCGAGGAGACCGGATTGATGGGTATGATTGGTAAGGCTGAGCGGGGACAGGTGGGTATTGATGCGATCAGAGATAACAAAGCCGTATACCTCATTGCTGTTGGTGGTGCCGCCTACCTAGTATCAAAAGCGATTGTCAAAGCCGACGTTATCGCTTTTCCCGAGCTGGGGATGGAGGCCATTTATGAATTTGAAGTCAAGGATATGCCTGTCACGGTTGCGGTAGATACTCATGGCGAGTCGGTGCACCGAATTGGTCCCGCTATATGGCAAGCAAAGATT
>Ga0209302_10002594_pt1 | contig 10525 bp, 10 predicted proteins | sample ArcOceMetagenome_2_FD_187445 | JGI IMG/M metagenome (GOLD analysis project Ga0209302, IMG submission 187445) | Marine eukaryotic phytoplankton communities from Arctic Ocean - Arctic Ocean ARC135M Metagenome (SPAdes) (version 2) | ecosystem: Environmental > Aquatic > Marine > Oceanic | place... | reverse complement strand
CTCAGCTCTCTTACAAATGAAACGCATCGTCATTACGGGAGCCGAATCCACCGGTAAAAGCACCCTCGCCAAAGCACTCTCTGACTACTATGCTGAGCCATGCAGCGGCGAATTCGTCCGCAGCTATGTCAATTCGCATCAACGCGAACTCAAGCACAGCGACCTCGAACCGATCGCCACAGGGCAACTCGCCCTCGAAGATGCCGAGCTGGAACAAGCTCAGCGACTCATTTTCCACGATACCAACATCCTCTCGTCGATGATCTACGCACAGGTCTATTTCGATACCGCGATTAAATGGCTGAACCACCGTTTCCTTGAGCGCGATTACAGCCTGTATTTACTCTGCATGCCCGACATCCCTTGGCAGGCCGACGAGGGCCAACGCGAAAGCCCCGCAGCCCGCGACGATCTGCACATACACTTTAAGCACCAGCTCGACCGCCGCCAACTCCCCTACGTCGAAATCCACGGCAGTAAACAAGTGCGCATCATCCAGGCCGTACGCGCCATCGACGCGATTTTATAAAGGAGTGAGGGCGACTCGCCCTCAACGCAAGTGCCACGTGGCCGGGTCGCCCACCCTCCTTTAACTCGGCAAGCCTCAAGCGGATGAGTTGACTCGAACCGATCAGTCGATTTGCTAAGCACAACCGTAATAAGCGACTATGCCTTTCACACCTGAAGATCCGCCAACTGGCACCGAATTTATCGAGCAAACACTCGCCGACCCCATCAGCTCCGAAGAGTCGATGCTGCGCCCGCTTTCGTTTGACGACTTTGCGGGGCAAGCAAAGACCATCGAGCGCCTGTCAGTGATGGTCGGTGCCGCGCGCGACCGTGGCGAACCGCTCAACCACATCCTGCTCAGCGGCCCACCGGGGCTCGGCAAAACGACCTTGGCCCTCATCCTCGGCCACGAAATGGGCAGGCAGGTCAGCATTACCTCAGGCCCTGTGATTGATAAGCCCGCCGACCTCGCCGGCCTACTCACCAACCTCAGCGAAGGTGACATCTTGTTTATTGATGAGATTCACCGCATCCCCAAAACCGTCGAAGAGTATCTCTACTCAGCGATGGAAGACTTCCGCATCGACATCATGATCGATCAAGGCCCCAACGCCCGCAGCGTGCGCCTCAGCCTGCCCCGCTTCACCCTACTCGGCGCAACCACCCGCATGGGCCTGCTCACCGCACCCCTGCGTAGTCGTTTCACCCTGCAATCACGCCTCAGCTATTACGATCACAAGACCCTGCAAGGCATCGTCGAACGCACCTGCGGCCTACTGGAAGTCGATTTCGAGACCGCCGGCGCTGCCGAGATCGCCCGCCGCGCACGCGGCACCCCGCGGATTGCCAATAACTTAATCAACTTCTGCCGCGATTTTGCACAACAACGTGGCGATGGTGTCATCACCGAAGCAATGGCCGCAGCGGCACTTGAACTGCTCGAGATCGATCAGCGCGGCCTTGACGAAATGGACAAGCAAATCATGCGCATCATGGCCGAAAACTATCGCGGCGGTCCGGTCGGCCTTGGCACCGTCGCCGTCGCCGTTGGCGAAGAAGCCCACACCCTCGAAGAAGTCCACGAGCCGTTTTTAATTCAAGAAGGCTACCTGCAGCGCACCGCCCAAGGCAGAGTCCTCACCGAAAAAGGCTGGCACATCATCGGCCTCGAGCCCGCCAAGGGAAAGCAACCCGAGCTATTGTAACGGGGCAGCTATCCGAAAACCGCGGGATAAACCTCAATGCCATCGCCTATCTCACCTCTACCCACGAATCAACTCTCCGACACCTGTGATTGATTTACAACCGCTGCGCTAGAGGGCGCTGCGCGCGAGAATAGGGAGGGCATGATTGCCATGCAGAACTAGAAAAGCAGACAATACTCATGGATGATGACACTGGATCAGCTGGTACTATTATTACTGCTGTGCTTTACCCGCCCCCACCCCCCCTTCTCTAGCGCAGCGGTTGTAGGAAATTTAATATGCAATGCCATTGCGGGATTAACCCGCACGCTGCGTGAAAATGCGGACGACGCGGAGGTCGTCCCTCCCGCGGCTTCGCATCGAATCGCGTTTCACGGATTGACTATCTTTTGGCGGGATATCGTCTCGATGTCCGCTGCTGTTGTGCGGGATCGGGACGATGCCCCGCCAATGTATCCGCCTGCCGGCCTGCTGTGCGTGCGTAGCGACTGGCTTTACGCTAGGATTCCGTGCCCTTGATTGGTCCGCGCACTCAGGCCATCTCTTTTTAGCAGGCACTGCGTAGGTTCCGCGGTGTTTCGCTCAGCCCAAGGGCGGCTCCGCCTCCCCCTGACTCGGAGCCAAACACACTGTTCTGGTTCCTACCATCAGGGGACTATTTCACTGAGGACGAGGCGGAAGCCGAAAGTGGAGTAGCGGTTGGCGGGGTTGAAGCTGAGGCGGTAGGCGACACGGCAGTTGGTCGCGAGGTCGTTCCAACTGCCACCCCGCAGCACGCGGGCCGAGCCCATAGTCGGACCGGCAGGATCGGAACCCGGCGAACTGTTGTAGTAGCTGCTGCCATACCAATCATTACACCACTCAAGCACATTGCCACTCATATCATACAGACCGTAGCCATTCGCAGCAAAACTGTCCGCCGCCGCCGTATACTGCCTGCTGCCATCATTGTAGCTCGGGTGGAAGGTATAGCTGCTGTACGGACTGATGTCGTAGCTATCCGCACTGCCATTCGCTCTGCAATTGGCATTATCATGCGAGATCAGATCCCCCCACGGGAAGCGCTTACCACTCGAGCCGCCTCGCGCGGCCTTTTCCCACTCCGCCTCGGTCGGCAGCCGGTAGCCCTGCTGCGTATAATCAATATACGGCGCCAGCTCGCCCGTGCGATACACCACACCGCCCTGCACGGCGTAATACACCGGCGCCAGACCCGCTCGCTCGCTCGCGGCATTGCACCACTTCACCACATCGTACCAGTTCACCGTCTGCACCGGATGATCGGCGCCCTTGCCAGAGCCGACGCCCGAAAGATCGCTGTAGCCATGCGCGAGCCCCCAATCACGCACTTCCTGCCACAGGCTCCACGATACCTCGTGCTTACCGATATAAAAACCCGATACGTTGACACTGTGCACAGGCGCATCCAGCAGCCCATCCAGACCATCGCCCATCGTCAACGAGCCCGCCGGGATCAACGCATACTGCACCGCTTCGGCGGGCACTGGGAAGCCTGGCTGGCTTCCCCCGCAAGCAGCGGCACCCTTCAAGCTGTAGCGGAAAAACTTGCTGGCTTCCCCCGCCACCAGCGGCACGACCAGGTCGATCGTCTCGCGCTCGGTCCAAGTGCTCAGATCGTCGCTCTCTTCCAGCACCATTTGCAAGGTTGCCGCGCCGTTGGCGACCGCGGCTATTTTAGCGCCAATGCGCAGATCCTGGATCAATGCCTGCGCAATATTCGTATAATCCTTGTTTGGATCAAAGCCCAGCCCCACCAGCTCACCATCAGTGATGCCGTCGCCACTGCTATCCGCTTGATTCGGATCGGTCAGCAGCAGATTGGTTTCCCGATAATCCGACAGCCCATCGCCATCGGCATCGGCAAACACCCGATACTCAAACTCGACCGTAGTCGTGCCCGTGGTATTACTGACCTGCACCCTCCAGCTGCCATCATTCGCAACGTCGCCAGAAATTCCATAGCTACTAGCAGTGCCACCCAAGGTAAACAGCAGGATAAATAGGTTACGTATTTTCATAATAATATGGATTGAAGTTCAAATGGTTAGGCTTCGGCGGACAGTTGCCAAGCCTGGCGGCGACAGCGTGCACACGCTCGCACAGTGTAGCACATACCTGGAAAAAGTGGCCATCGCGCCGGGCGTTCGATGTGGCCTCCACCACACTACTGGCGCGGGCGATGGCTGTGGCTGCTTTGCCCCATCGCGATGGGGTCGGGTCCGTGGCCGGTTCAGTCCCCTGATGGCTTGCGCGGACTCTGTCCGCGCGGGTAGGTCTGAGCTGAGGACGAGGCGGAAGCCGTTGTTGTTGGCGACACGGCAGTTGTTCGCGTTGTTGTTCCAACTGCCACCCTGTTGCACGCGGTTCGTGCCCAATGGCCACTGACCGAAAGCTTGCGAGCACCCGCTGCCGATACTGGTAGCTGCAGACCGGCAGGGTAAACGCGGTCAAGGCGCACAGCCGCCCCTGCAATTCCGCCTCCGGGAGCAACTCCCGATAATCGACCTTCGCCGTTTTGCTCGCGTTGCGAGCGCCCGAAGGCGCGGCCGCGCCGTCGATATACTCGACACAAAATGCCCAAAACGCCGCGCCCTCGGCCAGCACAAACTCCTTGCGCACCGCAGCGATTCGCCCACTGCGCAGACGGCGGTTTAAGACTTCGGCGGCCTCGGCTCCGCCGTGAGCGGGAATCTGAAAAAAATCGTAAGGCATTACTTTAATAACAGGTCGTTGCAGGTAGCAGGCACGGTGCCGGGCTCCGCTGTGTTTCGCTCAGCCCAGGGGGCTCCGCCTTCCCCCTGGCTCAGAGCCAACCACACTGTTCTGGTTCCTACCATCAGGGGACTATTTCACTGAGGACGAGGCGGAAGCGGAAGCCGGCGTAGGGGTTGCGCCCGGCGGGGTTTAAGCCGAGGCGGTAGGCGACACGGCAGAAGCCCGCGCCCGCATCCCACACGATCTGCTTACCCGTGCCGTTGGCAATGCCGCCGCCCAGATCGCCACTCAGCGAAGGCGGCGCTGCGCTGTAGGTAGCGCCACTATCGTCCGAGAGCTCGACCGCAATTATCGCGCCGAAGGCATCCGCACCCGACAGATCATAGCTCAAATCAACCAGTGTACTATCCGCGCGCTGCGCAGCCACCACATTGGACGCCACAGGAGCCGCAACTGCGGCACTGACCAGCACTAACAAACCACACATCGCGAATACAACTATATGGACCATGCATTTATTTAAGAAATAATAATGATTTTGTAAACAATAAATACACTAAATTACTTACTATTGCACAATATGATGCGCATTCCTAAGTTGACTATCATTTGGAGGGGCATCGTCTCGATGTCCGCTGCTGGTGTGCGTAGTGACTGGCTTTACGCCAGGACAAATCGAGGGATAAACCTCAATGCCATCCCCTTTCTCACCTCTACCCACAAATTAACTCTCCGACACCTGTGATTAATTTACAACAGCTGCGCTAGAGGGCGCTGCGCGCGAGGATATGCAGGGTATGATTGCCATGCAAAACTAGAAAAGCAGACAATACTCATGGATGATGACACTGGATTAACTGGACTATTATTGCTGCTGTGCTTTACCCGCCCCCACCCCTTCTCTAGCGCAGCGGTTGTAGGAAATTTAATATGCAATGCCATTGCGGGATTAACCCGCACGCTGCGTGGAAATGCGGACGACGCGGAGGTCGTCCCTCCCGCGGCTTCGCATCGAATCGCGCTTCACGGATTGACTATCTTTTGGAGGGATATCGTCTCGATGTCCGCTGCTGGTGTGCGGGCGTGGGACGATGCCCCTTCAGTGTAGCCGCCTGCCGGCCTGCTGTGCGTGCGTAGCGACTGGCTTTACGCCAGGATTCGTATACTCCGGCGACGGCAATCAAAAATCGCGGGATAAACCCGCTCGCTACGACCGATTCGCGACTTGCCGCTTTACGCGGCAGCGGAAAACGACCAGAGTGCCACTTTTACTGAGTTCAGACTCCACACCACAGCACTCACTCACTTTTTTTCAGTTGCCCAAAGGGCACCCACTTCAATCACCGCTACGGGGCAAATCGTTCCGATTCACCATCTTTGCGCTAGTCGCGCTTCGCCACACTTTCAGCATTTCAAAATCATGGGCCGTAATTCTATTAAAAAACTCGTACGTCCACCGCGTCATTCTTCGGGACCAACTATCGTCTATATTGAAAACGAGGACGACCTGTTCGACCTGATCGAGCGCACTGAGAATCCACTGATCCTCATCCTTGAAGGCGTGCAAGATCCGCAGAATCTCGGTGCCTGCTTGCGCACCGCATCGGGTGCTGGCGTCACTGCCGTGCTCGCCCCAGTCAAAGGTGCCTGCGGCATCACGCCAACCGTGCGCGACATCTCCTGCGGCGGCGCAGACGACGTGCCATTTTTACGGATTAAAAACATCGGGCAGCTCTTACGTAAATTTCAGGACCGTAAAATCCAGCTCGTCGGCACCTCCGACAAGGGCAAGCAATCGCTCTACAAGGTAGATTTCGACCAACCCACTGCCGTGATCCTCGGTAGCGAAGGCTGGGGCATGCGTAAAGTCACTGGCGATCACTGCGACCACCTGATCAGCCTCCCGATGGCTGGCACAGTCGATTGCCTCAACGTATCGGTCTCCGCAGGCGTCATCCTCTACGAAGCGGTGCGTCAGCGCTTGTAGCTAACAAGCTCAGCCACTTTACAACAACAGGCGGGTTCCTAATATCATAGGACCCGCCTTTTTCACGCCAACAACCAACAGCTCCCAACTAACAACCAACATCAGCCACGTAAATCGTCTTCACATTGACGAACTCACGGATGCCGATTGCGCTCATCTCGCGACCGTAGCCGCTACGCTTGATCCCGCCAAATGGCAGGCGCGGATCGGACTTAACAAAATCGTTAATAAAACACGCGCCGCATTCCAACTGATGCGCTAAGCGCTTCGCTCGCTCAATGTCTTGAGTAAAGACCGCGGCACCGAGCCCATACGCGGATTGATTGGCCAAGCCAATCGCATCCGCATCGTTCTGCACCGCGATGATCGCCACCACCGGGCCAAACACCTCTTCATCAAACGCCGGCATTCCAGGGCGCACCTGGGTTAATACGGTTGGCGGATAGAATAAGCCTGGACCCTCGGGCACATTACCACCGAGCACACAGTGCGCGCCAGCAGCGACACTGGCATCGACTTGGCGCTGTAAGTTCGTACGTAAATCGGCCCGCGCCATCGGCCCGAGATTGGTCGTCTCATTCTCCGGATCACCCATGCGGCGCTTGGCAATCTCAGTCACCAACTTCTGAGTAAACGGCTCCAGCACGGCCGCATGCACCAGCAAGCGCTTCGCCGAAATGCAGGTCTGACCGCAATTATTTAAGCGACTCTGCACACATTTCGCGGCCGCCAAATCGAGGTCGGCATCTTCGCAAATAAGATACGGATCACTGCCGCCCAGTTCGAGCACAGTCTTTTTGATTGCACGCCCCGCAATCGCCGCGACCGCAGACCCAGCCCGCTCGCTACCGGTCAACGCCACGCCCTGCACCGCATCGTGCTGAATCACCGACTCGACCCGATCGATCTCGATCAACAGGGCGCGCAACACGCCCTTCGGGTAACCCGCCTCAATCAACAAGGCCTCGATCGCCAATGCGCAGCCACACACATTTGGCGCATGCTTGAGCAACGCAGTGTTACCAGCGGTGAGCACCGGCACAGCAAAGCGAAAGACCTGCCAAAACGGGAAATTCCACGGCATAATGCCCAGCACCACCCCCAACGGTTGATGGCTCACTTGGCTCTCTTGTGCCGCAGTCTCAATCGACTCACTGGCCAAAAAATCAGCCGCATGCGTCGCGTAGTAGCGGCACAGCAACGTACACTTATCAAGCTCCGCACGCGCTTCTGCCAACGGCTTACCCACTTCCCGCACAATCAGTCGAACAAAGGTCTCCTTGTTCGTTTCCAACAAAGTCGCCACCCGCTCAAGCATCGAGGCGCGCACACTCACATCGACTCGTGCCCATGCGACGGCAGCACTACGCGAGTCTTCCAGCGCAACTGCAAGCATCGCGGCTGACATCGCAGGATATTGCTGTATAAGATGCCCCGTTGCCGGATTAATCGACTCAAACATGCCACTCTGATACTCAGTTCAAGCAGAAGGTAAATAAGTAAAAATAATCTAGTATATTTATCTGCTATTAGGCTATGATTTTTAGTTATTCGTGCCTAATCACTAGCAACAAACTCTTTCGGATATATTCTGACCTTCTTGTTTATATGAAAAAAGTCTTCATCTCCGGCTGCTACGACATCCTCCACGCGGGCCACATTCAATTCTTCAGAGAAGCTAGGGCGCTCGGTGATCACCTAACCGTATGCTTCGCTTCCGACGCAGTGCTTTGGGAACATAAGAAGCGCCGCACCTCGATCCCACAGGATCATAAGCTGGCCCTGATGACGGCACTCGAAGTGATCGATCAAGTCGTGATCGGCGCCTGCGAAGAGCTCGGCCTCGACTTCAAGGATCACTTTCTAAAGATCCGCCCAGATGTCTTGGCAGTGACTGAAGACGATCAATACGCAGACATTAAACGCGCACTTTGCATTGAAGTCGGCGCCGAGTACGTCGCCCTGCCCAAAACCCCGCCACAGTTCACACCGGTATCCTCCAGCTCGATCGTGCGCAATATTCGTACTCCAGCTCAAGCGCCCCTCCGTGTCGATTTCGGCGGCGGCTGGCTCGACGTACCGCACCATGCTCGGGCAGGCGCGTTCATCGTCAACTGTGCCATTTCCCCCATGGTCTCGCTCAACGAGTGGGACTACGAAATCAAATCCGGACTTGGCGGCAGTGGTGCTTGGGCGCTGCTCAACGGCAACGACGGCGTCGAAAGCGAGCTCAACCTCGGCGTCGGCTGGCAAGACCCTGCCATCATCCGCGAGACTGGAGTCTGCGTCTGGCGCAGTGGACCGCGCCCAGTGCTTGATTTTAAGCGCAACGGCGACTTCCTCCGCGGCCACATGGCGCTACACTACACTGATATTCCGCACGACACCCCAGGCAATGTCGACAACCTGCGCGACTACGATCTCATCGAACAAGCCGCGGCCATCGCCAAGGACGCCGTCTTTGCCGGCGACATTGCCAAACTCGGCGAGGCAATCAGCCTCAGCTACGCCGCTCAATTGAAAGAAGGCATGCTCGAGATCCCTGCAGCCAAAGGTTGCGTCGGCCGTAAATACTGCGGTGGTGGCTGGGGAGGCTATGCACTCTACCTGTTTGAGCAAACTGCTAATCGCGACGCATTTGTCGCATCTGCCAGCTGCAATCGCTCGATTGAGCCCTACATTACCATCCGTTAACGCTTTTTCCTTTACGAGACGCCGTACGAGATCAGCTTCAAGCATCTTAAACTTACTGTTATGAGCCTGATCGAAACCATTCGTACAAACACCGACACCGTCATCGGCGAAACCGAGCTGGAGGATCGTCTGCACGGCAACCGACCACTGCGCGTTAAACTCGGGGTCGACCCAACACGCCCAGATCTCACCTTCGGCCACCTCGTCGTATTTAATAAACTACGCCAGTTTCAAGACCTCGGGCACGAAGCCATTCTCATCATTGGCGACTTTACTACGCTGATCGGTGATCCATCCGGTCGCTCGAATACACGCCCCGTCCTGACTAAGAATGAGATCCTCGACAACGCGCAGACTTATCTGGTGCAAGCCTTCAAGATTCTCGACGAGGGCAAGACCACAGTCGTCTACAACAGCGAGTGGTTCGATGACATGGGCTTCGAGGACTGCCTCAAGCTGGCACGCAAGATGACTGTCGCACGCATGCTGGAACGCGACGACTTCGCCAAACGCTACGCTGGCAACGCACCGATCTCCATCATTGAATTTCTCTATCCGCTGATCCAAGGCTACGACTCACTCATACTCAATGCCGACGTCGAAATCGGCGGCACCGATCAACTCTTTAATATGCTGGTCGGTCGTGCCCTACAGAAAGATGCGGGCAAGCTGGAGCAGGCAGTCATCACGATGCCATTGTTGATCGGCCTGGATGGCAGCAAGAAGATGTCGAAGAGCTCTGACAACTACATCGCGTTTACCGATTCACCGAAAGAAATGTTTGGTAAAATTATGTCGATCAGCGATGACACGATGTGGACTTACTACCAACTGCTGCTCGAATTCAACGCCGATAAAATCGCTAAGCTCAAAGAAGGCCACCCGATGGCGGCCAAAAAGCACCTCGCCGCCGCACTGGTCGGCCAATTCCACTCAATGAACGCCGGTAAGTATGAACTGGAACAGTTTGAGCAAGTTTTCTCGAAAAATAAAATTCCCGATGACATGCCGACTTTTACTTGGAGCGATTTGCTCGGCAACGCCGACAGCGCACCACTGTTTGAAGTCATGGCGCAATCCGATTTATTTGAGAGCAAAGGTGCGATCCGCCGCCTCGTACAGCAAGGCGCTGTGAAGATCGACAGCGTCAAGCAAGACGACCCCAACCAAGAAATTAACCGCCCAACCAGCCAATTAATTTTCCAAGCAGGCAAACGCATCTTCTTCAAACTGCTCGCCTAACAAACAAGTGGATAGAAGAAACACACATAAAGGCGCGTCTGCTCGTATCTGACGCTTTACATTAGCGCCGCGCATTCCTTTATTAAATGCTCTCTTCGCTTTCAATTCACTTCTCACTTCTCACTTCTCACTTCTCACTTCTCACTTCTCA
>Ga0209302_10002593_pt1 | contig 10525 bp, 9 predicted proteins | sample ArcOceMetagenome_2_FD_187445 | JGI IMG/M metagenome (GOLD analysis project Ga0209302, IMG submission 187445) | Marine eukaryotic phytoplankton communities from Arctic Ocean - Arctic Ocean ARC135M Metagenome (SPAdes) (version 2) | ecosystem: Environmental > Aquatic > Marine > Oceanic | place... | reverse complement strand
TGGGTGCAATGCGAGGAGCGTAGTCGTCTTGCGGTAGCGCCCACAAATCGCCTTCTATGTGCTTGTGTGGCCGGAGCAGGGGTAGTCACGAGGTGTGCGTGCGTGTTATCTGGTGGGGAGACAGGTGCGCGCTCGAACCGGGAACGGGGGCGGGAAAGGGCCTGTGATGAGCTATGGCCAAAACGGCGGCTCACGACCGACTAAACCAGGTGCGGACTACGATGGCAAAAGCCGCTGGAAAACGCGCCATTTTTGCCATTCTCCGGGTAGCTGGGAGGGGCTCTTAAATATAAATTCATAATCATAGCGTGTATGCGATAAACCCCGTATATGTGTCTGAGCTGTGTGTGATGTGCGAACGGGACTGACTTGCGGCTTGTTGGCTACGCCGTCTCTACTTATAAGAAGGTCTACCACGCTGCAAATACACGTCTATCGGCTAAATGGGAGCACTGTAGGGCCGGCCTCCCGCCTCCGCCTCCCCCTGCGAAGTTACTGCGAACAAGCTGCGCTCCCTGTGCAGGCTCACTTTGCAGGCACGCAGACCGCCTTGAACTGGGCGTATGCTTTATCCACGTCGTCGTTCACGATGACGCAGTCGAAGAAGCCCGGCTTGTCCATGTAGGCCAGCTCGCCTTGCGCGTTCGCGAGTCGTGTCTTGAGCGTCTCCTCGTTCTCGGTGCCGCGGCCGCGGAGCCGCCTCTCCAACTCCTCGAACGAGGGAGGCGCGACGAAGACGAAGACGGCGTCGAGGTTCGTCTTCTTGACCAGCTCGGCGCCCTGCGCAGCAGCCCGGGCCAAGCACAACCGTGAGCCGCCCTGCGCGCTCCTAGCCTTCATTCTCAGGCGTGGCTGGCGGCTGGTTCCCTACGTGGTTCAGGCGTGGGTGCAGGGCGCGCCTGCACGTCGATGTCGAGCAGGCAGGTCTTGCCTGCAGCCCTCACGTCCTCCACCCCCTTGACCGACGTGCCGTACATGTTCGAGTGCACGCGCGCGTACTCGATGAACTCACCCCGCGTGATCGCCGCCTCCATGTCCTCCTTCTTCACAAAGTGGTAGTGCACGCCGTCGACCTCCCCGGCCCGCGGCTGCCTCGTGGTGTGGCTCACCGAGAAGCCGAAAGACTCCGGGTGCTCTGCCATCAGCCGGTTGAGGAGCGTGCCCTTCCCGACGCCGCTTGGCCCGCAGATGACCACCGGCCGCTGATCCGGCTGTGCAGACTGTGCGAGAGCAGACCGGCTCCGCGAAAACGACGAGTCCAGCGGCATCGCGTGCACAGCGAGCTGCGAGGCGAAGAGGCCCGTCGAGCCCAGGCCGAGGACCCGGCGGAGCGTCATCGCCATGTTCGCGCACCGAAGATGCAAGTTGACCAGACTGTCTGTCTGATGACTGTCTGTCTGTCTGCATTCTGCATTCTGGGCGAACTCTGGTCCCGTGTGCCTTCTCCCAATAAGCTCCTACTTTCACCAAAATAGCTAGCCTTATAAGCCATGCCTAGCGAGCAGCGCGGTGGTTGTATCGCGCGATGCACAGCGCCGCCTCCTCGGCGGTGGCGAAGGAGCCGAAGTGCACCAGCTTGCCGCCGCGCTTCGCCTTGGCGTTGTAGGGCTTGGGCTGGCCGGGCTTGTTGAGGGAAACGCAGGAGTAGCTGCCGTCCTTGCTCGTGCGCAGCGTCAGCCCCTCCGCCTCCGCCTGCTGCCGCGCCTCCTCGCTCGTCAGCGGCGCTCCCTTCGCCGCCGCCGCCTTCGCCTCCGGCGACCGCGCGAGGCATAGCGCCGCCTCCTCGGCGGTGACGAACATGCCCAAGTGCACCAGCTTGCCGCCGCGCGTCACCTGCACGTAGTAGGGCTTGCGTTGGACGAGCCGGGCGGGGCGAGGTTCACGCTGAGGTAGCCCGTCTTGTTCTCGGCCACGCGCAGCGTCAGCTTCTCCGCCTGCGCCTGCTGCAGCGCCTCCTCGCTCGTCAGCGGCGCAGGTGCCGCCGCCTTCTTCTCTTCCGCCCGTCGCGCCTTGGTTCGGGTTCGGGTTCGGGTTCGGGTTCGGGTTCGGGTTCGGGTTCCATCGGGTGTGACGCACCTCCTTCTCCGCCTCCGCCTCTCGCTTCGCCGTGCGCGCTGCCTCTCGCTTCGCCGTGCGCGCTGCCTTTTATGGCCAGGGTTAAGGTTCAGGTCGGGGTTCGGGTTCGGGTTTGGGCTTGGGTTCGGGTTTAGTTCGGGTTCGGGACGGTGATGACAGGGTGATGACCCTGTGGAACCTGCGCGCGCGGATGCGCAACCGGCGCGCCGCGCTCGATGGGCCGACCGTCTGGCGGGCGGCTTGGGGGACCACCGCCACGAACGAGGGCCAGCGGATCTGGGTGGGGTCGCGCGTGGAGCGCGAGCTGCAAGAGCTGGAGTGGGCGCGGCGCGACCGGCAGTACGATTACATCCTCGGGCTTGAGTTCAAAGCCAGCTACTGAGCGCCGCCCGGCCCATCGGGTGGGGAGGTGCACTGGGCCAGCCTCGAACGAAGCTTGCGCACTTTGCGCGCGCGCGCGCGTAATAGCCGTAATAGTCGGCCGTCAAGGTGTTTCTACGGCGTTTCTACGATGAACGCCGAGGGTGAGGCGGAGGGTTCACAGCTCAGAGTTGGGGTTTATTCAGCCTAAAAACAGCAAACCGACTAAGCTAGCCGCCCCATATCGGCCGATGGGTGGCAGGCGGAGCAAGTTACTTGGTCTCACCGTAGGTCGACGCGTGTTCGGGCGCCAGCTACCACCGCCGCCAGACCGGAGGTGAGCATGCGGAGGTGGGCATGCCTCCGCCTGACATCAAGCGGAGGGTGGCCTCAGCCCAGTCGACCCGGCTCCTGCTGAGCAGTGATCTGGTTGCGTACTGTGGTTTTGTTGGTGGCATAGGTAGCGATTGCTCAGTTGTTGTTGGCTTATATTCCTCTAAAGGGTGGCCTCAAACTTCCTCTGCGGCGTCAGACGTCGTTGCTGTCGAAAACGCTCGCACTACCACCTCGTGGAGTTCAACTTTGTCGGTATAAGCCCCTCGACTCCGGCCCTTCCCCACTCTAGAGGTTCCGTCGTGAATGCTGGCGATCTCTGCATCCTCTTTTGTCGTATCGTCGGAGAGAGAGGCGAAACAAGCTTGAGAGTGGGGGGGAACCCCCCACACCCCCCTTTCTTTTTCTTTTCTTTTTTCTTTCTTGTGCCTCAGTGGCAGGACCTTGCTCAGCGATGGGGCGCGCTTTAGCACGCTGGCGCTCGTTCTTTCCTTACGGGTGTTCTTTGGATTTTGCCCAAGGTTCGCTCGTTATTGCCCATCACCACGTCAGCGCCAGGGTTCGCTGAGGGCCTGACGATCGAGCAGATGGCGCGGAGACTGGTTGAGGAGGATCCCAGACAGCCCCCTCCCCTCTGACCGCCTGGCCTTCCGCCGGCGGCCTGCCTGCGGCCGTGTGCGTGACCGCCAGGCAGCCTGCGTGCCTAACAGTGCTGCTCATGGCTCTGCCAAGGCCGCTGGGCCGCGATGCTCTGCCAAACTCCACTCACCCAGGCGGCTCCGTGGGCTGAGTCGGCTGACCAGGTGCTCAAGTCGTACAAGACCGACCTGTCCAAGGGTCTCACCGACGCGCAGGTGACCAAGCTCCGTGCCGAGTACGGCACCAACGAGTTGGACAAGGAGGAGGGCACGCCCCTCTGGAAGCTGGTGCTGCAGCAGTTTGACGACCTGCTCGTCAAGATCCTGCTCGGTGCTGCCTTGCTCTCCTTTGTGCGCCCGCCAGCTCGATCCACGCCAGTGCACGCCGCGCCCCACGGCGATGTCGCGGGAGAGGCAGCCGCTCTGCGCTGCAGCCGCTCAGCCCCACACTTCCTGCTGGCAGGTGCTTGCCTTCTTCGAGGGCGATGGCGACGAGGGCCTGCAAGCCTTCGTCGAGCCCTTCGTGATCATGCTCATCCTGGTCATCAACGCCATCGTCGGCGTCTGGCAGGAGCACAACGCCGAGAACGCGCTCGACGCACTCAAGGAGATGCAGACGACCACCACCAAGGTGCTGCGTAACGGCGTGCTCGTGCCCGACGTGCCGTCGTCGGAGCTCGTGCCGGGCGACGTCGTCGACGTCCGCGTGGGCGACAAGGTGCCAGCCGACGTGCGCATCATCAAGCTGAAGACGACCACCATCAAGACGGACGAGGGCTCGCTCACGGGCGAGAGCGAGACCGTGCTCAAGCAGCTCGAGGTCGTCGCCAAGGATGTGCGCATCCAAGGCAAGCTGAACATGATGTTCTCGGGCACGACGATCTCCAACGGCGCGGCCATCGGCGTCGTCACCGCGACCGGCATGCGTACCGAGATCGGCAAGATCCAGGCCAACGTGACCGAGGCCAAGGAGGACGAGGAGAAGACGCCCCTCGGCCAGAAGGCGCGTGCCCGCCCCACGCCCGCCCGCCCACCCACCCACCCACCCGCCCGCCCACCCACCCACCCACCCACCCACGGCGCCCTCTCGTGCGCCGTTGCCACGCCGCCTCCGCCGCCCCTCAAGGCCGCCCCCGGCCCCTCCGCGCCGCCTCCGCGCCGCCTCCGCGCCGCCTCCGCCCCTCCACACGCCGCCCCACCTCGCTCCGGCAGATCGACGCCTTCGGCGAGCAGCTCGCGCGCGTGATCGCGGCCATCTGCGTCCTCGTGTGGGTCATGAATATCAACCAGTTCTCCGACCCGGTGCACGGCGGCTTCTGGAAGGGTATGATCTACTACCTCAAGATCGCCGTCGCCCTCGGCGTCGCCGCCATCCCCGAGGGCCTCCCCGCCGTCATCACGCTCTGCCTCGCGCTGGGCACGCGCAAGATGGTCAAGCGCAACGCCGTCATCCGCAAGCTGCCCTCGGTGGAGACGCTCGGCTGCTGCACGGTCATCTGCTCCGACAAGACGGGCACGCTCACGACCAACCAGATGACCGTGGTGGCCATGGCCTACCCTGGCAAGGCCGCGGGCAAGCTGACCGAGCACGAGGTGGAGGGCACCTCGTACGACCCCAAGGGCGAGGTCAAGGGGCTGCCCTCGCCGCAGCCGCAGGGCGTGCTCGACCTCGCCAAGGTGTGCTCGCTGTGCAACGAGTCGGTGATCCGCTTCCAGGACGGCAAGTACGAGCGCATGGGCGAGCCCACCGAGGCGGCGCTCAAGGTGCTCGTCGAGAAGATCGGTCTGACGGAGCAGCCGCGCTCGTCCGACCCGGCGCTCGCCTGCACGCAGGCCAACGCGCAGTGGGCGGCGCAGAACCCGCAGCAGGCCATCCTCGAGTTCAACCGCGACCGCAAGTCGATGTCGACGCTGTGCGGCTACTCCACGGGCGAGGCACCCCCCTCGGCCACGGGCACGCCCGGGCGCACGCTGCGCTCGGGCAAGACCGCCGCGGCGGGCGGCTCGGGCAAGAACCAGATCTACTGCAAGGGCGCGCCCGAGTCGGTGCTCGAGCGCTGCGCCTTCTCGCGCCTGGCCGACGGCTCGACGGTGCCGATGAGCGCCGCCGACCGCAAGGCCATCCTGGCAAAGGTCTCCGAGATGGCCGCGCGCCCGCTGCGCACGCTGGCCATGGCCGTCAAGGAGGACGTGGGCGAGCTGGCCGACTACGACGGGCCGGCGCACCCGGCGCACAAGAAGCTCACCGACGTCAACAAGTTCGAGGCCATCGAGAAGGACATGGTCTTCGTCGGCCTCTGCGGCATCAAGGACCCCGCGCGCCCCGAGGTCAAGCCGGCCATCGAGTCGTGCGCCACCGCTGGCATCCGCGTTATCATGATCACGGGCGACACCAAGCCCACCGCCGAGGCCATCGCGCGCGAGATCGGCATCTTCGCCCCCAAGGAGAGCATCGACGGCCGCTCCTTCACCGGGGCGGAGTTCTTCGAGCTGCCCCCGGCGAAGCGCATCGAGCTGCTCAGCTCGCACCGCGCCTCGATGGTCTTCAGCCGCACCGAGCCGCGCGACAAGCAGGAGCTTGTCAAGATCCTGCGCCAGGCGGGCGAGGTGCCCGCCATGACGGGCGACGGCGTCAACGACGCGCCCGCGCTCAAGCAGGCGTCCATCGGCATCGCCATGGGCATCGCGGGCACCGAGGTGGCCAAGGAGGCGGCCGACATGGTGCTGGCCGACGACAACTTCGCCACCATCGTCGCGGCCGTCGAGGAGGGCCGTTCCATCTACTCCAACATGAAGGCCTTCATCCGCTACCTGATCTCGTCCAACATCGGCGAGGTGGCCGCCATCTTCATCACCGCGCTGCTCGGCCTGCCCGAGGGCCTCATCCCGCTGCAGCTGCTCTGGGTCAACCTCGTCACCGACGGGCCGCCCGCCACCGCGCTCGGCTTCAACCCGCCCGACGCCGACATCATGCAGAAGCCGCCACGCCGCGCCGACGACGAGCTCATCTCCCCCTGGATCTTCTTCCGCTACATGATCGTCGGCATGTACGTCGGCTTCGCCACCGTCGGCGTCTTCGTCTACTGGTACGTGGCCTACGACTGGTCCGAGTACTCGCACCCGCTCGTCACCTACGGCCAGCTCTCCAACTGGGGCAAGTGCTCCGCATTCTCCGAGATGGGCCTCGACCAGAACTGGCCGCCCGCCTTCGGACCGTGGGCAGCCAACGGCGGGATGGACCTCTCGGCCAAGCCCTGCACCTACCTCAGCGGCGCGGGCAAGAAGCCCGCCTCGACCATGTCGCTCTCGGTGCTCGTGGCCATCGAGATGTTCAACGCGCTCAACGCCATCTCCGAGGACGGGTCGCTTCTGAGCATGCCGCCGTGGGTCAACCCGTGGCTGCTGCTCGCGATGGCCGTCTCCTTCGGCCTGCACTTCGTCATCCTCTACGTGCCCTTCCTCGCCGACATCTTCTCCATCGTGCCGCTCACCGTCAACGACTGGATCGTCGTCACCGCCTTCTCCTTCCCCGTCATCCTCATCGACGAGGGCCTCAAGGCCGTCGGCCGCGCGCGTCAGCGCGCCGAGCTCGCCGAGCGCCTTGCCCAGTCCAAGAGCAACTGAGCCCCCCCCCCCTCCCTGCCCTGCCCGCCGCCAAGTCGGGCGGCATGGGCCGCTGGGGCGGCCCAGCATGCGGGCGAATCGGGCACCACCTCTCTTTTGCGTCGCTCCTCCGTCCGTGTGTAGCTTCCGCGCGTTTGCTTGTTTCGCTTTAGTTTCGCTCTAGATGCTTCTACAGTTCTAAGCTTCGCTCCCTTCAACCTTTGTTAGGGTTAGATCTGGGGTGTTCCTCTTCCCCCCCCCTGGTGTGCGGAGTTTGAGCTTTGTCCTTTGAGGGTTGTCGGCCGTCGCGCGTCGAATTGCGACAGGACAGCGCGCCAGGAGCAACCCGACCGGCTGTCTCTGCCAGACCTTCTCGTGCGTGGTCTTCCAGCTACAGACGCGGGCTGCACAGATGGCATCTGCGTCGAGCCTCGGCCGCGAGTACCTATCTGGCTCGCTGGCCTCGTGCACGACCGCCGCGCTGTTCTCGCCTCTCGAGTGCGTCAAGACCCGGCTGCAGCTGCAGGACATGCCAGGCTGGCGGCGCATCTACACTCGAGGCTTCCTGCACGCGCTGCAGCAGATCTACCGGCAGGACGGTTTGCTGCTGCTGTGGAGCCACGGGTTCGCCGGCCTGGTCGGCCGCGACTTCTTCTACAGCGGCATGCGCACCGGCATGTACCCCACCGTTCGGGGCCTGATTGCGCCCGGCCGCGCGCCCGGCGACATCTCACTCGCTGAGAAGATCGCCGCCGGCGCGGTGACCGGCGGGCTAGGCGCGGGGCTAGCCAACCCGTTCGACATCGTGCGTGTGCGCATGACGGCGGAGGGCGGCGTCGTCGGCGCGGACGGCCGGCTCGCTACGGGCATGCGCGCAGGCAAGGTGCCGCGGTGGGGCTCGTCGCTCGCGTGCGCCGCCGACGCCGCACGGCAAGAGGGCGTGGTGCGGGGGCTGATGGTGCGCGGCGCGAGCGCCTCGATATCGCGAGCTGCCTTGCTGACGGCGGCACAGCTCTCGAGCTATGACCACGCCAAGGTGCACTTGCGCGCCGCCCTGGGTGGCGGCACGCTGCTGCACGTCGCCGCCGCCTTGATCTCCGGCTTCGTCGCCACCGCCGCGTGCAACCCGGCCGACGTGGTCAAGAGTCGCGTAATGAGCGGTGGTGGCATGACGGGTGCTGGCATGGTTGTGGACGTGTGGCGGCGCGAGGGCCTCCGCGGCTTCTACCGCGGCTTCCTGCCAGCGTATGCGCGCATCGGCCCCACGATCTTCATCCAGATGCCGCTGGCCGAGGCGCTCAGGTCTGCACTTGGCGTGCAGGCATTGTGAGCTTTCGATAGATAAGAGATCTTTATCGCAGAGCGGTTCCGTGTCACCTCCCGCAGTCCCATCACGCCACCAAGATGGCGCTCTTCGCTGCGTTCAGCCTGTCGTGGGCTGGCGCACCACTCCGCTGCGGCTCGCCCCGCATGGCCGCATCGGACCACCCGCTCATCATCGAGGAGAGCCACTTGTGGGTAGTGGCCTGCAAGCCGCCCGGCATTGCGGTCCACGACGGCAAGGATAGCCTACTGCGGCAACTGAAGCCGCTGGTGGGTGAGCTACTGCCCGTGCACAGGCTGGATCGTGAGACGTCCGGCGTTATCCTCCTCGCCAAGTCATCTGAGGCGGCCGCTGAGCTGCAGGCGTCCTTGGCGAGCGACGAGTGCGTCAAGCGGTACCGCGGCGTCGTCAACGGCGTCGTCAAAGGCAACGCGCGGCGGGAGGGCTGCTGGACAAAGGCACTCACCCCCAAGGCGGAAGGCCGAAAGAACCCGCAGGGCAAGAGCGCGGACCGCGTGCCAGCCTCGACCGCCTACCGCGTGGTGAGCCCGCCCGAGAGTCGCTTCCTCTCTGTGATGGACTTCGAGCTCGGCTCGGGGCGCACTCACCAGATCCGCAAGCACTGCGCGATGAGCGGGCACCACCTGCTCGGCGACACGCGCTACGGTCCGCTCGCCCACGCCAAGAAGATCGAGAGCCGCTACGCCTTCGACGGCATGGCCCTGCACGCGGCCTCGCTGCGGGTGAGGCTCGACGGCCAGCTGCGCGACTTCGGCACGCCGCCGCCCGCCGCGTGGGCGCCGCTGCTCGAGCCCTTCGGTGAGCTACCGGAGGCGGGGGAGGGCGACATGGGCTTCAGGCAGCTGGTGTCCAAGGGGCGGGCCGCGCCGGCGCCACGCGGCGCGGCGAAGGGTGCGGCTCCAGCTCCTGGCCCTCCCTTGAGCTCGCGGCAGATGGACGAGGCGATGGAGGAGGCGATGGAGGACGGTGAGCTGCAGACGCGCTCGCCGGAGGAGGTCGCGCGGGCGTTCGAGCGCTTCGCCGCGCTCAAGGCCAGCAAGGCGATGGAGAAAGGCGCCCGGCCCGGTGCGGACTGAGTGATACAAAAGTCAAAAGCCTGCGTGCTGCGAGGAAAAAGTGAAGGCTGAAGCCGTATACCCCGTTCGAAATATAAAAACCCACAACCGACAGAGAGAGAAGCGGCTGTCCGCAAACTAAAACTCCCTTTTCTTATTTCTACCTCTGCGACACGGTACCTCGGTACCGCCCCCCCGCGGCGGGGACACACACTCTCTCGCGTGGCCGTGGGTGTTCTGTTTAGCTGTGTGGGAGTGCTGGTGGGTGGGTGGGAGGTGGTGGTCGCAGGTCGCCAGCTGCCGCAGCTGGCACGGCTGCGGCAGCTGGCGACCTGCGACCACCACCTCCCACGGCCTTCCAGCGTCACTTAGGACTGCCACGTCCAGGTCGGTGATGCCGGCAACGCCTGCGGTCTCAGGCTGCCCCTCGCGGCGGCACAGCCGGTTGCACAGCTCGCGGCGCGCTTGGGTGCACCACGCCACGCTCACCGCCTTGAGCTGGCACAGAGCCGCAGCGTCCACCTCCTGAAGCACGGCCTCGAGCACGTCTTGGGCCGCCAGAAAAGACGCACCAAGCGACGGGCACAGAGCCGCAGCGTCCACCTCCTGAAGCACGGCCCCGAGCATATCTTGGGCCACCAGCGAAGACGCACCGGCCATGCGTGTTGTGTTACACGTGTTGGTGAACAACAACACGTGTTGTGTTACACGTGTTGGTGAACTTAGCTTGTGGGTCCCGGGGTGCCACATGAATTGGACCTTGTGTAGCTTCACTCAATTGAACCCTGGCATCAACACGCTCACACGCTTTCACCATGCGCGAAAGCGATCGTACCGCCGCCGGTTTATCCGCGACTAGCTCCCCGCCCGCGGGCAGCGGCAGCCACGGTTGCCACGGTTGCCACTAGGTGTAGACGCGATGTCAGCGCACGTAGAGCAGCACGAAGAAGACGAGGAATGGCTGCTCGTGGCGCCGGCACAGGAGAGCCACGCTGTCTCCGATTCGGCCGAGGGCAATGTCGAGATGGACGAGTCTTCTCGAGAAGAGCCCACTGCCGCCACTGAGGCAGCGGCACTGGAGGAGGCAGCCGCACTGGAGGAGGCAGCGGCGGCCG